>Ga0181612_172203_pt1 | contig 16300 bp, 15 predicted proteins | sample HoacroProtozoa21_FD_119630 | JGI IMG/M metagenome (GOLD analysis project Ga0181612, IMG submission 119630) | Hoatzin crop microbial communities from Cojedes, Venezuel. Combined Assembly of Gp0051906, Gp0051904, Gp0051908
GAGCTGTGCCGCAGCGCTCGGCCCGGGAGGCAATCGCTCTTTCTGCTTAGACCACGCAGCAATGCCACGAGGCACGGCACGAGTGAAACGGGGCTGCTGGGGTCCTTGCAGAAAGCAACACAAAAAACCCAGCAGTTGTGTAAGAAACGGAACCGGACTCTGGGACATCCAACTGCTATCTCGTTTACACCGATGGAGCTGCGTTTCTATACACCAGGTTTGACACTCGGTATTCCAGAAGCACTTTGAGTCACTTATGTGAAGTATTAAATATTTCCTGAAGTTTTGCTTCTCTCTGAAGTGAGACTAAAATAGTATATTAATACATGTTGCCATGAAATTTCTTGTAATTGCATTTCTGCACTAGGTACAAAACAATGAGTGGCAAGAAAATATCTCTGTATATTTAAATGTGTTTTAAAAGCTTTAATTTTCACTTATTTCTGGAACTATATAATGATTCTGGGTTTTTACCCACCACTAATTTGTATAATGTTCAGCCAGGCAAAGGTTGGAGTGTTTCAGAAATGAATACAATAATAATAGTAATAACAGTTCCTTGCATGCGGAAGAAACCTAAAGCGTTTTATGGACGGATTTAAAAACGACACGTTGGAAGCGTTGTGTCAGCTGGCGTGTGGCAATTCTAGCAGTGCTCAGAAATACAGTTTAAGGGAAGCAGGTGTGTGTAATTCTGTGTATGTTCTCAGGCTGTACTCATCATCTGCTGGGTGCCCTCCAGGACTGCATTAACCACATTAATAGCGGCATCATCAAGTGGGAATGATTGGGCAATTGGAACTGGGCAGAAAATCATCACCCAGGATTTGGCCAGGATGTGGGAGTTGACTCCTGTGCTCTTCAAAGAGGTGTCTTTAATGACTGGAAGAATGAGCAAATTTTCGTGATGTTACCCACAATGCTGCATCAGATTCCCAAGGCAAGACTCTCGCAGAAGAGGGATTTCTGCCTGTGCTTGGTCCTGCCTGGGAGGTCTCCCACCCAAGCCTTGGAGTGTGCTCAGCACCTGCTAAGCTCAGCCAAGCCAGTAGCAGGCTGTAGGACCGCTAAAATTGGAGGCCTATGGAGTCTGTGTTGTCAAGGCAGGTATTTAAAGCTAGGTAACAGGAAAAAGCGCATACTCTGGGTGAAATAAGAGATGATTAGAGTCATTAGATCCTCCTCGGAAGACCATAAATTAATGGTGATTATGATTCTTGAAACAACAGAAGCATAAGGTACACCTAACATCGATCTGTTGTATCGCATTTGCTGCATTGTAATGCTCCTTTAATGTTAATATGTACTTTTGTAGTAAAATCTAATTGAAAACACGGAGCAGGCAGTGCCCAAGGCCACAATCATGTTCCACATAATTACCTCAGGAGGAGGGTGTGCATTTCCAATGAAGGGATGCCACCAACCGTTAGCCAGGTATAAGCGGCGCAGTCGTTGTGTTCCTGCTTACACAGTAATAGCCTTACAGGAATGTATAGGTGAAAGCTAAAAGATAATTAACAATCAATTCATTTTGTGAGATTTTCAATTATTGAAACAGGTATCATCATAATGGAGTAATAATACTACATTTAAATTTGCGTGTGGCTGTCTCGTAACAGAGATGTATTCATTTAAGCAGAAATTACTTGAAGTTAGCAACCCCGCGGTAGTTCTGCAGTCACCGAGGGACTCTTTGAAGCCTGCGAGCATGCTGCTTTGATGTCTGGTGTAGAAAGCGAGGGATCTCTTTGCTGTGATAATTCCAGCCTTTTCCATTCCCTTCTGTCTTGAGGAGAGAGAAGAAAAACCGGATTTGGAAGATGGGAAAATAAACGGAACCCAGAGAGGAGTGTGAATTATAGAGGGGAAAACACCCCCACCCAGATCTGGGGAGGGTCACCAGTTCTGTGACCCGGGGCACCGTGGGACAGGGCTGCCAAATGCCCTGCGTTCTGCAGTCTCCCTCTCCGGACCACTTAAGCAGACGAAGATGGAGAATTGGGAACACCCATCCCTTGACAAGAAACCGCAGGTGGCTGAGGACCTGCCACGGCAGGGCATGCCGCTGCGGGCACCACCTTGGGCATGCTCTGCGGCAAACCCGGGAATTAATGATTTTTCATTGGCATTTGGGGAGAACCGTTCTGCCACGCCGCTGGTGCAGCCTGGAGCAGCCAAAGCGGGGAGTCAGCCCCCCCCCCAGCCTTCTGTATTTCCAGTTCGCCCAGTTAACCAAGAGCCACAAGGTATGGAACGTCTCAGATTGCCTGGGACAGCAGACTTGAGAATGCTTTTTGTGCCCATTCCCATTGCCTGTTCTGACCCCCAGCTCCCCGGGCACCCCGCCTCTGCACAGCCTTGTTTGCTGCACAACTGCCGCAGCCCCGCGAGCGCCGAGCCCGTTTCGAAACGCCGCCGAGGGGAAGCGTGGAAGAAGGGTGTCTTTCTGCTCTGCGATTTCTAGGGCATATTTAACTGCCTCTGGCTGAGAAGCATCGTAATTTTTAAAAGGAGAAACGTGTAGGTGTTCAATGCAGAGTGTTGACATGTACTTTTTTGGTCCCTTATTTTTTTTAGGAAATGTAGAACTGCCAGGAGAGTTTTACATATGAAAAGCAAGCTCTGCATAGGCCCCTGTTGCCTTACGCAACAGTTTTTATCCGCAGCATAAACTGACAACACCTCACCGTGAAATAATTGCGGCTCCATTGAGTCCAGAGGAGTAATTACTTTGTTGATGAAACTTTTCTCTTTGCTTGCGTTTTGATATCTTTGCAATGTCAAACTCGCTTGAGCTGACAGCATAATTTCCCCGGCAGAGCTGCTGCATTGACCATGCAGCTGCCGCGGGGCGTTACGGGGGGATTTTTCCGAGCTTGCTGTGTTCCTGTGGTAGCAACGGCAAGAACTCAGCCTTGCAAGCCCTGTTTCGTGAGTAGTGCTTCTGGAGAGTGCCAGCAGGCACACGTTCCTCAAGGTAGCCACGTATACGAGCCAGGGGTAGCTGTAGAATTATAAAATAGCTCTTCAAAGTTAGTTTACGAGGAAGTCATCATAACATTATCTCATTTGCTCAGAACAGGGGAGGGTAAGTTTATTTGAACGTCTTTGCAGATAGTTCCAATTTGAGATAATCTATTTTAATGGTTACTTTGAATTTCTTCTGTATGTGAGGCTTGAGGCAAGTACATGACTGATATGATGTGGTTTCCCAGAGGTACTGACACATCCCTGCAACCCCGATGCTCTTCTAGCGTGCATTTCTTGGGAGAGCCCTATTTCAGGGATTCAGGTGGGATGATTTGGGTCTATATTGAAAGGTCATTCCCCGTGCTAAACTCGCTAGGATTTTCCCAATGCGGGTGGCCAGAGGATGGTGTGCTCGGCGAGGTCTGTGCCCTGTACAGTGCAGTTGGAGTTTTGCCGCAGAAAACCTCAGTTCCCATTAATGCTCCTGTGTTTGAACAAGAGTTAATCATCTTTTCAGAAAAATCTTGTAGATCGTGGCTAACATTGTAAGCCAAATGCGAGGAACTGAAGTAGCATTTTGTGAGAGCAGATCATAACCAGTTTCTGAACCCCGCGGGTATTGTAGAAACATAATAATGTTATTTTGAGTAAGAAATAATGGCTGCTGATTCTAAGCTTATCCGGGAACAAAAAGAGAAGCATGAAGGGCTCATTCAATACAATGCAAGTTATGCAGATGTTTCTCAATTTTCTTGCTGAACTTGTATGCCAGAGTCAGGGTTTCATTTGATCAAACCATTTCAGCAGAAAGAATGGGTCCTTCAGCACTTCTGTCGCTGCGTGAACAGCTCATGAAAGCACCCTGTGGAGGGCACCGGATCGAGTACCCTTGGCAGGCTGACACGGAAGGAGCATCCTTTATTGCCCGCTCTTCGGTCACGCATCCAGAGCTGAATTTTTCTTCTGTTCATTTTAGAATAAACAGAAAGAAAATGGAAGCAGAAAACAAACCCGCTAGGAGAGAGTCAGTCAAGTGATTGCCGTCGATTCGGTCGAGTGAGCTTGCGTCGCAGAGCAGTGATTTACTACGCGTAGGACAATTGTGTTGCCCTGCACCAAACCAGTGGGGAAAGCAGAGAGGATGCGCAGCTTTAGCGCTGGGAATTCAGCTGATGTTTTACCCAAGAGAGTAAGGCAGAACTGACTTTTCTACAAAATCAGTAAAAAATCCAAAGTTGCAAGGATTGGTGAGGATACCTCTCCCCCATCGCACAGCTAAACCTCTGTTGATCATGGAGGTGGTTGCGGCTTGCTCTGAGTAAGATCCTGTAACACAAAAATGTCAGGTCCTCTGTGCATACAAGTGAGCTAAATATAGCTGGATTTGCAGAGGAAGAAAACAGCTATTCTTGAAAGTGCATTTTCAGTCCAGCAAGGCCAATTTAATGCAAAGCAAAAAACAGGTTTCACTATTCATAAGAGATTGAATGCAAAAATATTGACCTGAAGGATTTATTTGTTGTTTTAAATGGTTTAAGCAGGCATGTAATAATAATAAAAGTAGAAACCATCATACTCAGTCAAAGAAATTGCCTTGTATTTTGTCTTTGAGGCTTAAGCTTAGCAGAACATTAAAAGGAAAGAACAATGAATTCATGTAGACTGAAGCAAAAATTGTGTGTCCCAAGTGTGATGTCCCCATCAAAAGTGATCTGAGGCATGTTTATACTTCTGCATTTTCAAATAATGGCTTTTTTAAAACCTCTGTTCGTATTCATCAAAAACAATCCAGCACACCGAGCCAGTGAGGCTCCTTCCTCACACCGACCAGAGCTGGGAGGCTCCTGCAGACCTGGCTGTCATATGTCTGTCGCTCCATGGGGTGTGGGGTATTGGGTGCTGGGGATGGACCCCAGGTCCCAGCCACCAGCAGGACACGTCCCGTGGTCCCCAGCCAGCTCACCCCACAGCAGCTGAGCTGCCCTGACACCATCTAAGCTGGTTGTGGAGGGAGCGAGGAGTCCCTGTTCAACAGTGAGCACGAACCATCCCCCCTCCAGTGCCTGGGGCGGAGATGTCACCAGTTCCTGCTCTGCCCTAACATCCCAGGCAGCTTTAGAAACCCGTGATGTGGTTCGTATGGCAGAAGGCAGCTGAGAACTGTTGTTGGAGGATTGATACCTTATGACAAGTGACAAGCCTCTCAAAGAGAAGGAGGTTAGTCTGCGACGGCCAAAAGGAAGATGCCCACAAGCATGTGCAAGAGGAGCTGCTCTGATGCATGGGCGAGGAGACAAATGGGAGAGGGAAAGGGAACCCGGGGGAAGAGATCAGAGAGAGATTATTTTTTTTCCTGTTTTTCCCTCCTGTTAAAGCAGGGGTCTCACTGGGGGGATGTTCTGCTCGGCACACATGGGCGCAGCTTCGATGGGTGCAGTAACAAAGCCAAGCTGAGCTGTGCTGAAGCCCGCGCCGTGACCCTGTGGCAGAGGGTCTGGGGGTGCCGGAGCCAGGTCTGGCCTCTGCCCTATGGCTGGTTCCCAGGTGAGTGCAGTGCCCTGTCGGGTAGGGGAGAAGAAAAACAAGGAAAGCCTTTTCCTTCTGCAGTTTGGTGGTTTGACATCGCTTCCATCTTAAACCTTGTCTTTGCTATCGCTGATGTGCCCATCTCCATGTCCTCTCAGCAGCAGAGGCTGAAGATCCGTGTTTTCCATCCCAAACCGAGCCGTAGGGGTGGGAAGGGGGTAGGCAGCAGCTGGAGATGTGCTGGCCGAGCTGCAGTGGTACCCAACAGTGTTTCACAACACGTGTTCCCTTACCTGGTGGACATCTCCCAGGCAAATCTCTGTTCCTGGGGTCAGCTGAGGTGGGCAGGAGAGCCTTGTTGAGCTCGTTAATCGTCAAGGCTTTATGAAGGGGTTTTCAGGTTTAGCACTTTTCAGTTGATGACAGGCCTTCACCAAGAGATGATCCGATCCATGGTGGCGTTTGGCCTTTAAATGGCTGCAGTATCTGTGGTGACAAAAACCCAGAGGGGCTGAATGAGGTGGCACTCATATTTACAAAGAACATGTCACTCGGCAATAAGCACTTCTCTTGCACTGCTAATTGCCCATTAAATGCCATCCATCCAGCCATTAAGGGCCTCTGGCAGGGCAGGGGAACCTGAGGTTTAACCCTGCCCATGCCCCTGAGTCCAATGGCTTCACTGATTAAGCAATGTTCGTGTTGCATTTATAACCACCACAAAATAATATATGTATTGTAAATTGAATACCTTGAGCGCTCACAAGATCTGCACTGGACTCACGGTTAGAGGACAGATACGTATTTAAAAGAATGCAGAAGGAGTAGGAGGACAAGATCTGTGGTGAACAATATGCTATCATCTTCCTCCTGTTCTGTGTGATTTACATTTTCAACATCAGAGCAACCTGCAGTGTTTAATGGAGATAATTAAATATAATTTGAAGAAAAGATGGCTGTTTTTAGTAGTGGAACAGATCCTGCTAACAAACTTAACTAGCAACAATAATTCACCAGTAAGTTGAAGACTAAAATGCATTTAAAAGCTTAGCACTGGGTTGTGTGAGGTGATGCTAACAAAAAGGAATGAAAATCAATTAGTTTAGCCAGGGTCTTTAAAACATGATTACAGCTGGAGAAAAAGTCTTGTGAAAACTGATACTGGTTAAGATTTATTCTGGTACCTTAACTGGAGGACCAGGGAAGTTTAAGCAGAAAGATTAGGTGGTTTGGTTCTCCAGAATCAATGTAGTTTGAGTGTATTTTATTGACTGGAAGATGAAATCTGCTGGTGACTGAAGAGAAACAAGGCAGGTCAGGGCCCCTGGGTCCCTCTGTCGAAGGCTGCTCCGTGGGCCGGGCGTTGGGCAGAGCCCAGTGCCAGCACCCTCTTTAGCCTGACTGGGACCCGAGCGAGGGCTTGCTGGGGTGACACCAAATGCATCATCTTCTGGGAGCGCCTGCAGAGCGCGGGGGCTGCTTCTGCACCCCGTGCCGTGGCACCGGGCTCGGCCGGGCAATGCGTGACACAACCTTTATGGAAGCAGCCTTCCCCGTGGGAGCAGGGCTGGCTTGATTCGACTGCAGTCGTACACACAGAAAAATTCCTCCTTTGGATGCTTTTTCTCCCCTGAGGCCTGGGGCTTGCATTCGCTGACAGAAGGTACAGCTTTTCACCAATTCAGCCTTGTGTTTACAAGCTTCCTCGTGGCTTCCTCACGCAGAGATAAGGGAACTGCTAGGTACTCAACGTTTATGGCTTGATACATAAGAAGGGATGGAAGACAGTAAATAAATCTCAGTTACTGAGTAGAAAAGCAGGTACGCTGTGCAACTGTGAAGGCAGCAATAGTGTTTGGGTTTTTATCCTGTCAAAAATATATTTAATGAGGTGTGGATGCGGAATAGGGTCTGAGGGCCATTAACGCTTGCCAGGTCATGGATTAGTTAAACACGTGAGCCGATTTGGCTTAAAACTCGGGTTTTTCTTATTCTGTAATATTCCAGATTGCTTTCTGTGTAAGTACCCCAAGTGAAACTGCTGATAAAGAGCTCTGAATAATTCATAGCGACTTGTAATGTTATCTCTGAAGTATGATGCGTAGGAATTAATTCCCAAGTTAACTTGGAGCTGGTAACGAGGAATCGTGAGCTGTAGCAGGGTGATGCAGGACCCTGTGACCCCGTAGTTGTAGGGTGTGACTCGGTCTGACCTCACTGGACTATGTTGGAAAATGGTTTGGATATTGCTGTAAATTGTCATTGCAGCATCAAACTTGAGACAGAGATGCAGTTTATTCTTACAGTAAAATAAACGCAGTGTTTGATAATTAAGAGGGGAAGGTCTTTCCTCCTGCTCTGGATTAGCGCTGGTATGCATGGATACCTCCTGACAGTACGGGGATCGTGGAATGACTGGGATTTGGCAGGTCCTAAAATGACAGACTTTTTGTAATTAAATCTCATTTAAATGAGCACCTAAATCATCTTGTACTCTGGGATAACCCATTCCCAATTTAGCGTAACAATAAATGCTCATCTGCGTGCCACAGAAACCCAAGGATTGCGTAAGCCACAGAGCAAGATCCCTCCAGTTTATGAATTATGATAGATTGAGCAGTTGCCATGGCAACCGTTTGTTCTAATTGTGATACATTAGTAGCAACAAGAATTGGATGGCTCAAGTCATTTAGTTAATTAAATGCAAACTTGGACAGCTCTGAAGGAATAATAGAGGAAAATTAACACCTACTAGCGCACACCTGTAAAACGTGAACAGCTCGTCTGAAAAAAAAAAATCACGAAGTGTTTCTGTGTTCGTGCTGCGTCTCTCCCGGCCTGGCGCCTTTGCCGGGGGGGTTGCAGAGGGGTGCTGTGTTTTGGGGTGCTTGCCGGGGCGAGGGGCGCGGGAAGACTCTCGCCTGGCTCGGGGCAGCGCTTGGCAGGTTTGTGGTGGAGTTCTGTGCGTGTTTTGGCGTCGGAGAAAGCCCAGGCTCGTGGTCGGGAAGGAGGACGCTGGGGTTTGCCGGCAGAATTTGAGGGTGAACTGTTCGGGTTCATCGTTCTCGCGGGCACAGCTGGCTTGAGCGGTTGTCACGGACGAAGCCTGCGTGGGGCTTTGACTGCTGCCCACGTCCCGTATCCAAAATCCTGGTGTTTTGGTAGTTTTCTTCTTTGGGGAGGGAGAGGAAGAGGGGGTGTTGGGGGATGATGAGAAGGTTTCAGCACACTGGTGCCACTGTTAACACACTTTTCACTCCGCCCGCTCCACGGCTGCTTTGGAAAGCCAAAGGCAGCGCGGTGAGAGCCGCTGCGTTACGGCCAGGGAAGGCAAGGAGCTTCGGGTTTGCCCGCGTGGTTTTCAGCCCCGGAGCATCTCTGGCGGGGCTGCACGGCGGGACGGGGGCTGGCGTCCTCGGGATCCGCGGGCGCTCTGCTCCTCGTGGAGCGTGGACGCGGGGTGGGGGGAGCAGCCCGCTGGTGGGGGGCTGCTGCAGGGGGTCCCCACGGGAACAGCCCCAGGGCGGCTCCCTGGGATGCTCTCCGGAGCCCTGCGCTCTTGCCGGCCTCTGCTCTGCCTGGAGATGCTTTTGAGAAATCAGGCTCCGTCAAAATAGTGATGTACCCTCAGGTAGCTCACAGAAAAAGAAAATTTTAAACTTTTTTTTAATATAAGGAATTATTTTTTCTTTATTTTGCCAGGGTTTAAATTTAAAATGCTGGCTGGTCAGGAGTGAAGGTTTTGCTGCCGTGGCATGTCCTCATGTGAATCCAGCCACGCTTTTATGCAGCTCTGAAGCACTCTATGGTCACTTTCACACCTTAGAACATAAGATAATTTTCATGCTAATAAAGAAATCAGAACCCAGTATAAGTAACTGGTTGGCTAAAATTGCAGGCTGCTCTTTGTACTGGAGTGCAACCTTTAGATCCCCAAACCCATTCAGACCTCGCAGTCACATACACTGTCTACGCAGCACTGCGACGGCGTGGTTAGGCAGAAAGGACACTTCCAGCAATGGCAAGTTTGTTTCAGAGTGGCAAAAGCAGTATGTAAATCTTCTGTCTTAAATAATAATTACATTCTAATTTTAAAAGTCATTCAAAAGCTGGCTTGCTTTATGTATATATATATTTGTCAGTGCTTTTTAATAACCAATGTTCTACTGTAAAGGTCTTTAAAGAGGAGCAGTATGGGTAGGATCAGTCTTTTTCTTCCCCACTTCTCCACTGACACCAGCTTGCTCTCTGAATTTCCCTGAAGGTCTCCAAGCAGAATTAAATCTTGCTTTGTATGCAAATATATGGATCATATTCTCAATATAGGCCTGGGTCGAACTTCCCTGACGTTGAAAGATTGCCACTGACTGCTCTGGGGTTTGTAGCAGGGCCGCAGCGAGGAAGGCAGCGAGCTGGCCGCAGCTCGCGTGGGAATGGCCGGGCGGTCGGCAGAGCTCGGTTCGTCGGTGGGTTAGATGAGCAAGGTGCTTTTTCTGGGAATGGTTTGAGGTTTATCACACCGGTTGTTCTCGTGTAGGGGAATACTTGATGGCTTCAGCACCTTAGGTGACAGCCCTAGGTGGAGACCTCCTTCCCTGCCAGCCCGGCGGGGTCTGCTCTGAGACAGAGGGTGAAGCGGGGACAGAACGAGCGTGTGCATGGAATAGGTGCTCCCAGAGACTAATACCCTGGCAGAGGAGTTAATAGGCAAGAAGCTCACAGAATTAAGAGGAAATTGAATAAATTATCCAGAACACGTTCCCAGACCTGGTGATGCAGATGAAATAACTACCCAGTGGTTGTGCAGCGTGGCAGCATGTTACTTCAGTCTTCCTCGGGTGCAACCCTGTAGAAATCTCTTTGAGAAATCAAAAGAGAGCATCACCAACGTGTATGTTCAGAATTATGTAATTAATTATTAAAGATATTACACCCAGCTGTGGAGGAAAATAAATCTTGTTCTGCTGGGAGGGCCAGAGGTTTTTTGTTTGAGGGTGGGAGGTTTTTGTGAGCCTGGTGTTGGTAGATCAAGGAGCTTCAGTTGCTGAAGAGAGTGGATGCGAAGGGAATCTAATAACTGGAGTGGCTCAGAAAAAGAGCAATTTTATTTCAGAGAATGCCTTCCAACTGGGCGAAAGTGACTGGATATAAATATAACATTCATATGGCCTCATCGGGGGAGACAAAATTGAAGGTGAAAGGACAGAAAAAAATTTTGAAGCTTGCGCTGTAAAATGAATCTTCTGCATGGAGCCCTGCTTTTCATTAGGAGCAGAGCATGGGCTGACATCCTTCTTTTGTTTCCTTGTTAGGACTCCAAATTGACAGCTCAGGCAAGCCTAGCCTCCGCCGAGCAGGATCGGCGCGGGCGCGTTGTCCTTTCCAGCTCCATCTGAGCCTCCAGTCAAAGCTGGAGAAACCCTCGTGGAGAGCTGCTCTGCAGTGCTGGCACAGGGTGACCCCTCTTCTAAAGGTGCTTTGGGGCTGGACTTTTGTCTTTTGCTTTTTTTTTTCCGTATTAGCTTACCAGGCTACTGTGTGGTTATCAAACTATAAAAGTGCTTATATTTATTTTGGATTATAAATTTAATTTTGCAAGACCTGAATACATTAAATGAAAGGGCTGCTTGCCATCGTGACGTAAGGCTGACTGATTTACTGCGCAATAAAAATAAAGAGAATTGCAAAACCCAAAATGGTTAACAGCATATAGTGGGGAGAAAGCCATCAGGGCATTTGCGCCTCTCTTATTTCCAGGCTATGAATAATTTTGGCAATATTTTTCAGCGCTGTCAAGGCAAAGCAGCAGTTCGTATCAGCTGCATTCGCAGACATTTCATTGCCATGACAACCTCGTGCAGATACATGGGCTGCTGTCGAGTGTCGAGCCCGTCGTCAGTGGTGACCTGCAGCTTGACAAAGGAGCCTACCTGCATAATACGTACTGTGGTAGCTCATTTGCCCACACAGATAAAAGTGTACTAAGTGTAAAGAGCCAACCTGTGACCTAGAGGGAGTTTCAGAAGCTTCTGCTGTCTCTGGATTTCCATCCTGCTTTTCCTTAGAGGATGATTCTTCCTGTTTTGAGATGCTTCGTACCTTGCCTTGCTCATGCAGCTTCCAGAAGGCTCCACGTAGCTCCATGCAAAGGATGCAAGAGAAATGTTTGATCCTTCTGGCACGTGTATCCCAATAAGTCCTTCCAATGAGGTCAATATGTGTTTACCTTGTCAGGTCTGGTTTCACCCTGAGCAGAGACATCCATGGGAAGATGCACACCGTGGTGTGCATGGACCTTTTTGGTCCTTCTGTGCTTCTGAGTGCACAACGTGCAGCACCTCTGAAGGACCGTGACTCGCCGAAAGCCCCAAGGCTGTGACCTGGGAGCCAGGTGGCCCGTGGGGAGGGGAGGTTAAGCTGCATACCCAAAAACACAAGATCGCTAATCACTTTTGTGATGCTGTAAGTCGTGTGTTTGAATTGGCTGGAGAAGGTCAATAGAAGTTTTGCTGAAAAATGCATGCTTCAGTGCTGATAGAAAGTGTACTCCCAGCTGAGAAGACCTGCTTCTAGATAAATAGAGAGGTCATTCCATTACTTTTCCGCATTTATTTGTGCCTTCCACATAGAGAAAGAAATGGTGCAAGAAGATGATCTGTGGAGGCAAATCAAGTTAGCTAGCTCCTCCACTACAGGGAGAAACTGGGCGTGTTGATGCTTCTCTGACCCTAGGCAGGAGAGGTGTGCAGCACCTTGCATCTCTATTCTGGTCACACGTAACCAACAGCTTGTAACTTGCTCCTAAGGGCCGTGCTGTTACGGCAGTGCTAGAATGGGTTTCTTTTATTTGTTGCTCTGCTGAGGTGGCATCTGTGTAACCTTAACCCAAGCCAGTGTTCTACGGACGTAAACTTTTTTGCTTCCCCAGAAAAAAGCAACATTTAAAAAGAAATGAAAATGAGATTTACTTGCTAATTGTTATTCTGCAGCTTAACTTTCTAGAATTTGAGAAATGAGCATGTGTTATTAGCATGCTTCAGTGGTTATTTCAGGTAGTTTCTCATTTCAGTCATTTTGTGTTCCCCTGAGCCTCCGGCCGTACGTGGAAGCTGTCGCTCGTGGGCTGTGCCATCGTCACAGAGCGGGCTTCAGCTCTGTCCGACGCACTCCGGCCGCAGGACGCTGCGCGGCCTCGGGCAGCTGATGCTCGGCACATCTGTATTTGGGGGTACGCAAGCACCAGTTTGTGGTGCCCTCTTCTTAAGAGGTTTTCTCCGCGTTGAAGCGTTCGAGCTGCAGTGACGGACGCTGGACAGACCTTCACTGGTAGTGTAGGACAGTCCCCGCTGTGGCCATGCTTAGATGCTTTCTCTTCATCTTCTCCAGACTTTGGGTCTTTTACTCCAGGGAAAGGCATCTCTAGTGTGGGAAGACAGCTAAACCTAAACGTTACTTCGGGTTTTCCTGTCGTGAGTAAGAAGTGCCAGCACCTCTTTTGGTGTGACAGAGAGCTCTTCTAAGAACATCTAACTTCTTCGCCTGGTGATCAGGGAGGTTTGCCTCAACGTGCTGTCAGCATAAGAGTAAGCATCTAAAGTTGTTTTTTAAAAAAGAACACTTTTTTTTTTTTCTTGAGCTATTAATTAGCACCGTGTATCCCGAATGACTGCAAAGTAAATTTCGAGAAGGTTAGGCGGCTTCTCTGAGTGAAAGTTTCTTTAAAATTATTTTATTATGTGTGACTATCTGTGAGACCCGTAATATTTTAGTTCCCCGTCTGCTTGCTCATCTATATGTTTACTGATACACACATTAGTTTGCAGTTTGTTTGTCTTTCTGTGATCAATACCTTCCACTGGATATTGACTCTGGCTTATCCCTCCATCTAACGTGAAAGGAGTTGTCTTGAAATTGTTTGACGTCAGTTTATTTTCTACTCCAGAATACGTTATTAATTTAAGAAAATTCGTGAGAGGATAGCTTTGCCGTATATTCACTCAGCAGCTATTCGGTGGGGGAAAATTCTAAGTGTGGTAAGGCTGTCTGGTCTCCACCGGTACGAGCAATATCCGATCTCCAGGCTCTTTCTGGGAAGGGTAGGGCCTGGCAATGGCCTTTGCTGCGCTGGCTTCCCACCGGGTCGCCAGCGTTTCTCTGACGCAGTGCCATTTTCTCTTGAAAACTGGGGCTAGGAGATAGCGATTTGGGTAACTGCAGGTATTATATTGCCTGAAAAGAGTCAGTGCATGATCGCACCTTCTCAAACCCCCAGATTCAGGGTGGGGGTTTGAGCACTCCCGGCTCTTGGCATCAGCCTGCGTGTCCTCTTCCAGGGGCCGCGGTGCCGTACCCACCGGGAGATATCCCGGCTGCTGAGACGGTGCCCAGCAGAGACACAGCCGTGGCAGTTCGAGGAGCCTCGCTCTGTTTTGCTCAAAATCTCAAACTGAGCATTGCAGGGTGGCTTTTTTCTCCTTTTACATTGAATTATTCAGTAGTTCAAGTGAGTAAAATTAAAGATTTCTAGACTAGCGACGTTTGGAATACAAGAAGGATAGCAGAATCTGTTTCATTTGAACTCTAATCTCTGGTCATGTATAAAATGAATAAAATGCAAGAAGTGTGAAGAAATATGATTTATAACAGCAGCTGAAGTCTGGCACTGAATACCCTAAAATGCCAAGATTGTATGTCAGTCAATTTAGCGGTGTGAAGGTGAAGAATGAAACGAAGGCTTTCTCTGATGATGTAGTCTTTGGGAAAAATGACAGATTAAGAATTATTCCTGGCTCAAAAAAGCTAAGTGCGCAGCCAGTGAGAGAGGGACAAACCATTATTTTAATAATAGAAGTTGGGGATGTACATTACTTCTGTTGCACTTTGTGTTTGTCTCTCTTAGTGATGTGTAACTTACTTTATAGTGGTTATAACAAACGTGAGTGTCAAGCATTAGACAGTTGGGAGGATTGATAATGGGATTTCTTGAGCTATTCTCTTCTGTCTGTGCTTGAAATACAGCCAGACTCAGCTGTGACTGGAATTTCTTCTCGCCTGAAGGCCCTTGAGTGACCCACATGGAATGAGCTGGGGGCTCTCAGGATGCTCCTCTTGTGGACAGGATCTCATCAGCTGAGATCCCGGGGGGAAAACTTCCCCGGTTGCTTCAGTTCTTCCAGCAGGTTACGAACGTGTAATTCGTGTAGAAGAAAAATACAAGGAGAGGTGCGTGCGGCTGTGCCCTGGCTCTCGGTCACTCTTCCCTGAGTTAACAGGTACAGGACCGGGGGGCTCCTCCTCGCTGTCGCCTGGAACGTGCGTCGCAGCCTGGCCACCATCTCTGGCTGCCCACCCACCACCCTTAGGTCCGCAGTAGGACACACGTTTCTCATCACCACGCCGGGGACAGCACCATGTGCTGTATGTCCAGAAGCAACAATCAAGAGGGGGACCCCAAAGGAGAAAGGACTTCCTTTATTTTCGGTGGCGGAGATGCAGGGACCTCACTTCAGGTGTTGCTGTCCTTGCAGGAAGACTGCTTTGCTGGCACATCCTTCTGTGCCAAATTTCTACTTCAAAGAGAAATCCTCATAAAGTCAGAGGATGCAGTCAGTTCCAGGGAGCCACAAATTCGAAATAACTTTAATCTTTTGTTGACTTAAGCCGTGGCCATCACTGTTCATTTCTTGGCTGAGCAACTCCCAGACGGTTCGGAGTAGTTCACGGGCATCTTTATTGTCTCTGTAACTGACACAGAAGGTAAAGACGTCTCTTTTTTCCAGCAGAAGTGGAGTCTCTGCCGAATATAGCCTGTATAAACCATTTGACTTGTGGGATTGTCTTTGATACTGCTGCAATTTCTCCTTTAGCCATGTGATGCCTTTTGAAAGCAGCAACATGCTTCTCCATCGCTGCTCTGTCCAATTATCTCAGTAATTTAATTTCCTTCTAGATAGGCTGCTAGAGTTTCTCTCACAGGCTGGAGAGACAAAATGCCTCCTCCCTCTGCATCTGCATGATAACCCTCAGAGCAAGTGCTTTAACATTCTGTATTTTGACTTACAATACAAGTTACGGATATAAGCCATAAATATTTATTTTTTCTGCTGTATGCAGATTTCTTGCATAAGGACGTTCCTATTGTAAGGGAACAAGCTGTATAAAATATTTGGCTCAAACAGCTAAAATATATTTAAAACACATACATTTACTTCAACTTTACTCTGCTTGTGAAATGCAAGCTGAAAAGCTAGATGTGTCGGGTGCTCGTAGGACATGAAAATTTACGCTGGCTTTGGCAGTGTGACGTTAGGAGGAAGAGTTTCACGGTGCAGGCGGAGGGACCTGGAAGCTAGTGCTGTTAGATGTGTTTGCTGCTGCACTGCCTGCCGTTGCATTTGGCCTCTGCAGGTGGTGATCTTTCAGAATGTGACCCCAATTTTCCCGTCGGTATGCTAAGCATCCCGCTGCTAGAAGCATATTGGAACATAATTCATCGCCCGCATTACCTGCATAACTCTGGTGTGTCATGTTGCCGTCGCCAAGCTGGTAACCCGCCGGGGCAGCGAGCGTGACAGCGTTTGTGAGCAGTCTGGGGGTTTGTCGGCGTTAGCACGCTCTCGCTGCTTCGCCCAGCGTGGTACCTGCGCGTCGGTGTCTGTCGGGCTTCGCCGCGCCGGAAGGAGGGAGCGCGATCCCATCTGGCATGCATGTGACGAGGGGGACTTCACGGCGCTGGGCATGTTCTTCTCCCACAGAATCCCAGCATGTTCAGGGTTGGCAGGGACCTCTGTGGGTCACCCAGCCC
>Ga0181612_175669_pt1 | contig 16300 bp, 4 predicted proteins | sample HoacroProtozoa21_FD_119630 | JGI IMG/M metagenome (GOLD analysis project Ga0181612, IMG submission 119630) | Hoatzin crop microbial communities from Cojedes, Venezuel. Combined Assembly of Gp0051906, Gp0051904, Gp0051908
AGTTCCGTCTGAACATGAGGAAGAACTTCTTCCCTCCGAGGGTGAGGGAGCCCTGGAACAGGCTGCCCAGGGAGGTTGTGGAGTCTCCTTCTCTGGAGATATTCAAGACTCGTCTGGACAAGGTCCTGTGCAGCCTGCTCTGGGTGACCCTGCTTCGGCAGGGGGGTTGGACTAGATGACCCACAGAGGTCCCTTTCAACCCCTACCATTCTGTGATTCTGTGATTCTGTGATTTCCTGGTGACCATCCAACCACTGTTGTACCCGGAGCTGTGCAGGCTGCTTTGTAATGCAGATTACTGTAGTTGGAGGTTGAAAGTATGGCAAAAGCGATGCAAGTGCAAGCTTATTTAATAATGCAAGTTGAGGGCAAATCCCAGGAGCTGTTAAAAATACCAGCACTGTAGAAGCTTTTCTGTTGACCGTTTTCCTTTGGGACCGTTGTCAGCTCCAGTTTATTTTTTTTTTTTTTTCCTAGAGCTGTAGATTGGATTTCAAGTGGACAACAGTTCTATTTTAAAGATAGCGCAGTGTCCACGTGAATGACGGTGGGCACACAGAGCAAGCAGCTGCAGCTCGGGCTGCCTGTGGTACCCAGGTGCTGCAAAGGCAGGCTGGCTGTTAAGTTTGCAACGAGGCAGGGGTGAAAAAAGGTCAAGAAGAATCTCGCTGTTCCCAGTGTCTGTCAGTAAGTAATCATGCAGATAAAAATCACACCACTCCCTCAGCTCAACAAAAAATTTCTTTCTCATCTATATATCCATATAACATTACAATACAAGCCTCAGGGCATCTCTTGTCCTTATCTAAACAAAAGTCTTCTCTGAAAACCTTAGTCATGCAAGTTCTGGCATGAAATCACCCTTTCAGCAGAAAAATGGTAATTTTGCATCTGGAGTCAAAGGAGGACTGGCTTGGTGTACAAAGCTATTATGTTTCTCAGATCCAATCACCCTTAGTAATTTGGGAGCAACTCTCGGATCAGTCTGTAAGGATTTTTTTCAGTGCAGGTATACATCCCACTGAAGCTGTACATGGATTTTTATTTGGGTTCTGCTGACATAGAAGTTCTATGTAGTGTTATCCACCTTCTCCTCGGGAGGCATAAGAAAAATGACAGACGAAACAAATTTAATGGGAATGACCTGCAAAGAAATGCAAGCCTGCAACACTGGATCATTGTACTGTGAATTAAAGTGAGGAGGAGAGAAGGGGTATTCTGGAGAAAAGGGGGGGTTTCACATAGGGCAGCACACTGTCTGTGCAATTTTTGGGAAAGCACTTCCAGTTGTCATGGTGGGTTACTTAATGAAAGAAACCATTACATGTGATTATCAGTCATGACCTTTTGGTTTTCCAGATTTGGTGCAGAGGATCAGACGGATCTTCCCTCTACGGCGTGTTTGGTGACTCTTCTGCTCCTTGATCCTAGTTGTCTGTGGGCCAACACACAGAATATTTTTGCAAAGCAAGAGGAGGAGGAGGGAGCTGTGCACCCTATTTGGGCAGTGTCTGCACAGTTCTAGGTGGGCTATGGAGGATGCAGGTAGGTAAGCAGATGCATCTAACTCCTGGGAAACAAATCTCTGTGTGAGAAGCCTTTTCCAGAAAGAGAAACGTCTGTGGGTTCCTCAGTTTGTGTAGCATTAACTTGCAGAGTTCACATTGAAAAGGATGTTAAAACAGCTCTTAAAAATAATTACGTATAATGATCCTTTTCTCTGTCTTCATGCTTTAAAAATAATTTATTTGTCCTTATTAGTTCAGGCACAGTGCAAAACGGAGCTGAGTCTTCCTTTAAATAATCCTGCTCTCAGCTAGTTCATTGTTCAGCCCAGTCTGTGCCAGCGGCGGTTTCAAGGCTTGGGTTCCCTTTCCTGATATAATTGAAATGAAGCCTCGAGCAGCCCTCTCCGCAGGCGGGTGGTGGGATGCTGGGCAGAGGTGGCTGGGCTCCGTTCTGGGGGTGGCCATTCTCCCAGGCAGCTGGCTGCGGAAAGGGGGCTGTGCCCAGGGCTCAATCCTGGGGAGAAGGAGGAAACCCTTCTGGCTGCCCGGAAAAGAGAAGGAAAAGAGCGCGTGACCTGCGGGGTGGCTGCTGTTGTCTGTAACGGCTTTTTTACTGTTTTCTCTTCCTGATACTTCTGCAGTGTGCGTTACTCTGTGGAAGAGATCCTACGGTATCGGCTCCTTCGCTGCTCCAGACACATGGTAACTGGTAAGCCTTGATTTCTTTCCTTAATTACAGTGTCTCAGTGCAAAACTTCAAGATCTTTAAGATACTGCTGATTGTTAAGCCATAACTCTCTGCTTGCAATGTTGTTTCTCAACATTACTTCTGCCTTGTTTTTTCTCCCTCTCGGAGAGGTGAAAAGCAAGCTTTTATAGTTTTCCTCTTCTTTAGATTTTAAAATATACTATGTTATTTCTGCTTTAGTTTTAAATGTTTACATGCCCTCTCACTGGAGTCCTGGTCTCCTGCCCCTTCCTACAATCCCCAAATGCATGGGGGTTTTGAAAGCGCTGTTCGTACTTCTCACTTCACTGTTTATGATGCTGGGCAGTGATGCATTCAGATTATCACAGCACGGGTAAAATAATACCCACTTCTTCACTTACATCCTATTACTGCACCTCAGAGAGCCCCGTCACTTAGATTACTCAGGGGAAAGTCAATGACATACAGTCTTCTGATTTAAAAGACAAACTGTTGTGTAGAGATTTAAAAGAGACCCTAATTTATTTTGAAATGGCCCATAATGTGCTGGTACTTTTTTGATTGTTTTATTAGACTGTGATTTTTTCCATCTAGCTGCTATTCCCCAAACCTACCAAATGAGCATGATTTACTCTGGACATCTGTTAAACGCTGGGCTGGCTGGGGAACAAAGCAAGGGAGCTGCGGTCCTGATGGGAATATTGAAGGAGAGCAGCGAAACCGACTGTGATCTCCCAACAATGGGGTAATTTGAGCCACACAACCTTATTGCAATTCCTCTAGCTTGCATGGTTTTTGCACATAAATGTGTGCAGCTCTGAACGTGTTGTGATTAACTGCAGTTATTAAATGTATTTATCTAGTTTAAGACCACCTCGAGCCTTTCAGATCTATTGCTTTGCATGTTTTTTCGAACAAGAGCAAATCTGGAGCATGAGCAGGAGCACTGACAGGGTGCTGCGACCTGTTTGATTCCCCCACCCACAAATGCTGAGATATTTCTGTTTTCAGCTGCCACTATTAGTGTTTTCTCAGTTCTCTTCCCCTCCACCCCCAGTTGCAACCAGTACTAAAAAGGTTTGTTGATTTTTTCCTAGCAGTTGAAGCAAACCCTGCTGCATTTTAGCTTCCTCCCACAGGACAGATTTACTCACTGTGGTTACCCTGTGGTCGCCACATGTTAGTTACATTAAAGGCACTGTTCCCTAATCTAATGAAACAGAAATCCATGAGATCTATAAAAACATTCTACTATTCTCCTATTTTCAAGAACATTTCCTGTTCTCCCCTCTCCCCCGTCACTAATTTTGTGAATGTGGGTTTGGTCTGTTGGAAGGGAGCTTTCAAACAGTGTGTGTCAGGCTAGGTTGTTAAAATATATCCACCCTGTTTGGATTTCAGCAGTTGTGATGATAACCGGGAGCACGGAGGTGATATTCCTGTTTGAAGAAGAATGATAGGTATTTATCCACAAAGTACAAGTCAGTATCTAGGGTTCTTAATTGTTTAATGGCATTGCGAAAAGCACACTGCGAGTCAATAGAAGTTTCACCTTAGCAAAGACGGTTGAAATCCTTACAAAAAGGTGCTCTAAGGGTGATGATGTTTAATACACAGCCATCGATACCATGATGGTGTTTAATACACAGCCAGAGATACTGAGATCTGCTCTGTTTGTCTATTTGTAGCTGAAGAACAAACTATAACCTGAAGAGGAGTTAAGAAAAAAGTATTAAAGACAATTTAAAACATTAATTCTCACAAAGTGTCAGAGAAGCAGCAGATGTTTAGATGCTTCCTTCATCCACAAAACAAGCAGTGCTGTATCTCAGAGACATCAAATGGTCCATGTTCTGCTTTTGCATTTGTGAGTTTTGTCATTGTCACGATAGGAAGTTTAAGGGCACACAGGGTGGGAACGATAGCATTTTTTGCTTACAATTTTTCCAGTGGATGGATCGCTTGTGTAGCAGTGCTCAAATGACTGCGAGAGCTGGGAACTGGAGCTGGGAGTGCTGGCTCCTCCGAATGCCCTAGCTCTTCATCGAGTCAGTGCATTTGGTATCTGGACTTCAGTGTGAGGTTTAGTCAGAGATGACAACACCAGAACTGCTTCATGAGTCACCTACCTAATCCTGCTCCAGACAGAGGGCTCTTCCTTTTGCTTTATTAGTCACTGTGTCAGCTCCATTGCCTTGCTGTTAGATGTGTTGCTGGTAGTTGGTTGGTTTGGGTTTTCTTTTCAGTCTGAATTAGGCCCTTATTTGTGTGCTTTCAGTTGTTGTGGTGGTGGCATTTTCAGCGATTGCAAGCATTTTCTACCTATGCAGGTTAGCCCTGGCTTGTGCCATACTCAAGCAGATTACTTCCAGTCCTGAAGGCAAAGCTGTCTAGGAGGTTTCCCATGAAGAAGCTGATCTAACCCATTTGAGCTGGTAAAAGACTTCTGTGAGCTTTAAAATGTGCTAGACTGTGCTTTACAAGTAACACATGTCACTTTTATAGCAAGGCAATGATAATTTGAAGTGAGGGTGATATCTAGAGGTCTGTAGGTCTATGACCCAAGAGAAGCTCTCCTAGTTACTGCTGGAAATTTCTATAATGAAATCCCAAACCCTGTGAGATATTCCAGGCTTTGCTGCCAACCTGAAACCTGAGTTAGGGTTATGGAAGTCTATGAAACTTTCAAGAGAACCATGGCCAGTTTTTAGTTTCAGCTGAGTTTCGCAGTGGTGCCAAACGTTCATTTAAATGCTGAATATGTGGAAATGAGCTCCTCTCCTTCCATGTGAATGTTAATTTAGTACACTTTGTTTAGCTGCGATGGCAACACAGTTTTTGGAAACGTTCCGTGTGCATTAGTCATCAATATCTGAGCAGTGTTTCTATTGTGCTTATCTGCCAATGGTCCTAAAAAGCATCAGCAATTCATGTATTCCAGCTGGGACAAGAAAGACTGACAAACTGCAGTGCTGCATTGAAAAGCGACTAAAAATGGAATCATAGGGCATGTTTATTGTATTTTTGTGACTGCAGCAGTTAGGGACTGATTTTCTAGCATACTGCAGCATTTGGGATTACCGCTGTGGGCTGTCCTGTTTCATCCCACGGGATGACTCAGTCAGAAGTCTACTCTTCTGAAGCCAATGTGGAGCATCAGCCCGTGATAACTGTACTGATGAGGGGGAGGGAGCTATATTCCCATCCAGCTACCTGGCGTGGTGCTAGTTTTACTTTGACAAACCTGGTGCTAGGACGACAATCCTCAGTGAAGTTGAGGGGTTAGCATGTGTAGCACTGAATACTTACAGGTTCAGATTAAGAGGATCATTTCAGGAAGAAGGGTGAACTCACAGTTAAGGTCCTGAGCTAGAACCTTGTAAATCTGGGCTTGAATTCTGCCATGAGATCATTGCCTGACCTTGTGCTCAAGGTCATACCAGAGGTTTAGTTTCCACCTGCAGAGCGGAAATATTATTTCTCCATCTGCTTGCCCTTTGTTTGTTTACAGAAGTGATAAGTGAGGAGGGATCTTCAATCAATGAAACAAGACAGGGGTCTCACAAAGCTGATTTCAGCTGAAAAAGAATAGTTTTTGCAGTGTTTGTATCAAATAGGCTCTTACAGAGGCTGAATGAGAGCTGCTAAATGGCAATTCCTGCTCTGGATTGCCTTGGTTAAAGCCGGTCTTCGCGCATCCCCGTTTCTCTGTCACGCTTACACAGAAAGCCCTGTCCACCAGGGTTTTGAATGCTGTTGCGTCTTTGCCATCTCTTTTCAACCCAGTCACAAGTCACCCTGGAGAGAGACAACTCTGTTCCCCACTGCAGCGCGTGCTCTGCTGGGTGCTCCTGTGCTGGCGCTGGTGCTGCTGGTGCTGCTGATGCTCCTGAGCACCTGCTCACAGAAGAGTTGATTTATCTGTAATTTGTCAAGAGGAAAACAAGAAATAAGGAAATTCTGCAGAGCAGTGATGCCCTGCATCTCCTCCTGGGTAGAATTGCCCTGGCTGGCTGCTCCATCATATGCTTATGGGGAGGAGGACTGAGACTGGGAGGTTTTTAAGGTCAGCACCATCTATTCAGAGCAAGAATAGAAGGTCTGACCTTTTTCAAATGGTAAGCTTTGTCAGTGTTCCCATTGGGATTTTTCCCCAGGTAACTGCTTAAATGTCACTTGTGGTAAACCAGGGGATCTGAAACACTATGAATGTCCCCTTCTCCTCTTGAGGCAGCACTGAGGGCTTCTAATGAGGTGGTATGTTTTCCTAAAGTTGAAAACTTCAAGGAAGTGAATAGAAATATATTTTTCATATCATGTCTGTTTTGTAAAAGCCATAGTTCTTGAAGATGTCTGTTTCTTTAGCGATTAAAAAAAAACCCACCTGTATAGCTACAATTAACACTGCAGCAATAACTCGGTGGCATATATTCCTCGTGTTTATTGATTAGCGAACAAGCCCCCTGGGGTTTACACCGCTTCCAACACATTTGGTTCCAGCTGAATACCTGCAGTGTGCATTGATCTAAGCGTGTGATTGCTCCTAAATATCAGCCATCCTGTCCTATTGCATCACAGCTGTGTATGTGCCATTGTAGCTGTGCAAAACCAAGTGGCTGAAAATAAAAAATCACCATGTGAAAAATGAAAGGGCACCTGTTCCAGTCTCTGTTGACATCCATGAGCCCTCTCTGTCACGTTGAGGTTACACCTGCATAATTCACTTGGCTTCAATAGAGCGACTTCTGATTTATATTTGCATGTGTGAGAAGAAACTCAAGTCCCTCAGGGGCTATGGCAGCTCAGTGATTCAAAGAATCAGGTCCCTGCTGCAGAAAAGGACTAGATACCAAAGTTCAAAGTAATGGATGCTTATTTCTTTACAGCTTTTGTTTTCTTTGTGAGCATGAACGACAGATCATTGCACAGGCATTTCCAGTATAGGTGTGGCTGCAGTAATTACTGCTTATTCTTTTGAAAGAACCTGCATTTGCAGAACAGAGCAGGACATGAAAGCAGATGAACATGCTCTCTAAAAGGACCCAATGTGACCAGCTGAAGTTCAAAGGTTAGGAACAGCGGGACCAGTTGCTCGGCAAGACATGGGCTTCAGCATATGCTGTGCTTGGTGGGTTGCTGGAAGGTGTGGGTGCATGCTCGAAGCACCCTCCTGTGGCTCAGCGCACTGTCTGGGCAAGTGCTTTACGCTGATGCCGAAGGGACAGTGCGGGTGGTGAGGGCAGAGGCATAGGGAGGGTGGATATGGAGGAGAAGGAAGGCTATGGGGAGAGCGGTGCTAGAGCTGTAGGAGTAATGGGTGGATTTGCTTCAGCTCATCAGCCTCTAATCTATTTTAAAGTTGATATTAAAGTATGAAATAGTGTGTGGCAAGGAGGATGGAGAGATACAGACAAGCTTTCAAACCAGCGTTGAGGTGCGGGCTAATTCTGCATTTCTATTCATAGTTGTGTAGCAGAAGCAGCACAGGCTGCGTGTGGACAAGTGAGAAGAGGCTGATAAGCAAACCAGGGAGCTTTAATACATCAGTAATAGGGAATTTCTTCTTTCAGCGATGTGTTGTGTTGGCCCGAACCAGGCACAAAGAGTCCCCGCAAACAGTGCTGCCTTTGCTTTCATCTGCCGTGGCCTCACCCAGGACTTGCGGGGAAGGGTTGTGTTGTGAGGACTCCGGCGGTGCTGCTCTGGACACGAAGTGGACCGGTCCTGCTAACTGCAGAACTGCTCCGTCAGGGCTCCGCTACCTGAGCTCCCCTTGCTAGAGCCCAGCAGGGATGCGCTGTCAACTGTTTTCTCCCAACTCTACTTTTCTGTAACTTCAGAAAAAGTGTCCCTCTCCCTTTGCTCTTGGGGTCGTGGTCTCACCATGACTGTTCTCTGCAAAGACCTGAAGAAATGTCTTGCTTTTTCTAAAATGCAGCTTTTCTTTACCTTGTGCTAATTTTTAATGAACACTGCAGCAGCAATAGTGAAAAAGGCTGCGGCAGGACTGCAGATGAGGGTCTGAGGATGTTACTCTTGTTAAAAGATGGAGCTGTGACTTTGGCAGCAGGAAGCTTGGATGCAGAAAGTCAGGAGGGTTTCACCCTGGGCTTGCTTAGCCCTGCTCACCCAGAGCAATCGCAGCTGTTGCTTTGGATTGTGGAATAGGAAGCAGTCTCCAAGGTTCATTAGGCCCTTGCCTATTAAGGGCTTTAAAGACTAGGGTTAGGACCTTGAAACAGATCTTCAGGCTGGGAGTGAGCGGAGTATGTGTGCTATCTGTGCAGGGCGAGGAGCGGTTTTGGTTCAGCTCCAAGTGGATCAGTGCCTGCGGTACAAAACCACCTGGAATTAATTGAAAACACTGGTGGCCATTTTCAGCAGAGAGGCAGAAGCAGGCCGAGAGACTGGGAACACACTGCCCTTATCCCCCAGTTACACTGGTGGAGGCACGTGTGGGAGGTTTATGCTGACACTTCCCACACTATATGTTCTTTGTGAACTTTCATTTCCAGGGCTGTCAAGACAAAGTCTTTCGTTGTAATTACAGACACGTTTTATTTTCTTGTAATATAGCTGCAAGCATTTATTTTCACTCTAACCATACTGTCCCAACAAGAAGGCACAGCTTAGAATGACGACAGCTTCTTACATTCTTCCTTTTCTGCTCTTATGTATCTCTCTCTTTTTCCATAGGCCGTATGCATGGCAGAGTAATGGTGTGGGATATAGGACAGTACTCTTCAAACCCATGGAGATGAAGCCCACCAGAAAACTGTCTCAGGTTTGGCCAGGATTTCAAGGTGAATTGCAGATGTCATTAGAAAGACTTATTGGTTTGTATCGGGTGAACAGTGTCCTTTGTTTCCTTTCTATTCTTTGGCTTACAAATATGCGAGGATATCTAGTGGAAAGAACACTTGTACACAGCTGATGACTTTTGGTCATGAGCTCCATGCCCTTTGCTGGTGAGGCCATTGATATATTAGCGTATGGAACAAAGTTGGGATGCTCTGGGTGTTTATAAATGTAATCAAGGAGAATTATCCAGATGTCCTGTACTTCATTTGAGAAGTACAACTAAGTACAAATAACAAAATCAATCCATTCTGGCATTGATTTTTGTTAGCCTCAGAGTCATGGAGGAGACGAGGGACTTCCTCTCCAGGAGAGGGTCATGACTGGAAGACAGGTGGGACTATAGCTCCAAGTCTGAGGAGTGTAAGGTGGAGAAATAGTCAATGAGTAAGAAGAATTGATTGCAACTTGCATTAGAAAAGTAAAGTAAAGAATGAAGACTGACCTGTGCTGAGATGCAACTCCTGTTGCATTGTGTGCCTTGGTGAGAGGGAGTGATGTGGTGAAACAGGGTTTGTCATGCCAGTGGCAGAAGAAGCAAGCCTCTTGGTTCCAGCTCTGTCAATGGACTGTTGATGGGCATGGGTAGTTTATTCTGCCCCAGGATTTTAGTGCTTTGGCCTACTGTGTCCTCCCAACATATACTCTAGCTTTTTGTCAGGACGCATTGCTCCTGCAGGACAACTTTGATTCGCCTTTTCTCTGTGGAGCTGGGCCTTTCCTCTCTGCCCTCCACCTCTGGCAGTTCTTGCAGAACAGCCCTGGTATCACTGAACTTTCTGACCAGGGCAGAGAGATCTCTCAATCCCTGGTGCAGCCAGTTTTCCCAGTGCCGATGCTCCTGTTTCAATTAGTGCAGGTTTTTCCATGTGATGGTGTCTGGATGAAATCTGGGACTGCAGCTCATATACACACAGATATAGCTGCTGGACCGGTAATTCTTCTGTCTTCTTTTCTGCCTATAAGACACAGCTCTAAATTGAATTTCAGAAAAACGAGATTCCAGGTCCAAGAAGTAGAGTAATGATTTGGACTTGGGTTTTCTCCTCTTTCATGTTGTTCCACCAAGGTGTGCTGGTTTTCTCCTCACTGCAGAGGAGGTAGGGGCTATGTTCTTCAAGGGGAAATTCCAGTTTGGGGTAATGTAAATGAAAACACCATGTGTGTCCTTTTTCATTCAAATTACATACAAAAAATTGGTGATACGAGACATGAGCAAAGGCAGAACAGAGCCTAGAGTCTTTAATCTTTAAAATCTATTTTACATGATTAAAAGGATCCTGCCTGGAGAAAAGCAAGACTGGCTATTTATATCTCCATTCTTCTCCTCCCTGACGCCCCCCCTTTTTTCCCAGAAAATACTGCACAGTCTTTCACATTTGAAAGACCACGGCTGGCTGCCATTAATTTTAATGCTAAATCCTCATCAGCATTTCAAAACATTATGAAAATGTCTAAGAAACTGTCTTCTGGTAGCTTGAAAATATCGCAGGCAACAACCTAAATAATACTGTAAGTGCCCTGGTAAGTACAAGAGCACATGCTGGAAAGGAAAGGAGAAAAATAAAAGGCTTTAGACCACCACGCAAACGTCAGTTCTACAAAGCAGGCATAAATGGATTGCAGGATTTCATGGATGCTGAGAGTTTGAATTACTGACTGAGCTACACCTCACAGAAAATGTGGTTTTCTTTTTTAGAGAATGCATCAAATATTGAATGCTACTGTTTGCTGTGCAGTCTGCTCGGTGGACAAGTACATAAATAATCTTACACTAGGGTTTGGTTTAGGCTGACAAATGCAATTATATGCATGGAGTATGACCAGGACCCCAATATTAGTGCTCTGTTATACTGCATTGGCAAAGATGACGGATGCCAATTAAATTGAAATCAATGGTCATAGGGGAGGGTTAAACAAGCGATGTTTCTGATCAAAGCACTCCTCCTTCAAAAGCATTAAACCTGTCCTAAACTTAAATACATGTTTTTAAGTCCTGCTTAAAATCGAGTAAAAAGTAATTTCCTGCTTAGGGAAGGGCTGGATCATGGATTTTGGGGTTTGTTTTTTTTTAATTGGGAATATCCATGCTTCCCTAGTGCTCTATGGATAAGTTTCATTGAGACAGTTACGCATATGCCATATTGCACTGGGATTTCAGGACATGCTATTGCTGTCTCACACTCATTTGTATTTATAGTGCTCCAGCAGGCTTGTGGAACTATGGAAGGATTTCAAAAGCTCATGCTATTTCTGCTGTCATTGATGATGCTTTCACTGAAACTCTGCCCTGCAAAGGGTTGACAGCAGAGGCCTGACGAGTGGTCCTTCTTCGGTAGTAAGTGGGATGTTGCCAGTTGAGAATGATCATCCATATCGTTCGTTTTGCAATAGTGATTTTTTTTTTTTTACTTTGGTGAGTATTTTTGAGTATTGCCGAGTCTTTCTGCTTTTGTAAGAATGAAAGTGAATTTTTTATCCATCTCTTTTTGAGATCTGCAAACCTATAGCCCCATTTTAATAATAATTAAAAAGAAATAGAAGAAAGACATGGAATTTTTCAAGGGGGGCAATAAACCTTATTGGTTTTCCCAGTTCACTTAGAAACAGTGGCAAGAACCCACTCCAGGCAAATAGAGTCAAAATCTCAGCTTTGCTGGGAAATCCTAGGGTTTGAGGGAAAATGCAGAGTTGAAAACGAAGGCAGAAATAGGAAACTTTCATCAGCCCCTGTGCTGCTTCTTCCCTCTTTGATTAAACATCAGGTTTAAGTATCATCAACAGTGTGAATTCTGAAGAATACAAAAGAATGCACTTCAGGTTAGAAAGCTTGTCTTTTATTCAGGTATTTAAAAAAAAAAAAAGGCAGCCACTAGACTATTCTTGAAATAAATCACGGAGGGTTAGATGAAGGCTGGAGGTGCACACTACATTTTTCATTGCCAGCTCCTTGTAGCCAAGGTACGTTGTCAAGACTAACCTTGGAAAAGCACTTCTCTCTCTTCTCCCTGCATAGCTCTCCGTGGTGGCATCGTTAATGTTGATGGCTATAATTGACCACAAAGAGCAGACCTTTAGTCCCTACCTGATCTTTCCGAGTGTTTATACACTGCTAGCCTGACCACACAGCAGACTAATGAGCATTACACTTGACAAATACTGTCATGCCTAAACAGGAGATAGTGCTTCTGCTAAGACAAGCAGCAAGCCTGGGGGCACATCATGCTCAAATAGGAAAGTTAAGAATTAATATTAATTCTCTTCCACTCACTAGGGGCCTGATCCAGATCCCTAATGTCAGTTAAGTCTTTCCACTGTGAGCTTTGCATCTCTCCTATGAGGTGTAGCCTTTAAAAAATGATACAACCCAATATTATAATAATAAATTTAACAGTAATAACAGATAGTGAAAACTTCTTTTTAATTAGGATCAGGACGGTTCCAGTAGCTGGACAAGGTACCAACTTGAGATGAAAAGCCCCGGTTCTAATTCCTTCTAGACTTAAATATCTGGACTCTCGATCCATGTTGGAGCAAAACATGGTAAGTAATTTAGAAGAAAGGAGAACCTGTGATTTTATTTGCATTGAACCTGTCATGTAAAACTCTGCATGGCTGCTGTGTACAGTCTGCATGCACAGCTTTGGGAGAAATCCCCCAGACCAAGCCTGCTCATAAATCCCAGGTAATTGTAGCACCTGTGTTGCTGACTTGCCTTCTCCTTGCTACATATGTGCATTTTTCTTTATTATAATCAGCATCAAAAGTTTTAATGACTTTTTGAGGTTCTCCTTCTAGGTGCTAGAATTTATTTTTATTTTATATAATTTAAAATAGAGATAAATTCTTGTGAAATGAAGGGGATCACAAATTATGTTTGTGTCTAAATATCTCGTTGGTCTGTTTAGCTGGTGTCAAGGCCTCACTGTGGATCTTTTTTGATCACAACTTGCTGTGATTTAGTCAGCTGCTGTCTCCGTCTAATTTTTTTCTGACAGAATCCTTGATATCAGGTAGAGTCAGATATTCCTGAAGTTTTGGGCTAAGTGAAATAGCTTTGCAATGCAGCAGCAGAATGTGATGCTAAATAGAGGGGCAGCCAGGTTTCCAGCCTGCTGCTGACAGCCAGATCTGCCATGCTTGCTTGCTGCTTTGCAAACCTACTTGTGCTCAGAAAGCTTCCCAGTAACTTTGTGAAGTCAGCTGGTCTTCCTGGGCTGCTCTGCTGGTCCCCTCTCCTCTCCCCGGCCCCGGGCTGGTGTCTGTGTGCGTCTGAGACCGCCATTGCCTGAGCGTGGTATTTTAGGTGTCTGGGTCTGTGCACTGCACCGACCTCGATTCGCTGTGCTATCATCTCTCCTCCAGGCCTGAAGAGACCACCGCAGCCTCATGCTCTTGACTAACGCCTGCATGGGTGCTGGCTGCGGCGGAGGCCGGATGCTCGCTCCGGACTATCGGCACCCGCTGCCTGGAAGAGCTGCCTTTGCGGGCTGCCTTTGGGCAAGGACCAGCGTGGCGTTTCCAGCTGGGGAGGGCAGCTCTGTGCTGGCTTGCTGTTTGCTGGAGACTTATGCTGTAGCCGTGCGATACAGATCAGGCATTGCTGATCGTTCCTGTCACTGGATGTTCCTCTAGGTCAGCAGAACGCAGCCAGCCCCACTGAAATGGGAGGAAGCATGCCACCGGACTGCCACCAAGTCCTTGGGAAGATCGTCCTGTTGACAGGAGGTGATTTACTGGGATACCTATCCAGGGCCAAGTTGAACTGAGCCAACTGATGGAAGCAGATCTCAGTTTAGGTCAGGCCTAAAAGCAGGCCAGAGTGCTTGCCTGCCTCGACTGCAAGCAGTGCTTCAGCTGCCGGTGGAGAATTGCTTGGCAGAAGGCACCGTCCCGAGCCACAGCAAGCACCCAGCTCGCCAGCGCTGCGCGGGGCGTGCAGTGCTTCTGCGGCACCCCCGCCTCAAGGTACCCCACGTGCTCGGCAAATCCCTCTATGACAGATGTGATCGTTTGCGTCATGATCTGCTAATTTTGTGGTTAGAATCTTTTGGGCTAAATGGGCAGAAAAAACTTAAATGAGGGGGAAAAGGTAGTTTATCTTCTAAATGATTGAGGACTCTCCTTGTAGTGCTGGAAAGCAGGTGCAGGAAATGCTTTCCACCAGCCTTGCTTACTTCCCTGTGGGAAAGACATGCTCAGCACATCCATCGCAGCCCCAGATCCTCAGAAGATGTGGCCAGGCCCCCAAACCACACTCAGAGGTGCGCAGCATGCTGTAATTGAGCTGTGCATCCTCTTAGGACTGTCTTGATCTGTGAGGTTTGCTGTCAGCAAGATCCCGCTGGGAACCGCTGCAGATGTGTCAATGTTCTGCTTCCTCTGCAGAGAGGCTCCGAGCTGCCAGGACAGTTTTTTATCTCACCTGTGTACTATTAAACTGTTAATATAACAGTGGGAAAAACTTGTCCAGGAAAGCGTATTAGGAATACCTAAATGAGGTAGCTGTGTTATCCTCAGCAAAATATTATTGTTATTAAATGTTCCCGCCAGATACTTGGACAGCTTGCGTTTCAACTGCAAAGCTAACATTTCATTATAGGAAGATATATATTCATAATGGATTGCAATTTACCAAAATACACAGAGGGCCCCAGATTTGTCAGTGTGCATTTGCTCTGCAAGAAATACATCTCACTAAAAACCAGATGTCAAAATTAGCAGTAGAGCTTTTGCAATGTAGGGAAGAAAGCTGACATTTCAGAGCTGGCAGTCCAGCTGTGTTAACGGCGTCAGGGAGCCTTTGTGTTATTAAGTACAATGTTTAGCTGTAGAACGGCATTAGGAGTTTATTCAAATTATAAGTGGTGGGAAATCACTATACTGTGTTAGTGGCAACAATTGCAACCAGGTGGGATTCTGGATCCCCTCCTCCCCCCAGTATTTTGTCTCTTTCCATTCACTTGCCGTGTGTCTGTATAGCAAAATTTCAAGCAGTTGTAAGAATTACTTCAGTTCCAAGGAAATTGCTGGGGATTGTTGTCAGGATCACGTTTTGGAGAGGGATGAGGGAGACAGACGTTTGAAAGCTCTTGTAAATGTCTGAGTAACTGTTCTGAAATGTAAATTATTGATTCATACCCTCCTGTTTTCTAATGTGCTTTATCTTCCTGGTAATTTAACCTAGTTTTCAGGGTATTTTTATCTATAGGTTTCTAGAACCTGTATTACCTATGTATTTTATCTCATCTTGTTCTCTTGTTCTTAGATGTTAGGTGGTGAGTCAGGGTGCTTATTAGCTTGACTAATTTGTTGGCATAGCATTCTGTCAGGGGAAAAAGGATGCACATTTTTTAAAGTGAAGATAATTAACCATAGGAACAATATAAGCACCAGTGGATTCTCCAGTACTAGCAATAGTAATGTGTTTTCCTGAGAGATGTCTTGGGTTTTCCACTGGCATTAATTTTTGACAGCCCTATGGCCTGTACTACATGAAAGATGGATGAGCTTGATGGTCTGTCATGTCCTAGGAGTTCCCAAACCTGGTGCTCGGGCACTGTGTTTGTCTCTGTTCCTGCTTGTGGGAAAGGATGGGAAGAAGGTGTTGGTCATACAGGCAAAGTCCATGCCTTGCTTTGAGGAGCGTGTAGAATGGAGCTGGAGATCTGTATCTTGTGTCACATCAGACTACGGGCCATGAATTTCTTGCAAAGTGATGGGTAATCTTGGCTCCTGGAAGGCTTATGGGGTCTCTAATCACTGATTGAAATGTGAATTGCAATGTCACTGAGCCTCTGAATGTCCTTGCTAGAGTGGATGCTGCATCAAAGCGCTGGTACGGAGTCAGCGGACTCTCAGGGGAGGTGGGAGAGGGAAGATGCTCTGGGAACCCTCTCTGGAGGTGCTGCTGCATGCAGGGGTGCATCCCCTCTGGAGAGCATCCCCTCCCTGCTGGGCTGAAAGGCAGTATGGGCCAGATACCCAGAGAAAAAAGGGGGTGCAAAGAAGGGAGAGACACTCTCGGGGCACCCTGTGGGAGTCAGCATCCCGCTGGTAGTAAGACTTGGTGTGTTTGTCTGTGGGCACTGCCCTGGGCCTGGCCGCTCGTATCTGAGCGTCCCTGGAGAAGCAGCCTGGCTGGTGCGGCTCTGTCGGGGGGGGAAGCAACATCCCGTTTTGTCAGCCGAAGGGAGTGCTGCCCTACCTGCGGACAAGGGAGAGA
>Ga0181612_137425_pt1 | contig 16297 bp, 8 predicted proteins | sample HoacroProtozoa21_FD_119630 | JGI IMG/M metagenome (GOLD analysis project Ga0181612, IMG submission 119630) | Hoatzin crop microbial communities from Cojedes, Venezuel. Combined Assembly of Gp0051906, Gp0051904, Gp0051908
CAGGAGGGTTGGACTAGATGACCCACAGAGGTCCCTTCCAACCCCTACTATTCTGTGATTCTGTGATTCTGTGTAGGAGAAGTTGTTAGGACACAGGTGTTTTTTTTTTTTCTATGGATGAGAATTTAATCCCACAACATGTAAAAAATAATTTATTTAGGGGAAAGTGAAACAGTAAAAAAAAATTTTGCAGAGAAAAAAATTGTCTGATGAAAACTTGGATGAAAAGGCCTTTTTTTAGGGCTTAATGCTAATTCTCTGCTGGCAGATGGACAGAGCCTTTTACTTGGCCTGATATGGCTGCTCAGCATATTTATAACTAAAACCTTGCTACGTGTTTAGGTCCCAGGATGATAGGTTCCCACATGCAATCCCTTCCACCATGATGCAAAGTAATGTTATTTTTTTCTGTTTGCATGTCTGAATAGGGAGTCTGAGAGTTTTGGTGGGAGGCATGAACATACAGCTACAAACTTACAAACACTTAGGGGTGAGCTGTACTTCAGGAGCAGCTAACTGACCCCTTGAGGCTCCCCGATGTTCAAAAATAGATAGGCAGGGAAGTGTTATAAGTTCAGAGTACGATATGTGTACTTCAGGCTGCTGGAGAGAGGTGTCAGTATGCGACATTACATGTTATTTTAGTGTAATCAAAGCTGTTTTCATGGGACGAGGATAGCTTAGAAACCACTCTAACAGGACAAACCTGAAAGGAAAATCTACTCTGGGTTGGAGAATGGTTTCAGCTGCCTCGTGGAGATGATTCCACTGCCTGAGCTGCCTTCTAGGGACATCCCTGGGTGCCAGCTCTGCGCATCATGGATACCGCAGCGAAGTGTAGTCAGCTGAGTAGGCTCGTGTTTACGTACAACATGCGTTTAGATGGCAGAGTCCATCGCAAAGGCTGACTTTACCAGCCTGGGTTGCATTCTTCCGCGGGATGACACCACCCTGGTGTGAGACAAATAGTATCCATTAAAGTTAAGTGCTGCTGCTGGGCTGGACTTGTGACCTTCAGCTGCTTGGAATAATGGGTGCAGCATTCATCTGTAGCTAATATTGCTTAGTTTTGTTTACTTTTTTTAATGCAATAGGAATTTCTTTTTGAGCTGATGGAGGCTCCATTTACCCAGGACATGGTTTCATGCTGTGGTGTCTGGCTTTTTTCTGTAAAAACAAGGCAACAATTACTTTTCCTTAGCAAAAATGTGTCATAAGGCAACTTTGTAAAACTCTATATTGTAATACTTCTAAGGCAGGAACAAAACATGATTTGATACCACTCTAATAAATCATGTAATGTGTATTAGACTCTTCATTATGTGCACCAGACATATTCTGAGAACCCATGGAAAGAATTTGGCTCTGTGTTTGTAACCAGCTAGTGTATATTTTAAGAATATTTTTACTGAATTTAAGTCCAGGGATATAAGATACCATCCTGAGTTTTCTATACACAAAATAGTCATCCATAAAGTGAAACTGTCTCCTGGGCAAAGAAACCAAGCAGTAATCATGTATCTGTGAGTCACAGAAATAAAATGATCTTGAAAGGCCCTTAATGCACATTTCTTCTCTTCATTCTGTTTCACCTCCTAGGCTTCTGGTTTTGCAGAGGAGGCTGGAAATATTGTTGGGTGGGCACAAGATGGATGCTAACAATCATCTTCGTCCTGGGGTACTTTTCTCAAAAAACATAAGTTGCAATAAGTCCTATCATTAGTTTAAAATAATTTTGTTGACTTCATGGACTGTTGCACAAGTAAAATCTGGTGAGACCACACTATACTGGCCATGTCTCTTTGCACTTAGAGCAGGCTCACCTCTGATTTTAAATGTTTTTGAAAGCTTATTTATCACCTGTTGTCCAAAAATTCATTTCTTTCTTTGCTATCTCGAGTCAAATATTTTGCACTAGCTGTTAATTTGAACCCGTATTTTATACTTTGGGGATTCCTTTGGCAACGCTTTTTGGAGCAGATTCAGTAGCACCTTAAGATGGACTAATTAAACTGTGAAATCACAGGCTAATCTGAAAGCCAGAAGACTTTGAATTTAATTTTTTCCCTTCTGGTGGGTTTATTTGGTTTTATTTTTAAATATCTGCATCTGAATCTCTGGGCTGATGTGTAAAAATTTAAAAATAATTAGGACTGCAGCTCGCATACCATAGTGATACGGGTGGTATGACTGTGCAGGGACAGATCCACCCACCTACACTAAGTGCTCATTTTCCATTAGGCATCAGTCAGCTTTGCAGAGAAGGCTTGTGAAAAACTTTACAAGACAGGAAAGTCAGTGCACGAGGTTTCCCCTGGGACCATGGGACATAAAGGTTGCAGAGAGGAGGAGGGTTTACTGACAGCATGCCCTCTCCTACTCCAGCTCTACTCTGCTGGGTCATCAGCTGTGTGCTGTCACCCATAGCAAGAAGCAACCTACCCAGTGACGGGAGCTGGACTGGAGTAACCCAGTCTGCTGAGTGCCACTGGCAGTTTTGGTCATTCCTGAGGCCAAATACAGCTCCGCTCTCAGCAGCTATGTGATGCCAAGCCAACACCTTCTAGGCTAGCTGCAGAAGCCTATGTGCAGGTGGTGGGCTTTGAGGGCAATAATGTCTCCTATGCCTATCCTTCTTTTGCTTTCTTTGTTGACAGTTTCTTACAGGAGAACCTTAATTTAGGCTTTAGCCCATATACCTCAGGCTTATGGCATTGAGAAGGTTTTGGCTGGGTGGGGTTGAGGGGAATTGTCCAGTTGAGCCACCAGCTGGACTTCTGAAGGTCTGAATTTGCAGCACAGGGACTGGAAGTTTTTTGGACTTTCAAAGTTAAGACTCTGCATTTCATGCTCTACTACTGATGTCATTGCAGACTGTTTTATTGGAAAGGATGTGAAGCCAACACCAAAACCTGCTAAGCCAAAGTGAATACTGGTGTTGAAGTGTAGGCCAAGCTATCGCATAAACTCAGGATTTTTCCAGACTAGGTAACATACTTTACCATGCGTATGTTCCATATTAACTCCTCATGGTTGAAAGCCTTGCCATATGCCTGGAAGCCCTATTTGGTCTCCGTGATGAAGAGAGAAGGAAGGAGGGGAATGATGGAGAGTGTGTGGGCAGATTGGTTAGTTATTCACTCACTCTGACATTGCCATTTTGGTATGAAATCATGATTTGGGTTAGTAGGTTTTTAATCTCCCCCCCCCTTCTTTTTTCTGACTTTTTTTTTAAACCCAGAGACCTTTTTTCCCTATCTGTGTATGCTCAGCTGTTTCGTTTGGACCCTCGTTTAAAAAACAGAGCAAAGCTGAACAGGTTTCCTATTAGTGGTTCAGGGTTAATTGAATAGTTATCCATGTGATCCAGCTGACAGGCTCAAACAGAGAATCGTGCCTTAGATTTCGGAGACCTGGACAAAAAAAATCTGGAAGCCTCCTTTCAAAAAATCTCCACCTTTATGATGACCTTTTCAGACCTATCCAAGTAGTGGATCAGCTTGTGCAACTGTAAAAAAACAACTGAAGGATTTATATTTATATGGCACTAACACAAAATTAGAACTCCTTTCTTTCTGGTTTGTACTGTTTTTAAAAAGAAATAATAAGACGTATGCAGAGATGTGCTTTGAAGCTGCAAGTCAGATGTCTGTTTACAGACTCCCAGCCTCCTGGGGGAACACATTTGGGCTAGGAATCACTGGAAGGAATGCTGTCAAGAGCTTTCCCATCAATTTCCACAAGGTGCCTCACTGTGTTTTGATGGCTCCAGCAGAAGATTCCCCAAAAGAGCAGAAACATTTTATCAAATGCTTTTGAATCTCTAAGGCCTGGTTTGGGCTGTCAAGGAACATCCTTACTCAAACTACACTGGTGCATTCCCACCTTGAAAAATGTACCCTGCTTCTGCCAAATTTAAACAGGGGCACAGGAGTGATCATCCTTCATGGTAAGGCGATAGCAACATTACCCCAAGCAGCAAGGCTAGCACAGCTGGTCTGAAACTAAATTCAGATACCTGCAGTGCCTTTCCAGGTTTGCTAGATTTCTGGGAACACATGCTGTCATCCATTCGGGCAGAACATAAACAGTCTTAATTAGTACAGAATTGGAAAAAGCCCGTATTTCTTTTCAGCATGAATTCTGTTTACGAGCAGCCACCTGAGGGCTTTTCAAAAGCTGTTTATCCATAAGAAATCTTTGAGAGAATAGAAGTGAACTTTCTGGAAGATGGGCTTTTGCTATTAGGTTGTTGTTAATATTTGCTTCCTTGGTTGCTATTTCTCTTTCATGGTGAGTAGGTGCCTTGAGCCACCCTTCTCACTGCAACTGCAAGAAATACTGGGTCAAAATGGCTCTGTTTCCTGAGCTTTGGCTTTCCTCTCCCTCACTGGAAAGATGGCAGAGTTCAGCTTTTGCCTTCCTTCCCACCTCAGCCTTTGCTGCTCCTCCTGTGAAGGTATAAACACTGGGTGGCAGAACTCCACCTTACCAGTCAGTTTAATGGGCTGTGAATCAACTCTGTCACCCCAGAAAGGACCTAGGTATCTCTATAGAGAGCTCAGGGTGTCAGTACAATGGATAAAATGATAGGAATACCGTTAAGACAGGGAGTAATGAAGATGCATTCCCACACTTGCAAAGGAATCAGTGGAGGGATCAGATCCAGATCAGATATAAGTTGTTCTGGATGTCACTGGCCACTCTACCTCCACAGAATGTTTAAGAAGTGGAGTGTGTTCAGGAAAAGATCCAGAGCTGGGAACAAATGGTTTTAATTTTAAAGGTTATTTTGATTTCAGTTCAGCTCACTGGTCCTTTATAGTCCTGACATCTTTATCTCTGGTTGTGAGCTTAAAGTTGCTTCCTTTCTAAGGAAAAGAAAAGGTGGCCATGATAATACATAATGAAGAAGAAGACTGAGCACATCTGTTCTCTCCCTCCACTATCAGGACATGAAAGGGAAAACCATTGAAATATAGAGAGAGGAGGTTAAAAAATAGTTTTAAAACAATTTTTTGGTATTTTTTTCCATTCAAATTACAATGAAGCCTCAAGTGGAGAGGGTGGATACCAGACCAATCACAAGCAGTGAAATGCTATACAAAACAAAAGCAATAGGGATGATTTTCCCTTTAATAATTAAGAAGTAATCCATCCATATCAATACAGCATAACAGACAGCTCTATTCTGCAGGATTCATCCTTCACAGCCAGCTGCTTTCATTGCAGTCGTAGATAATCTGAAGATGACTCTGCCTAGGCTCCCAATCTTGGGCAGCTACAATAGGCTATTACACAACTCTGTGCATTTTCAATTTATGTCTGAAAACTGGTTCTACCCTGCTCTCAAATGAGCCTTTGTAGCTGACCATTTGTGATTTGTGCTCACACCCTTGCAGTCTCCTGTAGCTTCAGCATCTATCATCTTGTACTCTTGGGGATCTCTGCTGCCTTTCTCTGGTCTTCCTCAACAGCCTTTAACATGTCATTTCTGGATAACACAACTATTGTTTTGTTAGTGCAGCCTAGTCTCTCCACAAAAATATTGGTCCATTAGGAGACACAGGTATGCAGCAATATCATTGCTGTGCTAAAAAAAAAATTGTTTTACAACAGCCAAATTAGTCTGTCACAGGGTACTGTTACTGCCAAGAATAAGCAAAGTTAGGAGAAGACATCAGATATCTGTACAAAGATCGAGACTATCTAGAGATTTCAGTAATAACAACGATAACTTTGGAAGGGCTGACAAGAGATACAGGAGGATAATGAACTTCAGTGGTTAAGCCAAAGTCTGCGAGAGGCTGGGAAACGACCTAATGTTAGAATGGACAGATTACCACACGCTCTTTGAGGCACAGAATAGCAGCTCCTGAAAGGGGCCCAGCATAGCTTTCTGGATGTAACTCTGGTCTGGCGCTTTGGGGCAGATGCTGCTGTGCTCTGGTGGTGTCTGCTGGAACAGCTTGGCTGGGGCCTCCTGCCAGGGTCTCCAGTTGCTTTGAGGTAAGAGAGGGTATAGGAGCCAACCTGGGGAAGACACCTGGGTTTAGCCAAAAAAGGGAGAGCTACAAGGAGGCTTAACTGCTCTGTAAGCAGCTGTATGGGAAATGGAGTCTTGGCAATACTCCCCAGTCTAGCAGGCAGATGTATAAAAAAAAAATCCATCGGCTGGGAGGTGAGGCTAGACACAGTCAGATCAAAAAAGGCAAAGCACTGTAAAAGCAGCAGCCGCCAGACACTGGAGCAGTTTGTGAAATGGTGGATTCTCCATTCTTGCATAGAGATTAGAAGTTTTTTCTTTGAGAAGATATTTTGATTCACTCAAACATTAACTGAGGATCTTGATTTATGTAGTTTAGACCAAGCAATCCCAGTGATCCCTTCCAGGTCTGTGACCTCTACCTGCTGCTTTGACTCTCTGACTTCTCTGTAAAACTCGGGTAGGCAGAAAATCTGATTTTACTGAATTTCCTTTTATTTTTGCTCTCCAGGAAGCAGGTTTCATTGCCCTGTGGCACTGGCCAGACACAGAAGACTTTAAACTTGGGAAGAGAAAGGGCTTTGAGCATTCCATCATGCACTTGCAGGGTCAGGCTATCAGCACTTGCTGTTTTACTTGCTCTTCTGTAAAGCCGGAACAGATAAATAAAGCTTTAAGCCTGTGGCTAATATTGCCCATCTTCATTACAGGGGAACAAAGGTGTAGCTCACGTGTTTGTTATAGAAACTGCTCCATACAGAAAATCCAGTGCAAATCCTGCTTGCGGGGCAGGGAAGAAGGCTTGGCTTGGGCAAAGGATTTGCCCTGCTCCTGCTGTCCATCCACTCCAAAGGGAGTTTGAATGGGCTGTGTGATCTTGCAGTGAAAGTTTTGTTAGGTACGTGTATTTGCTGCTGACTTCTGCTGCTTGGTGTGTCTGTCTTCATGGTGTGCTGCAGGAGGGAGAAGGCCGCCTGCAGCACCTGGAGGGGAGGAAAAATGGCACAGAGAGGGAAGTGGGGTCATCTGGGAACCATTTCTTTTACTGGCGAGGGTCTGTGAAGGAAATTTGGATGTAGAATAGAAGCAGCATGTGAGGACTGGAATATACAGTGCCCATCCTAGAAGAAGTGTTTGGTTTCCCTGTTTGCAGGGCTGGCTGACAGTGCTGTCAGACCACGGGGTGGCAATATTTAGACTCAGTGTGCAGAAGTTAGCCATTTGAGGGAGGAATGGTGTGCTCAGTATGCGGAGGAGATGATAGAAACAAAATTACTTCAGTTCCTGCCCCAGTTAGTACTTCATGTTCTTTATTGCATTTCACGCACCGCTATCACCCCCCTCTGATGCAAAGAGCAGTATGTCCAAGGATGCAAGTTGTATCCTTTCTGGCCTTCTTTCTCCTAAGTAAAGTCTATACCTGTGTTTATGTATCATACACTGTGTCTTTCCCACAAAGAAAAACAGCCCCCTTCAGGGGAAAATATCTTTATGTGCTGGTTCCTATGAAACAATGGTGTTCGATAGCAGAGCTAAAACTTCTTGACAGAGATAAAATCTTTGTGGTTTACAATGTACTGGTTTTTACCTATGTGATACCAGAGCTATACGGAGAAAGTAGTCGACCTGTGGTAAAATATGTGTGTTTTTGCTAATGATGCCAAATAAATAACCTTTTGAATTTAAACAGAAGCAGGACAAGAAACAGTGTGATGCTTTTCCTTAAATTACTTTCAAGACTAGAGATCAAAATCTAAACTCCCCTTTTGCTTTAACCTTTGATTTTTGGCAAGCTAGTGTCCTTTGCTTAATTTTGTTGATGTAGAAAAAATAAGGGTGCAAGTAGTTTTAAGTCCTGATTAATTTTGCTATCTGTCCTACATACACATTGCTATAGCCTGGATGGAGAGAGTGTGCTGATATCTCTAAGTACCTGACAGCTTTATTTCCGTCCTGAAACACGTGAATGTTTGCCTGTGCTTACATACCTGAGGGAAAAACTTGGTGTTGCTTAATAAAGGCCAAAAGTTTTATTAGTTGTTCAGGTTTCAAACAATCTTTCATGCAGTGGAGAATAAAACAAATATTCTACTGAGCTAAACAGTAGAGAAGCTATTGTGGATGGTGACAGAGTTGAATCGCACTGTAAAAAACCCAGTATATAAACAGAGGCTCACATAATTTATGTGCTTGGTCTTTGTTCCTTTAGTGAGAACCCTGCCACAGATCAAGGGTTTCACCTGAGGATGAAAGGTCAGCTCTCAGCTGGCTGGCTATGTCTAGCATCTCTGAATATTCAGCATCCTGTGAGAACTTAGCACAGTTACTGAACTTGAAAGACGACCTAAAGCTCTAGGTTTGTATCTGAGGCCTGGTGAGCTAGCTGAGTTTCATTGGAAATCTGCTGTCTAATTGCAGCTGGCATTGTGGGGTAGGTAATTGTATTTTTGTCTCTTGTGGGTTTCTATAAAATGCTTGCTGCTTTAGAGAAACATTGTGTGTAATGAAGTAATAAAAGGTTTTGATATATACATAGAATAGGCTACTTCATTGAAGAATGCAATTTAAAAAATGGCAGAGTTGAAACAGTGGGACATAAATGCAGCTTGACATAATAGAGGAGAAGTAAGGGCTGGTGGGGAATTTGGGATCCTTCATCTTTTTAAAATGACCAGCACAGCATTTCTTCAGCAGCCATTATCCTGATAAGGACTAATATGCTGGATTTCCACTAGAATTTATTATGTGAATTTACAAAAGAACAGTTCTTGCCCTCTCTATGCAATTTGACTTAAAACTTTACACTACACAGTTTTGCTGGCTTGCTATCAAACTAGCAGAGCAAGAATTTAATAAAAGAGGCTTTCAGGCTGAACTCTAAAGGTACAGGGAAAACTGAATTAAGTCTTGTGATGAGGACACACCTTAACTAGGGTATAAGGGCATCCAGCAGGTAATATTAACTTAATTTGATATAATACGAGACTCTCTCAAGGTCCCTGTTATCTAGATGTCTAGATCCATAGAAGACCTTCAGCCAGTATCTGGTGTGGAGAGTTGGCACTGCTCTGGGGATGTGGTCTGGCTGTCTGACCAGAGGCACCAGTGCTGGAAGGGTGACTCTTGCTCAAGGGGGACTCCTCTGGTGTCAAAGGGGAAAAAGCTGTATCAGAGCTCTTATTCTTGGCACAGGGAACATCTTCATTTATCACCATGACAGGCTGAGCTGTGATTCAAACCCACGTCAGCCGTGGTTAGGGAGCTGCTGCTCAAATCATCCAGCAGTGGGGAGATCAAGTGGCTCCATCCAGAGAGAGACGCAAAACCTGTCACATTAACATGACAGGCCCAGATGTCTTGTCACCTGCAAACTCTTTGGTCTGGGGGCCTCTGACAGCGGCTGGTTAGAGGCAGAAATGATTTCTTCAGAAGTAAGCAATTGTTATTGACTCAGAGGTACCTGGTGTGCAGAGATGGGAGGACACAGATGCTAAAGAGGAGCCAAACTATCCACATACCTTTTTGTAGGTTGGACCTGAAAGACCATCTCCACAGATCATTTTCCTTTCATCCTGGTCTTTCATTGTATGCCTTGGTAATAAGCTCTCAGCTGAGTTTTGCCATCTCTGGCTGGGAAAGAGCGCCATTTGCTGCTCTTTCACTGTTGCTGCATCTTGGCCAGCCTCTTCCAGTGGAAGTTCCTGTGTTATTTTTATCCTTTTGTGCTGTTTCTGATTTCCGTGGCTTTGACAATCTGATACCTTGCAGTGCCCCATTGCGTGGCTCCTAGCGCAGAGTAGTTCCCCATCACACAGCCCAGTCTTTTTAACGTGTGTCTCCAGAAGTTGTTTACCTCAGGTATCTTATTTCTATTATTGTTTTGTTTCCTGTTTACAAGCAGATAAAACTGCAGTGCCCAGTCTTCATAAAAGCAGACGGTACAGCCAGTTTCATTTGCTCCCTGCGCTGCCACAATCTTCCTCTACATTGATTTCCAGCTGCTGTTCTGGTCCTGTGAGGCAATGCCTGAACAGGGTAGCCTGTTCTAGTTTACGTAGACAGGCTTGCCCATGCTTCCTCCAGTACTGGAAAAATACAAAAGTGAGCCTCTAGACGGTACTGTACTCTCTTTGTAAATGGCCCCAAGTCCTGCTGGGTCTGGCCATCAGTGGATTGAAAAGTGCCCTTTGCAGTGCTGGAATAAAAAGTAACTCTGTGTTTCTTTGTTGCTGGTTCCCTCCTTGGATCCTACTTAACAGGATTATTCAGTTTCTGTTTCCAACTTTCATGTCGGTTTGGCACATTGGCTTTAAGGAATCCAAAGTAATTTGTGTTTGAAGAGCACCCTGGTTTTATTTACGCATAAAACTGATAAAGTGAAGAATGCATGAGACAGAGCTGAACAAACTGGGACCCATAGGGAATTACTCTTCATCTGCAATTTTAGTCGCCTTTTCCATCATCTACAAGAAAAGTGTGTAATTGCGGCAGAAAACCCAGCAGCAGCAGCACTCAGATTCAGACAAGCAGTCCACAGGGACACATGGCAGAACTGCCAGTTCCTTGGTTTCCCCAGATGTGCTGAGCTTGCTTTACTGCTGCAGGAGGTGGGCTCTGGAGCAGTCAGTACACCTGTATTTTAAGCTTAGGAAGAGAGAAAGGACTAAATTACAAATTCATGAGATGCTTTCTAGAGAATTTATTTTTTTCACTTTGTACCTTGCCTATAATCTCAGCCATGGTGGTACTGATCTGTTACAGGATAGTTCCATGGAGTTTCCGTATATTAAAGTAAAGATGCCAAAATCTGCTGGGTATATGAGCCCTTTGAGAAAGGGACTATATCATATTCAGCTCCCAGAACAGCCAGGTTCTTTCCATGACCAGGATCCTAGATAACAGATCTGACAAACAGAACTAACAAAAACCTCTGAGCAAGAAACCACCTCGTTGCTTATGTAGCAGACAGTATCAAAGTAGCGACTGGCAGTTAAAGCAATGCTGTATTTAGCTGACTGTCTGGTGCCAAGTAAAAGGACTGTCGAGCAAGTTTCCATGCTCTGCTGAGTAACCACAGTGCTGAGAAGACCCCCCAGCCCCCAGTGATTTTCAAATGTAGTATGCACTTTATGTAGCCTGAGTATTCCTTGGTCTTCTGAAAAGGAAATGCTTCATTTCGTCTGATATCCCATTAGTTAGGCAGCCCAGATCTCTCAGTACCAAATCCTTCCTCCACCAGCAATGATTTAAATTCCCATTCATCCTGTTCAGTAGAAGCAGGAATCAAGGTGGGTTTATCTGGTATTCCTTTTCTCACTGACATGGATGTTGCACTTTGCCTACCACAATTAAGCGCATTTACTTTAAGAGTTTTCAATTTTCTTCTGCAATTAAGACGACTAAAACTGTATAAAATGAGGTGCCAACTGATGTGCTATTGTTTCAATAATACATTAACAAGACAAGATGGAAACCAGTTCAAAATCTTGCCTCAGATTATTCTTCTACTTTGATTATATCTAGAAAGCAAAAATGGTGCCAAGCAGATGTGAAATGAAGGAACTTCAGCTTTATGCAAAAAGAGGGAAGGAGTAACTGAACAGAGTGTGTGAATGATGGTCAAAAATGTGGGACAAACATTTAATTCCCAAATATTGTATGGGCTGAAGCCACATTTGTATTTTTTGGTCACCAGTAAGCAAAAAGCAGAGTTTGAAATGCATAATGTATCTTTTTATCAATGTTCTCTATATCTGCCTTTGCCACAGCATTTGAACAATCCTTAATACTCATTGACAAGAAACCTCTTGCCTGATTAGAGGGAATATTGCTCTTCTTGTGGAGTTCTGCCATCTCATTTTGTAACTCCCCATTTCTTCCATCTGGAGGTAGAAGTAATAGTGATAAAGCATCTGATGCAACTTCTGATGAGATCATTAAGCCTTCTGTTGTTACCATGAGTATTTAAAACCTGTTCATGTTGTCTGTAAAAGAAAGAGAGAGCATTGCTGGAATTTGACTTGAGATTTTTAGACACTGGAAAGTGGGAAGGGAAAGTGTCATCGGTTGTGAAAAATACGTTGAATTTAACATGCACTCTGGAATAGTGCAGTGTTTGCATGATTTACAACAGATACAGAAGTATCTGTTTGATATTTGGATTTTCTTTCAGGGAATCCCTCAGGGAATCCTTAGAGATTAGTTAAAGTGAAATGGGTTTGCAGGAATGTATACTGAAAAAAAGCGTCATATAAGGTGAGATCAAGAAACCATCTTTGAACTGCTGTATAAATTGGATATGAAATACACTCCTCCGGTACTCAGTCCTTATGTCCTCCAGATGTAAAATAACGGATGTAACTTTTACTCATCGTTGCTTGTTTCTTTTTGTCTCCTGTAGCTTTGAGCATTGTTAGATATGATATATGATATGCTGTATTTTGATACTGTGTTAGAAGTTGCAAGTCTGCTGAATGAGATCCCATAAACTACGTAACAAGATTCCCACCTTCTGAAGTAAATAGTAGAAGAGAATAAGACACATTCGTAAATCAATTTAGAATATAGCTTCTGTACCACCAGAAAGATGCTACACTCTTCCCCAGTGGAAAGATATGATATTCTGGCTGACATGTCACTTGCATTCCATAAAGCATTACTTTCATAACTTGTAATTTCATTTTAGCTTAAAGGAAGAGCTGAGTTGCATTGTTTTATTTTGTTCGTGTTTTGTTTTTTTTTCCTTCTGAACTACCAGAAGACTGTTTTTTTTCAGGGAAGAAGTACAATAATAGCAAAGTCAACTGTTGTAGTAAAACTTCAGTAATATACTTCAATTGCTTTGTCTGTTGGCTGAAGTCAGTAATGTTGCTGTCTATAAAAGAGCATGGATTAGTTTTCTGTATAATAGCCAAACCAGACAGGAATTGTCAGTCTTCATTTCAGTGCAATACTGATGCCAGAAATAAATACTGCATTACAAAACAACTCTTAAACAATATTGTCATTATGCAATGCCTCTGGTATACACTCTTTTAATAACTTACCATACAGATTTTCTTAAAATTACCACAGGAATGAGTCGAGTCTAGAAATGTTAACAAACCAGCTGCCCCTATTAACTACTTGCTAAATTAGTTTCTTATAACTACTGGATAAATTCTCTTGCTAGCAAGAAGTATCATGATGGTAATTGTGGAGCCTGTCTGTAGTTCCCCATCTTTTCACAGAAAAGGTGAGTTTAAGCACCCTGATGCTTTTTTCGTGCCATGTTCCCTTCATGCCATACTCTACAAAGTACTGGTCTTCTGAAACTGAGGTTCCACGACCATTAATACCAGCTCTAGTGTCTGGAATGCAGCAGGATACGTTTGACTCAGTTGTGGACACATGGCTGCACTTCTTTTAAATTAGCCAGGCTACGTAGTAGTTAGTGCTGACTTTAAGGTTTTTGTATCTGCCTTGTAGTGGCTGCTGGAGCCACTCTCAGCCATAAGGCATCCTATAAAAAACAGCCTATGGAAGTCTTTGAATGCATTTGAACTTGCAGGATGTGTCCTTACTGGTTTGTGCTTTGCCACATGTGGCTGGTGTACTTCTCATCTTGCATGGGCAGCTTTAAAACCCAATTTACTGTTTTCTGAATCATGACACATCCCTGCTAGTAGACCTGTTAGTCAGCTGGGTAATGTCCATTCTCAGGTAAATTTTAGCCTCTCTCACTGCCACTACCAAAGAAATACATTGATCTGGCCCACAAACTCCTCATATCAAAGTTACCCTGTTACAATGTTTATATCAGCGTTTTTCATTTTACTAAGAAAGTACTAGGAATTACTGAGACGTAAAGTGCTATGTTCTCTTCCATGCATCAAGAGACCCTTTCTGTTACTTACTATGAAATTTCTGTATTTTTAAAATGAAGGATGGGTTGCAAGGACCTGCGGTAAATCCCAGCAATTATATGATCCACCGTTTTCCTGGGAGTTGGCTGCTGTTTTCCTACAGGGCCACATCTTTATTGTTTTAAGCAAATGAATTGGCTGTGTAATATTATGACAAATAGACATGACTGGATATTTTCTAGCTTTATAAGAACCAAAAGTTATTCTTAACTTTTCACTTGTTTTAAAGCTGCCTGTTTATGTGCAAACAATTCTGCAAGTCAGATTCATATGTGGTTTACCTGTCAAAATACAATAGTAGTATTTTAAGTTTTCTGCCTAAACTATTATTTTGCATAGATATAATCCAGAAAAGGCAGTCATAGACGGAATCACATTATGTTCTACAGAAAAGGGCAAAAGATATTTCCCTTCCCACACCAGAAGCTCACAGGGCAGCTGTTAAAAACCATCAGTCCCAGGTGGGGAAGGAGGATGAAGAGGTGAGAAATTCTGGAATAACTCGGAATCTCTTTTTCATGAAATTTTGGAAAATATCCAGCACTAATAATCTCACATGCATGCCTGGTATGGGTAGAGTCCAAAGGTCAAAAGGCAGATCAAAATACATTGCTAGATATAGTCATGCACTTATAAATACAGAATTAATCTCATTTGGGGGGTAGGGTTAGCCACGACTTAAAGCCTGCCTCAAAGTATATAAAATCCAAATACTGGAGAAGAGACAACAGGTATCCACAAAGAAACATGGGTATCACTGAAAGAGATGTCTTCTGACTGTGTAATACACAGTGATCATAGCCATAAGAAATCATTCTCCAAAATACAGGCAGGACGATCTTTAATATGCTGCATGGGTGTAAGTGCAAGAGGACTATGCAAAATTTTTTATTCTCGCTTTAAGTGCAGATTTAGAAAAAAAGAATATTGATATTTGAATGCTTTTTGGGGGGGTTCTGTATTTGATCAAATACTAATAACCATTCACTGTAGGTATTTAATATTCAGTTAAAAATGTGTAAAATATAGAGTGCAAAATTTTGTATTATTGTATATCAACACTGACTGAACATTTACATAAATAATGTTTTTATCTCCCACTTAGGTGAGAATACACCTTTTTTATTTTAAGAATGCAGAGACAAAACCTTCACCATTTCTCTGTGTGTTATCAGGGTAGCAGATTACTAAATCACCTAAGAAAAAATTTGAATAATATGTGAAAATAAGCCTTAACTAAGCTATATATGGACTTAAAATCTATTTAGCTTAATATGTGAAAGTTAGTAAATGGATAGCAGGATCAAAATAAGTCAATGATATACTCCCATGAGCAGCTGACTTTAAGTGGCTTAATTATTAGAGTACTTGTTATTTAACAAGTCAGGTAACATGGATATGCTAACCTGCTCTTAATTTTGTTCCTGTACAGGAACTATCACAGGTAATTCAATAGACAGTCTCATGGATATGTTAGTCAACATCTTCAGTATTAACTATCCCTTTGCAGTAGAAAACCTGTTAATAACTGCACTTTAATAGGTTTGCAGCATACTTGTTCTTGAGATGGTTCCATGATGATGCTCTGATTTCCTGTGATTTGATGTGTCCCATGGGTGTGCTGCTGGGTTTGCTGAGAGCAGTTATTCAGCTTGGCTGTGGTTGCTCTCTGAATGCAGGAAATGTAGAATCAAAGACCATTCAGTATTACAGTCCACAAAATAAACCATCTTTTTCAAGGAGTGACCTAAAACAACAGAATAGGTTTACAGTAGAAACTAATCTGCAAAGCCCCTCTTACTGCTTGCTTGTGCCACAATGTCCACAGCTTATTAATATATCAACCCGTGAGCTATGTGCTATTTTACTTTAACGCTCATTTGTAAGATATTTGACATATTTCTGCCACAGACTTTCCTGTTTTTTATCAGCTAATATTACATTTTATAGTTTATAGAAATTTTTGTTGTATTTGAGTTATTAGTAGAACGTAAAAAGTTACTAGGAACTGTAAAAGTAACTGTGATATCAACCTGTAAGATTCTTTCAGCTACTCCCACTATGTTGTGGATTCTTTGATAAGGTTCCTACAGTAAAATATGTTTCTATTAACAGATATTGTATGGCAAATTGCTGCTTCAACTGACATGCATTCAGGTTGTACTTTTGTCATATTTTGTGTGTAATTCCACAGTTCATTTCCAGTCAGATGTACTCTTTTGTGTTCACACAGACAAAGCAGGCCTCTCTAATACCATGTCTTTCATGATGAATCTAGTTTTGTAAAGTTAAGCATGGTTTCTAACATTTTATGTAAAGAAAAGCACCCGAAAACTAAACGGAAAGGAGCATCTTTGGAAATCTACAGACCGGGATAAACAGGTAACTCATAAATCTTGGCTGCTTA
>Ga0181612_183464_pt1 | contig 16297 bp, 8 predicted proteins | sample HoacroProtozoa21_FD_119630 | JGI IMG/M metagenome (GOLD analysis project Ga0181612, IMG submission 119630) | Hoatzin crop microbial communities from Cojedes, Venezuel. Combined Assembly of Gp0051906, Gp0051904, Gp0051908
CCCTGGAGGTGATAAAAAAACATGTAGATACGGCATTTCAGGACATGATATAGTAGGCATGGTGGTGCTGGGTTGACGGTTGGACTTGATGACCGTAGAGGTCTTTTCCAACCTTAACGATTCTACGATTATATTCTATGCATGGATAACAAATCAAACACTTGTCAAAGCATCTGCACTGCTCCACTGAAGGGGGGCTGAACGACTACCCTTTCTTCCCTCACTGAAACGGTAAGTGGCATTTGGACCATAACATAGTCAAATCTGGACCACCCCTACCTCTGACTTTTATTGAAAGGCACCAAGGACCCTTCCTAAGCTGATTCCACTAGAGTTGAAGAGCTTCCCATTACTCTTTCAGAAGTCTTTAAAAGTTAAAGATTCTATAACATTAATATGAAAGTCTCTTACCTATTATGAAAGAAAATATGCAAGACTGTTGTAAGAAACATACACTAGGAGAAAGACAAAGTGCATTAGTCCTCACTCTTACTTAAGACAATTCTACATTTAAATGTTAACTGAAACCAAGGCTACAGAAGATGAAAGCTTTAACTAAAAAAGAAACCACTACTGTTAGAAGAAAATGATAAGGCTTTCTGAAAAAGCCTTGTATTTCAGGATACAAAAATTTAATGCAAAAAGAACATACTAAAAGAAAGATCTATCAAGCTCCTCAAGGCTTTTGTTCAGGCTGGGGTAACTGATGATTTTACAGTTGGTGAGCCTTTCTCACTCCTACCACTGTTACATTCATAAAATTGGATGATTTCTGTTCCAAGGCCAAAGACTGTAAAAACATCCTTCAGACTGAAGCTCTATCTTTACAACATGATTTGGTTTTCAAAAGTTTGACAATAACACTGGAATTCATACTTAACTCTACTCCTGTTCATATCTTGTTAAAATATAAAGTTGACAGAAAATAATTTAGAGTAAAGCATTATTTTTTCCTGTATCTCTTGTACTAAACTCATTATTCTCCAATAAATATTGTGTTTTAAGGGTATTGAAACAAAAATGTTGTATTGACTTCTCTGTTTCTCCAGTGATAATTTTCAGGACAGTGAACGTATCTTTCCAAGCCACATAACAATGGTTGTAACCAACTGCTGCTCATTCTCAACAACTGGAAGACATTATGGCTTCAAGCACCACAAATAGTTTTTCTTCCGTATCTCATTAATGGGTATCCTCCAAGCATGATGTAGCTGTAGCAATACCTGCCTCAATACCAAAGTCTTCATTGTGAAATAAAGGCAAAAACTACTCCTAACTACACAGTAAACCAACTATGTAAAGTTGTATTAAGACCAAACTTCAGCCAAGAAAATTAAACAATTCAAGGTAAGCTACACGTTGCTAAGAAATCGCTAGACAATCAGTTATTTTTGTGTAAAGAAACTTCTAAAAATATCACAGCTTCCTAAGTAGGGTAAGAAATACTCTACAATGGATAATTAACCCATTTTGACAGTATCATCAAGCCTGACAAACCAGCAAAAAAATTCTTGTAAGTATACACAATTTTATTTTTTCAAAAGGTAGTATCATAACAGAAGGACTAGAAAGGATCATACTGTTCTTTTTTCCCCATCTTTCATGAATTGTTAAATAAATATTTTACATGGTTTTGGCAAAATGAAATCTGAAGAACTCAAAAAACAGTGTACTATTCCAACAGCTTTGAAAACTCCTGCAAACAATTAACCCAGTTCCTTTATCCACGTAGCTGGAATTTTTAACTGCTCTCATTTCCCACAATGTTTACTTTTGATTGTTGTGCTTGAGACATTATTAATTGCATTATGCCAATTAAGTTGTTTTTAATCTTCCATTCTAACAATGAAAACATATAGAATCAAAAATTGTCGTTCCAATAATAAAACAACAATATATGCTATTTTCTAACTCAAATAGTAAAATGCTTAATACAGCCCACAACCAACATTTCTTAGGTTTTCAATATACACAAAACTGTGCATGTGTGAGTGTAGGATATAAAAAAACGTAGACACAGTATTTAACCTGAAAAAGTGAGCATCTAATTACATCTTACTCCTAGGAAACTATATATACGGTGAAATTGTGTCAGTATATATACGGTGAAATTGTTTAGAGTGTACCTGAAGACAGGAAAAAAGCATCCCCAAGAGTTAGTCATAAGAAGAGTTATCAAATAATACCAAGCATTTTCTTCTTCTTTTATCATCAGATCGTAATTAGTAAAGATCCACACAAGAAAGAGAAGTTAAGATCTTTCAACTGAAAGTTCCATTTGTCTCATTCAGAAGGACAGCAGCTCTTACAAGTCCTGCTGAGAAATCAGGCAATTGGTTTGTTTTTTGTTGTTTTTTTTTCATTTTTCTAGGGGGGAAGCGGTGGGTTTATTTTGTGGAGTTTTTTGTTTGGTTGGTTTTTTGTTTGGGTTTTTTGGTTTTTTTTGTTACAGTCTGGATGACAGATAACAGTTGTGCCACGAAGTGGTGGCAGCAGCCATGCTCAAACACTGTGCTGACCAAGAAACTAATTCCCCAAATAAATGAACTAGTACAAAATATTTGTGGGTTTACAGGCAGCTAAATGCGGAAATGTAATTCTTAGGAAGGCAAGGAATTCGCCCTTATTGAGATTTCAACCCCCCAGATTTTTTTTTTTTCTAAGAGAAACTTAAGCGATCACATTAAAATCTCCAGTGAGACAGACAACTGTGTCAAGGTCCCAGAATTTCAGTTTCTGTTCCCTGATCTTGAAACGAATCACTCTTGTGCCTTCTGAAGTCACCAGGACACATGAAGTCCTTCAAAACAGACCCTGTTCACACCAGCAGTCCCCATAAGGCGCTTTTTTTTTTTTCTGGATATGTGCTAGGGGAACAGTCATCTGGGTTTGTTCATGACTGATGGAAGAAAAACGCATATTTAGAAAAAGGTGTGCTGTCTTCAGTACCTGGGAAAAACCCAGAAAAAAATTCTACTATCTTCCTTTCTTTCAAATATGTATTTTCTTCAATCTACAGCAACTCTTAGCGTCTTTGTCCAACCAATAAAGAAGTTCTAGAAGTTGTAAGTAGCCATCTCAAGCAATCTTTTAATGTGAAAATACTCATGATGTCAGACTCTGGTGTAACATCCACTTTCTGGCTCCAAACCACTTTGGCTAGTGTAAGTATTTTTCGTTTTTGTCTTTTCAGCTGAACTCCCCTCTGCAGCTTGCTATACTCCTCAAGCCTAAACATTCAGTAAGAGAGAAGGCAGGCATTTTTACTTACATAAAACACGGAAGTAGAAGCTTATGGACTCTTTCTGTATGTTATATGGAAAATTATCAGTTCCTATATTCTGCACACAGACAATCAGTTTTGAACGGATTTGCATCTCCTCTGAGAAGTGTCTGGTATCCATACACTGAAACTGCTAGAGTAGTCCAGATAATACAAGCCTCCTTTAAGTTGCAACTTCAAAGACCACATAACAATTTACTTTGTTAACCATTTATATTCTGTTCATTCTTTCCTAAAAATTCTAAAATATCCACTTAGGTTATGCAAAAGAGTTCTTTATGAAATCTTCTGATCAAGAACTTCAGACAAAAAGTTGCTGGAAGTGATTCACCAATATAAAATCTCCCGCTATCTTAAATAACATCAATGATTTCTGTGAAGGCTGTGATGTTACTCTTCCATGCTGAATGAGGAATATTTCTATGCCAACTCTAAAAAGCTCTCTTAGTCTAGAAATCAACAGTGGTGAAAAAATATGTAAACAACTAGTGCCTTTTAGGCTACGATCCAGAAGAGGCAGGAATTTCTTTCGTCTAAGAAACAAAAACACTGTAAAGCTAGTAAGTGTCTATCTGTTCATTTTTAAAGACTAAAAAAACCAAACAAAACTAACCTTTTGTTATAAAAATATTATTAATATAAGGGTGCATTTCTTAACAACAGAGACCACTTAGAGCACAATTTCAGATAACTGTGTTTACTAGCTATCTGCCTGAGACATGGGAAAGCTTTTCCTCTTTCTCAGCTGCTCACTTTGAAGACTCCTCCCTTTCTAAAAACTATTTCAAAGCAAAATTTTTTTGCCTTCTACTCTCCAGATTACAAATCTATCGTCCCTTGACAATTGTTCTTAAAGTTAACGCTTACAAGTCCTGCGCTCATTAACACCAAGTGAAGAAACGTCCTGAATGTATTTGGCCAATAGAGTCCTGAGTGCAGACAGCCTTTGAGATGCCTGCATGAGTCAATCCTGGAAGGAAAAGCACAAGGTAGACAAAGCGAACACTTCTGGGAGATGTGTGCAGAATGGAACTTGCAGCGAAACCCTGACAGAAGCCCCGTAAAACATGGGTGTTTGAGGTCAGTACTGCACCATACCTGATCACTTGATATATACTCTCACAAATTGAGATGTTTCCAGAATCCTCATCATGCTGCAACAGACATATGTCATAAAAACCCCCCCAAAACACACCAACCAATCACATGACCAAGTTTAAGGCTGAGAGCAAGTCAGAAAAGCTGAATGCCTCGATAGCATTGCAATGTTGCCTGGCCAGTGCTTTACCCTTTTCTTTTTGCTGCTCATTTTCTTCTTTCCTTCATCAATTTGTGAGGACATTTGTTTTTTTACTGTGCTAAAAACCCTAGGATTCCATCTGATGTATCTGGCACAAAGCACTTCTAAATGGGTCAATGAAACCTTTTCAGTTACCACCTTTTTTGAAGACTAAGATCTGTGCAAGGACCAAGAGAGAAAAAAAAAAAAGTGAGGCTGATTCAATCACTAGAGTCACCAAGGAAAAACAAACAAAAACACAGTAATTTTATGTGAAAACCATTTTCTTGGCCTATACAGGACTTGAGATCTAGCCTTTTGACCGGAATTTGTACCTCATTTCAACACACAATTTTAAACAGTATTGGTTAAAACTGAGATATGCCTAGTACAAAACATTAGGAAGTTATAAAATTTCTGAAGCATTTGATGATGTCATAACATATAAGATACAAAAAATGTATCAATTGACAGTAAGGCTGAAGATAAAAAAAGGTCTGACCCAAGTGTTTCCAGTCCCTTGCAGTTAAAATTTCAAGCTACTACAGAACTTTGAAGTTGAAAGTAAAATACAAGTAGCACCACACTTAAAGCTAAGAGAACTGAAAATGAGGATACTGTATTGTTAGGCCCACAAAATGCCCTCCGTACTCCTGAGTGGCATAGGAACTTTTAATTTCTGTGCTTTAACTGTTACAGTAAAAACTTCAAGCACCACGTATTTCTAAACAAATTCGTGTTTCGTCTAGCAAGCTTAAGATTCAAATTGTCTAACACCTTGACAGATGCAGCTAATAAACAGGGAAATATGCAAATATTCACAAATTTCCAACTGCATCATAGTAGTGACAAGCTGACTCTCGAAATACTTCAACTATGTTTCACTAATGCAGAAAACAGACAAAGCTTTTTGTTACTAAAATTAATTGCCTCTAATATTTAAGTATCTAAACATGGTATTACCTTCATGGCATGGATTTCTTCTATCAATCTCTCAACTCGTTTTTGGTTCTTTAATTTCATGTCTTCTGAACCCCTGCAAATGAAGTCTGGTTTTACTAAAAAAATCAGATTTTTGTTCATTTCCTTGTGTGAAAATACTAAGTAACAAAATTAAATTATCACAGGAGTAAGCATTCCTTTATTGTTAATGGAATATTTCAGCAAAGAGTTGAGCATAATCTAATGCTTCCACTGTTCTGAACAGAAGAATAAAATCCGAGAATTCAGCAGAATAATAAGAAAGACAAATGTTACTTCATTACAAAACAGTAATTACAATTCCTATCAACAACACATAGGAGACATTGATATTTCAAATATAATTACATTTTAAGATCTGTAATATTTAAATGTGAAAAATTAATGGGCTTGCTTCTTATTTTGCAGTTTGTTACAACTGTGGGAGAAGAGTACACTCAATTTACACTTTGAACACAGTAGCAGACGTATCTTGTACTGTCCCCATTAAGACACATCATAAGTTACTTTGGGCCAGTTATCTTTAAAAATATTATCTACAAAGTGTTGTTTTAACTACTTACTTCAATATTAACTAATACTAGTTATTAAAACTCAAGTATGACTTGTGTATCTATGCAAACTGAACATTACTTTTTTTGCTATAGAACCTTGCAGACAACTGCAGTGAGAAAATGTTGCACAAATTACGTTCAACAGCAAAATAAACTAAAAGCTCAAGTCTCACACCTTCAAAAGTACTGTAAAAGGTCCTGTAAGTGCTAAGTATTAGCTTCCAATACACCACATCCCTTAAAAAATGTTATCCCAATTCTGCTTTATGAAACTGCTTTTTAGTTAGCATTCTTAGTCTATCTAAAGTGAGGTAAAAATAAGACAAATAGAATTTATGCATCATAATGCCTTAAGTTTTATATGTAATACATGTTTCTCCCACTTGTCTTTTCTTGGGAACGCAGTTAAGATACAGTCTCATTTATAAACAAGCAAACAAGAATACTGATATTTAAAACTGACTTTTTCAACTTTAATTTCCCTATGTGTCTGGTTAGTCTGCGAATAGTCAGGACTCTGGCCTTCTTCACATCTTTTCTCATCTTCACAACCTGTCAGAGAGATGGAAGACATTATAAAGCTTGTTTTCCTTGATTAGTTTCCATATACAATACATTCATTACATTGACTTAAATTTTAGAAATTAATTCAACAAAAAGAACCATTTTTGAAAACAGAGTGCATTCCCCTGCTAACGAAATCACAGTTCAAATTAATTCAGATTTAATTTACAATAAAACTGCTTCCATAAACATCAGAGGAAGAACAACCAACAGTCTAAAAATGTGTCTGAGGTCTAAACAGAAGACAAGACATTCCTAACTGGCCATATTTTAATATTATTCTTAGAGCTAGACTGAACTAGAGATTTGAAAAGACTCACCTTTTGCCTTGACTTTGTTTATTTTTGTCTCAGCGAAACAGTACCAGTACTTTTCCACTAGTGCATAATACGTAAAAGCATTTTCATTATGAACCATTTTATAAGATTGAGGAAAGACTCCCAAACTAAGCATTATTTATTAATGCACAGAAATCAAGATATGAAAGTATTTTTATGTATTTGAATTGATTTTTGTTGAAAACAAATTCAAAGTGATTTCCAACTCATTGCAGTCTCCTTCAACTTTCTATTGTACCTAGCACCCTGTTCCCAAAATGTATTTCACAGTAGACAATATTAAAGAAAATATGACAATGATGTTTTGGTCTTATTTCTCGCCCCAAAATAAAAGAAACAGAATTCTAATGCTTATTTAGACAGATGGTACAAACGGACAAATCTTTGGAATATTTTGCCGTTAAATTCCATCATGAGAAACCCTAGGCCTAGACATTGTCTTGTCAATGGTGAATATTCTGGAGATACAGGGAGTCAATACTGCTTTAAAATCTTGTTTTTTGACATCTCAGAAAACCCCCTTATTTATCCAGATATATATTACCATCCCTAGTATTTAACAGTTAAACTTAGAAAATACGAAATATTAGAACAAACAAAAAAATCTTTCTTCCTAAAAAACCGCCACATTTCTCTTAACTTTATCCAGTGGGATGTTTCAAAATAAGTTGGCACCTCTTTCTCGAGAAGTTCTTTATCTCAGATCTCTATTTTCTCTTGCAATTTCACAGAGATCACATCAAAATGATTGCTACTGACCGGATTCTTGCAGCTGAAAGATCATTTGTGTGAACTAATATCCAATGTCTTTAATTTTTTGAAAATGTAATCGTGTCGTGTATGTGAAGAGACATTGCTTTAATGTGCAAGAGGTTTGCAACACTAGGACAATGCAGACCCTCCAGAACTCGGTGCAGGCATTGTGGTGTTGGGGTAGTGGCTGGACTTGATGATCTCAGAGGTCTTTTCCAACCTTAATGATTCTATGATTTCACTCCTGTGTTGGGAAGCCTGGCTAGTATATTTTCCCTGTGCATAGACCATAAAGGTGAGACTGTATTATTTATTTAAAAAAAACTAAACAACACATGTCAACTGATTATGTTTCTAGCTAGGATACCAACACAAGCAAGAAGTTAAGCCTTGACCTGTGCTCAGCAGTAGCTCTGCTGACAGCGAGATCAATCAGAGCAAAACAATTTCTACAGAGGGGCACATGCTGACCACTGGCGCCATGTCTGCCAGGTAGGAGGAGGAGGAGGGTGTGGAGCAGCACCTGCTCGAATTATACTGTGGAAGCTTTACCGGCACTTGCACAGACAGGAGGGAAAATGCAAAGAAGGTTTTTGAGACAAGAATGGCTGACTCAAAATTGGTCTCCTGTTCTAAAATTTGTACAGTGAAGGTCAGTACTTACCTTGGTTACCCTAGTGAAAATAACTGTGCACACAGGTCTACCTACAAGCATTTCTACTTCAGTTAAGCACTGAAACCATGTGTTGAGAGGCACCTGTGCTGTGTCTCTGCTAGACAGCAGCACTGCTCAAATCTTCACGCACTAAGGAAGAAATCCTTAGCATTACTATTAGCCATCTGAGCACGAAAACACTTCTTTTTCTAAGATATTGACTGGAATTATCACAGCTCCCTATGCTACATCTTCTTCTAAATGGAAGCAAGAAAATAAAGCATCTTCTGGTTGGATACCTCTTAAGATACTTCATACATTCAAGAGTTTGGCACTTCAGATGCAAACTGGGCACGGGTATGCCTTCTTAGAAAGTTTGGAGAGGGAGAGTTGCTTGTTTTGGTGTTTGTTTGCTTGTTTTTAAAGTAACCATCAAAAACATCCACAAGCTACAAACACCCTCTGAATGTAAATAACTTGTACTTCACATGTTAGTTACTGCGTATCCAAACATGAAGTATATTTAACTTTCTCTCAAAAAAAATATTTTGCAATGTATTTTTTAATAGAAATACTAATGCAGACACAGCATGTTTCCGGGGTCTGCAAGAGCCAAAACCCAGCCTCCCCTGCTGCCAACTAATGAAGGCTGTAGAGACATATGGCAGCAAGAATGAGGGAAGGTATTCGCTCTTTGGCAGACTAGGAATATCAATTTATGTAATCCACAGTCACTTCTTTCACACGGGACAATATGCGTCAACTGTGTTCTTGGAAACAGTCATAAAGTTCTCAAGAAAGCAGTCAGCTCAGCTCCCTGGGACAGAAATCCAGAAAGTTTTGCATTAACTTTACAGTGTGCCTGAAACAACGGGGCTTACACCACCATGGCAGCTCCTAGGACTCACTGAACTATTCGACTCCCATGTTACAAAGCAAGATAGGCAACTTCATCTTCAGTAAAAAAAACCCAAACACCAAAACAAACAAAAAACCCCCCATCAAAAACAGTAGTAGATTTTGAAAAACAATAGCAAACATTTATTTGTAAGTAAGATAGCATTTTTTAGAAATAGGTTAACAAAAGACAAGAAGAAAAGTCTCTGCACTTAAATTTAGAAAGGCTGCAGTGTGTAAGTCAAGATCAGACACCAATGCTTAAAGACTGTGCAATGAGGATTTTTAATCTACTTGGAGGTGGCAGTAAATGCAAAAGAATAATTATAACCACAGGCAAATCTCAAAACAAACAATTTCTTCTATCAACAGGAACACACTCTAAGTTTCCTGGGAATTCAGGAAGCCTGCAATTCTAAATGAAAACAACCACTTCAAGGATTCTTTGCAACAAAGAAGATGAGATGTTTTCCTTTGTTTAAGACATTTCTTCATTCTGTAGGAAAATACTATCCAAGAGGCAATTAAGCCAATACTAGTCAGTAATACCAACAAATATCTGTGTTTATTAATTTATTAATTACATTCTTAAATAGAAAGTAAGAATAGATAATACATAAGTAAGAATAGCTAATATAAAAGAACAAATGTAGGTAATACATAAATTATTAAACTTGAAAGAAATTCTAAGGGAAATGAACTCACTTTTAAAAACAAGCCATAGTTAGAAATAAAATTCGTATCCATTCTGTACTTTGCCTTTCACAGTATACTTCAAGTATTCATATTATTTCAGACCCTAAACAAAGATGAGATGCAAAAAACTTGCATAGCTGCAGGTATTCCACAAAGAGAGGATTCCATCACCCCAACAGCTTGCGACCTACAGTAAGCACTGCCACAAAACACAACGTGCATCAGCCTACTGCACACAAGCTGTTTCAAGTCACAGGCAGACAGTAGCTGCTGCAGTTTCGAGAAAAAGGGTAAACAAAGAGCACAGCATGGGATCAGCATATTACTAGCCAGACACAAACTAGAAACCCTCTCTTGCAATCTACCTTTGCCCAAGGAGTGCACATTACAGAGGGTGATTATAACAGGAACTGCTGACTTCAGCACCACCTACACTAAAGGGATACTAGCTCCCAGTACACACTCACTGCTAGCAGCGGCAGTACCCAGCGGTAAGAGCCCAGATTTGGATGGATGGGTACACTTGGCATGGTACAAAGGAACAATAGGGTATGCGTCAAATCAAGAGTGTGATTTCCAGCAAAAAATGTATCTAACAAGTGTGTGTTTAAAGGCATCACATGAACTACATTTCCCCCAGAACGTATAGCTGAGGAAGGGAGAAACCAACAGCTTCAGCTGCTTTGCCTTCTTACTTCCAGGTTGCTCCTGCCTTTGAAGGATGAAAAACCATTCCCAGAGATGTGTCATCTTGTGGGGCAGTCCAATATCAAGCCTTTTCCCAATACTCGGCATGTCCATGCCCCTCCCACACCCAAGCAAGGGGAATAAAGGTAGAGAAATTGATAACTGATTATTTATTGTACCTGTGATCTCTAGGTTTCCTTTTAGGTTTTTTCCAAGAAAACAGTTTGGTTTGAATACTGACATTTCAGTCATAGTTACAAATTAAATAATTTCAACTAAAAAAAATCATAGAAGGGCTGAATCAGTGCCTAAATCAATGTTGGACTTCCTGGAAAGGGCTTCTGATCACATCCATTATACCTTTTAAACTAATAGGACATTGTTATTGTATATAATGCAAGACAGAACACGTGTAATAGAAGGGAAAGTTGTTTCAAGAGTCTCCCACAGAATTAAGCTGTTGCAAAAAAAACCTTTTATGAAAATTTTCAAGTTTCTGAGAGAGAAATCTACGGTATTTTTAGATGAAAGAACCAAAAAAAATCTGAACTTTCTCTCAGATACTTTAGGTTTTTAGAACCTAAATCACTATGGAACAGTCCTCATACTGGTGATGGCAACAAAAACACACCAAGAAATGTGGACAAAACAATATAGGCACAATACTACATTCAAATTCACATGACTGATCAAAAGTATTTGTCTTCACATTTTTAAGACAACAGCAGCAAAGTTCTCAAAGGAACACTACATTAGAATAAAATGTTATACTTGGCCACTTCTGAAACTTGTTTTGAGGTCTGTACAGGCAACAAGCCTCCAAACTAAGCTAGTGTTCAGCCAATTACAAAAAAAATAAAGGAAAGAGTGACTAAAGATTTGTAGATGCATCAAGAAAGGTACGTGCCTACTCTGAACTATAGCATCAACTATACTTGACCAACAAAACCCCAAACTCAAACCGTTCTACAAAAAACACTAATTCAACGGATTAAGAGAAAAAATAAGCAGTAACGTGTTTCTGCCCACGATTTGATTAATACATTCTATTCAAAAACACTAGAATACTAGAAGAACTGTGTAGGTTTACAAATATGAAAAGTGTTTTTCATCTTACCATGTACAAAAGCTAGTACTATACATGAAAATACATGAAAGACTCAGAATGTCTTAAATTCTTCTTAACTCAAAGTTAATAAAAGTTTACTTACGCAGTTGGCCCCAGCCATCCAATATGCATGAAAGCAAATAAACTGATGGCCATGTATTTTTCCTCTGAGCAGCCTGAACCACATACAAGTGTTCTCCTTGGGCTACAGCCCATGAGGTGCTGAACATTTTGGACCTGACCCAATAATGCACTTTAATTATTAAATCCTTAAACAACCAGCACTAGACAGACTGGAGTTTTTTCATCCACTTCTGCTTTATGCCAGCACCCAGTCTAGTCCTAGTCCTTGTACAAGTAACCAGAAAAGACAAATCATTCTCTTCTCCTCAAGGAAGGACACTGCACCTAACCTCATCCAGTGAAAAAACTCACTGTAAGAATTTGTAGTGTTCTGAAATATCCATAATGCTTTACAAGCACACATCCATTAAATAGAAGCCTCACTCTTCTCCCTCCATATGGTGAAGTCTCTCCTATATGGAGACTGTCTTTAAGGTCAAGACACCATTGCAAAAAAATTTCATTTACAGTTTATAGTTATCATTCCTAAGCAAATCCGTAATTTCACACAGACGGGCCCAAATCCACTCTGCAATTTCCGCCTTTTCTATCACTTGATGCCTGACAAAAATAGGGTAGTTCTGGGTTTGCTTTTGTGCTTCAGTTTCATCCTGTCCTCAAGGCTAACAGGCTTATGCATCAACAAATGTCAAAGAAAGAAATCTAGTTTAAAAAAAAAAGTGAAAAGTATTTAAGCAGAGTATTCAAGGTCTCTCCAATACCTACAAGAAAAACATGGAACTAAGTAATGTTTCAGTTCTCACTGATTGTCTTTCCTCATTTCAGGGCACACTAAAAGCATTGGTTTCATTTTATAGTTACTTGGCAGTCTTCAAACCAAGAAATTACCATGGCAACGGAGTATTAATTTTTGGTGCTATTTGGCAACCGAGAGTTTTAAAATTCAAAACACCTGCAGCTGGATCACGTTAGCCAGAACTAACAATAGTACATAATCTTTTGAGTGAATAATCTTCGTGAAAAAATGTTTCTGGAACTTCATTACAAATACTTCTCTCTATTACCTGGAATGTCGGCTTGAAAGATCTAACGATTTTTAGATTCTTAGGAAAAGTTAGGAATTGCCAAGTTGTTTTTTTTTTCTCTTTTAGAAAAAGAATCACTATATTATAGTATACATTTTATACACGTCAAAACATGTGGAAATAGCCAGTCTTAGACTTACAGTTTCATACATTTGTATTATAAAAACGTATGTAACTAGGGAGGTAAAGGTTGCAACAACAATGTAAATGCACCCATATGGCTTATCAGGGTTCAACTGTTCAGTTCCAGCACAGTTTTACACAAATATATATCCACAAAAAAGAAAAACCACGCACATCCTAACCTTACAAAAAACAAAACTAGGCGACTTTTCAGCCAGATCAGTTTCCTGAACTGTTTCTCTTCATGGTCACACCAATGCTAGCTAGTTTCAGGGCAAAAGAGCAAAGTGAGAATGCTCAAGAGGAGACAGCTAGACAGGCTACAACAAGGCAGACTACAATCAATGAGCTGTCCCCTTAAGGATCAAATCCCAGCACAGAGGGTGCTAAGGAACACACAGTTTCTTCAGCTAGTGTCTGTGTCGTACCATTATCTTGCCTTTGCCATCTGCAGCTATACGCAAACAGGTTCAAACGAAGTGGACTGAATTGTATCACAATACATCTAACAAAATGTAGACAAGCTCATGAAACACAAGGCAACTTTTTCTGGATTAAAATATAGAACCCTGCTGCCCAAAGCAGGCAGAAACACCAGAAGCACCATCCCTAGCCAGAGGCTCTCGCAAAGCAAAACACTCACAGCCTCTCAGGCCTCTGGGCACTCACCCTGCCGACTTCCCGAGGCGGACTGCTAAAGTCGAATGGCAAAAAGCACGCTGCCCACTTGGGCATATTTCTGTGTTTCTCACAGCAAAAGTTACGCACACCCTCCTTGTGAGTTACTGTCAAACCCTTCCTCCACAGACTGTCCATGCTGCTTCCTCTATGCTTTCTCAACTGAAGCTGTGAAAGATGTTTCTTTTTTCAGTCTAGCACCGTATTTCCTCCTGCATGGAGAACACTTGCCATTTCTAACATCACTTCTCCAAGTGGAAACCACAATGAGTACTCAGATTTCTAGCAAAGATCATTTTCATTTAACGGTTTTGAAAAGCAATTCCAAATATCTCAGATAGTTGGGAGGGAATAAGGCTAGTCTAGAATTACTTGCTCGTTGCTGAAGACAAAAATCTAACGGATTTACTGCTTCAAAGTTGGTGTCTCACTGTATGGAGTCAGGCTCTATGTAGTATTTCAGAAAGCATTTGAGCTCTAAAGTCCAAACCAAGACCATGAGCTGGCTAGACACATTTCTAACCCCTAAATAAACAGCAGTAATTGTAAACGTCCAGATCAGAAATAGCTGTGATAAATTAGCCCAAAGATGCTGTATCACATAAATTAGCACATAAGGCACCACAGAAATAAAAATTACACAAGTCCTCAAAAATGGAGGACTACCTGAAGGCAATTTCTAACCTTCGATTTAACTGATCAGCTAGACACAAGTTTGAAAATCCCAGCTAGCACTCTGCTAAAAATATTTCCACGGAATGTTGCAAGGTGATGTGATCAAGCCAGTCAACACAGCCAAGCTCAAATCAACGGATTTCTATGTCTAGGATTTCTTCATTAGAACAGAGCTCTAGCTAGAAGCCATATGTGAATTTCAGGCGCATCTTATGCTTTGCTTTCACAGGAAGACAATAATGGCAGAAGCTACAATAGTAATAAAATAATTATCAGGATGGACATGGGTGAATAATGAGTGGTTAGAGTTTTTTCCCTTCTTCTCTTCAGATGGTAAACTTTGTAAAAGCAGAAGAAAAAGAGAGCACTGCTCACATGGCAACACCACGAATCTCCACATCACTTGCAGAATTTGAAGCATAACACCATACCTTGACTACACCAACTCACTAACAATCTGTGTAATTTTTTGCATCAATTATAAAAATCACTAATATTATCCAAACCTGTGGAGGTGAACTGCTATCAGGAAAAGAAAACTGTTGCAAAACTGGGTATGACACCTGTTGCAAAACTGGGTATGACACCTTTCAGATAACAAAGTCAGAAATGCAGCAACAGTGCTTCCACTATTAATGCGAGGGGGATGGCGCAATTGCTTTGGCTTGGGACTGTTATTCTTTTTTTTTTTCTTCCCTCTAAAGATGCACTGTGATGTTGCTACTCTCTTCGTGCACTGCAAGTAAGATAGGCACATTTCTGTATAAACTGCACAGTAGTTTAAAAAAAAGACACAGTCAAAAGGTGTTTACAGACTTACACACCTGTTCTGAGGGTATTTTGAAAATATAACATGACTCAGATTAATGTATAGTTTTTACAGATTAACCTCCTTTTATTTCAAAATGAACCTGAGTAACACTGCTGAGCACTTGCCACCCTTTCACCCATCACAATTCACGAACCACAGTATTAGCCTAACCACCACCAAGGAGGTAGAAGTCTTGTCTTCTAACTGCCTGGTACCAGACCAGCAAGTGCTTTAAATGCAGGTCAATTTCAGTCCACTTGTCAAAGCCCCAAAACATCAAGGCATGGGTTTGTCTGACAGAACTAAGAGATGCAAGACTCCTTGCTACATAAGCCAGCAAGACGTTTATCAAATACTAACTCCTCTGCAACAGAATGTAAAACTAAAGCATCTGAATAGATATCACTCCATCTTGCAAGAAAAGCAGCAGCAGAGCAAGCAGCTAGCAGCTCAGCTAGAAGGACAAACCAGTGCATTGGATCATTTTCCCTTATTCTACCTCAGTCAGAGAGTATCAATCACTTGAAAAAGTGCACTGTAGAAATGTTTACAAGATGGGAATGGTGAGAGAGTGAATAAACGTCGGAAAATTGCAAACGTAGTGCTATTTCCCTTATATTCTTCTGTAACGTCCATCATTTACCTGCTGCTGTACTTCCACATGACTGTTAAATATTCATAGAATCACAGAATGCTTTGTGTTGGAAGGGACACTTAAAGGTCATCTCGTTCAACCCCACCTGCAATGAGCAAAGACATCAACTAGATCAAGTTGCTCAGAGCCCCATCCAACCTGACCATGAATGTTTCCAGGGATGGGGCACCCACCACCTCTCTGGGCAACGTGTGCCAGTGTTCCACCATCCTCATTGTAAAAGATTTCCTCCTTATGTCCAGCCTAATCTACCCTCTTTTAGTTTAAAATCATTCCTCCTTGTCCTATTGCTACAAGCCCTGCTAAAAAGTCCATCCCTATCTTTCTTATACACCCCCTTTAAGTACTGGAAGGCTGCAATAAGGTGTCCCTGGGCCCTTCTCCAGGCTGA
>Ga0181612_144038_pt1:0-12500 | contig 16294 bp, 6 predicted proteins | sample HoacroProtozoa21_FD_119630 | JGI IMG/M metagenome (GOLD analysis project Ga0181612, IMG submission 119630) | Hoatzin crop microbial communities from Cojedes, Venezuel. Combined Assembly of Gp0051906, Gp0051904, Gp0051908
ATGGTAGGTATGCTGTAGAGTTTACACAAGAAAATGGGCTCAAATTCTTCTTAACTGAGGTATCTGCACCGGTGGTGAGGTGTTACTCAGCTGCCACATAGTAAGCCTTTGCTTTTGTTTCTTTCTCTTTTCTTTGAAATCCATTATAAATTACAACGTTACTGACAACTGAGAACTGATGCCATAAATGCTAACACAAAACCTGACATGTTTGATATGTAAATCTATTGTATAGAAAACTGTAATTATGACTGAATTACGGTACTTAGTCATTTCCTGAGAAGAAAGTGGCCATAGTATTTCCTGATTCATGGAAATAAACCCTAGAACATTGATTTTTACATAAAAAGGTGCTGCTAATTTTTGTTTTACCGATCTTCACATTGACATAGCGATCTTTTCTGGTGCTTTGAATCTTCCCTAACAACTGCACAGCTCCCTCGGTAGACTACCCTGTTGGCTTGCACTCACCAGAATTCTGACCAAATTGGCTTTTCTCTATTTCGTTTTTTCCTCCCCGGTTCTCGGGTCCAATTCAAGATACATCTTTGAAGGGAGGGAAGTTGTACTATAAATTACTCAATGGCTAATTTCAGCACAAAGTGCCTGACTACTTTCTTCCGTGGCAGCCTGGCTCAGCGTATAGAGCGGAGTTTTAGTAAGACTGTGTCGGGAGTACACATACCGTGTGGGAGAACGGAGTGTTTCCCTTTCCTGTGCTAACGATTCAGCTCTGGATTTTATGTGTGTAGTCCCATCACCACGTGTATATGTGTGGCCACATGATGTAGGGCAAAAAGATTGTGCTGTTGCAAAGCACAGAAAAAAGCCTATTTTAAAAAAGCTAGATAGGGCTGATTCTCAGTTAAAGCAGCAATGTCAACTCACATCTGCTGTTTTAAATGTATATAAATAGTTCCTATCCTGTTAGCCAAATATTTTCATGTGTTTTCAATTTTGCTTTCATCATTTGGGGGGAAGACTGAACAGGCGAATGGTGCAGTCTGCTGCTTGCAAACCAAGTCAGGAAGGGTACGTGTGCAGGAAAAGCACATTCTGCATAGTCTGAACGCTGGGATCCTGCCTGCTGCAGAGTTGTGTCAAGCGTTGGTGCCCTCCCGGGTACCGAAGCTATGGACGATTGCTTTCTGAGGACACAGATCCACCCGGCCCAGCGCTCTGCTTTAGCACAGATGTGCTGAGAAAGCAGTGGCTATCCTGAGGATATGAAGAAGGCAGCAGAGGAATATATTAGGTGGAACTAATACAAACTGGCTGAGACAGATCTCTTTTTACCCTAAGAAAGAGAGAACTTCACACGGATGTGGTTCCTAGCTTTTTGCCACCTCCATTTTAACTTTCATTTGATTTTGGTCTCCTGCTGTCTTTGCGATTGCAGCCCAAAGGCAGCGGGGCAGGTGGCCGTAGGTCTGAGGGTAAGAGTGCAGGGGGCTGGTGCGGGAGAGAGGAGCGAGGGTAGCCAGGGCTTCTCCTCAGGGGTAGGACCTGCCCAGGCACTGTCCGTGGAGTGTGGGCCGTGTCTTCAATCATAAGAATAATGACCTGCACATTGTAACGTGTTGAAAAAGGGCTTACATGTTTTAAGAAGCTTCTTTTAAAGTTGTAAAATGTGCTTATCGCCAGTGTACTGCTCTTGGAAGTATTCTGGTTCTCTGTGCTGGTCCCTGTGCCAGGAGAGCCACTGGAGGACGGGCGCTGCTGGTGGAGCGCTGCCCCAAGGTTGAGGTCTGCGTGCTGCTCAGCGGTGAGACAGAGGGAGGTGAAGCACGGCCTGCCATCCTGCCAGTAGCCCTGCAGGCTTACACTGGGATTTCTGGGTACTTACTGTTGGCAGTGTGGATACTGAGAAAAGCAACTCAGCTTTGCCTGTCAAGTACTTATTTTAAAAATTTTAGCAAAGCTGAACTTGCTTTTGTTGGGAATTGAACGTAGTCTGTGTATAACAAATACGTAACTCACCCAAATGATATTTTTTTTATCATTAAGGCTTACATGTTAGAATTAAGTGAGTTTGTTCTCCATGTGAGCATTCAGCTATACTATAGTTCGATGTCACGAAACAAGTTTTCTAGTTATATACCACTTTTCTGATTTTATAAGTACAATACTAAGTTCAAATGGATCTGGTCATTTGAATGTTTATGGAGGGCTGGACGTTAAATAACTGCTGTAGAATTGTTACGTCTTTAACTCTGTGTTGTACTTTTTTTTTAGAAAAACTAAGACATGAATGACTGCCTAGGCTTTATTTCCACTAGTGATTTTCAGCTGTTTCTTCTGTGCCTTTGACAGGTACCTCTTGGTCCTCTTGCCTTCATGCCAGGAAAACTTGTCCACACCAATGAGGTTACTGTTCTGCTTGGGGACAACTGGTTTTCAAAATGCTCAGCAAAGCAGGCTGTTGCACTGGTTGAGCACAGAAAAAAACGTATGTATGTTTCTGAACATAATTTAGTAGTCAAAATTATGTAACTTTGTATTAATATATAAAATTAGTAGCATCTACACAAAAAATTTTTTTTTTTGTGAGCTAGCTAACAGAAGTCTCATTCAGATGTAGTATCAATCTAGCACCTTATTTTCCATCTTGACTTGGTATTTTATCAGATATGTCTGATTTTTTTTTAAACATCTAGCCAGAGCTTGATTTTTTTTAAACAATACACCAGCTTAAGTTAACAAAATTCAAGTTCTGATGTTAGATGTTAGAATACAAGATTAGTCAAGATTTGTTCGTTTGTTTATTATACACAAAAGTGAAAAAAGCCCCCAAAACCAAAATAAACTAAAAACCCCTGCCACTTTTCTTTAATGTGGGAAATGCTGTATTCTCTTCTAGAAAGCGAACACCACGTTATACTTTTGCTCTTAGTTACCTTATTCCCTGTTTTCTGTTCCCTTGACTCTTCTCTTACTTCTTTGCTGACCTGTCATCTATTTTGGTTTTTTTTCCCTTGTCCATATAATTTTCCAGTTTTCTTCTCCTTCTATACATGCTTTACCCCTGCTTGTTGGGTTTTTTCCTCGTTTGCCACTCAGCTGCATATCTGCCTCGTGCCCTCAACGTTCTTACCCGTTGGTGTGGACAGATCCACTGGATCTCCCCAGACCAAGTGCTGTGGGTGACCACCAGATTCGTCTTCTGCAGCAGTAGATCCCAGAGGCAGGTGGGCAGTTCCTGGTTTTGTTGCCAGCTCTTCCCAGCTGGTCGCGGGACCTGGGCTTTGAAGAGCCAGGACCACCGTGAGTGGTGTGCATGGCGCGCCTTGGAGCCTCTTTGTGTTAGAAAGAATGAGAGCCTGAAATATTTGATGGAAAGGTCAAGGAAGGAAAAGCATAATAAAATGGAAAATAAATTGCTGCCTATTAGCCTTTGCTGTTTGCTTCAGATAAGCGTTTGAGTAAATTTTTTTCGTATTGGTTTTACCTATAATCTGTCTCATTCCTGAACGAGTGCTCACTGCAGCTTTGCCCTGTGTATGTTACTACTAGCACAACTATTTACATTGGATTTTTGTTTGTAAGTTCAGCTATCCATGTTGCTGCCTGCAGCAGAATACCTCAGAGGTTCTTCATCTGAATGCTTTTTTTTTCAATTCTGTGCAAGCAATATTTATGTAAGAAAAGGATTTTTTTATAAAAATTCATTTGCTCTATTAGTTTAGAATATTCCTTTATGAAGAACATTACCAAAAGTATGTAATTTGTATTTTACCTATTATCTTTCTTGATCTTGTTCTCCTGACACAACTTGCAATTTTCTTTCTTACTGAACTGAATCTACACTATTTGTTGTGACTCTTGCGAGGTCTTAGGTCCATGGCTTTTTCCTTGATCATCTAATATTTTTTTCAGTGCTGCAGAATATTTTTGTCACCATTACATTCAGTGAAATCATTTGACCTTTGCACAGTAGATGTTTGAACATTAAGTAGTCTGCTGGGAGACACACAATAAATGCTGGATTCTTTCCTTTATGATCTTTTAAATCACATTTAAAATACAAACTCAGAAATACTCATTTCTTTTAAAGCAAAATAGTCATTGATGCCTGGATATAAACCCTCCATTCAGCTGGTAGTTCACTTCAGCTGTGTGATGGCTGCCAGTGGGAGGCTCCAAAACACTGATATTAACTAAAAACTTTTTGTTTAAAGGACTATTTTGAGTTTTGGATTACGAAACCCCTATTAGTACATATGAGTCCGGAAAAAAAAAGTATTTCCTTCATAGATAACTTTTCTCCTTTAAAAAATACAACTGACTTAAACTCTTTCAACTATTTTCACACTAAATGACAGCAGCTTAGAGGAGAATATTGGAGATTGTATTTGTTTGATCTAATTGGAAAAAAAGTTACATGTGAAAGACCTGTGGGCCATTGCAATATAATGCAAATTGGCCACTTGTGGCACAGATGTGAAAGACTGATGTTTCACAAGTATTGGTTTAAAGTCTCCTTCGTGTACTGCACTGTAGTTACTTTCATAGGTTTGCCTGCCGAATTCACTTGCAGTTTGTGACCATAGGGGCTTCATCGTTTACACGGTGATGTATATTGGGCATTATCATTATGCTGTCACAACGTGATTCGATTTTTAGTACATAATCTTTTTGGTTTGGATGTAAATTTTTGGAGTAGGTCACGCACACTGGAAAAGAGGCCGTGCTTACTGCGGGGATCACATTGCGAGGAGTCGCGAATGTGCTGTGTGCCAGTCGGAAGGTCCTAGCCCAGCAGTGCTGGTTTTAAGCATGTGCTTAAGGCCAGTGTGTGCTTCAGGGCTTTGATGTGTGGGAACTGGGCTCTGCACAGAGCAAAGAAAGGCTCATGCTGAAATTGCTGCCCGAACAGAAAGCTGGCAATATTTGTTGATGCCTTGTTTCTTCACTCACCTACTTTTTTTTTATCCAATATTGCTCTATTTAATGTAGATGGGTATTTTTTCATAACCAGCTTGTCAAATCTGTTCAGATAACAGAAATGAACTTAATTAGTAGAGCACTAATAATTCAGTGCTTTAACAGAAATTAAGAGTTCTAAGGAAATAAATACAAGACATGCACTTTGGTTGCTTACTGCATCTTGTGTCCCACTCTCCTGAGTGGTGAGGAGTGGGAGAGCAACTGGTCAAGGTGTCACTTTCCAGTGGGACTGGCTCTTGGGTAGAAGAGGGTGAGAGAGTCCTGTAACTCACTCGCTTCCGAGTGCTGGTTCTTGCTGGTTCTGAGCAGTTGTCTTTATTGCCTTTGACTAGTTCTGCAGCGGTCTGCCCATTGACGACCTCTGGTCACCAGAGGTGATCCCATTTGCCTTTGAGGGCATCACTGCCCTAACAGTTCATTTAATCAAGGTTCACAGAAAATGTTCTTTACAGTGTGATTCCTCTGTGTGTGTTGGATGCATACAGGAATGCATAATACGAATTTGCATGCTTAAGCAGTAATAGTGCCAGAGAAATCAAACAGTATCAGTGAGTATAAAGCCTTGGAAGTTAGGGGTAGCAATAGGAGTGTACTATATATAAAAGCTTTAAATATTACTTAGTACTAATTAGGTCATCCTTTTTGTCTTACCAGTTTTGTTAAATTTGCTTTTTAAAGGAGAACGAGTGAAAAAATGTTTGCTTCTGTGGAATAGAGAAATTCCCAGCCACAGCAGATTAATTTCTTGGTTAAAATTTATTTAATTGAAAGGAATAATTGAAGGCTGAGTGTACTGAATTTTAAATGTAAATGCACTTTAACCGACATAGCTGCAGAAAGCCCTATTTTGGGGCTACTTTTTTGTTTGCGTAGCTTTTCATTTAGATGCAAACTGTTCAGTGTTGTGGTAGGTTGAAATGCATTTGGTAAAATTTGGGACAGTCACTCATGTCAAATGTTACTTTTTCATAAAATATTGATCATGTCTTCTTGAATAATATTTGAGTTGCAGTAGATCTTTAATTTGCTGTGCATTTTTGTGACATCCTAGATGTTCAGTTAGTTCCAAAACTGTTAAAAAATCTAGTGAACTTTATGGAAATGCCAAGTATATTTTTAATTGTTTTAAATTTCTTGCAGTTTGTTTAACCAGGTAGTATGGATAACGGGAAACACTTTACACATACGTGTGCATGTAAAAATGTGAAGAAATAGTGAAGCAGATTAAAGGATACGCACACCAAATTCCATTATAATAAAAGAAATTAGCTTTTTAAGTATGTCACAGTTTAGCACAACAATAATGCAATTGTAGTTTTTTCTCTTACAATTATCTTGCTTAAGGTACTTCATAATATTTCTGTTCTCCTCAAGGCAAGACTGTATTGTCTCAGAATTCAAAGAGGGAATAAAGATTCTTTTTGTGAATATGGGATTATATCTTTTACGTGTTTGTGATGATATAAATTACTTTTTTTCTCTATATCAGTAATCGCATTAATTCTTTAAGATGGGAAATTTTTCATTACAATAGTCCCTGTGGTAGTTACTATAGAAAGAAATTAAATAGATTTTTCTTGTAAATATTTGTGGATTAATTCAGTATGCTAGGTATTCCAAGTACCTAAACACTTTAAAAGGTGGGAAATTAAAACACACACACAGAACTAGGAGTGGTTTTATTGTGTTAAAAATTTATCAGATAAAAAAAAATCCCGCTTAAAGGAGAATTGTTGAACTACTTAGCAACTGTGTCTTCAGTATATGTAAGAATACCCTTGCAGTGTCATGCTGCAAATGAATTAATGAAATGAAAATACTGATTACATTAACATACAGTATTGTGATAGTACCCAATTATAAATTGCAGTATGTAACCTTTAATACAAATATTTGTGTCAATCAAAATTGACCGATAGCTTAGTATACAGGATTTAAAAGATACCATTGTTTTTAATAAATAAGAAGATACAGGCGGCTGAGGACTAGTTTGAATTTGTTCCTTATCAGCACTTCCAGAAAAAAGGATATTGTCTCCAAAATATATGATAGGAAGGCTTTCCATTTCCCATCTGTGAATGAGTGAGGCCTTTAGAGGTTTTGATGTTTCATCCAAGGGTGAAAATAACTGCCTTTATGTTCTAAAGAGTGTAACACAAACTTGCCTACTCACTTTTTTGGGGGAAAAGAAAAATGCAGGCAATGTTACAAAGAAATCTAGCTGTTTGTTTATTAAAAAGAAAAAAAGTTTTCTGCATGCTGGAGAATTTTCTTTCACTGTGCTTTTGAACATTTTTTTACCATTTTTTGCGATTATCACTTTTTAGTTTGATAACCTCCATCAGTTCCTTGCTTTCCCTTGTTAAGTTTGGAGCTGATGGGGTGGAGTGCTAAGAGCTCTAAATTTGCTTTGCAGTTCCCGGGAGGTGTTTGGTTTCTCACAGGACGACAGTCTAGGTGCTTTAACCAGAACACCGTGGAAGAAAGTAAGGAGAATAGACTCCTTTCTGCAAGTTACATCTTGTGATTCAAAGAAGCCTCTACCTTTTTATAATTCTTACTGGGCAACAGAGGAGTTGTCTGAATGCTACCCTCCTTCATTTAGGAGGAATTTAAATGTATTCATGTAATTCTAGCAATTGCATAGGTGTGTGAACCTGAAAGAGAAACGCATTGCATTTACTTAGTGTTCCCAAAGCCAAATTATCTATACAGATTTTTACAGAAGAAAATCCAAATTACTTTGGTTTTGGTACCAAGGGAACATGGTGAACAGAACGAAGGTTGTCTTTAAAAGGTGCAGAGCTACTGCACGAAGGGTTGCATTGCATTTTAAAGAACTAGTGCAGTTGCTGTTATAAAGAGTGAATTTATTTATGTTGTTGCAAGCACAAAGAGAGCTTAAATCCATATACACAGAACGCAATCAGGATTCTCTTTTGAACCTTAAAACAAATGCATCTCTAGAAAAATGAACAGAAAATAATAGAAAAAAAGAAGGGTGTTTTGAAAAGCTCTTAGTAGATGCTACTTTCTGCAGAACTGCAGATCTTACTTGTTTCAAATAACCTGTGATAGTTTGTCAGAAAACAATTGGAAAAACATTTTTTTTGCAGATTAAATATGTATTTATTGAAATACAGTTAAAAATCCTCAGATGACTGATCTACTTACGCAGACCCTTAAAAGCAAGAAGTAACGCACTTAAAACAGCATGCCGTAACTCAGCCCATTAACAGTACTTGTAATTGTGCTGTAGCGCTGTCCTTTTGCGAGGAAATACCTTCCATCTCCAAAGAATTGAGAAGTGGAGTATGTGCATTAGATTGCATCGTGCTTTACCTCCAGCCTCAGTAATATTAAGATACTCCATTAACAGACTGTGTGCTAGGTGTTCTTGTTTTGTTCAGGGGTCAGTCATAATTGTGCTAGAAATTGCTGATCAGAGATTCTGTGTGCAGAATGCTGTTCTGTGGTTCCCTGGTGTACCCTCCCTGCTGCACGTGCAGCGAGCCGGTGGCAGCCTGGCGTTTCCACGGTGCAGAGCTGCCGAGGCTCTGCCGTCAGGTGCACGTGCTCCGTTCTCACTCTGGAGGAGCTGAGCCGCTGCCGGTAATTGAGGTGGGTGGTTGTTCCCTGGCTTGTGTAAACCCTCTGTGCATATGTAACCATCTGAAAACTGGCTACCTTCTGCCTGAGAAACTGTGTTTGATGATGAAGAGATCTTGACTCTAAATCTCAGTTGTGTACAGAATTCTTTGTTATGCTTAATCTAAAATTTCTGCCCAGTCAGCTGTCCTCAAAGGGGATTATTTCCTAACTTCCCAGTCTTTTTCTTCTGTATTATAGCCACAACACTCCCCTGAAGACTGACTGAACCTAGCAAGGTAGACCAGCTTCAGCTTCATCTCAGTTTGTCCTGTTTCACAAAGTCTGACTTTTCAAAATAGATCAACCTGTTCTCACTATTCTTGTCTGTTCTTACTATTTAAATCCCAGTGTAACACACAGTTTCCAGAAGTAACTAAAATAATGTCTGTGATTCCCCAAATCCTTATAGACAACACTCCAAGGACATTAATGTCAAACTCAGATAATTAAAATTTGTATCCAGCCAAGCTAATTAACCCATTAAAGCCAAAATGCATAGATGAGAATTTGTGTCAGTTTGGCATTAGTACGTTGTCATGTCTTGTAAAATCTGGCTTCGGTGGACTTCATTTCAACAATGTGAAATGTGTTCCCCAATTATTTTTTTCCTCTACCAGTGTGTGTGTAGCAAGCAGAGGGCTGCTTCTTAAAAATGGCTAATCATGGTGTGAGGAAATCCAGTTAAGTCCTTTCAGACTAGTAAGGGAACTGGGAAAGAATGATCTAAATGTAAAGAAATCTCACTGCCTGTAAATACTCAAAGGCCGCTGCATGGCGGAAATCCACATACCCTGATTCAAATACCTTTTCCTTTTGGCGGTCCTGGAAAACAGTCTTAGAGACTCTGGCTTGTCTGCAGCGCTGAATGATCTTTCCAAGCGGTTTAGCTGGGACGTGTAAATAGGAACTACTCGAGTTCACCTGAAAGCCACGTCAGACTTTTCTCAGATTATCGGATGTGACAAAGTTGGACAACAGCCTCTGGTTCAATCCGTCTTAAAAGGCTCTAAGAAGCTTAAACCACAGCACAGTAAGAGTAAGGCTATGGAGCCTCGCTTACTTCACTGATACTTTTCTGGGGGTCTCAGTGAGGACAAAGTCCCCTGTAGTTCGTAAAGTGAATTGTTTTTTCGCTAGATATGGTACATGTTAAAGTTCAGTGAATAGCGTTGGAGGCTTTCAGGATGCGCAGTGGTAAGTTTAAAACACAAAACCCCAAGCCTGCCCTGCAGTTAGGTGCAGGAGCCCTCTTGCAGGAGACCTCCGCTGAGGGGCCTGCCCACGAGCAGGTCTCTGCTTCGGCTGACCAGGAGCCCCGGCTCTGCGCTGCCGACCGGGGCTGTGGGGACGGAGCATCGCCATCATCCCAGCTGCCCGCTGGCATGCTGCCTGGCCCAGGGCAAGTCACTTAAACTGTTTCTTCATCTGTATATCAGGAGAGAGCAATACTTACCACCCTTGCAGGGTGCTGGGCAGAGTAGTTAATGCTTGTGCAGCATTTTAAAATAAAACACGGTGTGTAGCTGCTCGGTGTCCTTATGTGACGGAGCAAACCAACGCGCTCCTGTCCAGAAGCAGCCTCACAAGCTGGTCCTCTAGAAGCAGCGTAGCCTAGATGGCTGTTGATCAATATTTAGATATAGAGGCAATGACTGAGACACTCGTGTTTAAGAAACAACTGAGCATCACATTTACTATGAATGTAAAATAAAAGCCTGAGGAAAATTGGTCTCAAGCTAGACATTTATGTATATTGAGACTACCTTCAAGAGCTGAAAGCACAGACGGGAGCATTTTGTATGAAAACTATCACCACCTCTCTTTGATTTGGATTTTGGAGGGTGCATTAGACACCGAAAAAGGCTGTGGATGGTGTTGGCAGGAATTAACTGACGCAAAAAAGCTGCGTGCGAGAGGTGGTCGTTGCTGTGTCCGACGGAGGACGAGGTGGCTCTCGAAGGAGCTGGGTGAGGGGAGCAGGACCCTGGCTGCGGATGGAAGGAGCCGTCTCCTCTGAAGGCCGGGTGTTGGGACCACTCGAGACGTCGAATGCTTTTTGGAAGTAGTATTTCACCCAGTAGGAAATGCAAATGCAGAGCATTTTTCAGGGGAGAATCATAAGCGGTTTCTTAGAAACAGCCTAGCTAATGGAGATGACTGCACATTTGACACACGGGCTGTTGTTGAATTTAAAGGCTAATGCTTTTGAAATACCCCAAAAGTCTGAGCTGTGTCTTCGTGCTTCTTGTTGGAAAGGATGGACGTTTGCTTGAGTAGCCTTTTCCAAAATGCATATTGTTGTTTCTAAACTATTTACTGCAAGTAATAAATTTTTAGGGAATTGTATTTGATAACACTATGAAATACGAACAGGGAAAAAAGCATACAGTACCGAATCTGTTAAAATTAGGACGAGAATGATCTCACATGCTTGGTGGTAGTTGCGTTTTGCCCTGACTATTTCATGCCTAATTCCCTCCTCTGAGTGTGCAGAGAGGGAGGAGGGATCTGAACCAGTTTGTAGAAGTCTGAGTTGCTGAGATTTTATTTTGCAAGTACAACTGCAAACTTACTTTTTTTCTTAAGTGCATTTTGTAATAATTTTGGGATTAATATATTTTCACACATCCTTATCTGAAAGGCCTATTGTTATAATAAATACAATCTCTGAAACATTTACAACTGCGTGCTCTAGCTGGATAACTGTATGGGGAGTAGCTATATATGTACTATAACTTTTTAGGATTAGCCTCTAGACCAGAGAGATTCTTAATCAAATACTGAAGTTAACAGGCAAAAGGAGAGTTAAAGAGCAAGAATACTGAGAAAATACTTAAAAAATAGTTTTTCAGCTAGAATATTTTGTGGTTAGGTTTTCCCTCATTACATGTTCCTGTCTGTAAAATGGGAATAGTGGAGCGCTCTGTCATACTTGTGTATTGTGAAAATAAATAATTTAAAGTGTATGAGGCTTTTTACATGGTGCAGTACTGGTGATGATGTGAGTATCATGAACTGAGAGAAGCAGTGCCAAGGAAGGAGCTAGCTAGGTTCATGAAGTGAGTTACTGCTTGACAAAGTTTATTGGAGTGTGACTTTGCTGATCCCATGGTAGAAAGGATCTCTCTGCCTCCTTCATAGTGTTGTATGAGACATCTATTTCTTGCATTGCTTTAATGATTCCAAAAAAGAATTTTGAAATAGAAAATCAGCTTATTTCTTCACAAAGGCTTTTAGCTCCTTCAGGGTATGGAGGACCAGTAGGTGCAAGGTCTTAGAGATCCTCTGTTGAAACTAATTTATGTAGTAAGTCTTCCCTCCTGAAAATTTGCATTTGTATTAGTTTTGAGTTGAACAAAGAGTGCAAGTCTATTAATATTATTAGTATAAAGCTTTAATTGTGCCCTCTTTCCCCCAATTCTTAAGTCTTAGCAAGGCTGCGTTTCCTTTTCAGGCGGTTATGACCTTCTTCTTTTGCAAATTAGTTTGTTTTTTATGATAACTTTAAGGTAAAAGTGAAACTTAAGTTTTTAATATTTTATAAATTGCTGTTGAAAGGATTCATTACTTAATTGGCACGAGGGGATATAGAAAGCAATGTCTCAAATGGACTAATGTCTGAGAACTGGGTAGTTCTTAAAGTAGGTTTGCAAAATTGCAGTGAAGTGTAGTTGAGCAGACAGAAGAGCTGTCTGCCTTCTGCCCTGTGTTGAAAGTGCAGTTACCAGGGCATAAGCATATTTCACTTGTCCATCATAACAAAAATGTTTGAACACAGTAACAAGAATGAAGTTTCAAAGGATTTTTAACAGTATATTTCAAATACCAGTCCTAAGTTTGTCACTCTCAACTCTCCACCTGGATGTTTTTTTATTTAGAAGACTTCTTCTCAAAAAGACAGT
>Ga0181612_175279_pt1 | contig 16294 bp, 9 predicted proteins | sample HoacroProtozoa21_FD_119630 | JGI IMG/M metagenome (GOLD analysis project Ga0181612, IMG submission 119630) | Hoatzin crop microbial communities from Cojedes, Venezuel. Combined Assembly of Gp0051906, Gp0051904, Gp0051908
ATTCTGGTTTAATTATCGTCATGTGGCAAATACTCTCTCAGTATACCGAAGTGTCAAGAGACTGGGCATTCCTGATAGGTGAGGGAATCTTGGTGAATATAATTCCTTGCAAGTATGCTATTAAAGTTCTCTTCTTGTCTGAAGCAGTACGAAAACACATTTCTCTTCCCAGTTTAACTGGATGGATGTGATCACATCAGTATATTGAAAAGTGTGGCAATATTTTTCAAAAGGAAAAGTGAGAAGTTATTTGATAAAACTTCCAGCTGGAATAGGCTAATTAGATTAAAAGCAAGAGGAGCTATCTGGGCACTAAAATGTACCACTTAATAAAATGGTGAAAGCATAATGTGAAAATTGATAAATGCGTTCAACAATGACAATACTACTCTGAGATACATCTTTTGCTGTACTTTAATTTCCTTTCGGCGTGGAGACGTCAGCAACACTAACTTCGCTAAAATGTAAGACTTCCACATCTGCGACTACACTGAGAGTCTCTAAACTGAAGGCCTTGAATAACGCAGCTCCTACAGATTGAAAGTAGCCTTGAAAAATCCATTTCGTGGGATGTTTTTAGAGAAACCAGAAGCTTTGTCCATCTAGCAATAGCACAACAGTTTTAATGGTATCCTGTCTTTGACAACAGGATTAGGAAGGTGAACAAACTGTTCTCAACTGTCTTTTAGTTGTGTTCCTACTGGAAGTTCTAGGGGTATTGGCACAGTTCCATCCAGCTGTTTTGGAATGCCATTACTTGTATCAGAACTGTGGAAGCAATTTTTAGGCACCAACATTCATTGAATAATAGACTATGTGTATCCAAAGGCTCCCATGGAAATCCTGGTGGTCCTGGTTTTTAACATTAGTTTAGAGGACTGATGGTTTCTGGAGCATGCCTGCCTAGAGACGGATGGCCTGCTCCATCGTTGCAAAATGCATGTTCTGCTGGATTAAGTTTGTGTGGCATTTTTTTGTCCAAGTCCAAAACTGTAGTATCTGGAGTCTCCACTTACCTTCCACCCAGCTGTGAATGCACTGGCAGTAGCATTCTGTTTCCTGTATGTATTTTTAAAAAGAAAAAAGAGACTTGTGGGTTTTTGAAAAAGGGAATGATGAAACCTAATTTTCTGAAACATTGGGGGCTCTGACTCCAAGGTAATGTACTGCCTAAGCACTGTGGGCTCAAAGCCACAGAAAGACGGCATTTTTGTTTGCACATCTCATTCAGAAGTATCTGTCTTCTTTCCTGTATAGCTTTTGAAGCATGGGCACCCTAGGTACTACCTTAGAAATTCTTTCACTAGTTCTGAGAACTTCCTTACCTGAGAACTTCCATCTTCTCTGCACCCATCCATCTCACAATTAAGGTCAAAATAGGTGGCAGTTTTAGAAATACTGCAAAAACTACAGCATGGCTGGAGATTCTGTGGTTCAGTAGCCTGATCTGTTTCTTATCCATGCCAAGGATCTGGAAGTGAATCTCAAAAAGCCAGCAATGCTTTAGATTAAGGTCAAGAATAGGGCATTGGAGAAGACTGAGAGAACGAGTGAGCCTATTTTTTTCCCATTTGCAGCAATTTTTACATGGATTTGAGTGGGTTTCTCCCTTAGACAAACTTCTTCCTCTGCCTGTTTTTCTTTCTTTGCTGCAAAAATATATAGATATTACTGAGACTGAAAAATCCTCCCCAAAATCACATCTTAAAAATAAACATCATGATTCTTGGGGCTGGGTTTTTTTGGAGGGGTTTGTTCATAGCCTCGTTTTGAATGGAACTGTGTCAATTTGGTGTTTTAAATAGATTTGTCATTCTAAACCAGAACTCATTAGGAAAATGATTTGTGGTTTTGTAACTGTAAGTTGCTCTGGTCTGTTGATATGTGGGCACAATGCTTGAATTTGTAAGTGAAAAGTTTTGCTAAAATAACACAAAGCTAAAATGAATCCAGAAATTCTTTTTGATTCCTGGAATCATTATGCAGTATGAGTTTTACACCATGAAAATAACATAAATATATTGTGGTTAGATTACGTTGGTTTAACAGTTAAACTGCAGGTTAATATCTAGATTGTTCTGGTGCATGTGTGAACCACCTGTACGCAGTGGTTCTGTTTAACGATGGATATTTCATACGCTTTTAAGAATGCCGTACGGTATACAGACGTCACGTGTTTGTGCTCACCTGTCCGTAGTGCTACTATGCAGAACCTTTTACTGAGTGATGTGTGATTGTTAATTCTTCTCTTTAATAGAGACATTCCTAGCAAAAATATAGTGCCTAGTGATGGCTTAGACTAGAATATTTTCTTCTGAGTGTAATACAAAAAATGGGTGAACACGTTACTATCTCAGTAAATCTGCAAGGCATATATTCAACACTTGCTTCCAACTCATTCCCTTTTAATGATACTCTTTTCTAAAAATAGTTTTATACTGCTTTGCATGTGTGGAGAAAAAAAAAAATCTTTATTTCTTTTCTGTAGTTGTCCTTCTCTTGCTTCTGTCATTACAGCTTCATATTTATGCCAGCATTTTATTCCCATTGAAATAATTTACGTTGATTATTTTTGAGAGTTTGTGCTTGGTTATTTGGGACAGCATTTGTCTCTTTTTTTTGTTTTTTCCTCTTTTTGTGTGGAGTTTATCAGCACTTAATAAAGATTAACTTTACTCTGAAAGTGCTCATACAGACGTATAGGTGGACAATGACAAGAACAGGAATGGTGTTTAATTAGCAGGGCACAGTTTAATTTATAACTGTGTGCCTGAGAGTCTGAATTAGCATCATTCTTTGCAGGATACAGAGCTTTTCTTTTATAAGTATTGTTTGGGAGAACACAAAGATCACAGTCCAGGAGAAGCTATACCCAAGACAGGGTTATCCAAGGAAAAGACTGACTTCACCTTGTTCCAGACATCTCTGGCACATTCCTGCTAGTGCTAACAGTCTCCAGTGACTACTTGTTATTTCATATTTTGACCCAAACTTGACCCTGCTAGGTGAAATATGTATCTTTGTGTGTGTGCAAATTGAAACAATTTTATTATGTGCTGGGTTTTTTTCTTGGTACTGTGAAGTACTGGATTTGTTTTCTTGGTTCTATGAAGAAGACAAACTGTTTGGTGCCAGCCCACTTGTATTCTTCAGGAAAGTTTCATTAACGTGGATAATGATACAGTAGTCTATCAGATGTAGTATAATGGTTTGAGAAATGTTCAGGAGCTCCTCAAATTTAATTAAAAATTGTCATAATGTTTTAAATTGATTTGTCTGAGAAGATGCAAACAGGTGGTGATTTCTTCTGTGGAGCTGCATGAAATGATTTAGTGCCTCATAAAAATCTCCAAATTTTTTACAGAGAGTTCTGCCATCCTAGATCCAGGCAAGTCTGTGTCATAAAGTTGCTAACGTCATCTGCTCTCATGCTCGTCTTTGGCCTAACTTAGTCCTGTAGACAAATAACACCTAGCTGCATTTCCATGTGTGGTATCTTTATAATAGTGAGGATGTACATAAGGAAACAGGGTATAACTAAGCAAGGTTTCACTTGCAATTTCAGGAATCTTCTTAATATTATAAGCTATTGTTGTAATCATGGGACAGTGTTGTAATTTCCGTTTGACTGTTATGTGAAAGTAGAATGGCTGAAATGTTTTTGTCTTATTTTCCATAGTCACATTGTCCTGATGCTGGCAGATGATATGGCATGTAATCCCAGAAATCCCAAACCAGCTACTGTGTTTAGCCACAAAAACATGGAGCTAAATGTCTATGGAGATGATGTGGAAGTGGATTACAGAGGCTATGAGGTGACTGTGTTTTAATTAAATCACTGAGTCTTTGTTTTTTAGTGTTGGTTTAAACATGTGTAGAACATCTGTGAAGTCTGAGAAAATCTTTCTATTCACGTTACTGGTTTGGGGCTGGGCTTCTATTATCAACTAAAATGTTTAAAACACACACGCCTCCCTCCTTTGATACTCAATTTTGTATTTGAAAATTATTATACTAGCAACATGTTGTGTATTGGATATTTTAAATAATGGAATCTCTGCAGTTAAAAGAGTGTGTGGAACTCCTGGCATGTATTAGGAATGCAGACATATTACTGAAATTTCTCTTTGGAAATGGGTGGTCAGTGCCTCATATTGCAAACACTTCACACCACGGTGAAACTTCTGGTGTGCGGGTGGGATGCTAGACCTACTTAAATTTCTAATCTTACTCAAATACTTTTATCAAAGTAAAACAAAAGCCAGAACCTAATCATTGTTGTAAAGTAATTACTGTATAGAAATCTGCATTCTGTCACCCGTTCATTTTTGTGTAATATTCCTTCAGAAAGACAGTGTCTTTACTGGTTGATCTTAAATTAGACTTCGATTGCATGGTTTAATAGTGCTAGATAATGGTTACTAAAGGTTTATAGTTGCATATTTAAATATAGAGTAGATGTTTTATTTCTCTGAAGCTTTGTATAAAGAAGTGAAGATAAAACACTGAAATAGGTATGTTCATATTATCATGTTTTTTCCTGAGTATGGATTTGTTGCTACTGTTTGAGCTGTGTACAACTGCATGAAGAGGAAGTAGTTTTTTATAGGATGGTTTACAGTCACCGTCCAGATGGGTCTTACCTGATCACTTAGGCTTATGCAACCAAAATTGATCTGTTTTTTCCTTCCCTGAGTTGCAGTGGGAATTTAAACTTTTGTTTTTCCATGGTAACACACACTAATGTTGGAGCGTTTTGTGAGTGTATGAGCAGCTTTGACAGGATAAAGCTATATGCTGGCAAGTTTTCAGATCAATGAAAATGTGTTTAGAAATTATAGTGGTAGTGAACTTATTGGATATAATAAAGCAACAGGCTGATGTTAGTAGGATAAAGTAGAAGGTACAATATGATTGTGAACCTGCAGTAAAAACTTAAACAGAAAATGTCTGTTTATGCAGTTTGTACTGTGCAATACTACATCAGGGTAGATACACTGCATATTTTAGTGTTCCATTATTTAATTTACATAACCCAGCCTAGAGCTGTTAATCAGTGTTTTTGTCTTTAGAAAATTACTTTATGCTTCTATTCATAGGTTACTGTCGAAAATTTCTTGCGTGTATTAACAGGAAGAATCCCACCAAGCACACCACGATCTAAACGTCTTCTTTCTGATGACAGGAGCAATATCCTAATATATATGACAGGTAATTACTGGTTTCTTTGTACAATTTATTGATGTTTGTTGCTCAGTTGGGCAGGCCTGTTTGAAGGCATGAAATCCTATCAGAAGTCCAAACAAAAGGATTTTTTTCTTTTTATTAGCATGTCATACTAATTAAGAAAAAACCTGTAAGGCAGTACTTAGCAATTATAGTTTCCAGTTTAAATGAGGTATGTGTACTGTTATTACTGTACTAACATTTTCTGTTGCTGGAGTCTCTTTGGAGAAGGAGAGTTGTGTTTGCCTGTTTTTTAGAAAAATGGGCAACCGGGCTGAATATCTTCCTTTAACCTGCATACTTGCCTAACTTCTGATTTTTCTGTCAGGCCATGGTGGAAATGGTTTCCTGAAATTTCAAGATTCTGAAGAAATCACAAATGTAGAACTTGCTGATGCCTTTGAACAAATGTGGCAGAAGAGAAGGTAAGAAAAAAGCATTATTTAGCAGTTAAATACTGTATTTCATGAACATGCCTGAAGTCTTACCAGTAGGCCTTGCTTACGTTCAGCAGTGATACTGTCTGTTGTCCATAAGATGACGTTCAAGTTTGCATTCAGAAGGAAGAGTTTTAATTTTTGTTTTCAGCTTCCTGCAGTTACAGCTGCTCAAATGTGTTGCTTTGACTAAACTCGCATCTTGCAGTCAATCAGTGTGAACTCTTCTGTTCTTGGGTTCCTTGTGGCTGTACTGGTAACTAAAAAGCAGAGCATGTGTGTGTTGTTTCAATTTAAAGAGAGATGGGTAAGGAGGCTGTTTTATTTCTTCCAGGTACAATGAATTGTTATTTATTATTGATACTTGTCAAGGAGCATCCATGTATGAGCGATTTTATTCACCTAATATAATGGCCTTGGCAAGCAGCCAAGTAGGAGAAGATTCTTTATCAGTAAGTAGATTCATGTGATCCTGAAGGCAATTTTAAGAATGCCTGAGTTAAAAGCACAGGTCCTATTGACTTTTAACTAAAAATTTCCCTTCGAATTTCTGAATGTGTAAGGTACTTAGTTACAAAGGGTGGTTTTGACAAAACTTGCAAGTGTACTTTTCCTACCTGTCTTGTGTGCTGTCCCAAAGAACCAGGCTAACAATGGATTTCTGTGCTTGCTGGCCAATTTATGCATTGCCTGCGACAGGAACAAATTCTATGGGAACACTGCTGAGAGAAATATATGGGGAATATTCAGTCTAGAACTTCTTAAACTTGGTATACAAAACAAATAACCACTACCTTTCACCTACTGCAATTATATCCCAACTGAATTACAGGAGGAGTGACGGGAGAGAGATTCTAGCCAGACCAAAACCAACTAACTGGTCAGGGTTACCTGAAGCCACAAAGTGCTGTAAGATAAGCTCTCTCCCAGCCCTGTTTTCCAAGTCCTGAGCAGCTCGGGGCAGCCTACAAATCTGTATTGGACCATAAAGAAGAAAGGGTTCCCTACTTTTTGGCAAACATGGAGATTAACGGGATATATTCTAGAAAAATGAACATAAACTTTATTATTCAGTTTGTCAACAATATGTTTCTTCACGGCTAGTCATTTTCTTTGTGTAATTTGCCTAAGAACAAAAAAAAATTATGCTTAACTTCCGTAACATGCTATTACATTCTGTTCCCTCTCATAAATAGTGAGTTCTCTCCTGCAAGTGTCCAATAACTGGTGTGTTGTTTTTAAGCATCAACCTGATCTTGCGATTGGCGTTCACCTTATGGACAGATACACATTCTATGTGCTAGAGTTCCTGGAAGAAATTCACCCAGCCAGTCAGACAAATATGAATGACCTAGTAAGTAGAATACTCAACATTCATGAATATGCTAATGACTTAACAGTTTCAGAACTAATTTATTTTGTCCATAGGATTCTCCAAATGCCTTTTGTTGTCCTGTTGTTTCTCTCAGAAGCAGCTTGGAGGGGAAGGGTCATTTTGCCATTATTAAATGTAATTGTAGTGTAACATTTTAAGGATTATCCTCAATGTGAAAGTGGTTTGCTGGCTACAGAAGTAATTAACCAAAATTAGCCAGATTTTTTTTTATTCATTGAAAAATGCATAAAGTATTCATTAAATATTCATTTCAATAAAATTAATTATTTGCACCTGAAAAATGGTAGTGGAGAAGCTTTTCAGCTTAATGGATAGCAGACACCTTGCAGATGTGGAAAGTCAGCCATTGATACTGTTTTGCAAAGGTGATTGAACAGTTTAAAATTCTAACCATGTACTCGCAAATGCCTGCAGGGACTAATTTCTCTCCTTAGATTCCAGAGCAAGATATATCCAAATCCAACAGTGTTTGGAGTTAATTATATCTTGGGTAAATATTAATTGTAGCTTTCAGGTATGAGGCAGAAGAGGCGGGGGGAAACCCCAACCAGATAACCTATAACTAAATTTATGGAAATGCTATCTATACAGTTAGATGTATACACTGGTGAGATGACATAAAAAGTAACTGTATTTTCTTTACTCTGTTAACTCTTTATACGTGTTCCAATAGTAGTTCCATTGTAGTGATACATTATGCTTTGGTGCCTTGTAGCTGTAAATCCTGACATGCTGTGTCAGTGATCTAAGAGCTACCACTTACAGAACACATTGTCTTCAATTTGTTTCTGTAAAAGGAGCAGCTGCTCAGAAGTTTTATGCCCCCCTGTCTACAGAGATGGTGTTAGCCTGGCTGCTAGATGTATAGTAGAATTCACTCTAAACAGCCCACACTTGACAGATTTTATGTTGATACAGAATTGATGCAGTGACTAAGATTCAAGATTCTTTTACTACCATGGAAATGAAATTCTGTCCTGTAATCAAATACCTTCCGATTGTGGGATACAGATAACTTTAAAATAAATCTTGTTAAAGAAGAATATGCAAGTTCTTTATTAAGTATCTTCTAGCTAGTTCATTCAAACAGCACTTTAGAACTCTATTCTCTAAACCAGAAAAGGAATTGATGTAAAAAAAAAGGAATCATAAAAAATTAACAATGGTTTCTACTGTATAAGAACACCATCTGGGAAGTGGTATAACTGGTCTAGCTAGCTAGATACTAATCCAGTTGTTGTGGAAAAGTATAGAAAATTTGTGACCTGGCCAAGTAGTTTACCTTTTGAGCTCTTTGGAGAAGGTATCTAGACATTCCCTTTTATGTTTTTGTTTTTGCTTGTATGCCAAATACTCAGGAAGAGCTGTGGGAGATATCCCATACTGGTAAATTCCGAACATCATGTAAGTCATCATATGTCATCGATATGCTTATCGTTGCTCTAGGAAGGGAAGAGAATGGACCCCAATATGTCATGATTTGTGATGGTCAGGTACTGAGTCATAATATGCATGTATTTCAGCAAACATGACCTCTTGATTTCAAGTTGGTGCTTTTCAGGCCTTCATCTAAGAGTTCTGGAATGACGGGTGGTTAGCCCATGGTAAGGCTGTAAGCCTGTTTATTTGCCAGCAGTTATAGGGGATGCTTTGGCACTGGGATGCACTGTTAGAGTTGTGTTGGTTTAAGAACAAAGATATACTGCTTATCCAAGGCTGATTTTTTAAAATTAGTGCTTTCTAAACTCAGGATAACATATTCACTGGCTCACTAGCTAGCTTTAAAATTATCAGCTCATATTTAGTTGTCTGATACTCTGATATGTCACATGCCTGGTCTTTTAGAAGTAGTGTGTATTTGTTACACCACTTCTATTGCATCACCTCTTCAGTTTTCTCCAACCGCTCTTAAAACAGCTTCTCTTCACAGCCACCTAAGACTTGGAGATTGCATTCCTGCAAAGAATGAGACATCTTTTTTCATAATCCAGTCCACCTACTCCCCACCTGCTCCATCTGTGTTGCTAAGGGATAGCATAAAGCTGTGCAAATGACTGACTTTCAGTTTGATCACAATTCCAAGAAAGTAAAGACTAAATTGAAATGTCACACATGTGAACTTTTAAAATAAGATTGAAATAAATTTCTAAATGAGATCTCATTTGTCATAAATAGCTAAAAATATTGTTAAGATAACAGAGTTCCCATTCTGCGGAATTGTTCAACAATTGTTAGTTTGCTGTGGTGTAGTTGCTTTGCAGTCCTTTTTTCACGCTGGTACTGGACAGGTAGATTTTTAGTACTAAAGTTGTCTTCTCAGTGCCATTGCACGTTTTTGTTCAAGATTCATCTCAACATCTTAGGGTAATGAACTGTTGTGAGACAGGTTAGGAATAGCTGGGTGCAGTATCAATTTCTCACTTTCAGTGCTGATGCGGTTGTTTTGGGACATTTGCACTTTCCTGAGAGCTTGGAAGAGAGACTTGATTGTATAACTGCACCATAGATTTATGCATCAAATAGCAGGATTAAAACAAGTACTTAGCTTGCATAGCTTACTTCAGATACGTAGTTTTTATGTTTGTGCCCTTAGTTGAAGCGGAGTTGCAGAAAATTGATTGCATTTTGGTGAAACTGGAGCTTAGGAGGGTTTGTGTCCATTGATAAGTGGCTTTGTATGTGAAGCATGATGCTGATGAGCCTAGTTCATTTTCACTTCACAGGGAGGGTAACAAAGACTTCGTCTGCCCCTGTCTTTTCTTTAGCAGCTGTGTGATACTCTGCCAAGAGAGTGGGAATAATTAAGAGCGAGCTCAGTGGATGTGTGTGCTTGTATGCTTCAGTTAAGGTAAAGGTGAAAGTGAGCTGAAGTCTCCCTGGACCAGCAGCCTAGTGCCATATGGTTACAGGCTTAGCCAAAAAAGACAAGATATGAAAGAGAAATTGTAATGGAGCGGAAGGGAGGAATGGGGAGGCGGAATCTGTTCTCTGTGAAGGGAAGCCAGGTACATTGTTTCCTTTCTGGGAAACTTTTTAAATGTAGGGCTTTGTTGTCCTAAGAGGAGGAGCCACACAAGCCTATGCATTTTGTTTCGGGCTGAGCGCGGAGTTTTCTGCTGGGAGGTACGGACTGAAACTCACAGCTTTTGTCAGTCATAAGCTGGGATAATTGAGGCTGTACCTGCATTGAGCTAATTCGGACCTGTGATTTTGTCCTAAGAGCTGCTAAGAGCTGACCCATTAGGTATATGAGCTCTAGATCCAGTGACTGATGGAGCTGTTTGTGAAAATCACTTGAAGAACTGAAGATTAAGGAAGATGAGCACCCATGTGACCATGTGAAGAGCGTCCGTCATAGTCCTGTATATTCATCTCTTCTGTTAGATGTTCTTTGCTGCTGGAATATAACAAGGACTCATGTAACCAACACTGTTACCAGGTGGTCAGCGGGCTGCCCATGAGACAGTTGAATGGATGGCAACGTTTGCTCACAAAACTGTCGGGAGCGCTGTAGGCCTGGCACTGCTGTCTAGCAGGGTTGGGTGTTTAGCTCCTGTGCCTGATAGGGTTGTGTGTTTGGCTGTGAAATGCCTTCTAATAACCGAGACGTGAATGCAGCTTTCCATGCTCATCAAGGAGGCTAGAGAGAGTGTGGGGCCTTGAACTGCATTTCATGGCACTTTAAGCTGTGTAGCATTATTAATAAAAATGCAAATGAATTATTGTACTACATGATGTGCATTGCGAGATCCCTTGAAATAAGGAATCTATGCGGATGGGAAATACTAGAGAATTTTGTGGCGAGTGTGGTAGGACTTGTGCAAAAAAGGCATTGTGTCCAGAATGCATTGGTTTTGCCTTGAATATCCACTGGGTAGATAACAATCTTGTTATTTAGTAGGCATGCTGTGTTGTCAGATATTCTAAATGTTACAACAGTTATGTCACCGTTGCATCTACTTACTTTCTGCAAATGTGCCTCTATGCAGAATTGAGTCTATTGAAAAAAAGAAGTTTGTTAGTGCTATTCTTGTCTTCCAGGTGTTGCAATGTGTGCTGGATATAGTGGATCTGATATGTAGACAAAATACATGGATAAAATAAATAATAAGGTATATAGCTAATTTGTAGGGTTTACAGGATGTCTTTGTGAACTTAATGTACATAAAACACCTTTGATATTTGAAGATCCTAATTCTGTATTAATTTGCAGGCTAAAAACTAGAAATAAGACCAAGAGATTTTTTTCTTTTCAATCCAAATGTAAATTCTTGCTTCTTTATGGAGCCTTTACTATTAGCTACTTGTCAAGGCTTGTTTAATCTTGCCTTCCTCCTTTTGATAAATATGAAGAATTTATACCCACTTGTGCTTTTTGGAAGGTTATAGCAGCATTTCTGCATCTGTATTCAGGAATACATTTGTGCATTTAATCAATTAGATGTAATTGCTGGTTGGCTGTCACAGAAACACTTCTAAACTCAAATGGCATAATTGTGAGGATAAAGGTTTTCTGAAATACATAATCAAGATGTTTATGCCTTTTAATGTTTTTGTTCAATCATTTTTTTCAGCTGCAGAGCTTGTACTGAAATTAATGCACGTTGTGTGTGGCATTTATAGCAATTTCATTTTGGAAGGTGTATGTAGAGACTATTAATGAATGAGGGACAGGATATGATTGTCCATCTTGGTTTTCAGTTTCAGGTCTGTCCAAAAAGTTTGTGTGTTTCCACACCTGGGCACCGAACTGATCTATTTCAGCGGGACCCTCAAAATGTTCTGATAACAGACTTCTTCGGCAGTGTGAGAAAGGTGGAAATTACAACAGAGACAATTTCTTTGGACCGTGACTTAGCCGGTTTTGAAAGCAAGTAAGTAGTCATTATTTAGACTTGATTTATGTAGCTCTGTGCCACAGAAAGAAAGAAGTCATGTAACTGTCAAGGAGAGAACTCTGATTTCCTGTCATTTCTTACAGACGATCAGGGAGTTAGTATGGACCTGCTACTACTGATAATGTTGGGGTTTGTCAGCTAAAAACTTTGTATTTAAAAATTCTCACCCCTTTATTCTGTCTTGTAAATAAATACTGCTAAAGACCAAGGTGGGGATGTCAACAACAAATAATTAGTCTAAAATTTTCTTTCTTCCTTAGCGCTTCTTTAACGTGCAGAAACGTTTTGTTACTGTCGATTCCTGCTTGTAATAGTTTACTCCCTCAGATAAGCTCTGAGTGTAAGCCATTAGTTAGTTGTTTCATAACAACTAGCTTTTTAATAAGTGCTTTGTTGCTGTTCTGGGAATTATCTAGCTTTTGACGTTAACTGTCCTGAGGGTTTCTGTTGCTGAGATGCAACGATTGATTTGAATAAAGTTGCTGGTGCGAGTTCATTGACAGAAGTTGTAACAGGGCTTCCATTACTTTGTGGATGAAGAAAGAATTATAAACTTCTTTGTATTTTTGGTATTCTGTTGCCACCTATTGGGAACATGTAAAGGAAGATGTGCTTCCACTGTAGAGTTCATTTAGCACTGTGCTTCCATTTCTGTTGCGTCTTTTACGTTTCATGATACTGTCCTCTAGGAGGGGAAAAAAAAGATTGAAATAGTCTGCTATATCAGGGGTGAAATATTTTTCATCACATAAATGTGTGTGAATTATTGTCTACCTTGTTTACTGTTGCTCAAATCAGAGAACAAGGTAGTGGATAGCATTTTTATTAATTTTAAAGATAACAGTAACTCTGGTGCTCCTAATTAAAAATGTCCCACACAGTTTGGTGTATTTCATATTTTATTTTCATATGCATGTTAGTACTAACCATATATATCTTAAGCTAATTTCATGACTCCTTAGTTTAGAAGAGTGTTTAGTGACAGTAAATTTGTTTTTTCTCTGAACAATAAAAAACCTTTTGGCAGATAACAGACATTCTTCCAGTCAAAAACCATGATGAAAACCTACCTATGTGGGTTTCTAATTTGTGGACCATTAAAAGGAGGAATATGTTTTGGACAAATTTGCTGTTCTGAAGCAGGAAATTACTGGGTGGGATTTTCATCTTTCATGTTGGAGTTAGTTTGGTGCCAGTGTATGAGGGTTTTTTTAGGTGTGTGACACTACTGAATTGGACGCATGGCAGCAGTGTTGAGAAATGGGCACTCCTGCACAGATAGGAATATTATCTTTGTGAAATGTTCTGATATTTAGTGAAAGCTGTATTACATTTACATTATCATGGCAATTCCAGTTACCTTAAATGTGTGGAATTGGAAGGGATGGAAACATGCTCGTTTGATAGCTGAATAGTTCTCCTTTACCTTGAGAAGTCTTTGAATGGAAGCACACAGCAGCAGCTTATGGAATACTGCCTCACGACTGTGATTTTTAAGTGGTCTCGTGTAAAACAGTGGCTTATTCATTGTACGATACTCAAATACAATGGTTTTTTTCAGCAATTCAGTTCTCAGTTTCTTGTTACCACTTTGGAAGAGTTTATACAGAATGTGTTTTTAATGGAGAAGAAAGTCATGGACTTTGTAGATAAGTGTTGGAAAATTGTAGTATAGCTATATAGATAGTGATGTGGAATGCTCAATACAGTCCTTAAACAGAATTCTGAGGTCAGTACCCCTTGGTATGACGGATCTGTTTCACTGCAACAAATTTAAGAACTATAGCTTGAAGTGAATTTATTAATTAAAAATGTTAATGCTTTTTAAAAATGCAATTTTGAAGGGTCTGCTCTGCAAGAACTAGTTACTCTGGTTTTATTTAAAGAGAATTATAAACATTACACACATCTGTTTCTGAGGGTGTTAAGAAGTCAGAACACTAAATAAATATGTGATCTTTGAATAGATACTATCCAGATTTTCCCAAATTAATGTAAGAATGACGCTTGAATGAGAGAGTGTGAGTGCATATTCTTCACCTCCTCAGTGTTAAACCATGCTATGCCTTTTGGGAACGTGATGGCTGTTGACACCCCAAACTGCGCTCTTACCTGAAGTAGCTAGGGAAAGATGGGGCTAGCACAGCCTGCGTTATTCTTTTCGGTGTCATTGAGAGAGATCTAAACCAATCTTATTAAGAATGAGTAATCCTTCCAAATTAGTCATGAATAATCTCGTTCATGCTTATTATTTTAAAAGCCTTTGTGAAGAGGAAAGAAGTCATGTGGGATTGAACTTGTGCCCCTGAAGGGTTGGCGAGAAGTATTTACCAGGAAATGCCTGATAAATCACAAATATGTACCACTAATACAAATTTTGATGTATTACATTGATTACTGAGTGCAAAGATCTTTTTTTATTCTGACAAAATCTATGCAGAATTGAAAGTCTTTTCCTTTATTCTGTTTTGCACTGGTTACATTTTTTTCCTAAAAGATAGTTTGTAGAGGTTTTATTGGTTTAATATTTGATATAGTCGCTTGGTGTCATTCCATTATGAGTAATTTCCTCTTTCTTTTATTCTTCTCTCAGTGTTAGCTTGGTACCCTTTTCTTTTCCTTTTGCACACTGGTGGCAGTAGAATGCTGCAGAATATTTGCTTTACGGTGCATAACCAGAAAATGAAATAGAGACCTCAACTCTGACGCAGTCTGAAGTAGTCTGCGTTAGATCTGTTTGTTTTAGAGCTGCAAGTGTCGTATGTGCAGATAGGGGCATTAAAAAACAAATGAACAAAAGGGATGAACCGCTGATTGCACAGATGATGAGTAAAGAAGATGCTGTTGCGTGAGGCGTGGACACGTATTGGGATCGTACTGCTGGCAGGCTGTGCGAGGTCTCGTCTCACCCACTGCTGGGACTTTGCTAAATCTTTCCGACAGAACTTTGTTCGTTTGTTACACAATTGCGTAGCAATTACTTCATCACACGGATCCACTCCCGAGCTCAGCGTGAGCTGTAGCTGTGCAGCCAGATCAGAACTGGCAGTTTCATGCTGAGCCCAAGCCGTGACATTTGACGAGTGAGGCCTTTGAAGTTTCCTCTGGCTTGGGCTGAGACCCCTACAAAGAAACAACTACTAATTAACCAAAAGAAGAGGTTTTCTTTCTGTGCACATAGTAGTAGAATATTTGTCAGTAAAAGCTTTAAAAAAATAGAAAGAATGCTCTGCTGTTTCCTTTCTTCAGAGCAGTTTCAATCTAAGCGATGTTCACTTCAGAAGGCTTGTTCTGCGGCTGCCGCGGTCCTGACTGGGTTTGTAGCTGCCAATTTTAGCACAAAATCCGACAGTCTCGGGGTTCTGGGCTTTCGGCTGGTTGTGTTGCTGAATCCCCATGAAAGAGCAAGAAGTAAGGAGTAGAGGCAATCCTTCATCTTTGGAGAAGGAGCCTTGCAGACTTTAGTACATGTAATAAATTAGGAGTGTGTCTCTTAAACTTGGGTTGTAACTACAGCCGCTTGGAACGCGTTCTCCTGTTCAGCTCCTGTCACGAGGAAAAGATGTGTATCCGCGGAAAGCCTTGGTAAAAACTGGGGTGAATGTTTCTCTTGAGGGTAGTAAGAAATGATTAGAGACAGCGTGATATAAAACCACCCTAGTTTCATTGCTTTTGAGAATTGAGCTTCATATTTAATACTTCTGTTAAGAAGAATTGTGGCACTACTGGCAGCGACTGTTTTCCTAAAAATAAGTTGGCCGCTTGTGTTAGGAAGGATGCTTGTGTAACACGGAATAATTGTAACTGGTTCATTTGCAATATGTTAATAGCTGATGTTCTCTCGAGATTTTTTGTGTTAGGGTCTCTTTTCTCTTTCCTGTCCTCTCTTCTTTTCCACAAGTTATTGTAAGTTTGATGTGCTTAGTGAGTAAAGCTGCTGTTGTGTGTTTGCGACTCCGCGGGGGTCCAGCTGTGAACCAGGCAGCAATTCGTGCAGCTGGGAGATGGGGCTCAGCGCGGTGGGCCTCTCCCGAGATCACCCCTCGGCCTGTGCCTTGGAGTCGTAGCTCTGCGGAGTTTTACACGTCGCTGTCGGGACTGGTGCTGCAAGCTCGTGCTGGCTGAGAACTCCCGGCTCTCCCTCGCATCCCGATTTGCCATCGCGTCAGCGAGAAAAAAAAAGCTGACATAAGTTTTTCTCCCCTCTTCGCATTTTCTACCCGTTCTTTACGCGAAGGCTTTTAAAGACAGACGTTGCCGCCGTCGTTCCGGTGACAGCGCGTGCCCCGCCGTGCGGAAGCGGCCCGGGGCTGCGCTCCCCGCGGGGCGGCCGGCGG
>Ga0181612_107652_pt1 | contig 16293 bp, 9 predicted proteins | sample HoacroProtozoa21_FD_119630 | JGI IMG/M metagenome (GOLD analysis project Ga0181612, IMG submission 119630) | Hoatzin crop microbial communities from Cojedes, Venezuel. Combined Assembly of Gp0051906, Gp0051904, Gp0051908
TCAAGAGAGGTAAATACAGAAATGCCTACATGTCCTAACTACTGCTAGTACAGTATTTTCTAACAGAGAATGCTTATTATTCCACCTCGAAGTAACACGACACTGCAGTATGAAATAACTTTCTGCTTAACCATTTTATAACTGATCTAGCCCCACTACACTGGCATCCATCATAATTAGTTTCAGCTGTAAAGAAAATCAAATTTTTGCAGACTCAACTGAACCAAAAAGTTTATTTTCTGGAAAGCCTTCTTCCCACATCACACAGTACTCAGTTTGCCTCAGTGCTGTGTCTTGTTAGTCAAGTTTATGTACGATGCACTTAGGCTGGAACGGTTCTGAATTACCCTAGCACAGCAACTTGGCACTCTTCTAAATTTGTGCTTTTCAGCAATGAGACTCCTTCTGCCTGAATCTTTTAATTGTTTGTGCCTTCCTGGAAGACTTCTCAACATTATCACCTTACAAAGCAGATAATCAAGATTTCCTTTTTTTTTCCCCCAGACATCTCTTCCTTGTTTAACCAATTACTTGTCTCATGCTTTTATTCCCCCCTTTCCTTTCCCCTGTAGAGGAATACGTTTCCACTGCTAATACACGCTGTAATTGCAATGCACTGGAGCATGGTTATCAGTCCAAAGCCCACTGGAACCCTGAAAGGTTTCTGAACCACAGAAAAGTCTGAAAGATAACTACACAGTTTGGCACAGCCTCTATAAAGGACCTCAATTAAGTCTTAAACGGTGACAAAGACCTCTTTCTATGTTCTAAATTAGTTTTATTTGTATAGCATTTTCTGTTTTCCAGTCTTTATAGACCCATAACCAAGAAAGGTAGTTTAAGAAGGAAAATAAGACTGCCAAATGTTCTAATTCCTCATGAAACTGGTATTTTTAAAGGATGCAGTAAGTCTGAATTTTAAATTCTAGAAGTGATTAATTACAGGCTTGAACTTATTAAGCTGCTTGTAAGTAACTAACAGTCAAGGCAGCAGCACTGCAGGCTTCCCTGCCCTATACACTTCTCTCCCATCCTCCACACCAGAATCACTACAAATTCAAGATAATGATTACAAGCCTCCAGATCTGTGACATACAGATCCGTAGCAACACTGAGGATCTCTTCTGTTAATTTCTGTGCCCAGAGGCTTCTCTGAATTAAAGAAGCCACTGTATCGTTCCTGTAACAAGACGATTATCTTGGAATTACAACTAAGCAGAACACTCATTTCAAATAGTCTGTCTTCCATAGGCTTTGGAGAACAGACAAAATGACTGACATGGCTTATGTCACGGGTCCGCAGAAGTTACATATCTGCACACACAATGTTCTAAGCAGAAAGGGCAAAGCAACAATTATGTTATAGTCTTTATCTATAATTCATTTTAAATGACGTAGATAATCTCCTTGGAATGAGTGTTTTCTAATGGGGCATTTTAAAAGATTTTTTTTTTTACTGTAGTTGCATTTGAACAAACTAAGAGGACTACAACATCACTTACCAACAATCCATTAGTGTCACCACTCGAGTTCTTCAGACATGAAGGCGAGAAATGTTTCCTCCTTGTAGCGTCAAAACCTGTTTCGATGTCTACTGAGTGACGGTTTAATGGCTTTAGAGGACAATACTAGTAAAGTCCTAACTCTGTGTGACAACTCTCAGTGAGCAGTCATTCCATCTATTTGCAGAGGTCACAGAGGGAACCAGAGGTGTGTTCCTTGCAGAGGAAGAGAAGATCTCGTAGCGAACACCTGTCACCCCGGTACGTGTTCAGGATGTGTCAAAGCGCATGGAAGGAGAAAACACGTACAGTAGTAATCCAGACTAGTGAATCCTATCCCTACCTCACCACTCTACTAGTACAGAAGATAACATTCTCAGTGAAGAAGAGAAGCATGACCCATGAGCTGAGCTGCAACTGATGCAGCGCTGCTGGCAAGGCTCTCCCAGTGTGTGTGGATTCCTCCACCGAGCTGCAAGGGCAATCACAGAATAATACTGCCTCTGTCTGAGGGAGCAAGGAACAAGATTTCTCCAAACCTTCAGCCTTGGCAGAGCTGCTTACACTGCACGTAGGATCATCCCCCAGGAGAAGATGCAACAACAAAGCTAACAGCATGTTTGGTATCACCGGGAAGAACGCAGACAAAAAGTGGCAATGAACACAGAGGTGTTACACGTACAATAAACATTCAGCATGAATGAATGGAAAGGACCAGTTCCAAAAATGGGTCCAACATCCAAATTCTTACAAAAAAAATGTTGATTGTACTGTATCAGAACCATCATGACAGACGAAAATTCAATATATTCTCAGCAGGATCTGTGTGAGCAGCCTTCAATGTTTAGGCACTTGTGCTAACTGATACCATGGTGCAGTCCAGGTGACAATAAGCAGTCATGCATACCCGCAACAAACTTGCTTTTGATTTTCTCTGATGATATAGTCTCATTCTTTACAATGAATAGTACTCATTATCTTATCCTAGTCTATATCCCTCTGCTGTACGTACCATTTTGAGTATAGGGTTAAGATCCTTTCGCATGATTTGTGCGTGAGGACCACTCAACAACTAATGACTCAAAGCTTTCAGATGCCCATACAAATTCCACTGGCATTTCTGTTTCTTCACACAGCAGAAACAGTCTCATATAACACCACACAAAAAGGATAAAAAGGAAAAAAAAAATTAATCCTGTGAAACACCATGAAAACTAGGCCACAGAATAATCTATCCATCCAGTCTGCAACACACATCAAATTCAAAAGAACAATAGGGTAAAATATCTGGATGTAGAAAGAAAAAAAAAACACTATAGGTGTTGTAGCACAACATGAAGCATCTTCCTATCATCTGTAAAAAACACTACAATTAGGTATATTACCCGCCTTTCTACAGCACCAAAGAAGTCATCTCAAAGAAGAGAAATTATTTTAAACCGCAGTTTTAGAAAGTTGAGTAGCCAGCAGCATATTTACTTCTTAATTTGGAAACAGCAGATTGAGAAACAGTGCATATGTAATAGCTGATACTTGTGAGATCTTGAGACAAGTGAAGCAACCTGTGCGCCCAATGGTCGTGTCCGTGCTGCTGCAGCCACACGAAGGTATTCTGAAGCCTGAGAGGCTGTTCAACGGCGTAAATCAGAAAGAAAGGAACAAAGTCTGTTGTTTTCTCCCTGTTGAACTCCAACAAGAGTATTCTGCAACGAATCATAATTATCCCTGACATTTACAGTAAAGGTCTACTAGCGAATCAGGACTAGAAAGAGAAAGGAAGACAACAAGGAGACAAACACCAGCCACTCGGCGAAGAGCAGGACTAGAACATCAGAGATGTTACGGAGAAGAGTGCCATGCGCCGACAGACGGACTGAGCAAGGCAGCTGCTCCCTGCTGCCGGGAGTTACTGAGCACAGCACGCTGGGGCTGTGGTTCGAAAACTACAGGCTCAGTACTAGAACAGAACTGAAACATAAGATAACGTTTTTAAGTAAAAATATTTTTTCTTGAAAGTGTTGTAAAAATGTTTTGGAGCTAAAAAACGAAATGTGCAAACACTGTAAGAATCAAGAATTTCTTGGTACACAGAGCTAATATATTTATAAAATATTTATATTCTGATCGCAGGAAAAGCGTTAAAAGTTTTACTTACTTTGGATGGGTAAATTCATCCACTAGGACAACTTTTTCTATCAGGTCTCCACCAACGGTTCGAACCAAATCGTAGAAATCATTCTCGGAGTATGTCTCGGAAGGCAGCCAAAAAGAGATGTCATTGATCAAAGGTGGATACCTGCTGAGTGGCTAAAAAAAATAAAATAAAAAAATCTTTATAAGTGGCTGGACTTGGTAGGTATACCTAGAACTGTTTTGAACTTACATAACACACACAGCACACATTTTAGAAGCATTCTGAAATGCTTTTTGAAGTGCAAACTGACCTTGTAAACAACTGAGGCAAGGTTTTACATCAGTAAACGTCTTTTAAGGATCTCAGAATCATAGAATGGCTTGGAAGGGACCTTGCAGATCATCCAGCTCCAACCCCCCTGCTATGGGCAGGGACCCCTTCCCCCAGCCCAGGGTGCTCAGAGCTCCATCCAGCCTGGCCTTGAACCCTGCCAGGGAGGGGGCAGCCACAGCTTCTCCGGGCAGCCTGGGCCAGGGCCTCGCCACCCTCAGAGTGAAGGATCTCTTCGTTGTGTTTAATCTACATCTACCCCCTTTCAGTTTGAGGCTGCTATCCCTTCTCCTGTCACTACAGGAGTGTGTAAAAAGTCCCCCCCTCCCACTTTCTTGTAGCCCCCCGTCAGGTACTGGCAGGCTGCTCTAAGGTCTCCCCGCAGCCTTCTCTTCTCCAGGCTGAACAATCCCAACCCTCTCAGCCTGTCCTCACAGGAGAGGTGCTCCAGCCCTCGGATCATTGTTGTGGCCCCAATTCATTCATTCAGAAGAAAGAGTTATGTATGCTAAAATCAGCATTTATGAATCTGAATACACTTTTGGAACAGAGCTGTTTAAAAGGAAAAGATCATTTTAACATGATTGTTCACTGGACAGAATTGCACTTTTTAAAAGCATTTTTCAGATTTTTTACAGATTCAAAAATTCTTATCATATTCATGTATAAAATTTGTGTGTATTTTATATCATTTTTATATAACACTTATTATTTGTACTGTCCAACTTCATGCTAAGAAAGTCTTCTCAAGAGGCACTTTCTTATTAGAAGGTTACAATAAGAAACACACTTTGGCTTAAAAAGAGGGGTCAGTTAACTTCCCAGTGGTTTTTATAGACATTCAAACATCTACAACAGCAAAAAAAGTATTGCTCTTAGCCTAATTATTAATTCCACAAGTCCCACAACAGACTCTTAAACATGAAGGGGCATCTTTGCTGCAGACAGAGACCTCATCTTGTGGTCAGAACAGTGTAACTTGTTATTTGCAAAAACAGGAAGAGCAAGAGAAAGAAAACAAGACAATTATTCATTTTTCAGTTCTGATGAAAATTCCCTGGAGTCAGTAGGTTTCAGAGCCTGCCTTCGCTGAGATGTTTCCCCTTTTGAAGAAAAGAAAATGGTAATGCTCTTCTTTCATGGCCTCTAGGTCACGCAATATCTTACTTCTGCCTTCCAGCAACGCACCGCGTTGAAATCAAGTACTTTTGCACAAGATTGTTGGGGTCTGCAGGAGGAAACACCTTTTCTTATTTTGCTTGTATGTATATGATAGCTGACGTGCACACCTTGGTCAATACGGTGTATTATCTCACTCAAAAACGTATTCAATGCCTGGGAATGTTTTATGATGCAACAGTGAAATCCTAAGTGAAAACCTGCTAAAGCCATAAACCTGTTCAAAAGGCAAATTTACAGCACGTTGATTTACTCAAATCCTGTTCTGTACAGTGTAAACCAGTCAATAAATATCTGATAGGGAACACAGTGCAAGTGTTAAATTAACCACCCCCCCAGTGAATAAAATTGTGAATCACAAATGATTATCCAACTGGTTAAAGGAATAAACTTGTCAAATGAATTCACATCCTGTACACCAAATAAAAAAACAAAACTTGCACAATAAAGCCATCACATGAGCTTTTGGTAAAATAGTAATGAATGAAATGTAAACACCTCCTCTGCTATACACAAGTCACAGCTGCCGTTGCTGGAAATACTCCTCAGTCAACAACCCGATACACGTGTTAGCGTAAATAAAGGTATAATCCTGCAGCAGACCTCACCCCTGTCTACCACTACATTTACCCCTGCTGTATTTCAGCAACCTACTGAACACACTTGAAAGTTGCAGGGACTATTCCAAACCTGACTGAACTCCCAGCTGCAGGACATTTAATTATTCAGCCAGAAGACGTGGCTCGTGAGCCGAAGCAGGACCACTTCATTTGCACAGGTGCCTACTTTCATTCCCACAGGTGCAAGGACACAGAAGGAAAACAATTACATGTTCAAGTAACTCCATAATATCCCAAACCCTGACAGGAACAAAGTACCCACAACTCACAGTAAGTGAGTGAGTATTTGCTATCAAGCTCAAGATCAGCAGGACTGTCAGGCACACAAGCCCAGCACTCTTCCCCGCTTAAAATGAGGTGCACACAAGGACCCAAAGCAATCAGATATTACCTGGAACAGTCTGACTTACATTATCAGCGTCATCAAGTTCCAAGTGAGCAAAGCTGTTCAGAGATGTAATAAACCGTAGGGTCTGGCCTCTTCGATTATCAAGTCTACCCAAAAGCTGCTTCTAGCTGGTCCACGGTGTTACTAGCTTAGCTACAGAACTGTTCTAATTTTGTGTGTGCACACCTGCGGATGCTTGTGTGTGTTACATAGACTCCAAGGACAAATGCTTAAAACAGTGAGCATAAATTTTTATTATTAGGTACTAACTTTTTCTCAGAGCCTTATCATGCAGAAAAATCTTTTATGGTAAAAGACAAGGCAATAATTCTGTATCGTACTCTCCCTTCACCACCTGGCTGCAGTCAATACCGTTGCAGTAAGTATTGTATCAACACTAAGGTTAGCGTAGGGATAAAATTCTTAGCTCTCAAATGTATTGACCTGTTTGTTGTAGAGCTATATGAGCTACATAATTGTTTAATACCTACACCTAAAACATGAAGGGAACAGGACAACCCAAAGGCATTTTCCCAGATGCAGTAACCACCAGTGCAACATGCCGAGGGCACAGGAGGAGGTCTGTCGTGGCTGTTCACTCGGTTCCCTGCCCGCTGCCGGCTGCAGGCCAGGGGACACAACGAGCAGGAGACCAACGCGGCGCAGGGAAAAGCTGAGCTTGTATTTGACAGCGGCGAGACAAACGCCAGGTTGGTGACGACACGTACCAAAAACTGAGTTAGCAAATCCACAGCAGCCAAACTATTAAAAAGCCAGCCATGCTTTACTGCCATCCCCAGTCCAAGCCAGAAAAATATGAGACTTGGCAGCATCGTGGCTGCCAAGCTTTAACAGTCCTGCATTGCCCTGGTTTTGGAGAACTATATGCATAAAGTATACAGTTTTAATGCAATGTCATACTCTCATTGAACTGAAAGCTTCATTCCTGTAATAGCTAAGCCTTTCTTAATATATTCCTTGGTGAAACTACATTAATTCAGTGTTATCATAGGAAATTTAAACACGTAACAGGCATGAAATTCAAATTTGCAAATTTACAACTGTAACTTAGACCCCTTGCACATAATGAAGTTTCCTGTATTAGTGTGTATGCTCCTAGATTTATACTTTCGTATTTATGACCAGCGTAGACAAATTACAGTTGCTGCAGGAAACATAATTTTGAATTTCTTGGCTGTCATGCCTTAAAATTTGCAGTCACTATGTTCCATTATGATAAGTTTTCTGCCCTTCCCTTCCCTGAATCAATTTTTTCATAGTTACATATAGTAAATTCTATGCATTCACACATGTATACAAACACACACACATATACATTTATGTGTAAACACACACACACACGTATATCCAAAGGAGGAAACGGAGAAATTTCAACAGAGAACTTCTATAAAGTCAGATAAGCAGATATACAGATATGTTCTGGGATTCAGCTCTTAAAACTAAAACAAACGGACCAGTCTGGGCTTGAGGCACTGCTCTTTCCTCCTGCGGGGAACGGCAGGAGGGCGTGAGCCTCCAGCAGTGCTCCGAGGTTCTCCGTGTACCGGGCAACGGGCACACAGCGCGATCGGCCCTTTTGGCCAGCAGTCTGCTCCCCCCAGCAGAGCTCTTCACCTCTGCAAGCTCGCGCACCGGTGTGGGGAACACCACGTGCCCACGCGCTCCCTGTAGTTCAGGGGGTCCACTTGTACGTGGACCATTTGAGCGGAAGAGGTTTTCTTGGTGCATGGGTGAGAATGCTCTGTCCTTGGTTTGAAGCCAACAGGAGTGCCTCCGAGTGCCCCAGATGGCTTCCAACTATTAATTCGTTCAAGGTGGGAAGCGAAGAGCAACGAGGCTGGTGAAGGGTCTAGAGAACAAGTCCTACGAGGAATGGCTGAGGGAGCTGGGGCTGTTAAATCTGGAGAAGAGGAAGCTTTCCAGACACAAAAGAACCACACCCATTGCCACTAGAAAGGTTATTATTATATGATTAGTAAGGAACTGAAAAAGTACAGGAAAAACAAAAAAAAATATGAAAGGATTGACCTAATCCTACGGAAAAGCAGGGTTGTTGCAGTGTACACAGCAGAGAGATACTCCCAGATACCCACCCACTTGGGAATCTGGATATGCCTTGCCACCTGCAATCTGATTATAAAAAAATAACAGAAAATAAATATGATTCCCGAATACTGGTCATGGACTCTCTGCTCTGTGCTTGCCTAGTCAAAAATAATTTCTCATTCCCTTAGAACAGGTAAGGCTCACAGGAAGAGCCACAAAAGGGATGTTTCTCTACTACTACTTACTCTCACACATCCTCAGCTTCTTACAGTCCCCTTTTGAAAGCACCAGGGTGCAGAAGAGATTAGCCTGACACGTTCCTACAGCAGCTGTAGGCCTGCTGCGGAAAAGTCTACATTCTCCTTATGGTTCTTCCCCCAGTTGAAGGTCTGCTGAGCTAGCTGGTTTCGGGGCACTATTCTCCCATCTAAAACACGTTTGTGTTTTTCTTCACTGTGAGAAAAGAGTGTGTTTTGTTCACTGCGAGACAACTAAAAGCAAAGAAATGCTTTTTCTGGTATCGCTTTTCCTTTTGAGCAGTTGCTCCCAGAGAACTGATGTGATATACAGGGGAACAGATGGGACAATCTATTTATTAAGTTGTGGTGTCATCTGTAGACAATGAGCAAGCTTGTGTCCTGCAGAAGGAATCCAGTGGATTTGGAATCACCAAAATGGTAAAGTGGATTCTCACACCAGGTCTAATAAGACTTGGGACTGCCTTTTGCACAGGCTGTCCATATTCCATCTGTTCTTCCTACCCGAATCTCCTACCACACAGGCACAACCACTCTATCAGATTTTTTGTAGCAGGGGTAAAAAGGGCAGAGAAGATGTAGACCCCAGAAAACAAACCGTGAATGAAGGCTGTATGTACCAATCCCACACTTTTCTAAACAGGACTACCACGCCTGCAAGCAAACCCAGCTTCCAGCAGACACCAAGAAGTTCCTCTTCAGCCATGCTGAGCTCCTGCAGTCCCCGCAGAAGGCATCGCTTACTGCAGGCACTCGGTGTTTGCCGTGCTCAGAAGTCAGGTTTCCTCTTTTCTGTTGGGTTGGTTTGTATGGTTTTTTTCTCATTATGCTTAATAATAATGCCGGGATAAATAGCTCAGTGGGGTAAAATACTGCACACATCAACAATTCATATAAAGGATTTATATCTAAATAAAGAATGCAAGTATATGGAAAGAGACGGCAGCGACACGAAGATGTATTTCTTCCAAATACGTAGCATAACAATGGCAACAAATTGCACTCAACATTTTATTTCAGCTTAGACGAAAAATCTCATAGAAAGCACTGTTGATTATATTTCCTTTTCTGCTCATTAATTCCACCATTCCGGAGAGTTACTGTTTAAATAGCAGAATCTCCAGAACACCCGAATGTGACTTACACCACAATCAGCTGGCGTCACAAATCTTCTAGGCACACAGAACACCTGAAAAAGTCCTTCTTCCCGCCTAACAAGCGGTATTTTTTTTTCTCTTTCCCTCTTAAAAAGCACAGAGATTTCCAAGACAATGGCAATGATGCTTCATAGCTTCATATTTCTTGGCCAGGTACATCTTCACATAATGCCCTGGACGTTGCTATGCTACAAAGGAATGTCTTCATCTTTCTACACTTCTCAGACTTAGGAGCTAATCTGTATCGTCTGGGAAATGCTACTGTAGATACCGCATCCTAAAAATCTATGCTCCCCAGGAAATTAAAAGATCCCAACTGCCACGTACAGCAATTTACCTGAGCAGATTCATAGTGGTTTTGAAATATTCTTCATGACTTCCAGTGACACTAAAATAGCTGGGTTTCCTTCTTCACTTGACGAAACTGTCCAAGTTGCAATGACTTTTGGCCAAATCCACTACTTTAGTCTCCAGAGCCGTCAGCTGCACTTTTTCTCCTCCTTAAGTACTAAATTAAGACAAATCACATCCTCTAAAGTGCAAAACCAATAATAAAATACCAGGGTAGTGCAGCAAGCTAAAAACAGTATCTAACTTCAAAGAACAGTAGGTAAGCTAGAGAGAAACAGAAATGCGAGGCTCTGCTTTCTTGGCCAATACTCAGAAGTGGGAGAAAAGCCTTTAATTTTTCCTTACAGGCAGATCCTGAGCATTCCTAAAGCTATGCTCTTGCTAATGGCAACAACACTTAGAAACAGAAAACTACAGAGATGCCACAAGCCAAGGACAGACTAAGCACAAGCAGCACAAAAAGTACACTAAGCACTTGAGTATGCAACGACAAAACGTAAAGAACATTTAAACCTCCAGGAGCAGAATCCTTGCGCAGTACAGGTATTTCTTTAATGGCTTTCCTCATTTTACAAGAATCAGAAAATGGATTCGCTGTTGCCGATCTAGGAGAAGAGGTTACATGTGGGAATAATTATGCAAACTGGATTTAACGTGTGCAGGAGCAGGAGGATGCAAGCAATCCTCAAAAGAGCTGATTTCTTCCCATTATTATTTTTTAGAAAATTGCAGAAACAAATCCTCTGCAGCATATGCACCCCAAAGCATTACTTACTTGTCACATTTTGTTTTAGGCTGTCACTACTATGGTCCATGTGTGTCTCACACTGGCAAGATGAATGAAATTGAGGACGGGTGTGATACGAATAATACGGTTCTCCCAGACTGTGCCTTCTGTTGTTTGGCTATTCTCTGTAGCCTAATTCGTATTCTGATCAGAGAAGTGGTAGCTCAAAACCAGGCTGTTTTATTAACACCATGTACTTCAGAAGGTGCTCCTGTTCACGCATCCGCACACACGCACTCAGACTGCTCTCCCTAGTCCTCGTTTCCTACGGACGCTCTGCAGTGGAGCTGCAATGGCTAACCACGATGCAGATGATGACTGTAGGGGTTTAGGCGTGATTTTAGAGACTACTTTATCAAAAGCTCTTTCCAAGATGTATCTTTTGTGTGTAAAACATTGGCACCAATGTTAAAACAGTTACCAAGCAAACTCTCCTCTTTGACAAAACCCATCCTTTTATCCAAAATTGGAAAAAAGAATTCAAGCATATTTCCTACTGATTTCAAGACAGCTCTTTTTTTTTTAAAAAAACATCAATTTCTGTGACTGTGTACACATACCAATACATGTCTGTATCTGAAGACACAAACTCGCATCGTGTAAGTGCTTAGCCACATTTTAAACAGGAGTTTACTCTTACATCAAATGCATAACGTACACTCACAAAGACGTATTTGACCCTGCTGTAGGCACATTGATGTTCATGTTGTGATAACTACCTAGGACTGCCGGTCAGAAACCAGGGTCCCATCAGGCAAACGGAGCACAAAACGATAGCCCCAGTCCCGAAGAGCTTTCTGCCTAGGACAGCATCAGAGCAGACTGCTGAGGCAGGGGGTACAAGACAACTACAGCTGTAAACAGCACAGAAAACAGAATTATTAAGTAGGGAAATTGAGTCACTTGTCAGGTCAGGGCCAAAGACTAAAGTCAAGATATTTTCTTTGCCATCCTCCTAGCCAGAATTCTATTCACCATGCTGTAATTAAACCAATATTAGAAAAATATTAGCAAAAGTGTAAGGGTTACCTTCCTTACTACCCACATACTTTTGCAGACACTAAGACTGAAAGCTCTGAACATCTGTGGATTCCTGTTGAAACCACCAGCAGCTGGTTCTCATACCTTCACGTAACCAATACGAAATCTATTGTTATTTTAGTTTTCCAGGTTTACTCCTTCACCTAATATTAATTTAATGTGGGTTTCAGCATATATATCACTGCTGGAAATAGCTCCATGGCTTATTTAAGCACTCTGTATAACCATTATACTTCATCATTTGGGATGCAATAAAGATCAGTTGATATATTCAGCACAGAATTACTCATTTGTGAGCTATTTGTTTTAAAGAGCCTCAACCAGTCAAACTGCAAATATACGAGGTTTAGAGATCAGAGCAAACCACAGTAACACATGCTTTTTGAAGCTTATTGCACTTTTTGCTAAGTAATCATTTAAACAGTATCAGGTGTACTTTGACTGGCTTGCATTGGCTTTTGCATACAAAAACAAAACCAGCAAAACGATTCTACTGACAAAAACTGTACACTACAGCAGCACCGGTAACTGGAAATTAATTTTTTACTTACCCCATGTTGGGGTGAGCTCAAAATTCAGTCAAGGCAGCAGCTGCTCCTTTTTGTTTAAAAACAAATTGGAAGAAAGTCCCTGGTGGTCTGTTCCCAGCTGCTGGGAATCTCACTTGTACTGATGGCACACCTGCCAGGGGTACCACATTCTCCCATCATCCTCTAAACTAACAATATGCTCTAAATTCAGCCACATCCGAGATGGACATTCCTGAGACACTATATTTTCCTTTTGTTTGTGGCAAAACCTTTCATGGGACACGCTGTGAATGATATCACCCATGAAGACATAAGATGCTGGGTTTCTGCTATTTTGTTCCAACTTTCTGCGCTGCAGAGAGGCAGGGAAAAAAAGGTGATCTTGACTCTTTCATTTGTTTTTGAACAGGTAATGTTCCTGCCTTTATGTGAAACTGTTGTTACATTAATTGTGTGGGAGGACGACTATCGACTCCGTGGCCGTTGATCTCGAGAGCATTGCACAGTTGTGTTTCACTTGGGATGCCGCCACTGGAATGCAGTGATAAAGAACTTTCAACAAGAACAGCTGTGCGTCTTCATGCAAGTCACTCTGTCCTTTCTCTCTTCTCTAGTCCCTGACTTCTCTTTCAGTTCCTTCTGGACTCCCTTCTTGCCTCCAGGACTGAGGTTCTGGATCGCCAATGTACACGGAAGGAAAAGGTAGAAGACTCCCAGCTCGCAAAGGCTTCTCTTTCCAGTCCGGCTGCTCACTTCCCTCACTGATGCACGACCCTTCCCTCGTGCTGCTGATGCACGCAGGCTACAGTGCTGGGGCATGCTATCCAGTGGGAAAGCCACCTTAGAGGTTTTACCCTTCCATCTTTCCCCAGCCCCTTCCGGTTTCATCCTGCCTCCAAAAAGAAAAGCGCTGTCTCCTCAGCTGTGCTGAGGGCATGGGAGAACACTGAGAAGCAGATCAGGGAACTGGTATGACTTTAAGTAACCACAGAGGAAAAAGGGTCTCTGACCCACCTTGCAGTGTGGCCACACGAAGCAGCTGCTGTGGCACAGCCAGAACGGCAGCGCAGTACAGCGCGCGGCAGAAACAAAACATTGTGCCTCTCATGCTGACACCGTGAGAACGAAGGCTCTGGGAAGAAGTGGTAGAGAGCAGTCACGAAACCACCAAAGTCCTCCAAACAGAGAGGAGCTTCAATGGCTGTCTCTGGACCAGCAGTTAAAAGAGAGGACATCTTCCAGGTGGGCAGACTGGTATATCACATTGCAAGTTTCCAAAAACACCTCTGTCACTCTCAAGGTTTGTTAGCAAAGCCCTGGGCATCCCATGAGGCTGAGAATTTGAGGAAATACAGAATTACATCCAACTTTCACAGTTACCTGCCATGTCATAAAGCGTATACTGGTGATTTAACTCTGTATTAGCATAGAATACTGAAAGTAAGGATGAAATATTTTGCTCTTTTTACATATATATATACACACACACATATACTCCCCCCACTCTACACAAGTTCCAACTGGGACCGTTGTGTGCAAAACAGAAAACTCACAACACGCAGAAAGAACAGCACAAATCAACTATTTTGCTTCAAGTCATCACCAGCAAGACCAAATCTGCTACTGGCATGTGATAACTTAACAGAGGTCAACGTGAGAGTTTTCAAATATTCTAAGACTGTGACAACAACCTAGAATTACTTAAACTATTTTCAAGGAACAGAGGTGAAGGAGAGGAAAACAGCTGTGTTTTTGCTAATGAATATCACAGGCTTCTCTGTACATCTGACTTATCAAGGTGGCTGCTAGATGGATGACATGGATTTGCTTCACCCTTTGGTGCTCCAGCAGACAGCAGATGGAGATATTATGTAAGATAAATACTACTAACTAATCTAAGCTCAAAGTGCTGTTGACATTTTTCCAAGTACAAGCAGAAAGGAATTAAACTGTTGCTGATTCGTCCAAGTTCAATGTTCAAGGGGAAGCTATCAGTAAGACTAGATGGCAGTGGGCATGTGGAAAGGTGGAAACAGGGTATGCGTGAAAACCTGCATCATCGGTACTAGTCCACAGGGCAGCAGCTGGTTTGCTGGGAACCACTTCCCCCATCAGTGGTTATTCTTTCCAAAAGTTTCAGTAATATCTCTGTGCCTAGCAGCCCTAGTCACGGGCCTCGGTTCCGGCACCCCCAGTGTTTCATAGATCCAGAATCAAAATGTGGAGTTCAGTGATGGCCCCTGCCCCTGAAGGCTGTTGTGCTAACTGAATGACAAATGACAACAGGCAGATGAAGGCTGGAGGTAGAGACCACTGGAACCATGAAATGAAAGTCATAAAAATGACAGACAGGTCTCTCAGCTCTTCAACACCTCAGACATCTGCTGCCAGCTGTTTTGGTAGGTATAGCAAGAAATCAGGAGTTTGTGAAGGAGAGGTTTGAAAAAGAACAGGAAAGTGGGTATCAGAGAGAGCTCCTCCCCAGTGTAAGCAGCAATATCAGAGAAAATCCAAAATGCACACACAGGCATTTAACAAGTGGGAAGAAATGTTGAAATCGCTGTCCAGTTTGATGCAGGCATCAGTTTCTGCATAAGGACTAAGAGCTGCTAGGCGAGAACAGGCTTTGAAGAGCCTGGACAGCGAAGAAAAGCAACATCTCCTTGATAAGCCACAGAAAGGATAACTTTCTCACCATGAGGACAGTCAAGCAGTGGAACAGGTTGCCCCAAAAACTTGTGCAGTTTCCATCTTCAGAGGTTTTCAAGATCCAACTGGATAATGTCCTGAGCAACCTGGCCTGGCCTGACCTCAGAGCTGGGTCTACTTCGAGGAGGAGGTGGGCCGAGGGATCTCCTGAGGTTCCTTCCAACCTGAATTAGCCTTAGATCCTAAGACTATGGTGCCAAGGTAAAGGTGTGGTAGGAAGATAAGACAGGGCACTCCTTTGCTTCCCATATTGCTGTTCCTAGCACACTGAACTAATACAGGTAACACTCTTCAACACCTTCCTGTATCTGCACTTCTGTACAGTGTCAGAGACAACCTCTCTTTTAAACAGGAGACAGACAGTCTATAGAACCAGTAGCTGTGCAAGTATCCTCACTCAGGTTTTACCTGTGGAAATAAAAAGCTAAGAACACCCAGAGAAATAAAGCACTGAATGTGTTTGGAAAATTCATTACCTTGAAAGGCTGAGCACACAGGGCCAGTTGTGCTCCAGTGGAATTGCATGTGTGTCTGAGCATCTGTTTACTGTATCATATGATGGAAAAGCCACGATATTACTCATTTGCAGTTCATTGGTATGTAAGCTGCTTATTGTTTAGACATGGACTTACAAGTACACAAAATTAAATTAGGATAAGATAAAATTGGATATACCAGTTTTCATCACTACTCTTCTGGTTTTGAGGTACGCCTGAGTTTCGGAGAGCTTCTATAAATGTTTCAATCATTACTCTCAGGCAACGCATGCCTTGCTTTCAACATCACTCCCCACTCCCACACCGAGACTCATGAGAATACTTTAAAGTACAGAATTGCTTTGATGGCTTGTGGTCATAATTTCTGCGGTCACTCATACTTCTTGATTTTTCAAAAGGAGATCAAGAGTACATTCATACAGTACAAAGTCTGGGAAGACTTTCTGATTGATTTAGAAAAAGACTTGAGCATCAGTCTCTGCAGTTTTTTGCCTTGAACCTATTCTCCTTTTTCGTGTCTTTCTCTTCTTCCTGCCCCCTCCCTCCCACATCTTGTTTAAACTTTCTCTGTTCACCCTCAAACTTTAGCATATTGTCCCCAATGCCCAAAGTACAGCTCTTCTCTCTTCTTCCTTCCTCTTACTTTGTCTTATCTCAGTGGTTAGTTTTTTCTTGTATTCAGTCTCATGTGACTGTCCATCCACTGTCTCTCTCCCATTTCTGAGCCCCTATTTTCTTCTTTCA
>Ga0181612_117201_pt1 | contig 16293 bp, 10 predicted proteins | sample HoacroProtozoa21_FD_119630 | JGI IMG/M metagenome (GOLD analysis project Ga0181612, IMG submission 119630) | Hoatzin crop microbial communities from Cojedes, Venezuel. Combined Assembly of Gp0051906, Gp0051904, Gp0051908
ACTTCAAGACCAGGTTTTTGACAACATGAAAAATAAAAAGCTGGCCTGTAGCTTGACAGGAGTTTGCATTAAAGCGATTATTAAATCTGCTGATGTGTTGTTCTTTTTGCTGTTACATGCAAGTGTTGTTTGTTTAGGGACTTTTTTTTTTTTTCATTATTTTTGGAAAAGAAATAGACTTGAATTACCGTACTGTCTGCAAGTTGACTTATGAAGAAAGCCTGATCTGCTACAATTTATTTTATGGAAAATCTACAGATGAACTTTCATGGTTTGTTGGCGTCATGGAAAGCTGTGTTGTGGCCGTGTGCTGTCATCACAGGCCCGGGCCTGAAGGATTTTAGTGGGTGCTCAACTTTGAAATCCTTCAGTACACTGAAAAGACCTGAGATAAGACAAAAATATATCATTGATCTTTGAGGTCTGTTTCTAAGACGATTCATCCCATCTTTGCTGTGCTTCCACTAGAAGTTTGAAGGGTACTGCTTTTCTAAATAAATCTTTCCACAGTATCTTCTAAGTGGAGATACATATCGTTACTGGGAAAAGGGGAAAAAAACCCCAACAACAAGCCACAAAACAGCATGTAAAATAGGAGAACGAGAGCACAGAGTTTTGAAGCTTGCTGAATTTTTAACTACTAGCAAATTGCCTTAAATTTAACTTGGATTAATCCCTAGTGATCCTTGACATTAAATGGATGTTCTGGTTTGACATGGGTAGACAGAAAACTAATTAATTCCTCTCAATTTGAGGCGTATTTAATTTTCTCCCCCAAAGACCTCTCATTTCAAAGGTACAATGCTGTTGTGGTGAATGTGGAACGATGTATACGAGGTAGCAGATCTTTAGACACAGGAAGATCAAGACATCTACAGTAATTGCTGGTTTGGAAGATGTTAAATTTTATTGCTGAGACTGAACACAGGAGTATCCACATCATTGCCTGTGTACTTGAAAGGGCTGTAATGTGCCCACCTGTCAGTGGAAAGGATGCTGCTGCTCTTTGATGGGCGTCTTCCGCGTCCATCGTCTTTTTATACTTAAAGTACTTTGGAACAAGGACAAGTTGTCTTCCCTTTGCACAGAGGAACGTGTATTGTCATTATTTTTACTTGTTTTCTTATATTTGCTATATTTTAGAATGTCAGGTGTGTTTGCTTTCCTGTCCAAAAGGTATCTACCCATGCTCTGCGCTTGTCCCCAGTGTCCTTGGAAATGTGGGCAAGCAGGATACAAGGGCTGTATGATCTGCCTGTAATGACACGCTTTCGTTCATCCATGGCTTGCCTGGAGGGTGTCTTCTGTCAAGAGCTTGGTGGGTGGGAGGGAGGCTGGTGGGGAATCACGCATAGATTTTTGTGTGTGTTTAGTAAAAATCCCTTGATAGGAAACAAAGTCAGAGAAAAGCTATTTCCTAAAGAGGCTAGCAAGTGCTTCATCCGTAAGAAGCACCAGATTAGTCAATGCCTGAACCTCAGACTGGTCCAGTCTAAAGCAGAGGTTGCAAGAGACAAATATTTTAATCTGGGTTTCTGGCATAGGCAGCTTAAACAAAGGACAAGGTGTATCTAAAATAGACTGTTCTCAACAGTGGGGGGAACCCAACCCACTGGACTAAGCTGAATAAATTTATGAAATAGTAAAGAAATAAAATCTCAGGGAATTGGTGTAATTTCCAGGTGTAAAACATTCAAGCAGAAAAGCTGCTGTTGCATAGATTCACAAAAGGAGGTGAAGACGTTGACCGATACTCCTGATGCTCGTCTGTATGAAGTCGAGGAAAAGCAAATTATCCTTGCAGGAGATTCTGCCCCGCCCCCCCCAGTACAGGGATTTGATGTTTTGGAATATGGATTTTGATACCTGAAGGAACAACAAAAAGAAATTCCATATCCAAAACCTTCTGATCGCTTCCTGATCGTGTGCTGTGAGGTTTTCTTGCGTCTTCTTCCGAATCGCGTGGACATGGCAGCTGTTGAAAACACGATTGGTGATGGACAACTGGCTTTATCCTATGTGGCAATTCATATTTCCTGAGGGGACTAAGCTGACTCTTCAACTCCTAAAAGTAGATGCGATAGTGGTTTCTGGAATAAAGACAAAACTGGGCTGTCATTTTGCCTTAAGAGGTGGTTCTCTCAACTGTGAAGACGCTGGGAAGCGGCGGCAGCCACCTTCAGAGCCTGGGCTAGAGAGCTGCTGTGTGGGCTGGTTCTAGCACAACCTTTTCAGGCCAAACACCTGAAAAATCAGTTGTGGGGTGGATTGGTTTTTTTTTCCTTACTCCCTGAGTCTGATTCTTGTTTTATTTTTATTTCTTTATTTCATTTATTTATTTGAGATGGAGATGGCTTCTGCGTGAGAAGTTGATTTGAGGTGTCTGGCAGATTTCAGTGGTAAATAGGTAATGTTGTTCAGATAGTGTAGAGCTACACTGTTACTGACCTCTTCCAGTTCAAATGAAAAAAAATATTAGCTGCTTTGTGCATTCTGTGCATAATTCTGTAGAAAAGCAGTGTGAATTTGAAGTACATGAACAGCAGTTCAGCCTGTTTGCGTTGCAGGAAGATGGTCCTTCCTCTCTTGAGGGAAGCGAATGTTTCTCAATGATCAGGGACCAGCTGGTCGTGAAAATTAGCATTTCTGACACTGCCGAGGAGCCGGCTCCATTCTTGTGGAACTGGAGAAGCTTGTGCAGGCAGTGCTGCGTAACTTGAACTTTTGAATCATCAGGTGGCTCTCGAGAAGAGAGGTCCTGCATCACGTATGTTCTGTGGGCTGAAAGGTTGTTTTCTAACGAATAGTGTTGGCTACGCTGTCGCTGTTTTGCTGCTATAGATGGTAATAATAGCACAGACTGGGGAAAGGGGGCAGAGGTTTTTCGGATCTGCGTTCCGTAGCACAGGAAACCCACTTGCATGTGTCAGGAAACTTTCTTAGTCATGGCTGTCCTAGGAGTGCCCGCTGCGGTGAGCTGATTGGAACAGATGGGGCTGCATTCGTGTTTGAACTCGATGCGTGTTAGAAGGTTGCTTCAAGCTCGCACCAGCCTCCTTCCTGACAGTGCTTATATTTAACCGTGTGTGCTTCAAGACCCTGAGACCTCAGAAGTACAGTGATTTGGGTTTTGTGAGGAACCACCAGTAGCTTGAATCCAGGCTTCTGCTGTGTGCACCTGCCCATAACTACATTCAGAATTTGGTCACGTCAGCAGATACCAGTCTTCCAGTTGTATGTTGACATGCGGACTCACGTATCAGTTTTACAGTTGGAACTTATTATATTGGAACAAATTTAAGTTTTCAAGAGAAATGAGTAGATACCTTTCACGTTGTGTGGCAGCTTGGCGCTCTTAATTAGTTGGACCATTAAACCACTGTTACACGGTACATAAATCTCGATAGTAACTTCCAAATAAGCCATATAAGGTAAACAAAATGGCAGAAATTAATGCCAAGGAATTGGTAAAGCTGGGGCAGCAGAGGTGAGTATGGAGTTGCAAAGGCAGTAGCTGTGTCACGGAGAGCACTTCATCGGTCTGTTCTGGTGCTGCCAGCGTCCATCCTTAACACCTTCGGTGCTGTGAACTGGAAGTCATCTCGCTGGAGAGACGGCATGTGTTGATACGCCTGACACCAGTGAAGTCTTCCCTTGGGAGACGAAGGGCAGGGAGTTTCTGATGGTGCCGCATGGATTAAGCTGCGTGGTAGGAGTGACTTACGGAATTCCGCAAGAAATGCGTGTGTGCGCTTGTCCGTGCTGCTGTACTGCTTCTCGTGTTTGTATTTTGCAGGTGGGATAAAATTCAGTTTGAAAGTATTAGCCCCACTGATTACTGCCAACATTTAAGATATTTTTTTCTGTTTTGGGGTGTAAGAGGAGGATAATTTGGAGCATAACTTACAAGATAGTCCCAGCAGCATGGCAGAGACTCCTAACTAGCCTGTTTTTGGATCATACCATCAAATTTTATGAAAGGTGATCAAAAGCCCTGTGAATTCTTCTCTGCTTGAGGGATGCTTTGTTATTTTGGTCATAAGCATCCTTTCTAAATATGAATGTGTAGGTGATTATTAGAATTTCTCTACCCAGTATCTTAGGGTGGTTGTGGGGTAAACTTGGAGATGTAAAGCCAAGCGAGTAACATGCCTTATTGCAAAGTTAGACATCTTGTGCTTGCAAGTAGTGAAGTTTAAATAACATTAATGTCATAATTCTGATCTATTGCCAGTTTAGTGTGGGTGGGGACTTAAAATTTTGTGATCTGCGGTCTTGGATTCGGCTGTTGCTCTTCTGACTTGAAAACAGTATTTATAGCCCCTCAACAGCGATACCGCAAGGGCAATAGCTGGTTTCGATTGGCTTTTGCTGTCTGAGGATTTCAGCTGTTCGGTGTGCTACACGTCGTGCTTGTTCCCTTGAGGAAATTGAGTTACAGAGTGCTTGTCCATAGTTTGTCTCCATCGGCATGGTTTCAAGTGTAGTACCTCTTTCAAAACCAAACTTTACTGAACCCAGACAGTAAAACCTGACTGCTGTTTTACCCAGGTAACTTAAGACAGGTTTTCTTACAAGTCTGTAGTAATTTAAATAAATGTTTCTGCGGAATATTATGAGCCACTGGAGGATTGAGCTTCAAATCTAGTCCCTTTTAACGTAAATTATTTGAAGTCTGGTAAAAATAAGCTGCATTGTGTAATGAATGTGCAGTCTCGCTAGGCAGTGGTTGTATTTCGTGGCATTCTTTCAAGATGAATCTGTTACGGAATTTGGTACGACTGGGGTTTGTCTCGGTCTTTGAAAAACAGTCTGTGAGCTTCTGTTGGGTTTTTGTAATACTGTCATTCCCTTCCCCACGCAGGACTTGTGGAAGAGGAAACACAAAGATTTCCAAATGAATAACCGAAAGGAAGATATGGAGATTGCTTCCCACTACCGTCATCTGCTGCGTGAGCTTAACGAGCAGAGACAGCACGGCATCCTCTGTGATGTTTGCATTATAGTGGAGGGGAAGATATTTAAGGCTCACAAAAACGTTCTGCTTGGGAGCAGTCGCTACTTCAAAACGCTGTACTGCCAGGTGCAGAAAACCTCCGACCAGGCCACAGTCACCCACCTGGACATTGTAACCGCCCAAGGCTTCAAAGCCATCATCGACTTCATGTATTCCGCACACCTAGCACTGACCAGCAGAAACGTCATCGAGGTGATGTCCGCGGCCAGCTATCTGCAAATGACAGACATCGTACAAGCCTGTCACAATTTCATAAAAGCAGCTCTCGACATAAGCATAAAGTCTGATGCCTCGGATGACCTCGCTGATTATGAACTTGGAGCCCCTTCCAGCAGTAGCACGGATGCTCTGATTTCAGCCGTCGTGGCAGGCAGGAGTATATCTCCCTGGTTAGCTCGGCGAACGAGTCCAGCAAACTCTTCTGGAGATTCAGCTATTGCCAGCTGCCACGAAGGAGGGAGCAGTTATGGAAAAGAGGATCAAGAACCAAAAACAGACAGCCACGAAGACATTTCATCCCAGTCCCTTTGGTCTAGTGACATGGGCTATGGGTCTTTACGTATCAAAGAGGAACAGGTTTCGCCGTCACATTATGGAGGGAGTGAACTGCATTCTGCCAAGGATAGTGCAATACAGACCGCGTTCTCAGAACAAGGAGTAGGGGATGGCTGGCAACCCACTGGGCGCAGGAAGAACCGAAAAAATAAAGAAACTGTGCGGCACATTACGCAGCAGGTGGAGGATGACAGCAGGGCAAGCTCTCCAATGCCATCTTTTTTACCTGCCTCAGGATGGCCGTACAGCAGTCGAGACCCAGGTAAGTCATTCCTTCCAGTTTTTGTGGTTGAAATGAAAAAGGTTAATTAGATCTGTCCACGGTATGATCTTCCCAGTCTCCGACACGTAATTGCTTGCCGGAAACTGAAAAATGTAGAAAGTTACGTTGCCAGCAATTCAAAAGAACCAAGCACTGGTCCTCAGTGTCACAGCAGTGCAGGCTGGTTCTCCTGTGGAAGAAGATGGTAGTTTTGTTTTGGCCTTGAACATAGACGAGCCTAAATCACCCCCAAAACACCATTGTAATTGTTGGAATGAATGAGAGAAAAGGTTGGAATTTATTTGGGCAGGTGTGCAAACTGATGTCAAGGTTGACAATTTTCCTTGCACAGTAGATTGGTGACATGATGACACCACAAGCAGGTGTAATTTAGTCTTGACGATGCTATCTTCAGTACTTCCTGATGTTCAGGTGTCACTTTCTCGTGTGTAAGAAAAGCACCATAGCTTGTTGCTGGTAATGGCAAGATGAGTGTTTGGTAACTCTGAAGAATAATGCGGGTTTTTGAGGTACTGCTAAGGCTTAAAATGTATTTTGGTGTGTGACTACTTGTAGTCTGAGTGGTGGCTGTGTTTAAAGTGTATGGTCAGAGAGAAAAATGTTTTCTTAACTTCTTTTGAATCTTCACTTTTCTGTCTCAAGATAACGGTCCTATTGGATTCGTTAATCACTGGCAATTAATAGGTCCAGGAATGCTGCTGATGTAGGGTTTGGGTGTTTTTTTTCTGAAGGACCTTAAGGGAGTGTGGTGTTAAACTCCCTCGGGCTGACTTGAAGAACATAGGCTGTGCTGTGAGCTAGCCTGTGTTTCATTGCATACCAGAATCCAAGTCGGCCAGGAGAAGGGTGTGTGAGATTATATGCCCTTATGTTGCCAAGTTCAGATGAAAAAAGCAGTATAAATAGTACTGAAAGTCTGAAGAGTCTTTATGGACTGGAAAAGGATGTTTAAGTTGCTTACATACTGAATTTTAAATGTGGTTTTCATTGAATGGGTAACTCACTACAAATGTCTTTAGATTTGTTATGTTTTACAGTTATCTGCTGCAGGAAGCCTGCATGTAATTATTCTAATTGGCTGATGATAAAATCTAAACAATGTCAGTTAGAAGAAAAATGCGAGATAAGTTAAGATAACAGTGATTTATGACAAATCCTGTTTTTATACAGCATGTATTTTAGGGTTGTTTTGAATGGAGATTCAGCACGGATTGCCTGGCATGCTATTCACGCGCAAATATTTTTCGCTTTCGCGGCATCCCATAAAAACAACTCGGTCGCTTGTGCTGTCTGTGAGGTGTGTGGGTTTGGGCAGGTATGTGAAGTAAACCACACGTGTTGGGGTGACTGCAGGAACACGACTGCAGCTCTGATCGTCTGAGCAGACTGGTTCTGGATTGAATGCCTTTGCTGAAACCACTGCAAATTATAAGAGATTGTATTACTGGAAGCGGAATGAAGTTTAGATTATTGAATTCCTGATTGTTAAGGAATTTAGTAGAAGTGGGCTTTTTCTTTACAGCTGCTGGCAGATGAGAAGAAGATGGCTTCGGATGTTGACTCAGCGCAGCGCTCAGAGCGCATCAGCAGGCACAATCAGATTATTTGTTCCAAATCCTGCCTTAAATGCGGTTTCCAGTAAAAGAGGTGTTTCTAATGATGGGAAAGGGGAAGCCGAATGGCGGTGGTCGGGGGAGTAGTTTCAGTATTCAACTAGCGCTGGTAAAGCAGAAAGGAAGACTGAATAGCAGCTCTTCTCGCTGTCCGGAGCGAGCGGAATGGCGGGACCGAACGGGCCCAGGCGCTGCGCACGTTGGCAGTGGCCAGCCGGTCTGGCGGCCGCGCTGAGCAGTGTGTGCGAAGTAACGTATCCCTGCTGAGCGAGGCGGATATTTGGAGACTGAGCTGCTCGTGGTTTCCCCGCGTTGGCCATCTGGAGAGGTGAGCGGAGGTGAAATTCTCCTTGCTGCCCAGCTGAAAAGGGACGTTTCTCTGCGCTGTGGGGCTTGAGCTCGTGGGTTGGGTGTGTCTCTGCGTGCTTGGGGGAAGCACACGGGAGGAGCCCCGCGTGCATTTTAGGTCAAATATTCTTGTCATTTGAGGGACTTTTTGGGTGTGAATTCAGAGGATTTGAGATCTCTGCGTGTTCAGTTTTATTTAACACTTGGACATCATGTCAGCAGCAAGCCTCTCGTGTGCTTGCGTGTGTGGATGTGTGGTTTGGGTGAAATCGGAGTTGGTTGCTCAGGTGAGGTTGCTTCTCTTTTCGGTGTGAAGTGAAAGCACCACTGCTGCCCCACCATCAGTGCCTTGGTCCCTACAAGCAGTAGGGTCTTTTGGTCTTGCATGAATATTTCCCATCTCCAGCAGGTGGAAGCAACCCTCCTGCAAACTGCTCCGTGTCCCAAGTTGCCAAGCTGCAGGGTTCTGCTTAGGTTGGTTATTGGTACCCCAGGTTCTCTGCTTTCCTGCTCAAATTCAGAAGTAGTCTAGAGGTATTGCAAACTTAGTGCCTATGCATGAAGAAAAACTGATTCCCTTGTGTGCAAATGGATAGTAGTAGGTGTCTGCATGGTGTCATGAGAATTTGGGATGTGTTTAAATTTCAGCTTGAAGTTGTGTTTGGTTTAGTAGTGTCAGGCTTCATTCTTTAAAACAGACTTCATAGTCCAGGGCTTTTTCTTTACCTCATTTATTTAGAAGTGTCCCTATCTGTGTTGTTCATAGCTAAGATGAAAAGGTACTCCTTTGCTGAGGAAATGGGTGTTGAATGTTTTTTCCTAAGTAGCTAAGAGGGGAAAAAAGTTACCTAAAACTGTTGTTTTCTGAGGCTCATTCGCTTTTCTCATCTATTCAGTTATTTTAAGATACGCTGCTTGTTAAGTCAGAAAGCCCTTGCTGTGGGATAATTTGGGTACCATTTGCAAATACCTCTTTCCTGGAGGACTAGAGCAGACCTTCTGGCTATGTAAAAGCTGATTTAGGAGAATCAGTCTTGAAAGTTCAGTGTCAGTGTCTTCCTCCTGAAATTGTGTAAGATACTCATTTGCTTTTGCCTGCAAGCAGCGCAGCTTTTCAGCAACATGCAAGCAGCATCTTGGAAGGGTGATCTTGCAAGTAACCATTCCACCACCCCTTTAATTCAGGGATTATTTGAGGCAGTATACTTCACAGATCAAAAATACTCCCCTACTCCTGTGTTACACAGGATTACTTTATTTATGTTACATTGCAAAGAAACTCATTGCAGTCACTGAAACTTTGCTTTTGAAACAACTAACAGCTCACACTTTGTAGTGGTGCTTCTTTCAGTGAGAAACACGTCCTTATCAATACAGGGCGATTATACTGAAGCGTCCCAAACACAGTAGACTGTGCTTAAATATGATACAGTGAGCCCTTCAGAAGACACAGACTTTTGTAATTGAAAGAATAAGAAAATTCTTTACGAATCAGTTGATTCATTTCCAGATGTTGGTGGGGAATTCGATCACACTATGGATTAAAATAAAAAGGAGTGTCTGGAATAATCTTATTAATGGCAATCTAACGTCATGAAAATAGCTGAGATTCTTAATGTCTGCCGTGCAGAGTGTATCTTCTTCCTGCAAGAAACAACAATCAAAGAAGATTTGCAAATGATTCCTAACATCCTAGCATTGAGATGCTAGACTGAGAATGTGATTAAGCTCTCAGTTCCTACAGGGTGGTAGCAGTCAAGCACAAAGCTTGATGAGGACCATCTTTTCGTGCCGGTTTCAATTTGTTAATTTGGATTCTCTGTTTAGCATAAAACACACTGGGTTTTTTCTTTCGCATCCTGTTTGGGTTGTTCAGGATGTCAGTCTGTCGCTCCTTGTATGAAGCATTCATATATATGTTTTCCTCACCAAGCCGCATTAGCTTGGAACAGCAGTTCTCCTAAGTAAACTGAAGGATGGACTTTTGTAAATAGTAACTTTCTTCATAACTGAGCCAAGAAGAATTTTCTCCACAGACTTGCCAAAATAAGAGGTCTGTCCTTTATTTTAACCTTTTTTTCTTGAACTTCTTAGGTTTTCTAAAGAAACATATTGCTATTTGTTACTCTTAATATCAAAGATGCTTATGAAATTCGGAAGTAGCCTTGTGCCTTGAGCGTCTTCATTTCCCTGAGGTTGCTGTTCCTTTAACGTTGCTGGATAAACTTGTTACAGGATTACACGTCCTGAGTGCCTGTACTACAGGGTTGGGTGGTATTTAAAATGTTCTTGCCAAAGAGGACAGTTATCTTCACTAGAGGAGCTGTTAAGCTAACAAAATGTTGCTGGCTTTGCCTCTTCGTATAATGGCAAACTCTGTCATTTGGACGGTGTCTTTTGAAGAATTTATTGATGGTTTTATTAATGTGCTAGTTCAAGCCCAGTAGTTATGATTCAGGAATTTATTTCTAAGGAAATACTCCCACACATCTTCTGGGTGTTTGCACCCCGAAGCTGAAAGTGAATTTTTGCGTGCCAATTCACTGTGAAATGAAGCTAGACATTTTCAAAACAGAACAGTCATTTTTAGACACCACAGTTTGGGAACTTCTTGCTTTACTTTGGTTCCATGTAGTGAAATTGTTGTATTCTGTAAGAAGAGCTTCAGGGCTCAGAGTAGTAAGCTCAGAGTAGTGACCTTCGTGGGAAGGATGGACAGGGCTTCACTATATCCTTCTGACTTTGCAGAGCTCTGAGTTCCTATAGTATTTTCTCATAAAAATCTTTAATTTTGCACAAGTTTCCTCCCTCCTGGTGGGGAGATGTTGAAGTTCATCATTTCCCAGTGACACAACTGGGTTGCGGTGCCCGCTGCAGGGAGTCGTGCTGCTGGCTCTCTGTGGAGGCTGGAGACAGCTGGTGTCGTCAGCCTTTTCCCATCCCTCTTGCTGTCCTGCTTTCTGGAGAGCAAATTATGATTAAGGGAGTTGTTGGTGAGCACAGATGCTGAACAGTTGCATCATACAGTGAGCTTACATTTCAGAAGCTTCAGAGGGAGGAAAGAAGGAGCTCTGTCCAGATGAACTCTCAGCTAGTTTTGTGCAGGTGAGGTCTCTGAACCGGTCTTGAGTACTGGTGGGTGAATGTGTAGGTTGTTGTCTTATAGGATGATTTTATGCCTGCAAAAAATGTCTTTTTCTCAGCAAGCTGCTAGGCTTCCTGTAACTCTTTGACCTTTCCAACGCAAATCGCCAAATCTTTCCTTGATTCTTTTTTAAATTATTTTTTAAAAAAACACTGAAAATTCCATTGTTTCAGTTGTGATAATTGGCAAGCATAGTAGAGTGGTGGAGTAGAGGTCTTGCATAATGAGAAGAGGAAAAAATTGAGCACGGTGTTTGTATGCAGATGTTTGAAGAACTCTTTAAGATTTTTGTTCTGCAAAACCTGTAGAATACTTCTGGCTTTACATGGCGCTTTATAAATAATCAATTTACCTGTCCTGAAGAGCTGGTGCTTAAAAGAGAGGATCTGCAGGCTAGCGCTGATGGTTAATATTAATGAAGAAATAAAGAAAATGGAGTGTGAACGAGTTGAGAAAGAATGGGGCTTTGCAGTCTGCGACGGAGGCTATTTGGTGTGACATGGAGTAGAGATGGGGAAGTGAAGGAGGGGTAGCGTGGTATCAGAGAGAAGACTATGAGGAACGGGAAGAAGGGTAATAGAAAAAGAGAACTGAGAACGACTTCTGAGAACAAAGAGCCTGAATGTGGTGTAGTAAAGGTGGTATCCAAGACAGACTGAAGAGATGAGGGAGCGAGGTTAAACCAGAACGTGTCTGTACCGAGAATACCTGTGGAGCATTAACGCACAATGAATTAAGTGATTTTTGGGCTTTTCTACCCAGCTATTCCCATTAGAGATGGATAAACCTTACTGAGACCAACTCTGTCCTGTCCAGCCGTTCTTCACTCTCCTATTTAACGTTAGCAGCCCAATATTAAACCCTCTTGCTCCAGCTTCAGATGCAGCTGCATGATAAATACTAGTGCTGGATCATTCTTTCATGCTCAGTTTTGGAAAGAGCGTTTTTTAAGGAGGATAGATGTTTTGCATCAAAACATTCAGCTTCTTGGAAAGATGTTGGAGTATTTTTGAGGGTAGGTAGTAGTAAATTACAAATTGCCTGCCACTTGGAAAATCAAGTTAATTACTGCATTTTTCCACCTGCTTTTCATGAAACTGTAGTTATGATACGGAGTATTAACATTTTCTTTGCTACAGTTGAGGGGGATTTAATGATGTTTTTTATTGGGGAGATATTTTGATGCCTCAAGCAATGGTAGTCGGTGATGCCAGGCTTTCTTTCGCAGCCAGACCTGGAGGGGTTACAGACTTGTGCTCTAATACCACCCCCAGAATTCTTTCTTAGTCCTGAAATCGGCTTAGCCTGTGTTCTGCATTCCTCTGGCTTATGGAGCTGCCCAGGTTTCTAGACCATCTTTGGTACTCTCTTCAGGTGCATGAGTTTCACTGCGTGGAGATAGCTGCTAGTTGCAGCAAAACACAAAAACAAGCAAGCAAAAAACCCAAAATCCAACACCCCGACCTGTCTGTCCGTGTGCTGCGTTTTGCAGAGACGTTGCAGGGAGTGCTCAGGCAAGAATTCAGGTTCTCCGTATCCCCACAGTTACAGGCTAACAAAAGTATTAGGATGCAGTCTTTGTGGGAATAACTCTTCGGAGTTTCTGTTATTAAAGGGTTAGGTCAGGTTGTTTTCAAGTCTGGAAACGAAAATCATTGGTTTAAACCCAGACACTTATTCCCTGGCTACACCCTGGTTTTCAAATGGTTCCACCCTAAACCAGCTTTAGCTCAAAGCTCAGTGCATTTCCTTTCCCCACCCTGCATTCCATTTTCCCAGGCTCCAAAGCCGCCCTCCTCCTCTTCCTCCTCCCTGTGGTAACAGCCCTGATTCTGTTAACCTGCTGTAACTCTGGAGATCAGAGGCACTTCCACCCTCTCGAGTGCCCTGCTCACTCTTTTATTTGTTCCTTGTGCCAAGGTTGCACTAGGCTCATCTTTACAGAGATCGCAACCTTCCAATTTTTTTTTTTTTTACCATTTTTGTTTCTTTACTGAAAGTGCAAGTAAGAAATCAAGAAGGTTTTAGAGTTTTAACATAAAAGAATTCTAATCCTACTTTGCAATCATCACTGTCCAAGACTTTCACTTTCCTGTTTGAAGTGTTGCTTTTGCATTAAAACTTAGTAGGAATTCATGCTTTAAGGCAGGGTCTAGGAATCAAACCCAAAACCTAACTTTGCTGTAACGGTCTTGGATTTTCTTTTTTTTTAACATTTCTTACAGGCAGTGGTTTCAAAAGGTAAATATTTGTTCTCGAGGATTTTCAAAGGTTAGAACTCGGCATCCTGTCACATCATGAGTACTAGTGTTCGTATTCAATGTGGTACTTGGACGTTACATTTCTGTCCCTTCATGTTTGTGTCCGTTCACGTGCAGATGTGCAGCAAGAGACTGTCTCTGGACTGGGGAGCAGCAGAGAATATCCGTCCTTGTACTGCAGCAGTCAGGAGACTTAGAAAAAGAGGTTAAGCTTACAGTCAACTTTGTATTTTTGAAGCGGTAGTCTGATGGAAGTTACTGTACAATTTGCTGCATGTTCTGGGGAAACAAGAGTGTGGCTTAAGGTGTTTCCACACTGGCCACTCATTCCTGCTGCTGCAAGGACCACTTTGTTACTCCGTTTTAGAACAGTTTCAAAAAACAATTAATTCATCCGATCTAAACATTTCCCTCTTCTTTGGTTTTGGGTGTTCTGTTGTATCTTGTTTGGGGGAAGACCAGTTGGTTGACCGCGTTTGCTCTGTAGCCCTACAAGCAGTTGAGTTGAGGTCACTAAGGGGCAGTGGGAGAGCGGCAACAAGCAGCTGGGTCTGGGGCCAGGAGCTCCTTTAGCTGGCACAGGTCGCAGAAAAATATCTGCAGAACTGAATTCCATATTAGAAAAATACAGGAAAGAGATAAAAATTTATTTCCTTTTTTTCAGACGCCTGGAGCAGTGGAGGGAATTTTCCAGTTGATACTTGTACACTGATTGCTGTTTTGAGGAAAACAGAGGTGGAGATACACTTGTGCTATTAGAATACCACTGCAGAAATGGTAATACAAATCCAAGTCGGATTTATGTAGAACAAACCTGTTTTATTTTGGAAATGCTGTTCTGGAGCTATTGCGGAGAGTGTTTCTGTTGATGAAACGTATATGGTGAACATCCTGTGGCTGTAGGCTTGAAAATTTATGTTCAAGCCTATATAATGAATGCTGCCTTTCAGTTGGCATGGACACCTCCCCCCCGAGCCCTCCAGCAACAGCAACAGCATTGGCAGTTTGCAGTTTTATGCAGGATGGTGTTTCTCAGCCATTCGAATCCCGACAGCGCAGGACTGCACCCCAGATCCCCCCGCTTTGAGTTACGGCTGAGAAGCTGTGGTGGGGCTCAAACCTGGAAGCAGAGGGGTGGGAACGCACAGCCTGAGGGAGACCACGTTTTTGATTCACTTGCGATATCTTAGTCTTTAACATAAAGGCAGATTTTAACAATCGGATGTGTCGCGGTTAGATATCTATGTTTGCCTGATAGTTTCCTGAGTTATGAAACTGGAGCTTATTTTGAATGCTGTGCACATTTATTATATCCACATGTATTCTGTTATGTTTGTAAAATAGTGCTAATCAAAACCAATATAGCTCATGGCATCACTTCTGTACATAAATATTACAGTGTGTGGGTTTTGCTGAACAAATAGTAAGCTGTAAAACACTTCTGAGGATTTCTGTTAGGAAGGAGAGGGTATCTGAAATAAAAGCTTTGAGGATATTTTTTGGCAGCTGGTAAAAGATTGTCATTTTTCTGCCAGCCCAAATGCTCCTTTTTTTTTTTTTTTTATTCCCAAGAAAAAAAACACAAGGAAATGAAAGCTTTTTTTTCTCCTGTGAGTTTAAAAATTAATTACGTCTTTTGCGCAGAAGGAGATCAAGCCAAATCTTCCTAAACTTATACGAGAAACATCACCCCTGAAATTTTAGATGAAATCTGCTGCCAGGCAGATCTGTGTAGACACAGATAGGTAGAAAAGAACCTCAGAAAATAAAGTCTTTGATTTCACCTAAGTTTTTTCCGGAAGAGTTTGGCTCAGGTCATAATTTGGCAGTGTCCTTGAAAGAAAAGCTGAGTTTCAGTGGCTCCCACTTTCCCTTGGTACTTAGTTGCACCCCCACGCTCTGCTGCAGTTGTTCCGGTGAAAATGTCTGTGCAACCGTGTAGTGAACCGGATTGGGGAACTGATCGGGGTTTAAAAATAACTTTTTTTAATAAACCAGTTTATTTTTAACGTATTGGTTCCTGTCTCAAGTTTACCTCACGACTGTATGTGTAGTTGTGGTACAACTGAGGGAGTAGCAGGGGAGGATGCACGAATGAGGGTTTGGAGAAGTTGCTGATGTTGGGACCCCTTCTCTTGCCCCCCTGTGCCCTTTCTGCTTGTCATGTTGTGAACAAGAAAACCCGACATTTGCCACCGCACTAAAAATTATCCAGCTGTGTGCAGGAAGACCCCAGACAGCTACCCCAGAATGCATGATGCCTGCATCCATCACAGGTAGCTTCCAGGGCCGATGCTGTTTACTTTGTTCGCTAACGACTTGGGTGGTGGGATGGGCTGAACCCTCAGCAAGTTGGTGGATGATGGCAGACTGGGAGGAATGATTTGCTGGAAGGCAGCGGTGCAAAGAACAGCATGAATTGCACAAAGTGTGAAGTCCTGTGTGTGGGATGGAATAACACCGTGCACCAGTACGGGTTGGGAGGCAAGGAGTGAGAAGGCAGCTTTGCAGGAGATGTGAGCTGAAGGAGGGGTCTGCATGCCCTCGCAGCAGTGAAGGCTGGCTGCATGCTGGGTTGCCTTAGGAAGAGCCTACTCAGCATATTAAGGGACATGAGACCACATTTGGAGCACAAGATCTGGTTTGGGGATCTCCAGGACAAGAAAGGCATTGACAAGCTTGAGCAAGCCCAGCTGAGGCCATGAAGATGTTGGGTACAAGGAGAGGCTGAGACAGCTTGGTTGAACCTTGAAGAAGAGAAGGGGGGTAGAGGGATTGTGCAGAGCCAGAGCCGTCTCAGATATGTATGGAGGTAGGATGAGAGATAATGGACGCAAGCGACAGGAAAGGAAGTTCTCATGGCATAGAAGGAAGAAATTCTTCACAGAGTGGACAAATGATTGAGGAAGGGCCTGGAGAACTTGTATCTCTCTCCCTCCAGATGTTCAGAACATGGCTGTAAAAGCCCCCGAGCAATGGGATCACAGAATCACAGAATGGTCGGGGTTGGAAGGGACCTCTGTGGGTCACCCAGTACAACCCCCTGCCGAAGCAGGGTCACCTACAGCAGG
>Ga0181612_131534_pt1 | contig 16292 bp, 9 predicted proteins | sample HoacroProtozoa21_FD_119630 | JGI IMG/M metagenome (GOLD analysis project Ga0181612, IMG submission 119630) | Hoatzin crop microbial communities from Cojedes, Venezuel. Combined Assembly of Gp0051906, Gp0051904, Gp0051908
ACAGGCAATTCACAGTTCTCTGGATGAATGTTGTTACTGGCAATACAAATACTGAAATACAGTATAAGCCACTGATTAAATGCAGATCATGTTCTGATCTTTTTAGACCTTAAGGTGCAGTTTCACTAAATGCTACTACTAGAGTCCTGTCCTTCTCCCCTTCCCCCCCCAGAACATACTCGCACCATGAGCAGTTGCACAGATGCTAGGGGGATCATATCAGCTTGCTGATTTCATAGGAAGCTAAGCCAGGGGAAAAAAAAAAATACAATTGTTCATTCAACAAGCTAATCTGACTCATCATACCACTATGTAATCTCTTTATACAGTATTCATTTTTCTGCACCTATTATAATGTTCTCATACGACTGAAGACAAGAGCCTATTGGCAGTCACACACAACCTGACACTACTGAACTACTTGTTCAACTGTCTGATACCAAGTGCAGGTGGCATCATCTTGCACCATTTGGGCATTTTTCTGGGGAAGTTGTCCAGTATTTGATTGTTGACTAAGAAGCAGCAAGAACAAGAGTTGCTTAGATGAACCAGGAGTGTAACATTAGATGTAGTCACACTTTCATATATTATTGCTTCAGGATCAGCGTTAGGTTCTCCTTACTTGTTAGGCCAGTCTGTGTAACTGTGTGTTCATATAAAAAGTATACAACTTTTACTTACTTTATAAATATTATTCTGAGATTGTATGCTTCTGTTTGATAAAAGTGGTTGTGCTGTTCATATTGTTGAGTTCTAGTCTGTTGTCTGTTGAAGTTGCCTTGTGTAACCTTTCAAAGTTAATAAATATTAAAGAGGCTTCGTGGGATTTGGAAATGAGACAATAATGAGGAATGATGGGTGGGAACACAGCCACAGTTAACAACATTCAGTAAAAGAGATTACATTGAAATGCATGACCTTCTGGCTGATGACAGCAATATCTTTTCTTAAGCTAGTTTGTCTGCAATGTTGTCTGCATTTTTCAGGCAGATTTCTCTCTTTTTCTCTTCCATTTTGTTGGCTGGTACTTCCTTTTGGATTCCTTCCTCCCCCGCTGTCTCACTGCCCTTGTTCTGTATCTGTGCAGTTCCAAACTGGCCCCCTGGCACTGCCTCCTTGTAGTGCTGGTCACCACAACTTCCCCCTAAACTCTGGTGCTGCTGGCTCCCCGGATGCTAATTCTAGGCAAGGGTGCCTTCAAAGAGCTCATTATAACCTGTCAGAACCTACTGGTTTCCGTTCCACTCCAAAACTGCTTGGTAACAGAAAGTCAAAGTCAGATAAATGAACTCTTGCTCTATCATAGATCTTATCATTATTCTATGGTTCCTTAGCAAGGGTTGAACACAATATTTTGAACAACATTGGTGTTTAAATTGTTAGTTAGTAAAATGGTAAGACTGAGAGACAGAAGCACTTAAAATCTTCTGAAGCTCTCTTAAGCTGTCTGCAGAGTCAGGCTTTAATGTATCAAGTCCTGTTGCTTCGTGTTTGGAAGGATATTTGAAATTACATTAGGAGGTTTGATTTTAAAAAATGCACTGCAATAGCTGTAAAGAGAAGTAAGAATTCAGTTATTTGGTATTTGGATTTAGCACAGTAGTTGCATTCTGACTTTGTGTAATTATACAGCAGATTTTGTCTAATTTTATGATGATAAGGGCAAAATTTTAAGAGTGATGTTTTTGTCATAAATGGAAGTTTTATGCAGAAAACACTCTGTTTCTGGAATATAGGTCTCTTGTCACTTTGTATTTGTGGTTTTTTTTAACTTCATTGCAAGCAGCTATGGGACTTCCAGCTTTATTGATGTTGCTCATTGTCCCCCGCTTCATTCAGAGACCCGTGAGAAGAATTCCCTTACTAGTTGGCAGAACCGAACTCCCACTTCGGAAGAAGAAGCAGCAGCTCTTAAACTTCAAGCCATCTGGAGAGGCATCTACGTTAGGAAGGTACTGAACAGCAGAAAACCAGGTGAGTCCTTTAAAAATGCCTTTTGAAAAAATGTTTCGTACTTCACCTTATTCAAATATTTACTGTGAAGATTTTGTTACTAATCAATATCTAGCTAAATGAACTGAAATGCAGTAGAATGTTATAGTTGAATCTCTGATCTCATAAAACTAAGAACAGTGCTCAATCGAGCCACTCAATTAACGCATGTGGTACTAAAAAGTAGAGGAAAGACACCCCCCCCTAGGTTTTCATAGATATTAAACCAGAATTTACATTAATGTAGATTTATCTCAGAGCTGGGCTAAATGTTTGTTTTCGTTTTTGTTTTCTGGAAAGATAAGGGAAGTCCATACAAGAACTTAAGCATCGTAATGGATAATCAGCAGAACACAGCATCAAAGGCTGATACGGTGCTTAAAAGATACTGTTCCGATACTACCTTTCATTCTTATGTATATAAATAGAGGAATCTTACATAGAAGTTGAAGACTTGTGTTACATTTCTTATTCAGCAATTCTGTTATCTCAGCTGGAATATTGTGTCCAAGTGCAGTGTACACAGCCCAAGAAGAAAGACAGGTAACAACTGAGAAATTCTGGGTAGAGTTGCAAGGGTCAGAATTAAAGAGGGGCCTTGTACTTGCAAGCTGTTAGTGTGTAATTTAAGAAAAAAAAGATTAAGGAGGACTGCACTATAATCTGTAAGTACCCATATGAGAAAAGGAATTTGATAGCAACAAGGTCTTTAGTCTGAGATCTGAAGGGTTAACAAGAAGGTCTTTAGTCTGAGATGCAAAGATAATGTGTTGAATCCAGACACATTCAAACTAGAAAAAGTGGCATTTTTTTTTAAGAGGATAAGGTATTTATTGAACTAAACCAAGATTTGTGTTGCGCTGCTGAAAACTTTAACATCAAACAGATACTCCTCAAATTCACAAAGGATTAGTGATTCATATATGATAAAATAGCAATTAATACGTTAACAGGACTGTTACACAGAAAGGTAGGTCACAAGGATTCCTTCCAGCCTCACAGTATATGAACGCCTGAGGATCGTGACAAAGAAAACTGCTCCATCGTGAGATACGCACTCTCTCTTTAGGAAGTTATCCCCATACCGCTGGAAGCTCCTTCCTGAATTACCATCACTGCTGGGGTTCTTTTGCCTATATACTTACCTGCACCAGATGATCTCTGCAAGCCATCTTATGTACCTTGATCTCCTCATCAGGAAATCTGCTGCTGCCCCTCTCCTGAACTATCACCTGTAGCCCAGTCTTGCTTAAGCTTTCCTACTAGGTAGTCTAATGCCCTTCTATTTTTGTTTATGAAGTGCCATGTAAATTAGGAATTTCCATAAACTTTCACTAGTATTATTAATTCCTACAAAACCCAGAGCCTGGAAGCTGTTCTTTTGAAGTTTAGATTTTAGATTTTTGTCATCTGAGCTTTATGTGAGTATTCCAACTCTTTTCTTCCGTTGTCTGTAATGTCTTTCTTAACTTGTTCTGATTTATCAATACTCTGTTACCTTTAATTCTGGTATTTCCTTTACAGTGCTTTACTGTGTTTTTTATTTTTTGTCGTATTATTCTTCTCCTCCTTTCCCTCATTATCTGTAATTTTTTCTCTCTTACTTGTCATTTCAGTAAAGTGTTATTACTCCCCCCCCTTTTTTTAAGTTTTCCCCCTCCATTTCTGTCACTAATTGCTTATGCAATAAAGAAGGATTTAACCTAATTTTAGTCTTGAAAAGTTAGACAACAGGTCTAAACTAGTTGCCTAATCTTCATCTGTATTCTATGGATAGAAGTAGATGAGTGGAGATGTCAACACATCCTGTCATCTGAGAAGTATCAAACATGGGTGGGATGAATTACCCGCTGGAGCTGCCTGATTCTTTTCTTTTTAGCTACACAGATTGCTTAGGTGCATACTTACCCCTTCATGAGATCTCCAGATAAAAGCTGCTGGGGGCTAAACAGCGTATTCTCTGAGGACAGAGATCACCTCATATCACTACAACATGAGACGGTGAATAAAATGTGAATCAGAGAAAATATTGATCACATCATTTTTGCAGTTGTAGGAGTGCTGAAAGTTACAAAGGTGATGATGAAGGGAATTTCCTCTGTCAAAGGAGAAATTAATTTTCAGCTCAGTGGGACTTCTGTAAAAGTTTAAATAAAAACTAGGGATTCATAAGAATGGCATTTTTCACAACTATTTGGCAGGTGTATATTTAGAACAATACAAAAGTTAGATGTTATATTTTCTAACTTGTTTTATTATTTCCAGGTACTAAAGAAAATGCTAATGTCAAAGAAACCTTGCAAAAATTGTGGACGGCGATGGAGTTAAATTTTGAACAGTGTGCTGTAATGCTGTTAAGGTAATTATGTAATAAATTAAACTGTTTTATTGCAGGCAGTACCATAGAATTGTCATAAACTGCTAGTTCACAAAATAAATGTAATAACATTACTAGTTTTAAAATTGCAAAACTCTGTTGGAAGGGATGAAATGTTTTTAGTGAAGTTATGCTATGCTTTATTCTGTGTACCCTACATGAGTAGCAAATCTAATTTTTGGGGGGGTCTGTGTGTTACAGGTGTTTTCCTACAGCTTGAGCTAGAACATTATCTTTCTCCTTTATTTAATTTTTTAATATGCTGTAGGCTGTTTCATAATTATAAATCTGATACTGATTCCTTAGTTAACCATCTTAACCAGTTGATTTAACATAGTATTTTGATTCGTGCTATCGATTGAGGAATCCTGGTTGACATTAGAAATGAGAGAGCTGTACTACTTAATTGTACCACAGTTTATGTCATCAGAGGATTTGTTTATAGCACTTGCATGAAGGAAAGTAGATACATTTCTAGGTAGATGCTTCCGCTGGTATTTAATTACAGCTTTTAGAATATAGCTACCTACTCTAATTTCAACAGTGTTCATTAAGTCATTGGCAAGCATGACACTCTTTGGAGATCACATGTTTTCATTCAGTCCTTCAAAAATCTCTCTACAAGTGTTCACACAACTGATCTAGCAGTAGATCAGTTCTGCCAGGGATGAGGAGTGGGAACTAGCAATAGTAACTGGCTGTGCGTATAAATCCTCACTCCTTATAACAAGCAATTTGAGGAACACTCATATGGGGTGTAATTTTATTTCACTTTTTAGTGTTTCTCATCCTGTAAAACTTTTGTATGTTGATGGAATCAGGGCTTTGCAACCACAGCCTTGTTCCAAATATTAGACCTCAGTTTAGATTTGCAGCATCTCTGAATCACCAAAGACCAGACGCTATTATCATTGCTAAAAACATGAACGTAGAGATTGTTTCTGTAATTCCAATTACTATATAGGAATAACAGAACACCAGAGTAGCATTGTCCAAATTTTGTGGATATAACTTTTGCAATTAAACAACTTGAACACGTTCACATTTGACTCAGAAAAGAAGACAGCTGTCACTGAAAATGGATGTTCTGAGGTTTTTTTAGACTATCCCCTTATTGTAAACCATAAAACCCAAACTTTGAATTGGAACAATTAAAAGATAGCAAAAAAGACATATTTTTTATTTACCGCAGAAAGCAGGTAGTTAAAGAATAATGTAAGATGGAGTGGCAAGGAGAAGGATAGCCTTTCCTTCACCTCTATGTAGGCGTATTTTCACTCATAATGTCTAGAGAAAAAAAACTGGAAGGAGCCATAAGATGGTGTGAGACCAGTTACCTTTCTTCTGCCCTGCACCCGACAACATGTTCACATAACAGTGAATTTTGTATGCTGGTTTTCACATTGCTTTGTCCAGAGGAACATTAATTTTTCATACTGCATATGATATATAAAAATTCATAGTGTCAGTTAGGTGCCAGTGAGGTTAGCTCTAGTTTCACAGAACTTCAGAAGACCTGCTAGCTTATTTGCCTTACAAATAACTTCTGAATTTACAATCTTAGGTTCCTTCTTGTGTGAAGCGAATGTCTTTCATCCCATTTTAAATTTATTTGTTTTTGCTGTTATTCCTTTCTTGTTCAAAAAAGTTTTAAAAGGAAATAAATGGTTTTTTTAATCTTCTAATGATGCCACAGCTTTAAGATGACAGCTTAATATCAAGAAAAGGAAGTTATGCTAACTGATATTTATTTAAAAAAATAGTAAAGTTTTGTAGAAGCCATAACATTTTGGGCTATTAAAAGCAGTTGTACTCATGGATATAATGACTGGTAGAAATACTTTTGTGTTAAGTATTGGCTATTACGAGCCATTAGCTCTAAAAGAGCTGATCCCTACCTGATTTATTATTTTTTGAGAATGAACAGCTACTAGAGAATCATCAGTAACATACTTTGTATTACTGTTTTACAACCATGCATGAAGCAGTGTTCTTTGTGATTAGCATAAGTTAAAGTCAAGGTATATGTGCCCTCCTCATTAGATTTAAATATCTATCCTGTTTTCTGTTTCCAGAGAAATGTTTAAAAGAAACTGTAAGTCAATTGAAAAGTTTCCTTGTTATGAAGATGAATGGTGTAAGATCTCTTTCACTGACTATGCTGTAACATATGCCGATCTGCCACCAAATACGTGGTTTGTGGTTTTTAGGTGGGTTTCATACAGCGCTATATAACTCTTCTGGGGAAATAGTATTGATACACTGTGGTTTTACTAACCTGCTTTTAAAATGTAATTTTACAAAAGTCTAATTTCCTTAAATAGTAATTTATACTTTTACTTCATGTTGTACAAATAATTATATTTGTGAAAATAATTGTAATATAATTTCTTTTTCTTTTTTTTTAGAGAAATATTTCTTGTTCCAGAAGACATGCTTATAGTGCCAAAGGTGTATACCACTATCCCTTCCTGCAGACTTCATGTTGTTGACAATGACACACTGGAGGAAATGCCACATGTCTTTTTCAAAGTTGCACCTCATATTTACCCCAAAAATAAGGTAAATGCAAAGAGTTGTTGTGAAAAGTAGAATTTTTGAAATAATAGCAGTTGCCCAAATTTTGTGAACATTTTTAGGTATGTCATAATGTTCTACTTCAAAGTGCACCCTTATTTATTAGCAAGTTTGAACAGAGACTGTCACTGATCTGCTTCTGTGCTAAACCTTTTACAGTGAAGGAATAGCCTTTGTTTTCTTTGATATTTTTTACTATCGCTAAATGGAGGTATAACATCCAGCTTCCTTGTGCTGTGCTACTCAGTGGCAATATGGTTGCTGCTGATGCTGTCCATCTGACAGAACAACCTTGAAGAGTTAGGGGCCAAACTAAGAATGAGGTTTGAATAGCCTTTTATAAGTCATGCTTACAGTAATTAAATTAATATGCATCTTCAGGTGCTAATGATAATTGCAGTATTGATGCCAAATACAGCTTTAGATACGCTCCCCCTCAAAGCTTGGATGTTAGCTCAGGAGCATTAGTGTAAATTGCTTCTAAAAAAATAACTATATTGTTAAATAATTATCACAGCTTCCCCTCCTGCCTGTTTACCTTTACACCAAAGAAGACAGTTTGCTCAGTCTTTTCTTGCAAGTTACATGTTCCATAGTCGATTGCTCTCTGTCCTCTGGACTCTTTCCAATTGCTCTTGGTGTTTTCTTGTTTATCATGCACAAGACTGAGTACAGTAAACTTTGCACCAAAGATTAACTTGTAGCCATACAAATGATGAGTAAGGATTGATTAGTTTACATCTTGCAGGTTTTTCTTCTGTTTGTATATCCAACTGTGATGCTTGTCCTATTTTGCGACACTGTTGTTGACTCATGCACTTCTGTAACCCTAGGTGCTTTCCTGAGGAACTAAATCGTGTAGTTTATTATTCTTGACTAAATATAGTGTATTTCATTACTGACTTTCATGCTATTTTTTCAGGTCATTTCCCTAGTTTAAAATAATCTTGAATTCTTATTTTCTCTTCCTCTAAAGTTACAATCCTTCTTAGTTTGTAGTATCAGCTAATTAAACATACATGTTCTCCATTCCACCATCCACATGACTAATAAAAATATTGAATGGAATCAGGTCCAGGTTAGATATTTGACATCTCCCTGACTGAATCCTGGTTTTCCAAAAGGAGCCATGAATATGTGCTTTCTGGATGTGATAGTCAAACAGCCACCCTAGTTTCTTTGTTATGACAGCATTTCCTCAGGCTTAGAAGAATGAATAGACAGACAGTGTCAGGTGTCTCCTTCTTTCCCATAGGGTGCTTTCCTATAGAAGGAAGCTTGATTGATTTGATAGGACTTGGTATTTGCAGTCTTTTTGCTATGTTGGGGGGGTTGCAAGGAGTTCGTTTCGTTAGTTATTTCATGATGTTTTCAGTCATTGGAGTTATGCTGACTGATAATTTTCTAGACACCTTTGTCCATCTAAAAAAAAAAATGCATTAGTACAGTTCTGTAGTCTTCTAGTACCTTAGCTGTCCTCTGTCAGTTATCAAACATATTTTAAAAGTTTTGTGATTGTTTTCATCTGTTATTTAATTATCCATCAGACAGTTCAGAAGTTCATCACACCTAAGTAATCCAAACCCTTACTTTATCGATATAGTCATTTACTACTTCTTTTCCTATACTGGCCTGCCTCTTACCTCTTTAATATTACCCCTAATATTAACTATTCTAGCCACATGTTCACAGTTGACCTTTTAGTGAAGAAATGTTCACGTTTTAGCCTTCTGTCTAGTCTGTCAGTAACAAGGAACTGACGTCAGTCTAACACTGCAGAAGCAGTTTTCTTATCTTTCTGTTGTAACTTCCAATTTCATCAGACTTTTTTTGTTTTTCACTAGAATGAACTTGCCTTATCTAGTGTTTATAGTGAATATTAGCTGAATGTGACAGATAAGGACTGCTACTGCTGGAGGAATATGCTTAGAAAAGAAGGGTTGCAGACAAAGCTCTTCAAGCTTTCAAAACTAATTTGGGATCCTCAGAGATGTGGTGTGGATTCCACCAGACACGAAAATTCAGTTTGCAATCCTGCAGTGGCAAGTGGCAGGATGCAAAAAGAAATCTCAGTGGTGAACACTGACTGGTTTTCAGGAAAGTGGTGAGATGTGGAAAGAAAAATCACAACCTCAGATTTATTTCAGATCTCATTTCAGTTGTCCTGTTTAGCATGAGAAAAGTGTCTAGTTCTGCCTTGTAAGGCAGGTTTTCCATTTCCCTGCTTTTACTAATTCTTTCTAAGACCTCCTCCCATTTAACGTATATTTCTTGAATAAATATGTCCAAAATTGTACGCAATATTCCACACATGATCTTTCCAGCACTTTGTGCAGTACAGTGGTTTTAATATTGGAAATGCTTGTTTTGCTATGCACTACCTCACCTGCTACCTTACATAATAATGTTTTTTTCCATGGGTACAGCACAGTAGCCTCAGTGATTCTGTCATTAACTAACGAAAATGACCCTTTTTATTTTACTTCTGTCCTTCCTTGTTGAAGAAGTCCCCATTTAAAGCACACATTTTTGTTATTATTCTCCAAACTCATGACTTACGTTTTCTAATATTAAATGTGGTTAATATCACTAAAAAGTGATTTTGGTTTGAGAGTACTAAAACAGAATTGTGCAGGTATGCTGCATTTTTCTACTTGTTCTTACTACATTTCTTCGTCGCTGCTACTGACTTTCTCAATAAGAATATAATGTTATGTGGTACAATTTAGCTTGTTTTCTTCCTATTTGTAAATGGTTTGTTAATGTTTCAGTGAACCTGCAAAAACTATTGAAAGCTCTATTGATATTTTGACAAGACATCATGCAATTATTATGAAACGTAGAATACAGTGGTTTTATTTTAATCTGTCTGTTACCTTTCTTTTAAACAGTATTTTGTAAAAAATAGTCAATGATGTAATGCATCAAGCAAGAAATTATACAGTATGCCTGAATTCCTAAATGTCAGTATTATTACATAAAAAGTCCCTTCCTTTTTTTTTTTAAAAAAAACAAACCTATGAGTTAATTGTTTGGCTTCAAAACTACGAATCAGCAGTTTACAATAGAGCTAAAAAGAAATCCTGTCAAGAAATATCGTTATTCTGCTGCAGAGGCACTCCTGGAACACATTAAAGTTAATGTCAGAATGATTGACTAGAAGGATAAAATCTGCACACTAGCAATAATAATGTCTGTCTTCTTTCTGCAGACATTATAATCTAGATAGAAACTAGCTACTTGCTTTGCATTATTTGGAAATTTTTTTTTGCATTAATTTTCTTTTTCCATGGTAATTCTTTCTACTGCTGGATACAGTTGGTTTTGGTTTTGTTTTCTGAAATTCTTCTGTATTTATTGTTCACAAGTCTTTTGAACAGATTATAAAGAAGGATAGACATAAGCATCCCTCAAGCTTCAGCTGACCAAGAAAGATAAGAGTTTAAGAGATCATCATGAGCAACATGTTTCGTCTAGAAAATAGAACTCTATTTGAGCAAGGATACTGATCAGTTATTTGTCTTGACTAGTCATAGAAAGACAAAGGGAAATAATCTTACTTTACCAAAAAGTTAGTTAAGGTGATATATTAGAAAACAACCCTTTCTGTTTCTAGAGACAATGAATTGTAACAAGATATCTAAGTAGGTTATGAAACCTCTCAACGATTTTTAAGAAAGAAACATAAATCTGATGAGGTTGTCTAGATCTATTTGCTTAGTATTCAGAAAGTGCTCACTTAAGCAGTTGCTTAATTTTAAGTCTATATTTTCTGCATATTTATAGTGAACATTAAGACTGTATAACCTTATCTTTATAAATAGGTATGCAACAGAAAGTGTTTTTCTCATGCACACCATGCTGTCAGAAAGCACTTGAATATCTGGATGAATCCCTCTCGGTTTCCAAGTGTACTTGTTAAGAACAGGGGAGACTAACTCTATGCTTAACTAGATATTTAAATAAGTGAGTTCTCCTGAATCATAGCTTTGAATGGTTGCCATTACCTTGCAGTGATTAAAGAATGTAAAGTGCCTTACACTTACAATTGCACAAATTGGAACTGTGAAACACTTATTTTGCTTTCGTTCTAAGTATTCAGTAGTCCTGAAGTCACAACCCTGCATTATTAGATAGTCCTGAAATCATAACCCTATTTATTATAAGAATCTTTCAATAAAGCTTTTTTTACTGGTAAAGACTGATTTCTTTTAACTGAAATTTAGCAGAAGACTGGCTGCCAAGAGAGAAGACCTTTCACATAATTTTAATCTGGATTATTTCTTGGGTGGAACATGAAATTCTAATGTTAGAAATAGCAAGTTGGTAGGGCTAGATTAGAGAATGTAAAGAAAGGACTTAATTCTGAATTCCCCTGTTACAGTGCAACTGGTCATTACACTCATTATAACCCTTTTTCCTGTCCCTGCCTTTCACGTATTCACATTCATACTGCCTTCTTTTTTTTTTTTTCAAATACAAAATCAAATTTTAAAATGTTTTAAATTATATTCTGGTTTCCCATATTCTTCTTCTTAGGATTCATAAAGAGCTGATAAATTTGCATGAAGCTTATTAATTGTGTTGCATTTTTATTGATTTTTATTTGATTTTTCTCATACTAGAAATATTTTTTCTTATATCAACATCTTCATAAAAATAAGATTAATATCCTGACATTTAATGCTATACTTGCAATGCAAAGTAGGGGCAGTGTTAATTTAATCTCAAATTTGAAGACAGAATGAATCAGATCTCTAAATTTCCATGCAGCAAATAGCATTCACCCATACCTGGATGCAGTAATTTTCATGTTTACATTTTTGTCTTTATCTAATTTTGCTTTCATATGTGTGCTTTCATAAGCTTTTGCTTAATGTCTTGTGCGTGAATTGTCAAAATACTAGTTTTCTTTTCTTCATCTGTGGTCACCTTTGGAGTTAAAAGTATCTATAATCTCAAAATACAGCAACACTTTGCAATGCATATGTTTCTTACATCTGGCATACAGGCAAGATGTTTCCCAGCAGTGGTAGAGTATAGGTTTGATGTGGTTGTCTTAGAGTTTGGAGTGAAAGTTCTGGGCTTATGCAGCCTTCTAGTTTTCATTATGTCTACTGCTACTACTATCATCACCACCACATACAGTTTTTGTCAGAGATCAAAAGGGAAAAAATATTTTGTACCAAATGAAAAGAATTTGATTGATGTTAATGGCTTTACAAGAAACAGAACAGTAATATTACAGAACTCAGAAATGTAGAGATGTTTTATCTGTGAGCTATTTGCAGAGTTGTGTGATGTACAAAGCAAAAAGATACATGGAAGAAATATGTTTTACTGAACTTTAGTCATGTTGTAAGAAGACTTTTCCAACTAGAGTACCGCACATGCTGAAGTAAAAGAGTTAGAACTCATTAACATTTGTTAAACTAGACTTAGTAAACAACTTAGAATCATCAAATAATTTGGTTAGAAAGGGATTTCAGGAGTTTGATTGTACCTGCCCTTAAAACACCTGCCAGCTTTGAAGTTAGATGAGATGGGTTCTGACTTGCGATGTAACTTTTTACTAAATATAAATTCCTGTAGTAAGAGATGCTTTGTAAGTTAGACTATAATAGAACTATAAGATTCTTGCTTATGAAGGACATCTTATTATATTAATAAGTGTAGCATGGACAAAAAGTGTGTTGCATGTACTCATAGAGTGCATTTTGAGGAGTGTTATTTCCAAGTAAAAATGACTTGTTTTCTGCTTTCAGAAAGGATACACATTTATGGCTGAAGCACATACTGGTGACCTTCCTGTGGCGGCTGGAAGATGGAGACTGCGGCTCATTGGTTCTCATAGTCCACTCCCATTTCTCTCTCGTGAGGCTGTAAATAATGTCTATTCTACTAAAGAAATTAAAGAGTATTACATACCCAATGACAAGCATGTAATGTTCAGGTAAATACTGAGAGAAGAATGATTAAATTCTGCTTTTTATATGGACCATCCCTGACAGAAAAATATGTTCTTCCTTCTCTCTTAGAAGGGGAGGTTATTAAGGCAAATATCTGAATTTTATGGGCCATCAACATTTCATTTATGAAAGTATTATTTTCTGAAATATTGCCACTGCTTGGTAAAAAACAGGTATAAAGTACACATTAAAGTATAATTTTAAAGTTGTAATGACAGTATTTTGCATATCTGCAAGCTTGATCTTGAATCTTATCCATATGTCAATTACTGAAATTCCACAGTACTTTGGGGGCTTAAATATCAATTAAAATCATGATTTTGCAGGTGGGAAGGAGACATAAAGTTTGATATATTTTTTTTTCATCTATTCAGATGAAGCTTTAAATAATACATAAATACAGCACTTGCTTTTCTAATAGATGAGGCCCATAGGCAAATTTCTGTCTTGCAGTGTTGGCAGAAAAATTTATATATGTTTTTTGTTAGCATGCTGATTCTTTTAGAACAAATTGAATAAAATAGTGATTTAATTTTTATTAATCCTTTTAAAATTGATTATGGATTATTAAAATCAGTTTATTCTGGCTAAGTTTGAGTTTAGAACTGACCCTGACTAAATCACTATACTGAAGTTTTTACACAAAGGACTACACGCTGCACTGAAACAGGCCCCATGCTTAAAGCAATTACGTGTATATATTTTGAACATTAATTCTAGAATATTTTGTCTTGATTCCTGATGATATGTATCAATATATCAAATCAATGGATTATTCTTGGGACAGAGGTCTATTCAACAGAAGGAATTAGTTTCAATATAAATGAAGAAAGTATGTAATGGAATTATAACAAATGCACTCAAATTCTGTAAACTCTTTCTTGATGAGTTTTTTCTTTTTTTCCCCTTTGATGTTGCCAATCTTTTAAAAATTTTATTTTAAAATATTTATGTATGTTTGGCTCCAAATGTGCTGAAGTCAGGGTGATGGCGTTTTTGTGTATTGTTGTTGTTTGCTTGCTTGGTGACGTTTGTCTAACAAATTGAATTTGTAGACAAAAAGCAAGTAATATATAAAGTTATGAGTTGCAACAAGATTACTGTTTATATTTCATCTTAAGACTCTAATTTTACAGTCTTTAATTCCACAGTGTTTTAAGTTGACCAGAGCAGCAGCTGCTATCAAATGAGACAGGTCTACCCTTTTGAAAGCGAATCTTTCTTTTTTTTTTTCTTTTGCTCAGTTACTTTTTAATTTAAACAATTCCCTAAACTGGATAACCATGTTTTTCAACAAATACTAGTACATACAGAAGGAGGGAAAATATATATCTGGACATTTGATATGGCAGTGAAAAAAAAATGGCAAGACCACCCCTTTTTTGCAGCAGCACTTACTTTGATGATAGAGTCAGTGCATTAAACTTCACCACAGGAAGCTTAGCCCACCAGATTGCAGGAAAGCAGTTGACTACAAGCTCAATTTTAAGTGTTCAGTGCCAGGTCAGCACAACATTTAGGTACTTTCCTAAAAAAAAAGATCCGATACAGCTGGTTGTATTGCTGTAATTTTTTTCTTCCTCTTCAGGTATTCAGTAAAAGCCACAGCATCACATATTGCTACAGTGCAGGTACAAACCTCTAAATCAGATGTGTTCATTGAACTACAAATCCTAGATAATGAGGAAAAAATTGTGAGTGCCACTGGAAAGGGCCATGCAGTCATCCCTGCTTTTAATTTCTTGAGTAATGAAACGCTTTTGAGTTCCCACTGTAAGTATTGTACTCTGTATTTCATAATTTTATTCACTGAAGGATATGCATTCTTACAGTAACTTTAAGGAATCACAGAAAATACTATTTTTTCGTACTTTCTCCGTTTATCCTTAATTGCTTTGTGATTGAGTGAAATCAACTACATTTCTGAGCAATGAACAGGAGTCCTTGGTCCTCAGCAGTGAAGAAAGGTACCAAAAGGATTGATTGAAATAAGCTGTCCAGCCTTATTTTCTTCCTCTGCCTTTTGGTCTAGTTTTATAACTGAGTAAAGAGTTTTGTGGATAATTGAAGTGGCTTCTCAGTTCTGAAAATTTTTATGCATATGCTTCCCTTGTCATTGAGAACTGAAACATGTTTTACTTTCAAGATCTTGTTTTTATTTGTTTGATCTTATAGTTAAAAAAATTTTGGCTGTTAGGAAACTGATGCCCAGACCATGGCACGTGGTAGATAATTCACAGATTACACTGAGTCTTATGGTTTAAATGCACCATCCTGAGCATCACTCCTTTTAGCAGAAGCACACGCTTTATTGGCTTCTCATCCATCACATCAGCCCCAGAGTACAAGGCAAAAGACTCTTGAACAAATGATATAATATTTATCCTTAAGAAGAAACTCTTTAATTTTTGACTATACCTCTGCTACAGCTTCACAATGATATTCATGGAAATAGAAGACACTGAAGGAAGAGCTACTTGCCCCAATCTTGCAAAGTTGGCGTAAAAGGCATAAATGCCCATTAGACTATTGTACTATCGTCAGTTGTTTATTATAGCAACTGAAATACTGAGAAAAAGTTATACTGCATGGGAACACTTGAATTTAAACAAAATTTCCTTTAAGACAAATTTACTTGAAAGTTACAGAAAACATGTTACTGATTTTTGGCTGAACAGTTGAATCTGAGAATTTTACTTTTTCAAAGTTTTTGTTTTGTTTTTGTGGATTTTTTTTTATTTTATTGCGATTCATTACATTGCAGTCTTGTCAGCTCAGCTCTTGTTAAAGGTGAGAATCAGTGTGTGTTCAAAGATCACCTTTCGTAAGTATGCTAAAAGTCATGTATATTCCCAAAGCACTTTGAAAATAGTCATTGTACCTAATAAAAATCCAGCTGGCATCAGTTTAAACTGACTCTCTGTAGCCCAGCAAACTAACATTCTGAATCTACTGTATGACCGAGCCTGGCAGCATATAAATACTGGGAGAAGGGGCAAGGAGGTAAAGAAAATTAAGCCAAACACTTCAGTGGCACCTAGTGACAAGACAAGAGGCAATGGGCACAAACTGAAATACAGAAAATACAATTTAAGCATTAGAAAATGTATGTGGAGGGGTTGTTTGGTTTGGGGTTTTTCGTTTGTTTGCTTGTTTCATTTTTACTCTCAAGGTGTCAAACACTGGAACAGGTTGCTCAGAGAGGTTTTGGAGTGTTCATCCTTGGAGATAATCAAAACCCAACTGCACATGGCCATGAGCACCTTGCCCTAGCTGACTCTGCTTTTAGCAATGGGATTGAGCTAAATGATCTCCAGAGGTGTCTTCCAGCCTCTGCCAGGACACTCAGCTTCCCGTGATCCTGTGATATCAATTAG
>Ga0181612_176501_pt1 | contig 16291 bp, 9 predicted proteins | sample HoacroProtozoa21_FD_119630 | JGI IMG/M metagenome (GOLD analysis project Ga0181612, IMG submission 119630) | Hoatzin crop microbial communities from Cojedes, Venezuel. Combined Assembly of Gp0051906, Gp0051904, Gp0051908
CGGGCCGCGCAGGCACAGGAGCGTCACCATTCGCCGCCGCCTCTTCACAAACAGGGGCTTCCCTGCCTGCTAGCTCCGGGGCTGGCCCCACAGCTCGACTTCTGACTGTCATAAATTCTAGGGTAAGCTGCCCGGCATCGGAAAGGAGACCAACGTCCGAGCTGAGGCCCCACCAGTCCGTCTAACAAATGCTGCAGGAAGCCCCTGGAAAAGGTTGTCAGAGAGTGCCCCGACATCTCTTCACAGTAACGCGACGTGTCCTCAAAAAGCCAGCTTGGGATCGTGTAGTTGCCGACTTTGTCACGGAAAGCAGTGGAAACCGAAACAGCCTCTGAAACTGTTGGGAAAGTTGTTTTTTCTAAACTAATGGCGACAGCAAATAGTAGACTTCATGTCAAAACACATTCCTTCTGCGTGCCACGACGTGCTGCCCTTCGATACCAGCCCACGAAACAGCTTTGTTTTCAGAGAGGCTCGCACCGTGCCACGCTGGGTGGTTCTCTCACAACTGCTCCCTCCAAAGACAAGTCTGTCGCCGTGCGTCACTCTGCGCACGCCGGCCAGCGAGCAAAGCCTCTCCCTTTCTTTTAGGCTGGTTAAGGTTTAAAACATTAAGGTTTAAAGTTCAGAATCCCCCCTTCCTTTTCATCTGGCTTATATGTGTTCCCTGTAACATATGAAAAATGAATACGATGATGACCACGAAGCAGGAAGCAACCAAGAGCAAAAGTCGACAAATAATGGATTTTGGCTCAGAGGGTGAACTAGAGATACAGCAAAAAAACCTTCAACAGGTGGTTCTTTTGTTTTCAGATTTAATCCTTCCGTGTAACATCTTCCAAACTGTTCTGAACCAAAATAAAAATGCTGCTCCAAACCAAAGTCAGATGTGTATTTAATAAATTGAACTCATTTGTAAATAAGATACTGTTCTTCCCTGTTCTAAGCTCTGTTTTTGTTGCAATTTCTATTAAAAAAAATGTTGCCCGTATCTATTCAGGAGTAATATAATCATAGCATTTATCACTAGAGTTAATGCAGTAGTTTTAATCCTGTTGCTGTATGAAACCGAATACTTATTATTCATGTTACTTGTAGCAAAGATAAATAAGAAACATAATAAAGTTTTCAAACACTAATATAGCATCTAACTCACTAGATTCTCCTTGAGGAAGGTTAAAATTGAAGCAGAACAAACCCAGCACTATATCCTACAGGTTGATTTAAAAGTAATCGTAACTTCAGTCCCACATGTGTTTAGCTGAAAGACAGAAATGATTTAATCTTCAATTCTAAGATTGGAAAGATTTTTCCCTCACGTGGTATAGGGAAACCAATGGCTCGAATGCAGGCCTGTGCTGTTTCAAGATCACTCTCTGAAAGGGTCTGTTGGTGATTTCACTCTGCTTTGGCAGATTAGAAAAACCACACGCGTCGGTGGTCACAAGGTAACCGGAAACAACAGCTTCTCACAATTCCTTTCCTCCCCGAAGCACTGGAGAACAACCCCTCTCCCGTCACGATTCCTTCGCGAAGCCCAAGGCGTCTGTCCCACACAGGCTCACTAGCGAGCCGGTGCCGAGCGCCCTGGACAGTCGTGCTGCACACCCAGGCCAACAGCCAGGAGCCACCTGCACGCTCCATTTAAAGGAACGTACATCCACCGCCCTGCGCGGCAATTTCACTATATCGTGGGCCCAAGGGCTGTCTTCCAATGTTCTAATGCAACTAAATATTTCAACAAGGAAATTCAACCCAGACTCTGAAAGCAAAACGAGATTCCCCCATTTTGTAGTCCTCACAGGCAAAAACAGCTCAACAGAAAACCAAGCATCTCCAGAGACACGTGAATTATTTTCACTGAAAATTTCCCTCATTAAAACTCTTTTCCTGTGTATCCTTGACTAGCTAGAATTCTCAGTATTTCTGATGTCCCAAGGGCACCTACAGAAGCAGATGGCATTCTGACTTTATCACGCTACCTAAAACACCTTCTGCTCCACCAGCTGACCCCCAGAGACAACCTCCCTCCACTCTGCACTTCTTGCTTTTGTCTCTGCAGGGTGACACAACAGCAACTGGCATTTTCACTAGCTGGCACACTCTTTGCCCACCTAGCTTACAGGTGTTTCCCAGTGACCCTGATGGATGCCCCTGCACCCGAAAACCATTTGACTGGATCAACAGCAGCGTCTGCAGAGCAGCCTGGGGGAAGGAGGGTGGATTAGACAACAAAGGTCTCTTCCAGCCCTATTTCCGAGGATGCCGTGGTGCGTATGTGATCACACTTCTGCCTTTTTGTCCTGACCTAGAGGCAGTCGCTTTTCAACAGGTTGGAATACAAAGAAAAGGTACCTGGAGCGCTGGTCTCAGGTGCAGATTAGCAACCTGTGGACTATGACCATCGGATTTGCAGCTAACTGCTGCTTCCAGTCCTGATGGGGAACTCTCTGCCTGTGGCCTTGAATGAACCCGGGGGTGGGTGTGTGTGTAGGAATCCTCTTCTGCAGACATGCCTGAATATTTGTCTGGGAAGCCACAACCCCAGCTCTAATCTGTGTCTGTACTCCTGCCATAAAATTTATGGTCTCATGCTACGTAAGGTCTTTGTAACAATGGTCCTATGGACTGCAGTCTCCATTCTGAACCAATCATTTCTGCAATGACCTCGCTGATGTGAAAATTACTCCTGTTTTATGCATTGTTTGTAAAATACTTCCAAATGAGGAGACTGGACTCTGTGACCGGGTAAAAGAAATGATAACCTTGTAACAGCTTCAAAATAATGATGAGAAAAATAGCCTGTGGTAAGAGGAAACTTCTAAATGATCAGATTAAAACTGACAATTCTCTTTTCTAGAAGGGTAAGGAACACAAACAGTCATTCATCAGCGGAAAGAAGCTGCTAATCTCCTTGGATTCAGCACAGCCAAAATACTATCTAAATTAAATATGGGTGCTGTTATTGGATAAACTTTGTGCAATACCTTTTGACTGCCCAAGGGAGTTTATAGCCAGCTCTCAGAGCCATTCTCTGAGATGACTTTCTGCAATGCCTCCTGTTCAGCTAGAATTTGGCCGGGTTGCAGCAAGAGAAGTAAAGCCAGTCTGATTCCTCTGATATTATTGGCATTTAAGTGTGGACTGCAGTAAAATCACCTTTCCCCTGATGTGGGGGAGCCAGGAATACCTGATAAAACAACAGCAAGAGTGCATAAGTTCCAGAGCACCACGTTCCCCTGGCTTACTACATTTATTGAGGGGCGATGACAACGGTTAGATGTTGAGGGTCTTTTTTCTCGGACTTACAGCAGTTTTGCAACTGCCTGTTTTGTTCAGCTTTGTCCCCTGTCACTATATTAGTTCTGGATGGTGAAGTTACCCGATCATCCCAAGCATACTGGGGGGGGATGGGAATGGAGGGGAAATCAGGTTTTCCGTAAGTCTCAGCCAAAGCAGAGCCAGTTCCCTCTTTGAGGGGCTTCAGATTCCACCCTTTTCCCCCCTGAACCAAGCAATACTTTGTCAGCAAAACATCCCCACGATCCGAAACAGTGTGCAGAAGCTGGATGAGAGCTGCAGGAGGTTTTCCACGCTGGGCAGACACACAAAGGATGCGGCAAGGGTACAGAGTCACTCTCCTACAGCAAAGCACAGGATTACATTACGGAAAGCTAGAAAAGGTCGATGAAATTCATCAAGAAGGAAGGAGGCAGGGTGAAAAGGAGCTGAAGCTGTGTGCCCGCACAGGCAGCTGTGGCTGGTCGTAATTTGGTGAGCAGCCCCTTCCCCAGAGAGCCCACTCCGAGTGAGCCTCAGCTGGCTCCGCTCCACAAGGAGCCAGTTACAAAAAAAAAGTCTTCTTAAAGAAGCCTAGCTAGCGGGTGCAGTCTTTCTACGCTGAGAAGATCCATCCGCGTGAAAGGAGACGGCTTCCTCTGCTGCTAGCATTCTGCCAGCAGGAAACATTTGCAGGCACCATTAGGCTCGTTCCCAAGCCGGACTGTGTTCAGTGTAGGCGATCGTCAGACAATGCAGCGGACAAAAAACGAAGAGGGTTTTGCTGAGTGTGCACACAGTCAAACATTTTTAGAAAGGCTAAAAAGATGGCAAAGTCTGAACGGATTTTAACGTGATAGCAAAAGTACACTTCTGACACAAAGGCCAAAGCTGTGTTAAGCGGCAAACCATTGCACGGAAGGCTCGCGTGAGGAGCACACGCCTTCTCTGAGAGTTCAGATCTTCAGACAGCAAACTGCTGAGCAGTGTATGATGTATGGGAGTTCCTGACATCCCATACATTTCTTCCATATAATTCCATGTGACGCAAGCCCAATATTCACCACAGAACTTTCTGCTATTGACTTCTTCCTTTGATTTTCCTTTCCTTTATTCTTCTGGTACTACATTTAAGTTTGGATGACAGGTGAGGTTTTTGCCCCTCCTCTTCCCAAAAGGCTAAAATCTCAAGTCAATAAAGTTTCATCACTGTCCCTAAGTTTAAATAGTGCAAGTAAGATGGCTAAAACCAAATCCAACCACCACAAACATGACATATAACTATGACTCCCTGTTACATTTTCAATGGAAATCTACCCATTAGATGTTGCTGTCCAGTGAAAGTTAGCCTGTGTGAACATACACGCACTGAAAGTCTATGTCAACTTTTTTTTTGTTTTACGATTTCTTCCCAGAAAGGATGTTCCTTTATCTGTCACAGCGAAGGAGGTTAATTTACACTGAAAATTGTTCCTTCTCATCTGCTTAGCAAAGCTGCATTTATGATTCAAGAGAAACAATTATTGTTTAATTCAGTTTTTGTAATTTTTTTTGCCAGTGTAATTGATTCTTTCACTATGTGGATTTTAGTATTAAACTTTATTAAAATAATTTAACATTGGCTTATCTAATTTACATCTATATCCTGTATTTCAAAAATTGCATTTGTTATTTCTTGGCAAAGACTTGTTTCTTGGTTAATTTAACAATGTGCCCACATGAAGACCTATTTGCTATTACAAAATATGACAAAAGTACATACTCTTTAAGTATTACTATAAAATAGCAAAAATGACATACAATCAGATGTAAACAACCAGAAGCACATAGACATTTGTCCACATATATGCGTTTATCCCAAACTTGATATATTGTGAAAATCAGTCAAAGCAAGTATCCACATGCCAACTGCAAGTTCCAAGTGCTGAAGTTTCATAAATATATAAAATAATAAAACACCCCCATCACTTCAGAGTAGTCCATGAACACCAACATGAGATTTAGGGCAAAAAAAAAAAAGCCAGTGTGACTTGGAGCACGCTAGCCAGAATGTAGCCTTCTGAGATGAGAGAGTAAGGATACCAAGCCTCGGGCACTCCCAGCCCCGACAGCCGGAGCATAGACGGAACGCTGCTCCTGCTGCGCTTCTAACAACGGAATCGTGGGTGTTACAGGCAAACACATTTGGCCAAACAGAGTGTTTGTCTGGGGAATTCCTTTGTTTATAACAACGTACGATGTTTTTACAGAAAGATACACAGATAAAGAAAATAAATACCCTCTAAACTATAAAATATTCGTCTTTTAGCTGCAAATCTGTTTTACAATTTAAAATGTCTAACAATAGTTGTAAGAGGAAAAAAACAAGTATAGTCCCTAAACCAAACACAAACATCAACATTCTAGAGAAACCTAAGTATTCTAAAGATGGAACTAAGACCAAATAAGCAAAGTAAAGAACATCCTTCTCTAGACTTCATGCTAAAATGAACCGGCAAAAAAAAGGGGCAATCATCAGATGAAGCCCAATTATCATCTGCTCAGGAGACTTGGGTAGATTTGGGAGAATAAGCTTTCAAAGTCAGAGACATTTTATTGAAATTTTTACTCAATGAAGCCTGTGCCGCTCTTATTAAATGTTCATTGTCTTCTTACAGGTTTTTACTGTTTAAATCCTTTCAGGTAAGCTAGAAATTAGAGAGCAACATGCTTTCTGCAGGTTTCATTTCTGTCCTGCTACCGTTCCCTATGTCTTTTCACTGTACAGCAACTGAAAAAGTCTCTTACGCAGTGAGGGCAAAAAGCAGACAACCAATCAACCAACAAGCTAAGAAATCTATCAGTATCAAAACCCAAAACCTTACTATGGGGGTTGTACTGAAGAGCTAAAACAAGAGGACAGAGGAGTGAAGAAAACATACAGAGAAACAGAAAGTATAGATCTGAACTTAGTGTTGAGATGTCAGGTGAGGGCTTTCTTGTTTGAGCAGCAATAGCGTAGGACAGTATCATAGTATCTGCCTCTACTGTAAAAGAATAGACAGACTTTAAAGAAAAAAAAAATCCAATAAGCCCCTAAACCACATCTGCATGTCTTGACAAGTGAAAGGCAACTTTTTATTAAAAACAGAAAATAGATCTTTGAAGACATATTAGCTCCTTTATGGAAAGATCAGAGTACAGTAAACTATCCAAACAGTTAAAGAGCAATTAACGACCAGAATCACATCAACTTTAATTATGAGAAAATCAAACACCTGCCAGGGAATTTAATGAATGCTCATACTGGAAATGAGCAAAAAACTCTGTAAGAGCGAACATATAGATATGTCCCCATAACATAAGATGAGTTATGTGATACTGAAAGAGCACTATGTCCTTGGCATTTGCCTATTTTAAGCCAAAAATCTAAATCTCAGGAATGCTACAGTTAATACCCATTATTGCAGGTTACTGGAAGAAGCTTATAAAATTACTAACTTTATATTCTGTAATGCAAACAAGACAGCTCTACCTCCCAGCTGGAACCATCTATTTTATTTATATTACTTACCGAAACAAGGTCTAGAAAAGTAATTTCAGATGTGTCATGGGAAAGCATTGATGAGATGCTCTCAAAAAATAGTGGTCAGAATCCCTTTGTAAAACACTCTGTGTTTTGTAGGCCACAAATCATTCAAAGATTTGTTACTGACACTTTCTCCCACCAGACTGAATTTTGCAAGAATCACATGAGAAAACTACAAGAAGACTAAAAGAAATGGAAGAGAAAGCAGGAGCCATTAATGTCCATGAATGAAATTACTCTTCACCGAATATAACTGTCTTCATAAAACTTCAGGATTTAGATCAACCTGATACTTTTGCAGCATCTCCTACCAGCCTAAAGAGCTGTCTTAATGACTTCACACTGAGCTTAGGTCTCTGGCACGACCAGACAGCAGCATAGTTGAGAAGCAGAGATTTTCCATGTACTTACAGACGCAGTCTCAGAGGATCTTATTATCCTGACCTTTAATAACATGGAAAAAACCCCACAGATTTATCAAATTCTGCAGAGCCTTAAATTTAAGGTAGAGATACGGAGATTATTACTTCAAAGATTTAATCATGTTATTAATTCAGAGCAGCAGACTCAGACAATTAAATCTGAATTCTCCCTAACTTAAGCAAAAAAACGAAACAGCTTGATCCTTGAGTATGAGCAGTATACTTTGTGCGCAAAAGCCTGTTACACTGACAATAAAAAACAAACAATGTGGCTTAAAGAGGATTTCATCTAATTCAGATACAGTAACAAACACACCCCCAGTTATTATCTCTTGCGTATAGACCACAAAAATTCCAAGCCAGTTTGGATATGTGTTACACCTGTAGCAGGGCCGATCTGTGAATTTACAAGGCAGGAGTCTCTGAAGCACAGGAGTGGTTACAGAACTGGGCATCACTCTGGGGAGTTTTACAGGGCAGGTAATCTTAGACATACTTAATATCAGACACACTTCAGTTCATTCTTCACGTCATCTGAAATACACTGCTAGTGCTACGCGTACACATCACCACAAATTACACTGTCAAATAAATATACAAAGACTTCTCCTTAGAAAATCCCCATTGCAGAGTTACATTCTGCCACTTCCCTCCCCGGCGCGCTGGAAGGAAGCTGTCCCACTGCAGCCTTCACACAGCAGCAGCTACGATTTGCCACCCACAACAGCGAAAGCAAAGCTGCAACTGCATGCAACCACAAAAGGCTCTACATGAAGTACTTCTGGGCAGCCTATAAACTAATTCCTCGTTCGCACAGTGAGCCAGGACAGCATTCCTGTCACCATCCAGTGTCAAAAGTATCGCTCTATACTCCAAACTTTCCAGGCCACAGAAACTACCATCTCTTAGAAAGGGATATTGCTCTGGAAGGTATATTGCCTCTTTCTTCTAGCAAAATGTTACTGGTTATGGAGCTATAAAGATCCTAGCAAGCATACTGTGGTCACTCATGAACTGCAGATTGTATTTCAATTTGGAGCAGTGCATTTTTATTTGTCAAACTGTTGACAGAGATTTGAAATCAAGTGGTCTTTATTGGTATCTCGATGAAAAGAAAAAAAAAAAACCACAGGACAAACCCTGCTAATTATTTTTCTTAAACACAGGTAATTTGTCATTAAATTTAACTGTAAAATATTCTAATCCTTCTGAGTGGTGACCTTGTGAAGTTGGTTCTGAAAAAGCTTGAGGTCATATATACCTTGCAAACAAGAAAAACCCAACACCAGCTAGATTTGTCAACTTTCTAGAACATGTTTAAAACCAGCAAAAGTCAAAGGTTTTCAAAAAAGTCTCAGGGTAATGCTTCACTGGTCATAGCATTGCATAGGTGTACAAAACCAGCCACTGTGTGAAAAGCACGTAGGGCAAAACAGATGGAAAAAGTTCTGAGCAGAAATTCACTTCACTGAAACTCTGCCAATTTATATTAGTGACTTCATCCATTACACGCCCCCCCCAAATCCTAACCAGGTATGTTGAGTACAAAAATTTCCATAATTCTGAGCAGTTAGCAAACAATACAGAGCTAGATGGTAACTTGCATGTATTATTTCTAGGTAGGAGTGATAAAATTAGTTAAATCCTGAAAGTCATCATTCAGTACATGTTCTAGTATTCTATAAATTTGTGAGATATTTTGAGAATGAGTAATTCCCCCTACCCTCCGAATCACAAACCTTAATTTAAATGAGCTGAAGCCCAGTAACAAGGCACTAATTCATGTGCCTAAGAGTCTAAAGTGATTTATAAATCATTTACCTTCACAGAGAAAAAGAGATTAAAATAATTATGGCACTGTTTTAAAAAAAGGATGAGGGTCACTATCTGAAACAAATACAAAACACAAGAAACTGCCTGTTTTCTCCTACAAAGTCACAGCCCAAAGGGTGGGAAGCACAAGCGAAAATAAAGCATTGTGACTGTGGTATGAGCAGGAACAAGCATAACCCCAAATTATTCAAACAAGTAGTGCACAACTTTTTGGAAAGTCTGGAGCTAAAAATGAAACAGAAACTGCAACTGATTCAACAGTGTCAACTACTGAAAGTGCAAGTCACTACACAATAAAAGAGCTGGTGTGCTATAAACACTGGGAAGGATTCCCGTGGAAAAGAGATGCACTGCAAACCACTGCTCCTCCAGAAACAATACTGCAAATAACTGTAATTACAGAGCTCCCTGGTCAAAACCTGTAGTTAATACTGCCAAAAGGAAATCAGACCAATAAAGTCAAAGTCTAAAAAAATTAAAAGAAGAGTATGTGTGGATAAAAAAAAATTTAAAGAGGAAGAAAGAGGTGAATTTTCTGTGTGTTGCAAATACATGCAAACAGTATCACCTGACCAAACTGAGCAAGCAATACATCATAAAGACAACATCTACAGATCCTGGGCTGCTAATCTCCAGAGCGGTCGTTAAAATTTGATAGGCAAAACGTTTTGAATTTGTAGCCGATTCAGGAACAGCACACACTTCGCTTTACAAAACCTAATGAAAATGTGAGGCAGTCATAAATTAAAGCAGCCCAAGGTCACGCTTGACAGAAGGATGGAGAAACCTTACCTGGGGCAGTTCAGAGGCCGACATCACACACAGCCCATCTAGAGGGAATGCAAAGACCTTCTCTGGGAGAAGGGGCCACAATTTAAAAACCCACAGACACCACTCGCTACAGAGGAGGAAGGTAGAACAGCGAGTGCAGCCCAGTCCCGCACCGAGGCAGTGAAATGCTGGGCTTTTCTGGTGCTAGTCAGAAAAAACAGAATCACAATCTGGCAATCTCACTGAGGTGAAAGAAAAAAAAAAACAATCAAAAACGAAATGCATTTTCTTCCCATAGTGGAATATCTATTGGTGCAGTAGAGGCAAATAGGGCATTAAGCTTCACTGTGAACAGTGTGACTTCTCTTTAACACCGTTTTAGCTTCACAAGGATAAAATCAGGAAGTCTGCAGAATCTAGAAAATTCTCACAGGTGCTAACATCACCCCCGAGGTTGAGAAACTGCAAAACAAGGTCAGGAAATCTCAGAAGGTAATTGATCACAGCTGCCGGACTAGGCGAGGGAAAAGGTATGCTGCGACAGACCAGGAGGGCGACGGGGGCAGTGGTTATAGGGACAGGGGGAACTGCCGCAAAAGAACCCCAAACCCGCTGAAGTATTACACTTCCACCTGTAAATATACTTGGACCACCGCTGTTACTTTTGCAATAAAATTTTTGCTCCTGCTCTTGGCCACCCAATTTTGAACATCCATCCAACCTCAAAAAAACCCACAAAACCACCACCACAACCACCTCCCCACACCTGCAGCCAACCTCTACAAGCTTGCTCGAAATCAAGTAAGTGACCTAGTGATAAGGAGGGGGAAAAAAAGAAAAAGATGGAGTAGATGCTTTTGGCACTGGTGATGTAACAAGGTAAGAAATTATAGTCAATGATAACCATTGAGGTGAGAGAAGCAAAGTATATGAATAGCTGAAAAAAAGCGATGCAGAAACATTATTATTCATAGACTATCAAACTAAAAATACTTTTAAAGTACAAAGGTCTGCCTTGGGCCCAATTCTAGTCAGTATTTTTTATTCAAGACTTGGAGAATGGAAGAGAAATTGTATTTATGAAATGAACGGACTACATCAAAAGGAAAAGACTGCAAACTTTCAGAAGGGGAGGATAACATTTCTAAATTATATTGCTGAATTTGGAAGACAGCCTGAAAAGACAATTTTTACTTGTATAGAAGAAAAGGAAAGCATGCACTAAAAATGTGGAACAATAGACTACGAAGCAGAACACGGAGAAGTTCATTGGGTTATAATCAATCACAAAGTATACACCAGTTAACAATGTGATGTAAGAAAGAAGGGTAAAGCCCAATTCTGATGCACATTGATAAGGAAACTTTACGTGTGCAAGGAGATGATACATTCTATTAAGTACTTCTGAAGTTTCTGCTGAAACAACCCAGTTTTGGGTATGACAACTAAAAAGAGATACTTTGGACTGTCCACATTTGACCAACAATGACAAGAGATTTATAAACAAGACATACGAAGAAAGGTGAAAGGAATAGTCTTTTTAGTCTTCAAGAAGTAGTAAGTACAGAGATCTGACAGCTGTTCTACAGCATATGCAAGTCAAATATGAAATGTTCATTAGAAGAATCACTACTGAATGGCATTGGCTTAACCTGTAGCAACTCAAATATACTGGGGAAAGAAAAGGAAAAGGACATTTCTAATCAAGCAGCATGAAAGGTGAGTTAGAGACACTTTAATACGCATTACAGGTGTATTTTAAGAATAGGTTATACATCCCCTGTCAGGGAAAATAAACACTTGCTGAGTTTTTCCTTAGTACAAGGATGGACTAAGCTGGTCAACATCTCCTTTAGTCCAAGTTGTAGCCCTAACAACACCTCTGAGGTTTAAAAAAACCCCCTGCTTTCCACATGCAATGTCCCAGTTTTGATGCCACTGTAATTTGAACAAAGGCCAATATTTATTGCTTCAGTGACACGTTGTTCTACACAGCTTTTAAGCTTAAGGTGTCAGGTATCTAAATGGAGAAAAAGTGTTTGAGTAACGGGCTTACTATAAACACACACCATCTTGCTAGTTTGAAGCTGCTGGTAGAAATCCTACCACGAAAGACAGAGGCAATGAGGGCCTTCACTCTCCAAGAGATCTAACCCAACTCTAGAACGCACACCACAGAATTCCCATCTGGTAACAGCATGTACTTGAGGAGCCCTATTGACTTCTCAAATTCTCCAGATTTCTAACAAAGACTATGAGGCTACAGGTTCAAACAATAAAATTATTCAAACTAACTAATACTGAACAACAACAAGGTTGAATATAGTTTACAAGCTTAATTTGACTATTTGATGAGGCAGATGGGGGATTCTCAGAACTAAGTAATACCCTCTTCTCCCCCCAAAATCAGACTTCCAATGCTGACAGTTAACAAAAAAAATTAAAAACTATTCAGATTTTAGTTCCTGCAGTCTACGTAGGATGGCGTGACATATTAGAAAGAAGCACCTAATGAGAGCTGATGATCTTACTCGTGTCGTATTTAACTATTTAACGTGTGGCTGTACAGAAGCAGAACCAGATTATTCTTGGAGGTGCACATTAAAGGATGAGGGCAATGGAAACAAATTGTAACAGAGGAAATTCAGATTAGATATTAGGTTAAAAAAATAAAATTCACAATACACTAGTCCAGCACTGGAATAAGCATCCCCAAAAGGTGTGGAATCTCCATCCTTGGAGATATTCTGAACAAGACCTGAGCAACCTTCAAGAGTATATCTGAATGTCTGTTGAGAAGGAAAAAATAAGACCGTAATCACAAGACTGAATCACATAATTTTTTTGAATAACCAAATACAACCCCGTGTATTCTGTTCATTGCACTACCTGCTAGATCTTGGTAATTATTATAAAGCTAGGTAAAGAACAGGGACATATTTTTCTGTTAAATATGAATAATAAATATTTATATATTTATATATTTATATATTTAATATACATTTATTTAACAATTATTTATATTTAATATAAATTTATTTAATAATAAATTTATTTAACAATAAGAATAAATATATAAATATTTTCTGTGACCTGCTATCACATTAGTCTAATGAAGTCAAAAGGCATCTTTCTTCATCAGACAGTTCCAAAAAAATCATACTGAGCAATGGTCCAGGCCACATTTTGCTGGGTCTGAATTATAAACTTCCTGGCTGAAGTAAAGTTTCCAGTCAGTTACTTCCATCTTATCACCCGCAGGGACACAGCTGCCAACACGAGTGAAGACGGCTAAGGGAAATCTCCATTAAAAAAGCCTCCGTATCAGCTTAGTTGAGATATAAAGCAGCAATCTTTCTACTAGTATAAAACAGGTTCTGAGGTTTTTATGTTCATAGATTATGAAATGCCTGCATTTGAAGAAGCTGCTTAGTGACACTGCTTGATTCTACAAGGGGGGTAGCAGACTGGTACATTGCGTAGGAATTACAAGTACCTAAGAGATCGTTAATTAGGGGACCTCAGGGTTATCTCTGCATTGCTACTCATTGTAATAAGGGCTTTTGCTCACTGAAGAAACCACTTCTTTATTACTCTCCACCACTTTACCAGATGTTTCTAGCAGTGGGGAGAAAAAAAAAAAAAGTCTTTTCAAAAATACATCTAGGGCATGCTTCTGTAAGCAGCAGTGCCAGTTTAAAGATCCCCTCTGCCCAGTGCCCGCTGGTTTCAGCCCCTGCGCAGCCGCTCTTAGTGGGCTGGCATAAATTAAAGGGTATGGACAGGAACAAGCAGCCCAAACCACGGAATGGTAAGAGAGACAGACAGAAGGAAAAAAAGACATTGTGCAAGCAGGTGTAGGAAGCACTTCTATGTAATGTTTAACCACAGTACTAAACGGGGACAAAAGTATAGCTCGCTTGGGCTAGGCTGCCTAACAGACACGTGCGGCTGTAGTTCTCCTTGCCCTCAAAGCAGCAGTACAGACTGCAGATTCTGAAGAAGCTGCACGCAACAGACGGACTGAGACTGCAGAAGACAACTTAGCAAGGCACAGGAAAAACAAGCTAAACACTTTTTAGAGAGAGAAATCCATTCTTTCTGACAGGACCTTCCCCACCTTTGCAAGGGTTCAGTACAGGGAACCTGAGGATATTCCTTAAACCTACTTCCAAAAATTTTAAGTCTAAAATAGTTTCCTTTTTACAGCTTTACAGAACTTCATAGCCTGGACAATGCAAGAAAAAAAAAATTGCAATGTGTTTGTGAAACCTTCTATCTTAAAATCCATTCACATTGAATCTTTCCAGGAGACAGCTCAGCTTGACACATGTAAAATTAAAAAATCTCTCTGGTCATATGCTACTCTATGGGCAATTGCAACAAAAGCAAAGAAAAAAACCCAGGAAAAGACCACCACAAAACAAAAGAACCCCAAGCCTTTTTTGCTAAAAAAGAAACAACAAAAAAACCCTCTCTGTACTTCTCTTTTTTCCACAAAGTCCCTTCTGCGAACTCGACTTTCAGATGCAAGAGAAAATCCAGAGTTTGTGCTGCAGACGTTTAGCAAGGAATCACCTGAGCCCACCTCTGTTCTCTTCCTCACTTGAGCAGGACACTGCAGGAAGACACTGCTAATAACCAGCCTCCGCAGTTCTTCACTGTCAGCACACGCAGGCATTCAGGGAGGCACGGCCGTCGGCACGGGGCTCGGTGGGAAGAGCAGAGGTTGCCAGAAGGAAGTGTTTGGAGGGCACATTACCAGAGCTGGGCTCTGTGTACGTGGCTGAAACATAAGCTGCCTTTCTGCAAGCAAGCTCTTCTAATAGGGATCCAGTTTATTTATTTATTCAGAAGCAGATGGCATCCTCTCAAGACATTATGCAGAACATGACACACAAAACAAGTATTTTCATCTGAGCATATTTTTTCTAATCAACTCCCTGCTATTCAGCATTAAATGACTAAGAAAAATGTGGTCTCCAGAGTCTGGTAATACTCGAGGCTAACTCAAGCTAACTCAGGATGTAGCATTAAGTGATGAAATGTAATGACTTGTAATGCACTGGAGTGCAGACGAGATGACCTCACTGTCTTCTGTTATATAAAAAAAAGCATTCCAGCTGGGGGGGGGTGTGGGGATCACAAACTGCAGCCTCCGTGCTGATCTGATGGACAAACCTTGATTTAAGTCAGAAGTGCCTAATGCAACTTTGTATTTATACAAAGGAAAACAAGAGGCAAGAAATCCTGTCATGAAGTGTGTCAGTAACACTGCCATGCAATCACTGTATTGTCGGGTCTGTATGACACTGCTGATAGGTTTCATATTTCGTTTTTATGCAGTTCCTCCTGGATCATGACCTTTGATCTCCATTCACTGCAAAGCCTAAGCAACACTACAAAGACTTGTGGAAGGATAGCGTGTTAAAGAAAATGTTATTGGTACATGCAGACAAAACATAATTTAGAAGGAAGCTAAATATTACCAAATACTCCCCCCTCCCCTGACCCTCTACTCCACACTTCAACTCTGAAGACCACTGTGTGCCACCTGTAGTAGATACTCCATGGTTTCCTTTTCGTAGGGAACTCGTACATATCCAAGTGTGTTGATGTACAGAGGTTCATTTACCACACAATAGTGCGATGCAGTACCCCAAAACTCAGTCATCCTCTCATTACATCCTCATACAGCACACAATTAAAATGTAAGGAACTCCCACAAACTAACGTGATTTTAGAATTTTCTGCATGGAGAACGTGGATGGTCCTAATATTTTCCAATCATTTAACAATTTACTGGTTTTGTTTTTAAATAAGAGCATGCTGAAAGAATACTAGTACTAACTCCAGGAATTTGTATGTTACGCACTGTACCAGGGTGGTCCAAATTCAGCAGTCATTGCATTTACATCCAACTTTTAAGGTCCCTTTCCCCTCCTGCCAGTGTTTCCAGCTTCTATTCAACGCCTTCCCTGCACCCCCACCCCGCCCCCCCCAAGACTATCACCTTCCACACCCTGTGTAAGGAGGTCCTTCCCCCTCCTCTCCCAATATCCCTGCCTTCCATTCCTTCCACCGACAACCTGCTCCTGCAGGCACCATCCCAAGACTGCCACACCATCGCTCGAGAGGGGACGGGCCTGGGAGAGCTGCTGCTGCCAGCGGCCTCCCTCCCATGAGCAGGAGCTGCAAGCCTGGCTCTCCCGGAGGCAGGGGAAGGGAAGGACTTCAGGACCTGGACTGCATTTGCTGCTCACATGGTTCTCCCTCTCCTTTGGGAATGGGCAGCAGACTCCACAGACAGATCATCTGGGACCCACTCCACCCGTGACCTGCCTGTTGGGATCAGCTACGATCTGCCAAATTAACTGCATCTCAAGGAGACTTGCACCCAAAGTTCTCGTGATCAAGC
>Ga0181612_124294_pt1 | contig 16290 bp, 6 predicted proteins | sample HoacroProtozoa21_FD_119630 | JGI IMG/M metagenome (GOLD analysis project Ga0181612, IMG submission 119630) | Hoatzin crop microbial communities from Cojedes, Venezuel. Combined Assembly of Gp0051906, Gp0051904, Gp0051908
ATGAGATCACAATAACCCTTGATTAAAGACTGCAGAAAAAACCACTTGATCGACCCTTTGTCAAAATGTGGGTCTCAGCTCTCAATAAGGACTGACAATTTCTTCAGTAGCTTTTCCAGTTTCTGTTATCTACTGCCAGAACCTTATGAATTTAAAAGCTTCTGACCTATAAATACCCTGATACATCAGACGTATGCTTTTAATTCCTCATCATCTCTGCTCCCATGAAATCCCTTCCAAATCAGACATGAACAAAACATTGAAAACCTCTTGTCTTCACTATCCCAGCAACATCATTCTGAGGAATTTTTCTAGGTAGCTTCCTCACACAGCTGATACACCTCACTAATATTAACAACTACTTTTAGATACCAGGTACTGACTAGACAGATTTCAGTAATTACAGAAGAAAGATTAATAGAGTACACACTTCCATTCCATTTATTTATACTGAATTCACCTCTCCAATAGTAGGCTGTTGCTGTGGGAAGTTTTGAAAGAGGCTTGTAACGGTGCTGTATTTTAGAGACAGAACTGGGAGGTTTCCCTGTGGAAGCAGCAGCGCTGTACTTTGAAGTTGCTCTTGTTTTAGAAGCAAGATACAAGAGGCCTTGAATATGCTCGACTATGAAAGGACCCTGTTCTTTGTTACCAAAGACTGAAGACACTACTTTGACTGTTTCCAGTACCTCCAAGTATGGACGGTTACATTCTTTTAATCTAATGTTCCTTCACGATTTCATACAGATGGTTCTCTCTTACTGCATGCTCATAATCTGGTGGGATGCTTGTCTGTTGATTGGCTTTACCCTCTTCTACAGATTTCAGTAGGGAGAGAAAGGAAGAGACTGCATGCAACGGTTGTTTGAAATTCATTTACAAACTTGGAAACTGTAGAATGCATCCTACAAATCATTATACAGTAATCTTCCTAATTCTTGGGTCTCCTGTTCCCCTGGGGCTTGCTGCCTTTTTGATACTGTTGGACACTTTATTAAAGCTATTTTGGATGTTTCCATTTTGCTGCTTAGTGCAAGTGATAACGCAGTTACCAGATCGTGCTTATATCTAGTTTTAAATCTTTCTCTTTTCTGCCAAGAAGTTTTGGTGACAACAGAGAAACTCCATTACAACTGCCCACCAACTTTAAACTTTGTGACGTTTGCTCTACTTGCCACACGGTCACTGACAGCTCAGGCAGTTTATTTACGATTCTTTTCGAACAATAATTACGACACATACCTGGATCATTTCTTTGGAGTAAGTAAGTCCAATACTGATCATATAACTTGTAGGAACCTCAGAAAATAATGTGGAACAGTGGCCTAATGTTACTTGCAGGGCAAATTTGTCACTATTTCAGATGATCACCAATAAATAATGCCCTCAAGTAGAATATTTTATTTGATTTTGTCACCAGTATTTCTTACGTGCAGATGTCCCACTTTGGTTTTGCCCACCAAGATTTAGAACTTTTTTCCCAGAAAAATTTATTAGCTGCTTCAGACTCACCTTTCAGCACAACACATCCTTCCTATGAGTTATTGTTTGTACCTGAATACAGCGTAGGTAAAACAGAGAAAACTACAGCAAAATATAGAAGAAAATGGTTGCCACCCAAAATATGCCTACCACTTTTATGCACAAGTCATCAGGAATCTTCTGATTCTGTTTATCTTCTCTAGGTATTACACTGCTATATGTCTTTTTCATTTCGATTTTTCCTACCAACAAGCACATGTTTCTTTACCTCTCTTTTGTCAGAAGCCATAAGACAGACATGGTGTAAGAACTGTAACCAAGAAAAGAACGAAGTATAACTGTCCCAACACTCCATAGCCCTCTGATAGCTCAGCCTTGAAAACTGAAATTCACTAAGAAAAAGTATGATTTTTAAAAATGGCTCAAAAAAGAGATCGCACTTTTCTAACGGAATGTCATGAAATAACACATTTTGTTAAATATTCTGCTTACTCACAGATATCTAAGATAAATATTTCCAGTAATAATCTACACTTTGTTTCTTTAATGTATTTAACCCAAAGAATTCTTTGCAAGCAACATAAATGTTGGCTGAGGTAAGCAGCGAAAGAATGGATAATTTTTTAAGGATCTATGCCACAGGCCACAGCACAGCACTGTTTAATCACCTAATGGCAGTTTAATATCTTTAATTGCCAAGTTACTCATTACCATTATTCTTCAGTCCTGTAGACAATGACAGGAAATTAACTTTTAAAAACTACTACCACCAACACTCATTACTTTCCAGCATTCACTCCATAGAGAAACCAAGTTTTCAGACTTAATAGGGCAGGACAGCACCATGGATAAGAAGTGCCAAAGTTCACCTATGCTTTTGTGCAGTTGGTGCTGCTGCTAGACAAAACTCCTTCTTTTTGCTCAGGTGAGAAAAAGGATCGATGCTCTGCCTTTGAAAGGTCCGAGCAAGCTGCCTGCAATTTGTGCAAGCCTACAAAAAACCCAAAACAATACACAGCGACCCATGCCCATTAGAAAGACAGCAAAAAATAATTATTTTCATGTTGCACAAAAATGCATAGTATGCCCTATTAAGATTGTATTATAATTCTTTACTACTGGTTCTCTGTATGACTCCGTATCTTCTTCAGACCTTGTATTTTCTCTGCATTTAATATGTTTATGACTGACAGCTGTATCAACCTAATTTGACTATTTAAAACACAATAAAAACTAAGAAAAAGTTTGCTATGATTTTTTTCTGTATAAACTTCAAGGAAGCTAGTCTTTTCTATATTCTCCTCCTCTTCCCACGTCTTACATGCTTATTCAGTGCACCACATCAAAATCATTTCCACGCACTTGGGGAATTCAGAACAGGGGAAGATTTGTTAACTTAATTAGAATGGTAAAATGTAAATAATTTGCTCTTATACTTTCAAATACTCAGTTATCGGTACATGAGGGGCAGTTTACTTTTCAAAACATAACTGCATGGCATCTTGAGTACTACTTCTATTTAGAAGGCAGGGGCTTCAGACTACTGCACTGAAAATTAGTGTTGTCATTCTATTTTCTTTCTTTTTCTCATTACTAGATGCCTGAAATGCGGTTCTGAAGAAGAAATACCAAATCAGCTCCCCTATTATCTGCGTCTGCCTCACCACATAGCAGCAGAATTTCCTCTTGCATGGGGAATTCCTGGTTCACAGCCTCTTCTGTGGAACTTTCAAAAAGACATTTCAAAATATTTTACTATTTTTCATCTTATTTTTAATCTAATCTTTGTTCTCTCTAAGTTCATCATATCATCTTTAAAAGAAGATCATATACAGTTAAGAATATATACATATTGCCCACACAGTAAAAACAAATCTCAAGCCCAGGAAACTCAAGATTGAGCCTGGAGTTCTGATGAGCCTTTGGCTCTCTGCTGAGCTAGCAGACGAGGTGCCCCAAACTACACCATCTGCCAAAGCCAGCTCAGCAGCAATGTTCAGCGCCTTTTCCTGGTCTAAGGCTGATCTGCCCTGTCTCCCTGAACAGAACACCTCAGTCTTCACCTGCAGCAGCCATAATTTGTTCGTCTTCGGTTCCCACCCAACTCTGCTAACAAACTTCATGTCTAATCTACAAAGAATTGTTTTCCCAGTCCTTGCTTCTGTTTTCCTCTCTACCAAGTGTGATTTCTAATGCATATCAAGGTGTCACTGAGGCTGGGATTTCATTACTGCCCTAGAACACTGCTTGAAAAATCCAAATTACCAACAGCAGACAAAATCCAAGCCTGGCTGGCATCCACATAATTCGCCTGGCTGAATGTGTATGTCAGCGACTGAAAAAAATATGCCATAATTATTGTATTAGTAAAGTACAATGGTTTAATTTCATTTCTTTGTGGTACACAATTTGCATCTGTGATTCACGCTTATTGTGTAGGGAATATAATTCCACTAAAACCAGTAGTTGGGATTTGGTCTACAAGGTTGTTCAAAAGGTCCACTAAAAATACTGTGCCCTTGAAAGATTAACAACTAATTCACGAAGAAATATTATCAGTACACACAAGAGAATAAACTCAGAGGTGGCACCACTATTCACTATAGCTGTATAAACTGTGATCTAAGCAATTAGAAGACACAATGAATGCACAATTCATAGACATTTTGTACTGAAGAGTCTGTACACAAACACAACATCTTATAAATCTTCACCGGCTCGCAAAAAGCTGCTGAGTTTCTTTTATTCTTGTAGCTGCAAGCAGCTATAGTACAAAAGAGAAATCTGTAGCTCTGATATGTCATCCCTCTGAAATGGGTAATTTAGGGTTATGGTTTCAGAATCAGCACATTCTTCAGCACTTTTCTTCAAAGAAAAAAATTTGTGAAAAGAATCAAGTAAAACCATGGCAGTACATTAAATAGAAGACATCAAAAAGTCAGAACTGTGAGCCATCATAAAATGACAATAATCTTTCTTTATATTCCTGCGTTTCAGAGAATGGAAAGACAATACAGGGAGGGGGGAGGGGAAAGGGGGAAAAGGGGTGCTTTAATGATTTTTAAAATCCTTACAAGAACCTGTAGCTTTATGTGAGCCTGTATCCTAGGCACATGTGGAGAAAAGTTACAGAACTTCTGTCTCCTTCCACAAATGCCAAAATGGATAGCAACCTATCCAGCCTGTGTTCAAAGCAGGGCAAGCACTACCGCTCAGTGAAGAATCACAGAGAAAAATCCAATAACCATTTCATCCACAGGTTATGATTCTATTCCAGGGTTTATTACGTCAAGGCAACTAACACAGCTCAAATCTCATTTCAGTCCCCCAAATAAATGAGTGGTCCTTCTCTGTTCCAGTTACAAGCAATAATAAATCTATGAGGTATCTGTGTGAAAAGCTGGCAATCTAATTTGATTAGGAAAAAAAACTGTGCTGAGAAACGAGACACACAGCTTCTCAGTCTTGAATATTCCACTAACGTCCTTCTAGTTGATTTCATACATTGCTGTAACCAAATGAAAGGGCTGCAGGAGGCAAAAGGAGCAACTCTAAAGAATATTATTGCCACATATTCTTCAGAACAGCTTTTACTATCACTAATGATCTATTGATTGGTCTGGCGATAAGTAACTAAGAATAAACTGACGCTGAATTTTAAGGTAGGTGGTTAACCGATATGGACTATCAGGTAGATCAAACATTAAATAACAGTTTTCATTCCGCCAGCAGAAAAACAAATTGGATTCGACATTCTCGAAGGTAAAAAGGCACCTCTACAGTAAACACAGAAGTTTCAAGTTATGGTCACTTCCTAAGGCATTAGTGTTTGTCACACGAGCAATACCGTAAGATAAACACAACAGTTCACAGCAGTTCACTAGCTGTTTGATAACAAAAGGGACAAAGGGGCTTCTTCAGGAATGACAGCTACAGGAAAACATTCTCAAAGGAGAAAATCTTTCTTAACAGCACTCTGCCTGCATATTTTTTATAACTTTCTATTTACTGAATTCATGCAAAATAATGCATATCAAAACAATCCATTAATCCCTCAGTCCTGCACATTGCTCCTGCAGCTCCAGCAGTAGAACACTTAAGCAACTGACCTTCTGATCAAGAAATGGTCCAACCCATTTGCTTTACAATGGGATAGTTTAAATCGAAGTAATTAAAAAAACTCTAAAAGGAAGATGGGGATTTACATAGTTAGGAAGGGGAGCCAGTGAAGGTTTTCTAGGATACTTGGTACCATAAGTGCTTATTTATCTCTCATTTCTCAGTTCATGAACATTTCCAGTGTCTGCGTACTTATTCAAGTATTTTGTAGGAACACAAGTTTCTACACAATGCGACTGAATATACTTCACATGTCTGTAAGGAGAAGAATGAGAAATCTGTATATCTTTAAACATGCATTCTAAATTTAGTGAGCCATTTTAACATATTTGAGAAACCAAAGTTAAACTTATATTTCCCACAGAATCAGGACACTCACTCTGTGACTCCTAAAGCCCAGATTCAATGTCAGGACAGGCAAGAATACTTGCTTATATGTTTGTTAACATCAGCCCAAAATATGCCTGCACTTGTCTAGTAATCCTAAAACTTCCTGCTCTAAAGAGGAAAAAAAGATTTATTTCTATATCTTAGTGGTCTAAGAGATCTAAGACATGAGAGGTAGATGCTCTTCTTCTAGTGTGAAATTCATATAACTACATACGAAAGAGAACAGAAAAATGAAACAAAAAGTGTGATCCTCCCCTCTTCATCTTTCCATGTAAATATTATCATTTGAAACAACACTGAAATCTGTCCTTGATTACTTATACAATTCAACTTCGGCATGGCACAGAGCCCGAAGTAAAGCAGTGCTGCCCACTTATATCTGCCCAGTCAACTGTTCACATAGTTTAAATGTTACTTCATTCCCTTAACCACATTCCTTCCGTACACATTTAGGTCTACTGTGATATTAACACTGCAGTTGTGTCGTACTTGAAGCTCTAGGTTATCAGCAGAGAATATGCTGTGGGAAATACATCAGTAGTTCTTGAACAATATATATGTAGGATATGGAATACTTTGCGGATTTCAAACTGTATCCAGAATAGTACCAAATACTTACTGAAAGGCTGAGAATCAATTTACTTTAAAAATCACCCTCTTAAATTGCTTTCAAAAATGTAAACAATTTGTTGTCCTCAATGCAGACAATCTATTCTGCTAACAGAGAAATAAGACTAGCAATTGCAAACAACTTTTAATCCCAATTTATGCTTTTTGTGTGCCTTCCAATAGACTAGATACCAGAACATCAGCATGTGGAATGCTATAAATCCGGGGAATAGCTGCAGTTTTAACCATGGACTTTAATTCCAGGGTGAATTTATGTGGTCCCTAGCTAAATATATCCTTCTAAGTAAATTACTCATGCAACTGCCTGTAGGAAAGCTTTCTGCAGATAAAGAAACTGTTTCCAAATGCTACGTTTGACAGCACATACGGCATAAAGTTACATTCTTTTCTCACTGGCAAAAAAGACCCCCAAACTGAATAACGTAGAATGCATAGGTTCCTCTTCTCTCTGCACAGACTGTCCAAGAGATAGGTTAATGCTGCCTGATTACTGCTCCTTGCAACACACTGTATGTATCAGCCTACTATACGTTTATCTCCAAACCCTGTAAACAGAGTGATTTCTAAGATAATGTGAAGCACATTACCACATTCATTTCTATTTATCCATGCAGAAGACAGTAAAAACACATGCCTAAACCTGCGCCTTTAGTAGGATGTGTAACTCAGACACTCTTTCACTATCCTTTTTTCCCTCTCTTTTCTATGTTTTCTACTTCTTACCATTGGAGTTGTCCTGGTCCAAGGGATTATCTGGTTCCATTACTTCAAATAAAAGCATCCAACATGCAGTTCTCCATGCAGCAGAGGCATAAAAACACAGCAGTTGCCTAAGCTGATTCACCTGATTTATGAATTAGTGCTGCATCCATAAGAGGCTGTGTTTCTTCTTTTGTATTACATCTGGCTCCTTTTCCAACTAGATGGCTGGGTATTACAGCATGCAGGCCTTTTTCCAGCATCCTCTTAATGCATTATATTTAAAGTAGCAGCAACCTTTTTCTCCCATCCCCCAGACTAAGTTACAGCAGTAACTAGGCTGAGCTGGCAGAGAGCGGAGCACATTCAGAACAGGACCTGCAAGCGTTCTCCGATTCGTGTTGCTGCATAAAGAGAATGATTGATACAATAAAAAGTAAGTGGGGTTTGACACAGTATGGTATGCACTGCAGAAAATCACACCAAAACCAGCAAAGGTCCTGAGGGTTTGGGGAATGCCTCCATGAAGCCACCAGTACGCAGCCCCTCACATACAAACACAAATTCTGTCCTGTTCCCTCCTCCTCTTCCCCCCTGCTACAATCTTTTATAACCCTGGATCTCCTCCAGCAATAGTCTGTTCCTTTACTCAGTTTATAATAAACTCTGCCATTCCCTTGTGTCCCTAGGGCTGTCTTGGAAAGGAAAGCGGCTGTTTGCAGAATGAATAGACCAGCCGCTGCCTAACAGCGAGGCAACTCAATGACTCCGCACCGGGCAGTTGTAACTCGCTGCAGCAACGGCTTTCTGCTGGAGTCCTTGTCCTACATTTACCTCCTTTGCCAAGCCAGGAGCTGCTGCTAAGTTTGCTTTTTAAAAAGCCTTCTGCAAATGAGCTGGCGGGGGAAGCACCAGCTTAGCTAGAATCATATGGTAAATTGTATCAGTCTGCAACTGCAGACTCTCTCAACAGAGACAATATTAGCTGACAGAGCGTAGCATTAGAAGTCAGGTCACCTTCATTCTGCTACTGGATCTGCCACTAACTCCCTGAGACCTCACATAATTCATAACTCTTCTTTGTGCCTCAATCAATATTCTATGATATTGACATTGAAATATGTCTTATCTCATGGGAATACAGCTGGAACTTCCCAGCTTTACATGTTTTGAACTCCTTGAATAAATAGTATGGAACAAGGACTGAGGAAGAAGACCCTACCACCTAGCTGAGGAATCAAAAGTTTATTTTCTCTGAAGACTTCTCCACAAAATAACAGAAAAAGATATCCACATGCAGATATGAACCAAGACGTGTCCCTGAAAGGTAAATGCATATTGCTGTTCCAACAATCCTGAAACAATTCTCCAAATCCAGACTGTCAGGAACAATTTTACTTTGAACCTAGGATTCAAACTCTTTCTTTAATTTTCCAGCTAAGGCATTAGAAAGTATCTTGTTTAAAAAGAATGTTTTTGTCTAAATCTAAGGCAAGGATCACTCAACATCTACAACAGATTTAGTGCATTTTGGGATCGTCATGGCTGATGACACAGGATTCTGAGGCAGGCAGGGTTTTCTATTTTGGTGCTCCTGGGTAATGCTCCTGCCTTACTAGCTCACTCTTCACAGAGTCATGTAACTAGTGCTTTAGAGCTGCCTCTTCACGCCTGGTGCTACAGCTGTAGGCGGACAAATGAATGGCTGGCTGAGGGAGAAAAACATGCAGTTCTGCATGGAGAAATTAACCTAGCAGGTTGATAGGACTCTGCTGTAATTGTACCTTGCGAAAACACCGTTCCTGAGGATTATGCCATATTCATAGAAGAAAAACTCATTTCCATCTATTTGTTTTAAGTATTGCACAGTATATAGCCTCTATTAAATAATGTTCTGAGATCTCTGCCTTGGTCTAAATTACAGTGCTGCAAACCCTATATTCTCTCCCCTCACACCCTACGCTCCCTATGTTCTTTACAACTTCACTACTTCTCCCACTCACTGACAAAACAAAAAAAACCTCCCTCTTTCCACCTTCCCCACAAAACCACCTACTCTGTGACTGCAGGAACATGGCACTCTGCCTGTTAACAGTCCTCCACCTGTTCTGGGTCATGTATACAGTCTGGGAGTTAGTATATGGTAGAAAGAAGCGTGCTAACTCTTGACTGACACATATTATAGCCCTCCAGTCTGAATTAACAAAAGCTGACAATAATAGCTGTAGAAGGGATTTAGAGAAGTTTTGGGGGTGAGGAGTCCTGAACAGATCTCATCTGTCTATCCTGTATCCCAGGAACTGGAGATACACACGCATACACGCACGCACACACACACACAGAGTGCCTCATTAACACAGCCTGCTTCCATCACAGAGGACTAGAAATGCCTGGAGAAGCATGATGTCGATGTAAAGGAATACGTAGTTCTGTAATGAACATGTGAATCCAGACAAATTGTATAAAGAGAAACAATTTGTATTCTTCCATGAAACAGATGCTGCATATACATAATATGCTTTCCACAGACCTTTGAGTGCCAGAAAGAATAAACATCTGTGAAATCCTTCCTTGTTGAGAGTCAGGAATAATGCAGGAATGCTACAGAATAGTTAGGATCAGAATAGTTAGGATCAAGAAATCACAGAATCACAGAATCGAGATAGGAAAGTGAGAAATAATTGTTATTTAGACCTCAACGACTTTATATGACAACTGATTTGATTTTATGTCATCCAAATGATTTGCTCATCTGTAGTTGCAGCCCTAGTAAAAATTAATCCTTAATGTGCCAGTCAGAACGATGTCAATATTTTGGCTAAGACAGTATTCACAATTTCTAACAATTGAGCAATTGTCATACGTTCTTTGTTTGAGCACAGCTCATGCAGTTAGGAAAAGTAGCTCATGCAATGATTTTGAAAAGAAAGGGACAGTTGGAAAACCAGGGCTTTGATCTCTAGGGATTTTAATTGCTCAGGCACTAAACGAAAATTGCAGAAGTGAAGAGGGAAATGATTTTCAGACAAATGGCCTGAATGGTCAGAGGCTATGCTAGACCAAATCCTAGGAAATGAGCCAAGCACGCTGAACTAATGAGTGTGGAAAGAGAAGTCTAGCTAGCATATTCTCTGGAATACCTATGAGGTTAAGCAGAACACAAAATTTAGAGTTTTGGAAAGATGACTCTTCGAGGAAGGAATTTTGAAATGGCTGGAAGTGGAAATTAAATGTACTCCATTTCTGTCTAATCAGAGCATCTCCGCACTCCCCTAGATGGCTAGTTTGGAGACAAAAAAGGAAGTTATATCTAATTGCCTAATGTCTGCATGATGTGCGTTTCAACATCTTTTATACACCAGACTCCAGTTGTGCTCAATATAAGACTTTGGACGAATTGGTAGCTACTACTTCTTAACTTGTATTTCTTTTCATAAAAGATGGGAATCATAGCACACATTGGCGTTTATTTCACACTGCAATGTGAAATTGTAAACAAGAAAGATGGCACTTGCTTTTAGTCTGCTGCAAAACTTTGGGCAAATCACCTCATCTCTCTTTCACCAGCTACACGGATCTGCATTGAATCTGCTTGTTGTTCTTTATCATAAAATAATTTAATATTTCCAGATTAAGTTACATAGTCTAAGTTTGAAGTGCTCTAAATATGGCTATATAACTGGTCTTGCATTTATTTCCAGGGAAAGGATTTGCTTCATAGGTCTGTTGGGACGAGGTTTTGCTACTTTATGTATAGTGGCAATGGATTATGGTCAACAGAGACCATGAAAAGTCTACTTTCTTTTCTACCAGGTGTTTTAAAGATCTATAGGAAAAAGTAAGTAGAAATACTGTATGTATAAACATGCACAGTCAACAGACATTTTGAAAACAATATTCCATTCTTCAAAATAATATTCCCTTCATCCAGAAGACACCTTTGGTATAATTTTTACGTTGTTCCTGGCAATTGTGCTATCATAAGGCCTATCTCTAACAGCCTAAGAACAACGACAAAGAACATCACAAGCACTAATTAGGCCTTGCTCACACTAAGTAAACATTCCCATTTCCATATTGTAACAAGAGACACAGAAGCACAGAGCTGCAGGAGACTTTCTTTGCAATCATGAATGTGACTTAGTTTGAAAGTTATAAAAACTTGAAGAGCTTTAACTATTTAAAGTTCTAATAACCCTAAAATTGCTCTTTTCCAGTATCAGCAGGTAAAAAGAAAATCAGCAATTACATTTATTTGCTAGAATCTTTGCAGAAATGATTGCTAGGGATCCATTCTCAGCATGCCACAACAGCGGCGTCCCACTGTATGAGAAGACCAAGCTGGAGATAGAAAGATCTCCATTATTTAAAATAAGGAGAAAACATTTTAGGCTGCATATCTACAGAAATGAGTGAGAAGAGGTTCAGTTGCTTTTCCCCTTGAGAAACGGAAGAGTGGTACATTATTTTGCCTGCCGTTTGATGCAGTCGTTGTTAGCCAGTGTAAAAGATCAGCATGATGCCACAGCTGCCCGCCACCACACAGTCCTTCTTTGAAACATAAATTCATATGTAGGAGGCAGCAATGAATGCCTGCAAGTTGAAAAGCCAGTGAAGCACAGACCTGCTTAACAAAACAGTTTGCCAAGGTTACTGGGGGTGTTGTCAAAGCCGCCTCTTTTGTGAGGGCTGAATAACAATTCATACCAAGTAACCAGCTTCACAGTTTCTTTGGCTTTACCTGGCAAGGTTTCAAAGTCACTGCTCATGGCTGGGTCTGTTCACATTGAGATGCAGCTTATCTTGCCCTGGACAGCAAGCGCAGGGATGATCCTACTCCAAGAGTTCATGCCAAAGCCCTATTGTGCTGTGTTTCTGCTTGAACTGAACTAGTCCATCATGAATGTGCCTGAATATGACACAAGCACAAACTGAAAAATGGCGCATCCTTGGTTACTTGGTATGGGTAGGAAGAATCCCCCTGCCTTGGCAGAAACTGGTAGTAATTTAACCATTTAATTTTATAATTTCAAATATCACTGGGATCTTCAGGAAGCCCTAGTTGCAGAGCAGCCTCAGTTACTAAGCTAGTATGTATGCAAATGCTCCTGCTAGCAAGCACAAGTCTGGTTAAGAGAAGACTATAACCTATTTTAAGCTTATAACTCAAGAACTTTCAAAAGCGTGATGTGTCTGCTGAGTTTTCCAGCGCCACATGGAAGCCTCGATTCTCAGCTGGGTCCCCTTTCAGAATATGCATCATATAACCTGCAGCAACAGGCCAGACATCTTCTAAGGATCCTTTATTTGAGGAGATGGAAATTTATACTATTAAATCAGCACACTTTTACCTTAATTTTCTGAAGAAGGTGATGCTCTAATCACACATCTGAGGTGGCAGCTGTTTATCCAGAACTCAGCAAAGCTCCACCACAGAGAAAAAGTATGCGCAAAAAACCCTGTGTAACAATTAAATGCAGCGTGAAAAGCTGCAAGACCTGTGTTGGAGAAAGAGCCTATGTGAAAGACATTCTCTAGGATACCAGTGCAAGAACTGGCGTCTGTCACACCTTTCCCTTCAGTGCTTTCTCGTTTTGCGAACCATTCGGAGTTTTGGTTTATAAGAATGTTCTCTGGTTCTCTGGTGTAAGAGCAGTTCAGTATCTGATAGAAGCCCAAAACATGTAACTTACTGAACTATCATTGACTTCAGAAACTTTAAAATACACCAGTTCTCCAGTTTCTGAAAAGACTGAGCCTTGTATGTCCATTCAAATCTCTGCCACAAACTACTAAATCTTGTAATCATTAACAAACAAAATTCTAAAGAATAAACCAAACAAAATGCTTCAAAGTTACAGGTTCTATAGTAATTGTGATTAGAAAATACAACTACAACTATGAAAGGAGTACACATTAAATATTCTACCACGAAAAATGTCAACAATCAATTTCATGTGGTTAACATTTTTAAGACCCCCAAAATTAATAATACTATCAGGACATCCTTTCAGGTTGACTAGAATATAACGTTACCTCCTGCTACTGTACGCTTCAGATGGAGGAAAATGTCTTTGAGGTTCTTCAGTAAAATCCTACTGGTAGTTCAACGAAGGAAAATAAAACTAAACTGACTCTTGGGTGAAAATAACAAAAGGTCTGCAACATGCAGAGTTCTGTGCACAATTTACTGAGCTGTCTGTTGAGATTCCACCCTAGCTGACTTTACAGATTCCTAACTATGTTTCTGCAGTTGTCTCCTAGAAACAGGAACAAGAAGCATTTGCTGTTTTCTCAGCTCTTTTGAAAAACTCTGCAACAGCTTTCTTCACATTCAGGATGCACAAGTAATCAACGTATATTTCCTTAATCAATAGGCAGCCTTAAAGAATGGGTTGTTCTTTGATACCATGTTATGTAAATGTAATACAATAGCAACTTGCTTAATGATGTATCATTTACAAAAAAACTTGCACAAAAAGTACCAATGGAAAGTGCAATTCGGAGCAATACTCATACAAACATTCGGATACTAATCAGAATCCTGAAGGTATCCAAACATTGAATTATTAATCTTACAAGTGTAGACTAGATGTTGAAAAGTTACCCATATTTCCTTCTTGCATCAAGCTAAATTCGTAATGAATATAGCTTCTGAAGGATATGTTACTGAACAGCAAAATGGGGAAAATTAACTGCCATTTCTTGAAACATGGACAGAAGTTCCATCTGACGTTTCTGTGAAGGTTCAGGCTAAAATAACATACTATCCAAATAAGATAAAATATCCTTACAACATCTGCTAGAAAAATAGCGCTGATAGAGCATTTATAATATAGAAATCTCTTCTTGTATATTGAAATCATCTTTTCTTCCCTCTTCCAGATATGGGCTATTCTGCTACTATTTCTACACATCGCTGAGTGGACATGATTGGACCAAGACTAACCGTGATTTGTTTCTCCAGCCTGGATCAGGGCACCTAGGGCTTTTAGTAAATTCTTCCACATTTGTAAAATTCTGCAAAAATAAGAAAGGTTACAGAAAGCAAATGCAAGGCCCAGATGTATCTGAGATTATTTAATTTATGTGATTCCAAAACAGATGGAAGCAAGGTAAGTGACATGAACAAGGCCTTGCATTTTGTATGGAAATAGACCTGCCAGATGAACGCTAGTGTCATGCTGAGTATAAATGGGAGAGAAAACTGACATCCAGACCTCTTCTGCTGAAATCTTGGTTTCCACAAACAGCAGATTATTATTCCCACACATCCACAGTTACAGTATAGAAATGCTGTATGAAAATTTGCAAGCTCCCTACAGAAACACAGGCAACTTAGAAAGAAGAAGAAATCCCAGGCAATGTTTAGGCACATGAACAAAGCTATTGCATTGGGGAAGAGACCTTTTCTGAATCCTCAAAGGTTGTCAGTCTGCTCGCTCTGAGCTTGCTCATTCTTCTTTTCGTCATTTATTGTTTCCTGTCTTTTCCTCCCTCTCCCCTTTTTTATTTAGAGATTCAGCCAATTGTTGTCCTTCCAGACCAAGCAGTCTCTTCATTTTAATAGCTTGTTTAGGCTAAATTAGTCCATATGGTCTCTTGCTTTATGTGAAATTCACACAACAAAAAGCAAAGATTTGGAACTAACTTTTGTTTGTTTCTGTCACTTGAAAGTGAAATGCAAGATAAATGATGTCGTATTCTTTCCTCATGTTTCTAATCTGTTTCCGATAAAAAAGACTTCTAATGTCTCTTCTTTGGAATATGACTGTCATTCTTCCTTTTTGTTGTCCAGTAACTTCTGATTTCACATTCACTTTTTCAATACTCTTTCTTGCTTTAGGCAGAATAAAAGTATGAGAATACAGTCTCTGTTCCCACTCAAATAGTTTTGCTCAAGCTAAGACTTCAGAAATAGATCTAACTATCTGACATAGATAAACCATTTCTTAACCCAAGGTTTCCACAGAATTGCTGAGATATTGGTGTGGGTATGAAGTACATACAGCAAATCTAATTTCAGACTTGGACAGAAAATCAGAAACTTCACTGAAATCAACAGCAAGAGGAAGGGTAAAGTGAAAAGACAGAAAATAAATACTCATCTTGGCATGTGACAAGAGACTGCAAGGTTCAAACCTGCTATTCATTACCCTGATGAATGAAAAATCCTGAATAACCAATCACCTGTCACTCTCTTCCTTCCCTGACCCCTACAATATTTCTCCAATTAGTCCATGCTGCTACTGTAAAGGTTATCCTTGCTTTTTTCTACAGAATATGCTTCTAGCTATTTTGCTCTGTAGAACTGCTAACAGGTCACTGCAAAGGAGTGCCTACCTTCTTAATAAATGCAACTATCATTAAACCGATGGATTATAACATGATGTAGTAAAATCAGAAATTTCTTAATGAAGCTATACGGATTTTAGCCCTTCCAGCCTAACTTACAGAGATGCAACATTCCTGCAATTCTCGAAGAATCCTTTCAAATGTAACAGTCATCTAGTAACTCATGCTTTGCTTATTGCTCACTTTAAATCCATATTTTCTCATTCGCTTTCAGTTGTATTCACCTTTATTTAATAGCTTCCTTATCTGTGGTTTCCCTTTGGATTTTTTCCCATATGGTTCCTAGTGAACTACAGAAGCTTCTCTTACTGTTTTGACAAGTTCATTTTGTTTCAGTGATAATAGAGTGCATCATCCCCATCTGGGGTTTTATTTTCAAAATTGCCTCATTTTCTTAAAAAAATCTTTCCATTCAATTGATTCCGGTTAATTTTCCCCATTCATTTTTCTCTAACTTTATGTCAAATCTCCCCCTATAATGGACCTCCTGTGAACACACAAACAGGTAACGTAGATCTACGCGAAGGCCAGGATGTGGGCTGTAAGAGCACACATCGCTATAAAACCAACGGGAAGGAGAGGCCGACACAACTTTTGGCTGGCACGTCCTCTTCG
>Ga0181612_132010_pt1 | contig 16290 bp, 10 predicted proteins | sample HoacroProtozoa21_FD_119630 | JGI IMG/M metagenome (GOLD analysis project Ga0181612, IMG submission 119630) | Hoatzin crop microbial communities from Cojedes, Venezuel. Combined Assembly of Gp0051906, Gp0051904, Gp0051908
GGAGCGGGGGGGAGTGAAGTGCCGGGCTGCACCGGCCGCGGGCGCCCGCCCGGCCGGCGCGCCTGCGCCGCGGCGCCCGAGGGAGGCGGCGCTGCCCTTGCTCCGGAGGCCGCGGGGAAGCGGCCGGCTTTGTTGGGCACCGCAAGCCGCGGAGGTCTGGTAGCATAGGATAATGCGTCTTGGAACTGTTTCCTTGTGTTTCGTTACTCTGAGAACTGGGGAGGCATTGGGCATAGGCTGTGTGTGCTTAGGGAAAGGAAGCGTGCTATGATGGCTACAAACTTTAGGGACAGACTCTGCTGTTCTGGAGACTCTGGGATGAAGCATTGGTCTGAACGCTGTCGGTCCTTACTTTTCTCTTGCTGCAGCGTTAACATTATGCTAGCTGTCCTTGGGCAGAAGTTCTCTAAAAGTGTTTTATTTTCCTGCTGAAGTGTCTGTGAGTTGATACAGTGAACAGCGCAGAGCCATTACTGTCAGGCATATAAATAATTGTGTCTTAATGCACAGCTTATGTTAATACGTCTTTCGTGACTGTTTTTTGAACGACTGGATTATTGACCCTCTGCACAGAAATGCCAGACCTAACTTGAACCGTAAAAGAGCAAATAGTTTTAACAAAGAAGAGTTTGAGTTTGTCTGAAAGTGTTTTTACAATTCTGATTGCTAGTGAAAAGGCAGTAATTTTTGCAGTCCCAGGAACAATTATACGCAGTTGTGAACAGAGCGAATTGACTTGCCTTGGCGGGTAGATGAACCTCCTGCGATCTCTAGATTATTATCATTATTATTATTGTAGGCCAGTGGGAGCCAAACTGTGTCTTTTCTTTTTCTCCTTTGATATCTTTTATATGGGGGGGTTGGAATTTGGAGATTGTGCTTTGATGCGTTCTCAGCACCAGGGCTCCAAAGTAATTTTCTTACTGAACTGTGCAGTGAAAGGCATTTGTGCTTGGAGATGGAAATTTGCGATTTGGAGTGAGAAAAGAGTGGCTGTCACAGGGGCTTCATGGCAGAGCCACATCATTAGATGTAGGTTAGTGTCCTACAGCTGCCTTGTAGAAATGTGCTTATTTCTTAAAAACAAAACTGAATTTTAACTTTCAGACTTAGTTCTCGTATCTGACTTTGCTTAGCATCTTTTTTCAAAGAAAAATTTACTCTGTTTGTTGTCACAGTATTACTTTAACTTTGTTATGTCTTTTTTGGATAACCTGCTTTGTCTGGGTGATGGGCTTAATGAGCTAATATGTCTTTTATGGCTGTAACTTCTTTGATTCTAGAAAATGTAAGGGTTTTTATGATCTGTGACCTGGAGAGATCGCTACATACTGAGAACATCCTCTGCTCAACTTCATGTAGCCTCTGCTTAATCTGACTGTTTGCCAAACTGCAGAAGTCTGTTTGAAAGAGTTGGGGGGGCGTTTGCACACATATGACTGTAAGAAATCAGAGTCAATGTTTTACGGGCTGTAGCTCAGGGTGACTGTGCTACCTTGTCAGGAGTGAGCCCCTGTTTGTGGCATGCCACCTTTCTACTCGTCTTTTCCATGTGAGCTGGCCACTGCTGACACTCAGCTGTTGCAGTTTAGTCAAATTTGGTATCGTCAGCCATCCTTCTGAAGAGGGATGAAAACTGGAAGGACTGGAGAATTAGGTCTCTTTAAGCATCCTTCTGAAGAGCAATTGCCAGAATAGGAGTCCTGTCTTCTAGAACTCATCCTAGAACTGCATGGCTCTTTCTCATAGCTAAGTTTTTGTCCCATTTGTGGTCTCTTGCCACCTTCAATAAGTAGCAGTCCCCAGACTGCTGATTCTTTGGGCCTTCAGCCAGCCCGGTGGTCAGGAAACCCGTTGGAGCATTCCTTAGCATTGAGCAGAAGAGGCTTCCCTAGAACTAATAGAGTTGAAATAAGTTTGAGAACCATGGACTGCTTTTCTGATGTGCTTCTGGAGCAGGGGCATTGCAGATAATATATCCCTCTTCCTGGTTAATGCAGTACAGGGCTTCTTCCCTTGATCTGAACAACCTTTGAAAGCTGACAGTGTTCTGTCCCACCATCACGCTTGGATTGAGGTTTCTTGTAGGCATTTTTTTTGTGGATTTAGACCTACAAAGTGCAGTTGGGCATGACTGCTCCGTGGCACTGTTAGTAGCGAGTACTGAAATCCTAGATTTGGTGACTAAGGACTAGATCCTGCTTCCTGTTCTCCTATCCACAAAATGTAAGGGAAAATGTTGCTGTTTGTTTAAAAAACAAACACCAGAAAAGTCAATTAAGTGACCTGACTGACTGAACTACTCTTAAAATACTTTTATAGCTGGAGTGGTCATATGACCTCCTGCAGCTCATTTTGGCAGATTGTGTCTTTTGTGACCGTCTCTCTGTAATTAGGGCTGTAGGAAGGAGTTGTGGGATCACTGCACTCATACTGGTAGCGTGAGAAACCAGTGGCTGAGAATTTATTTTTTTTTTCCACTTTATGGGTTGCAGTATGTCAGGTTAAGGTGTGCACCCTAACAGGTCTGGAGACTTCAGTGCTTTTCACCTTCTGTGGTTGGTCCCCTTATTCTGACTTTGCTTGTTTCTGCATACTTGTAGATAATCACCAGAACTGAAGACTTGGGTCTTTTAAGATGTCATTTGCGAGTTAGGTAGCAGTTGTGTTCAATGGTAGTGAATCCTTATTTAAATTCAGGACTTTTTCGATGAGCTTTTCAGTGAAGGATTGTTTTGGTACTATTAATAATGACTTGCAACCTTCTATATACCTGTGAATAGCCCTGTTGGCTCTGTTTGGAGTAGAGCGCTCTGTTTCCTGCTTCATCCTGTGGTAATTTAGAGAAGGAATACTTTTGATTTTCACTCCGTCTCTGACTAACACCTCAGAATCATGTACATGCTTATGAAACTTCGTGGTACCATATTCAGCGTTGTACTCCTGGATCTCAACAAAGCCAGAGAGAGAAGAACCCTGAGAGAAAAAGACTTGCATGAATCTTGAAATGAGTGATTAAATAGGACATTAGTCAGGAGCCAAAACATGACATGGAAAAATACGTAGCAGTAGAGAGCCAGAGCGAGAGGGGAAGGTAAACAAAGAAAAACCCAAAAAACTATGCAAGACAAAGCTTGGCTGATGTTTTCCCAGGCACATTCTCTACCCTGAGTCTATTAAATAGTGTAGATTTACTGTTGGGCTTTCTCTAGTCCTGGTTACCTACTCTGAAGTGTGTCATCCATCCCATTCCACAAAAGGGAAAGAGAAGTGGCTCCCTCTGGAGCTGGCTAGTCTGACTTTGGAAGGATTTCCCTCCTTTCCCTCTAAAGCTTGCAGGCTCCAGGAGCAAAGACTAAGCTGGAATCTTGATTTGTTTTCCCTTTTGATTTTTTTTTATTATGTGCTCTGCCCCCACCCCCCCAGCAATAGGATACAGCTTTATACATGATGGTGGGGAGGTGGAGAAAGCCAAGAGGGAGAGGCAGTGATGATGGAAGGAGCAGAGACTTGTCTACTCTGTAGAGCTTTGCATTGTTTAGTTGGCCTGCATGCTGTTTAATAGCTGCTCAGGCCCCTGGATTTAGTGAAACAGATACAGAAGCTGCTAAGCAAGTAGAAATGAAGAGCAACCTCTCTAAGCTGGGGATGCGACTGCAGCTTCACTGTAATACCCGACAAGCCTGATGCTGCTGATTTCATTAAAAGCAACATTTGGGGCCTCAAAGCAGGGTTTAATACTTGCTATATATTTTTTTAAATATGCTGACCTTATCTAGTAAGCCTGTAATATTTGTTGCAATGAATAGCAGCTGCTGCATAAATAGATATATAATATCAGTTGCCAATTCTGAAAGCTGTGCGGAGACTGTGACTTGTTTGAAGTGGGGTTGCTATTAAAAGGCAGGTGGCAGGATGTTTATTTTACACCTTGTTAATTGCTTGTTTTTCCTGCTGTAATTGGCTTCCTAATGGGGGCAGAATGCACTTGGTTTTGCACACAAAGCTTCATTAGTGACAACTGATTGAAAGGATTTGGAGGGTGGGATTTATATGAAATATATATGTATTGAGTAACAGATGTCTCTGCTAAATAGAGTGTGTGAGGGAGTCAAAAAATGCAAATGTTTTTCCATAAAATGATTTAAGGTGTCATTGTGTTAGATGTAAAGCTCACTGCCTGTTACTCGAGAAGGGGGCAGAGACTTGATCTTGCTATTTTTGTGGGGTAGAGACTTTGTTCCACTTCACTGCACAGGAGTTAGGATGCTAGGATGGTGCTCTGTACTTGGGACTCGGACAGTGTACGTGTATTCATAAGGATATCTTTAATGATCTCTGTGGCACATCTAGAGATTGCTCCTGATAACAAACTGGGAGGAGATGGTGAGCAGTGGTGCTGTTTAGTAGCTTTCTAAGATTTGTGGAGGCTTCTCTTCTGCTTGTGTACATTAGTGCTGTTTCACGTGTCCTCCCATTTGCACTGGGCCCTTGGAGGCAGGGCATTACTGTGGAGAAGCATAGCTGGGCCATCTGTATTTTCAGGGTGATCCCAGTTGTGCTTAGAAGTGAGAGCTGAGGTGGTTTTTTTGACTAGGGATGGGTGCTCCACAAAGGCAGTTCTTGTTTTAATAGTGACTTTTTTTTAATGTGGTGTAAGGCTCCTTAGTGTAACAGACTAGTTAAGAATTGTCCATTGATGGTCGTCATGATGGTCATCAGACACAGTTGTGTCTGATGCCATGAACAGAATTTTGCGATGTTTGGTTTAATATGCTATTGTACCTGTAGAAATTGCTCTAGGTGTCAGGTGAGTGTAGTTTTATGTGTGTATGTGTACATATTTATGTGTATATAAGTACATGTATATAAAATTAATAATAAAAAGGTAAGATAGCCCTTCATGGAAATGGCTCATCACCCTTAGCTCTCCCTAACCGCCCCACCCCTGCCTTTTTTTTTTTTAAAGTACTGAGATGGGATTGGAAAAAACACCCCCCTATTCCCTCACTTCTCTGCTTCCTCAGATGTCAGTATTTAACTAGTTTAGGACTGGTTTTATCTGTCATGTTTGTTCTCAGTAAGGTCACTTCAGGGCAAAAGTATAATGTTTGCCAGTCTTGGATTGACATATTTTATAAGAAAAAGCCTTTATTATATGAATATTTCGCAGCCGAATTGGATGTTTGGGGGGGGGGATAATATCCTGAGGCAGCATTTTAATCGCAGAGATCACAGGAGCTGCCGATCAGTTCTGCTCTTCCATGCAAGTGTCCTCAGATGACAAAATAATCCCCTTTCTTGGGGGGGATGAAATGCTTTTCATTTCTGCAGAATCTTTGCAGAGTAAAGGATGGACTATGAAGTTGAGGTGAGGCCAGGACTTGTCACTTATAAATACTTGAAGGGAGGAGCCTCAAGGTGGTGTTCTTCCATGGTGCAAGCAATATGTGCATTCCTGTTGAGTTTATGGATGTGCTTTTGTCTCTGATGTACTTCCTGTCTTTGGGAATTTTTGTCTATGGGTGTATAAGCAGGTCCTTTCCCATCAAGATCTGTCTCTATTTAAAGAGACTGCAGCAAGCCAGTCCTCTTGTAGTAGTTTGCCCAGGCATCTGTGAGTCCCTGAACTCCAATGAAAAGGAATGGGGCCATTATCTAACTTATTTTTGAAGTCTTATCTCTGAGGCTCTCATAAGTGATGATATATGTATTTGGAACAAAGAATTAGAGCAGGCTCTGCTGAAAGCTATCCTTTGGGCCTTCTGGGGATGCTTATGTCTGTGTTTAAACTTGATGCTTGGGCTTTTTCTTCCATCTGTCTTCTGGCCGGTCTTGTGTCTTGCAAGACTTCATGGGAGTGGGAATAAAAGATGGTTGTTGTAAGCAGGAGCAAAGATCCATCTTGCTGAGTACCTTGTCTGTGACAGTGGCCAGTAGTGGCTACTTAAGGAAGCAAGCAAGCTTATAACAAGTGTGCAGTAGTAATACAATGGGATGCTTGCATTTTATGTTTCATGGAAGTCTGTAACTGTAGTCTTGTTCCAGAACTGATGAGGTAGGGAAGAAAATTAAGTTTTTCTGATTAAAACCACTTACTCAGCTTGGGCGTGTCAGCCTGGTGTGTCCAGATTAAGGTGCTGGATGTCCTAAACCAGTCCAAAGCCGCCCCTGCTATGTCCTGCATCCTGGTGCAAGACAGCTATTTCTGGAAAAGTCCCTGCTAGTGTGCAAAGCCCAAGATCTCCCAGTGTACGGGGCTTCCAGTGTGGACTTGGAGAGGAGGACATAGTCGATGCATAGGATATCATGTTATCATTCATCTGAGTGGGCTGCTGTGCACCTATCATTGTGCCATCCACAGGGAACTTTCCATTGCTTTGTTTATTGAGCTGCTGTTTTTAAAATTAAAAACAGCCAAATGTTTCATAAAATATTAAGACGCACTGCTTTACCGTCTCTCATCAGATTAAGTATGTCACTTTGTGTGTCCTTAGGGTGATGAAGCCAGTCAGCTTGGTCGTTCTCTCACCTTAAGGATGCATTAAGGTGACATGCTTCATCTCACAAGGGGTGCTGAAGCTATCACACTGCAGAACTGGTAACCGTAGGGGTCCTGCACTTTGACTGTGGATTCTCAAATGGAGTTTTGCAGAAGCAATACGGTTTGCTTTGTATGAGTGAATTCCTTTTTGTTGAAGTGCTTCTTGAAAAAAATGTTGAGGTATTACAGTGGTAGACACATGCACGGTGGCTGCTCTGCAGGAAAGAAATTACGGTGTGTTTTGTATGAAAGACCAAGAACTGTTATGTTCCAGTGGGTAAAGGGGGAGAAGCCCCTATATTCCTCAAACACTCTTTGTGAATGAGGATTTTGAAGCTGTTTTGCTTGCAGGTGAATTAATTTTTTCGGCGTTTTAATCACAACACAGTGGCACTGGAGTGGCAGAGGGTTGGGAAGTTGTGGGGTGTAGTAGCCTCAGGACTAGAAGGCTGAGGGAGGGTCTCCGGCTTGCTGCAGAGAAGCCCTGAGGCCTGCATGCTGGTGAAACACAATTATGTTGGAGCTGGGACCGAGCTGTGGAGAGCTAGCTTTCACTGAGTTTTCCATCATCTCTTGCCTCTACCCAGCAGTTCTGGCATTCTTCAGCAAGTATATAGTCCTTGGGAATGCTGCAACATACTGGGTTAAATAGTCACGTAGTTTTAATAAACTCGGGATACAAGACCAACTGGAGTTCTGAATGTCCTTGTTGTTAATGGTTGTGTTGCCTCTTTAAACTCAGTATGTAACGGCACATGTGGCATGTTACTCTTGCATTCCCACTGCACACAGCTAAATCACATACACGTGCACATCAGGGAGCAGTTATTCAGGAGTCTGTTCTGAAGGGCAGCAGTTCCTTTGTCTGATCTGTTACGCTGCTGCTGCTTTGCTTGGTGGTGGTATGAGGGAATAATAAAGTAAAGCCTTCAATCATATGACCTGATCAGAGAGGGTTGCCTGTAGTGATTGATAAGTCCTCTCGGAACAATAGGCTGCTTGAGCTGTGCCCGGGGACTGATGGGTTTGGTTGGGGTTTTGCGTTTATTTTTGGCCTAAGTAAAAAGAACAGAGGGATCAAGGTTGCAGTTTTGTTTACAGCCTGCCTTCAAATCCCTGCCTGATCTAAAATGGTACTTAACTGTATATACCTCTGCTTTCCTCAAAGCTATTTGGAAAGTACTTTTCCCATCTCTTTTAGGATATGCTGAGAATTTTGAGGACCCCCAAATTATTTTGATTCCTTAAATTTGCTCTCTGCCAAGTAGGCATAAAACAAAGACATCTTTCCTCTTTTCACCCTTGCACTCCCCTGGCCTGATGAGCGGCATGCTGAGTGATGGACATGGATTTTCATCCCTGGGACATCGTCCCCCAGCCAGGGCTTTTTCCCACAGGCCTCTTGTATGACCTTGTCAAGCTGCTTCACATCTTTTGATTTATGACACTTGCCATTCTCAGTAGAGAAGATAAGCTTAATATTAAAGAAAGTGGTTGCATTCTGTGAAAGAGCTTTTTCTGTTTGTATTGAGAAACCTCTGAAGATGAGTGTGGATTCTGCCTAGCTCTGTAATAAGTGAATTGTGCCGTGGTTTATCTGTAATGTGGGTGGATGTTAACGTGCAGCGTTACAGAAGGATGCCACCTGTCTGCATCTGGGCCAGAGGTGTATTTGGATGTATTTGCATTTCTGCAGAGGAGATGTATTTTTCTTCTTCTCTGTTGAGATACATCTCCAGTGTGTGGGGTCAGTTTAAAGCAGAGATGTCCTATCTTCTTAAAATGCATGCTGAACAAATATACTGTCCCTTCTATCCTGCAGAAGAAAATGGTATGGGGGTGAAAGAATAGTTTCCTCCCAGCACATGTACAGCCACTTTATGGATTGAGGAGGGGTTTGTGGAGCAAAGAAGAGCTATTGCTGTTGTAGAGAAATACCAATTCAGTGCCCTCTCTCAAGCATTTCTAGCTTCAGCCACAGTGGTTGTGGGCTAGTGCTGTGCTGCAGTGGCTCTACCTGTACTGCTGCTTAGACATTCTGCCTTTGTCAGAGTGAATCGGGACATCTGGAGGAAAGGGACTGTAGGATGACTAGGACTTTTCTGTCACACACAAAAGAAAATTTCTTACTTGGAGAATGGATAATAGAATGCCTTTATTCCAGAAAGCAAGAACTGCCCAGAAGATGCTGCTCCCCTGGTAGAGGTGAGGACACAGACAGCTACACTCAGAAGTAGAAGAGGACATTTCTTCATCTAGATGCAGTGGTAGGCTTGAGAAGCATTTGTTTTCTGAAGGTTGTTTGTGATCTCTTACTGTTCTGTTGGGGTTTTATGTTTCTTTGCTCTCTCTGTCAGTAAATGACCATTTCATTTTGACAGCGCTGTACTGTTTAAATTTCAGTTAGGGCCAGTTTATTGTGGACCTGTTTAGCATCACTTTTATTGCTTGCCTGCATTCCTGCTCTGCTGCGGGATTGTCATTGCAGTGCCTTTTGAGTATCAGCTTTGCTGTCAACTGGCCTGACTCCTAGGGGTTGAAAAGCTGCTTGGGGATTCCTCTGGGAGCCTAAGGGAGTTACTGGTAAGAAGTCAAATTCTCTGAAGTCCCTGAGAAAGCTGTCATAAGCCTTGTGGCTGCTGGGTTATTGCCAAGTCCTTTATTCATAGGACCCATGATGAGCCATTGCTGGATTGTAATGGTTTCAGGTTCCTTTATTATTTATTATGAGAGGACAGCCAGTTCTGGGCTGTTGTCTTAGCCAATATCAGAACACACAAGATTCTCTGTATCAAAGAATTTACAGTTTAATAGCCTTGTTTTCTGGCTTCTCCCCCCACTTTCTGTAGGCTTCTTTCTCCATCCACCTAGTTTACCTGTTGCAGTTTTTAGTCCTAGCAATGATTCGTCCAAAGTCAGACTGCTTTTGCACCCTGTGGTTTTTGGCGACTGGAAGCCCCATTTACCATGTGCAGTACTGACTCTGATGGCAAGTGCTGCTGTGGATAAGCCAGCTGTCCTTTACTGCTGCTCAGTTACTTGTTACAGTGAGGAAAATGGTTTTGATGACCCTTCCTCATGATATGGTGTCTGTAAAACTATATACGTGTGTACACACACACAGAGTGTATGTATTAACTCTGTGTTTGCCTGTTGGTGACTTGTTCTGTTGGGCAGGCTTTTGTATAAGTTTCAGGGTAGGCTCTGACCCTGCATATTTGCTCCATATCCTCAAGGCATTTGGCAGTTTGTTGTCCCCTCACCTGTCTCTGCAGTGAAAGAGGTGAAAGTCAGAACTGGCTTATTTGCCTCATGGAGTTTCCTCTTTTTGCAGATGGCTCATGACTTTGTCCTGCTTCACGGTGGACAGTGTTTGGTATGACTGAATTTTGAATAGCTAGTGATGAAGTTTTCATTTCCCATTGGAAGGTGGCACTCCACCCGAACAGCTTTCATTCTGTGGATGTCTGTCTTGGTGCAATCTTCTTCTGTTTTCAGTTTAGTCCAATTGCCCTACACTCTAACCACTTAGTAAAAAATGAGTGGATTAAAAAGTTACCCAGAGCAGTATTGAAATGTCAAGCATGTGCATTCAAAGTAATTTCAACTATTTAAATTTAAAATGAAAAGTGTTCGTGCATTGAAATTGTTTGATACATTTCTCTGTTCAGGACTGAGCTGGGATGGAATCCAAACCAAACCATGCGAGATCCCTGGAGGGAAAAGTGTAATGCAAATTGGAGGTAGAAAAGTCAGTTTGAGGTTTGGTTTGGCTTTGTCTTTGCAGTCTCTGAATGTGTGCCAGCTATGGCTGAACAGCAGTAGGACAAATATTTAGGTGCTGCTGTACAGCCTATGGAAGCTTTTATTCAGTGGCATGCATTACAGATTTCATACTAGACCTGTGAAAATGTGTTTCTGTCAGAACCCACACCACTTAATTTCAGCACAATGTTCTGCCAGTCCTGAAATGGGTCAGCATTTGCTCACAGAGAGGTTGCTTGGATGCAAGGCTTCGTTCCGGCTATTTCTTTTCTTGACTTGCCTTCTGCAGATATAGTAGTAGTAATAATAAAAAGCCCCAGCAAAATCCTCTCCAAAATGATGCTATTACAGCTGATATATTGATAATTTTAGCAGTCATTTGAGTTGTTAGTGTTTGGTGTTTATGTTGTGTTTATTTTTTGTAATCTGGAACGTCTCATTTTGATTTGAAGTATTTTAAGATTTACATATGATAGCACTACAGTAGAGCTAAGCATTTGGTCAGCTGCATGGATGTCGGCAAACAAGTCAGGGGATGTGTTTCTGAGCCACTGTTTGGAAGAGCTGGGATGTAAGGGGCTGACCGAAAGCTGGAAGTATTTGTGGGGGGAAAAAGAAGCTTTTCTGAAATCCGATATGCCAAGCTGCCCTAGTGTTTGTTAAGTCTGAAGTCAGAGTGGAGACACCAAATTTGAGGGACTGGAGAGGGAAGAAGTCACAGACGATGCAAAAAGTAAGGCTGGTATTTAGCACCTGTGAGTGTAAGTACGTGTGTGTGTCTGTGTGTGCAGATGATGAGAGCAGGGTGTGACTGTTAGCAATTTCTGGATTTACTGTGGAATAGTTTGCATCACCACAGACACAGAGGAAGCTGCTGCTTACTATTCTGGCCTTGACTTGTAATAGCTGCCTATGAGCGTTGATGTCAGCAAGGATCACTGGAGTGCGATGGATCTGGTACTGTTTACCCAACACTCAGCCTGCAGCTTGTGCTCAGCGGCATGGACTGGACTGGGTGTAACAAGGAGTAGATAATGTCAACAGGGTAGGAGAATCCTCTTGTGACTATAGGGCAGACTGCTGTGGAAATATGAGGGAATGGGGAGTTGAAAGTCATGAAGGAAGTCAAACCAGGGGTTTGACTTTGATGTAGCAGCACATGGATGATGAGGATTGAAGGCTGAAGATTCTGAGTGTAGATGCTCCAGTTTATCTTCAGAAGCCAAAGGTCTCTCTTGAAAGGTTTCCTTCTAAGACAAGGTGTGCATAATGTGCATACTGTGTTATGACTGTGTGATGTACACATGTAAAATTGCCTTTCACAGCGTCCTGCTGCTGCAGAGTGGATCAGACTGTCTCTCCTTCTCTGCTTATGCCAATGAAAATAAATTGCTCCATCATAACTTGTGAGGAAAGCAGCATTTTGTAATAGTGTGTATAAGGCCACTGGCCAACAGTGTTGAAAACAAAGCCAGCCCTTCCTGTGGTGTTGGATGCTGCTTCAAGGTAGGTGGGCGAGCCAGCTGGGCAGAGAGGCAGTGAAGCTGTCACTTCTGCAACTTTCTTACTAATGGCTGCTGAAAGGGGCTCTTCTCTGAACTGTGGACAATATGTGTTTTTCTTGCCGCTTTCCTCTCCCTCCATCTCCCAGTTGCTGAAGACAGCCCTGTTGCTTCTGTCAGGGAAGGTGCTGTTTCCTTTCGCAGCTCACAGAGCAGGAGAAGAGGCATTGCACATATGGTATTTTGTTCCAGACATTTTTTTACACCCCTCCCATTTCATTTCAGATCTGTTTTCTCTTTTTAAAAGCTTCGCAGAGCAAAAGATGAGGCTTTAATGACGCAGGGAGGAGGGAGGGAGAGGGAACCTTCCCTCTTGATTTTCTGCTGCTTTTATGTGTCAGTGATGAAGTAGAACTTGGTGTGAGTGTCAGTGTCTCTACGCACAGTGGTGCAGAGCAAATGCCTCATATTTGAGTCATATGGGGGATAGCTGAAAGGAGATTGCATAGGCAGGGCTGACAGAGAGGCAAATGCTGGAAGCTGGAGCTGTGACCAGCTGAGAGAAGGGGGCTGCAGCAGACCTAGCTCTGTCTGCTACCTGCTTCTTCTTTTCTTACTTTATTTATTTTTTGCCAATTCTGATAGCAGAGCACAAGAGTAGATACAGAGTGATTTAAGGGGGCTAGCAGAATCCTGAATGCTGCCCTCAGCTTCTGAGAAGACCTTAAGCCTTCCAAGCTTGTTTATACTCTCTCATTTCACAGTAGTCACGTGATGTTCTCCGTGATCAGTCTTGCCTGCTTTATGTTTTCTCAGGTTTATACAGCTGCTGTGTCTCTGAGTTCTCCTGCAATACTTCAGATGCTTCCTTTGCTTCCTCTCTGCATCCAGTATGTGACTAGGGTCAGGGGTGTTGGAACATGAAATCTCCTTGTCCTGTTTTCTTTGTTATCAGTACCCCATGATCAGCTTGTATTCTGAGAACACCTACTGGTTATCAGTAATGTTCATCTGTAGGACAAACTTGTGCTAAAAGAGGACTTATTTTATGGGATGTAAGAAGTGAGGCAGAAAGTGACGTGTTCAGCAAGTCAGTGAAAAGAGCTATTGCTCCAGTCCAGGTTGTGCTGCCATATTGCATCCGCTTGGCTAGCCTGTGTCCTGTTTGATGCCTTTGTTGTTTCTCTTGAGCATCTGAGCTGATACTTGGTGCAACACAAAGGAGTCACCATAGTATTTCTGGCTTACTGGTGCTGCTGCATTTCTGAGCTTTCTGTCAGGGAATGGAACTATTCTTAAGCCTCTTATGGTAGAAGGATCGCAATAAGGTCACCAATTCTTGCACTTGATATATTACTTTTCCCTGATGTTTGTTCCTTGCTAGAATACAGTTGCTATTTCCAAAAAAGCACTGTTTCCTTAGAAAAATGAAAATTCAGTTCTAGAAAAAAGAGTTGTCTTTGCTGGAACTTGGCTGAAGGCTGCATTTGTCTTTGCGCATGTGCTATGGGTTGTAAACAAAGTTTGCCCTGCTGTTTTCCAGAAGGAGCCACAAAGAAGCTTAAAATATGCATTTCTGTGTGTCTCTGGAGATTACTGTGCTTTCACCATTTACTTTCATCTGAATTGAGCATTGCTACGCAGATTTAACAATAGTGGAGGCCAAGTAAGGGAGCATAATATTAATCCTGTTTAGTTGGCCCTGTTTAGTGTAGCTGTTCCTAATACACTTTGGCTTGGATTCATGCCACCTAAATGACGGGTCTGAAATAAGACATGGAGAGATGCTTATGTCTAGATGATGACTTCCATCTTAGTGGCAAGGGTTGTTCATTTCTCTCTGTTGACCTTAGAGGAAGGTGACTATGATGATCCGCCTAACTTGGGTACTTCACAGGTGCCTGAAGCTGGGTCAGATGCAGCCGAGTCTAGTGTTGGAGAGTCCATGCAATGCATGGAAGACCCATTGTCCATACCACCTTTTGCAGCTTAGCTTTGCTGCTACTTGGGTTGAAGGAAACTCTGCTTATACTTATGCAGAGCTGCTAAAAGCTTGTTTCAAGTTGTATCTGTATTCCTTCTCACTTTTTCTAGTGTAGAGTTTGGTCCTATGCTGCTAGTAATGTGAAGGATGATGGCTTACTTTTGTTTTGCACAGGTATCTTGACTAGTGGTTGTGTGTCATTAAGTCTCCGTTAAGCCAGGAAGGGTTGCTGCTGCCGCTGAAGGTATCGGCTCAGCAAGAAGCATTTACCTGTCATTTGACCTTCAGTGTGACATAACACTTGCCCTTATCTCAGACTGCAGGTAATGGTTATCTAAACTCAGCCAGAGACCTCAAATAAGGCAGAGCCATGCCTACAGGGGCTTCCTCAGGAGTGGCAGAGCACAGGAAGGGCCAGAGGGTGTAGGTAACATCTCCAGGTGCAAGATAATCCTTGGTGTGAAACCTTGCAGATTTCTCCTTTCTCAGAACTTTCTTGCCATTTGTCACTCAGTCAGGTCTCTCTTCTAGACTTCCCTATCCATTCCTCCCCCCAGTATGAGAGCTGGAGGTGAGCAGAGAATCATCATGTCAATCTGAGATTGTGCTAAACCAATGAACTGGGAGGATGCGTTCCCTAACTTTGCCATTAATTATACCTGCTTGTGATGTACGATTCAACCACTGGGTGTCTCTGGGCTGTGCAGAGCTCCAGGCAACAGCTAGTCTGTAGAAAGCTAGTGCTCTGGTTATGCTCGTTCAGGATGCAGTTTGTGGCTGCATTTTTGTACTTGTTTTGAAGGGCATTGTGTTACCTTCTAGCTTGGCTACTCAGAATGTGGCTTCCTCACTTTTGAAAACGGAGTGAGGTGGCACTGTGTGGTAAGGTGGCACTGTGGGTTGCAAATATTAACTGTGTAGTCCCATTCAAAGGGCAGTGAATTCCCCAGACTGGTTTTGCTTTATTGCTGTTTCTGAATACCATACTGCTCTCATTGCACTGAACTGTGAAGAAGGTCTAAGGGAGGAGAATGTTAGCACAGCAGCTTTGCTACCTTTCCCTAACTGATTGTCTTTTTTCTTTTTCCCTTAGCTATGACAAGCTTACTCTTGCATGCACAGTCAAGTAGGTAATTAATCTGTCTCTCAACAGGGCTCTGCTAGCCACAATATTTTCTTCAATTCCATGGAAAAAGTTACTTTTTCATTCTGATGCTGGAAGGGTGAAAGGCAGCCTATTCTCTGCTTTAAAAATGCAGTGATAGAAGGTAAAGCTTTCATTAAACATGCTTGGCTGAGTTTATGTGCTTAAGTATCTGAACTGTGGCTAATATCTTTTGAAAGAGAAGGAAAGAACACACCTGTAATAGCCAGCATTTTATGTTTGGATAGTTAATCAGTAGTATTTTCAGCAGTTAATCGGTAGTATAGAAAAATAATTGAATTCATTCCTTCATAGATGTAGGCCAGAAAAAAATCAAAATATAAATGTCTGTTGCTGTAGGATAGTTCTCCCCTTCGTTCCATCTTGCAGTCATTTAGGAACATTGACATCTAGGTGGTTTGCAGGTGATGGTATCGATGTTGCAGCTTTCTTTGCTGTTATTCACTTACCTGATGAAAGACTGGTGAAACAGGTGACTCGTACCAGGAGTTCTTTCTTGCTGAATTGGCTTTGAGTGGGTACCTGGCTACGCTGAATGGTATTTTGTCATTAAATAGGAAAATATGCCAGCAGCTGGATGCACAGTTTGGTCCCATCACTTGCCTGTGTGCTATTTCTCACAGACTTCAGCACACGTTTATGGTGTGTAAATGGCGAGATAGGATTTTGTTGGACTTAAGCTGGCATTTAAGCCTATCTGAGGTGGTATTGCTAAGTTTTGGGAGTGGTCAGGATGTTACTCACTCAGTGGTTTGCTGAGGAATGTCTGGAGGAGCAAGCCCCGGAACTGGGATCAACTGACTTTATAGATTTCTGGCAGTGATTGTAGTAAGATGAGCAGAGGTGGGTATGTCATGTTCAAGACTGAATAATAGTAGTAATTTTTTTTTCTGAATTGGTTTCATGGCAGCACTGAACTACTGCATGGATAGGAAAAACATGCTGAAAATTAGCTGCTGGGTAGTACCTTGCTATACTGTGCACAGCAGCATGCTTTACAATTGTGTGGGAGCTGAAAGATGTCTCGCTGTACAGATGTAAAGTAATTCTGGTCAGTTGCTTGGTGGCTTGTGTACAGGGCTTAGACTTGCAGCAACATAAACTGGAGCTCTGTTCATAAATCAAGCACTTAGCTGTGATGTGTGGACAAGTGTCATGTTCATAGGTGGCTCTGCCAAAGATTCATTACAAACTTGGTTATAAGTTAATATGTAGAGACAGCTGTAGTGTTTGGCTTGGATAAATACCCTGGTTCTGGATACATGAGATACAGGTGGAGTTTTCCTCAGTCCCATCAGTGGCAGGGAAGAGCACTGAAAGGGGCAGGAAA
>Ga0181612_121822_pt1 | contig 16289 bp, 15 predicted proteins | sample HoacroProtozoa21_FD_119630 | JGI IMG/M metagenome (GOLD analysis project Ga0181612, IMG submission 119630) | Hoatzin crop microbial communities from Cojedes, Venezuel. Combined Assembly of Gp0051906, Gp0051904, Gp0051908
AGAACAGAAGGCCTGTTCCGATGCCCGAACAGATCGACATGGCGCACCAGTTGAACATGCTGTATTCGGGTTTCGCATCCTTGCCGCCGATGACGACATCACCGTAGCGGGCGATGATGAACACCACGGCCAGGATCACAAACAGGAGCGAGAGAAGGTTGATGTAGGCTCCCAGGTAATCCGCCATCCAGTAAAGCATCTTGGTCATGAAGTTGCCCACGGGCTCCTTCCAGATGACACCGGAGATGATGAACAGGACAAGGATGATGATGGCGGGAAGAAAGGCTCCCCAGTTTATACTTCTGTCTTCGAGTGTATTTTTATTCATTTTGTTTCTCCTCCGTACCAGCTCTTATCCACGACAAAAGCCGTCATGGCCGCTTCCAGCAGTGCTCCGGCCGGCAGATCTCCCACCTGCACCAGGACTCTGGAGGGTTTATGTTCTCCGAAAAATTCGCTGTAGACTTCGTTGATCGCGTTGAAATCATCGAGTGTTTTCACGAACACATCAACCTTGGCAACGGACTGCTTGCATCCGCCGCCGGCTTCCACGATGGACAGCAGGTTGTCCAGCACCTGTCTGGTGGCTGCCTTGATCTCCGTAACCATTTCGCCGGTCTCGGGGTCTGCCGGGATCTGTCCGGAGGTGATGATCATGTCGCCGAACTTCGTGCCGTGGGAATACGGTCCGATGGCCTTCGGGGCATGCTCGCTCTTGATCAGTTCCAGTTTCATGACTTCTCCTTCTTATAATATAATATTCATTGGGTCCTATGCACGAACTTTATCCGTTCTTCCCTTTCCGAAATCGATGACCACATCCATCATCTTCGAGACCAGCAGTCCGTAAATCGTCGAATAGATGACGGCCTTCCAGTCTTTCAGCAGGATCGCTCCAAGGAGCATGATGCAGGCATCCATCCCGAAGAGGATCGTTCCGTAATGGATATCGGGAAACTTCTCCCGGATCAGCAGCGTCAGGGCGGTGGTTCCCGCCATCGTGCCGCCGGCTCGGATCAGCAGTCCCGCGCCCAGTCCCATCACGATCCCTCCGATCACGGAAATGAGATAGACGTTGCGGATGCCGGGGTCCGGGAAGAAGGGCTCCCACAGGTCGATCAGCAGAGAAGTTCCCACCATTATGAGGATCGTGTAGATCAGGATCTTCCTTCCGTATCGTCTCGTAACAAAGACCATGACGGGGATGTTCAGAAGCAGATTGACAAGTCCTATGGGCGTTCCCAGGACGGCGTTTGAGACCACGGCGATGCCCAGCATGCTCCCCGGGATCACGGAGATCCGGTTTACGAACAGCAGTGATGCGCAGTACAGGATGCATCCGATCAGAAGCATCAGGTATTCTTTCATGCGGTCTTTCTGCAATACTTCGCTCATCCTCGTCTTCCCTTTCCGGTCCGGTTTATTTTTTCTCGACTTTCTCCATGCCCAGCTTGTAGCATTCCAGGTTCGCCGGGAAGTTCTTGCCCTTCTTGGCAAAGTAGGCGTCCAGCCCCTCCCCGAACACTTCCGGGTCGATGATGCCGGTGGCCTTCATCATGGCGCCCAGCATCACGAGGTTTGCGGCTCTGCCGTTCTGGGCGGCGTTGGCGATGTCGGTGGCATCCACGGAGTAGACATTGACGTTGTCGGGATACTCCCGCTCGCTCATCAGCGAGCCGTTGACTACCACGGTGCCGCCGTCTCTCATCATGCCGATGAATTTGTCATAGGACGGCTCGTTCATGGCCAGGAGCACATCCAGTTTGGTGGGATACGGGCTTCCGATCTCCTCTTCGGAGATGACGACACTGCAGCTTGCCGTGCCGCCGCGCATCTCTGCGCCGTAGGAGGAAGTCCAGCTTACGTTCTTGCCTTCCTTGGCAGCGACATCGATCAGGATCTTTCCCGCTGTCAGTATTCCCTGTCCGCCGAAACCGGCCAAGATCATATCAGCCATTGTTAGCACCTCCGCGATCTACATATACCCCAACCGGGAAAATCTTTTCGTTTTCGTTCTTGATCTTCTCCATGGCGTCCACCGGAGAGAGCTTCCAGTTGGTGGGGCACGGAGAGAGGACTTCGATCAGGGAAAATCCCTTGTTGTTCATCTGGTTTTCAAAGCCCTTTTTGATGTATTTCTTCGTTTCCTCGATGTGCTTCGGATCGTACAGCGCTCCGCGGGCGGCAAATTCCACGTCGAAGGACTGGATCGCCTTGAGCATGTCCACCGGATGACCCATGGTCTCGGGGTCTCTGCCCTTCTTGGAGCTGACGGTCTTGTCGCCCACCAGAGTGGTGGCCAGGTTCAGCTGTCCGCCGGTCATGCCGAAGATGCCGTTGTTGACGACGATCATCGTGATGGGCACATCGCGGATGGCCGCGTAGCAGGTCTCGGAAAGTCCGATGACGTAGGAGCAGCCGTCGCCGGCGTGCACGTAAACGGTCTTGTCCGGTCTTACTTTCTTGATTCCGGTGGCCACGGAAGCGCATCTGCCGTGGGGGCCTGCGATGAACTCAAAGTTCATGGCATCCTGGCTCCAGAAGGAGCAGGCGATGTCGACGCATCCGATGACCTGATCCTGCAGGCCCAGTTCTTCGATGCTCTCGGCGATCAGTCTCTGAATGATGCCGTGTCCGCATCCGCCGCACCATCCGGCGACATTGATTATCGATTCGGGTTTTTTGTAAGTAGGCATCTTATAGCACCTCCATCGGCTGAACGTTTCCGTCCAGAATCTCTTTGCAGTAATCTACGATCCCTTCCACGGTGGGAAGCTCTTTGGATGTCAGGTAGCTGTACAGCGGCCGGTCGAAGCGGCTGGCTACTAGGATGTCCTCTGCCATCTGGGAGGACAGGCTCATCTCGACGGAGACATAGCCTTTGACGCACTCGGGGATCTTTTCGAAGGCTTTCTGCGGGTACGGCCATACGGTGATGGGACGGAGAAGACCCAGCTTCATGCCGTCTTTTCTGGCCTGTCTCACCGCACTGCGGCAGACTCTCGAGGAGATGCCGTAGGCGACCAGCACCAGATCCGCATCGTCGACCATGAACTCTTCCCAGCGCTGCTCGTTGTCGTGCATGGTCTTGAATTTATCTCTCATATATGCGTTGTATTTTTCATAACCCATGTAATAGCTGAGGTTGTAGGCCTTGTTCTTCTTCTGGTCTCTGGGTTTTCCGGTGAGAGTCCAGTCGAACTTGTCCATGTCGTGCTCCTTGGCTTCCGGCAGGTAGCACTTTTCGATCATCTGGCAGATGGCGCCGTCGCTGAGGATCTCCACGACGTTCCGGTATTTCTCCGCCAGGTCGAAGGCTTCATAGGTGAGATCGGCGCATTCCTGAACGGAGGCCGGAGCCAGAACGATCAGTCTCTTGTCGCCGTGTCCGCCGCCGCGGGTGGAGACCCAGTAGGAATCCTGACCTGCGGTGATCTCGCCGTCGCCCAGTCCGAAACGCATGGCGTTGACCAGAACCGCCGGGATCCCTGCTGCGGAGAGATAGGAGATCTCTTCCTGCTTGAGATCGAATCCCGGTCCGGAAGAGCTGGACATGCATCTTGCGCCGCAGGCCGCGGCACCCAGCAGCATGCTCATGCTGGCGATCTCGTTTTCACCCTGGATAAAAACGCCGCCGCGTTTTTCCATGTTTGCCGCCATATACTCCAGGATCTCGCTCTGCGGGGTGATAGGGTAGCCGGCGTAGAAGCGGCACCCTGCTCTCAGTGCGGCTTCGGCAATGGCTTCATTGCCTTTCATCAGTACATATTCATTAGCCATTTGTTCACTTCCTCCCTGCGATCATTCCACTGTGAATACGTAGTCCGGACACATCCGGTAGCACATTCCGCATCCTATGCACAGATCCTGATCGACTTTGATGATCTCATAACCTTTCTTATTGACCTCTGTCAGAGGGATGATCGCATGCTTGGGACATACCCCGACGCATAATCTGCAGCCCTTGCAGAGATCGGTATTCGGCGTTGCTTTGGCCATCTGTCTTTCCTCCGTTTCATGATTTATCGAATTTTGAAACGCATATTTCATATTTTGAAACGCAAGCCCATGATAATGGAATTCTGTTTCGTTGTAAACCCCTAAAATTGAAATTTGTGAATCATGCATTTCGTTAATGGTTTCATTTTATGCAAATTTTACATTAAATTTTGTTATACCGTTTCATTTTTCATGTTTTTATTTCATTTTTCTTGACATTCCACCGGTTTTGAGCAATAATTGATTCACGATAAATATTTTCATTAATACATTCATATAAGAAACTCGACGAAAAGGAGGTGCCGTATGGCACAGAATGAAGCTTCCTCCGGCGCCGTTCAGTCCATTGAAAGGGCTTTTCTGGTTCTGGAGACCATCGCCAACAACGGAAACATGACCTTAAACGACCTGCACAAGACACTGGGGCTCAACAAGCCCTCCCTGTCCAGGATCACCAATACACTGGATTCTCTGGGGTATCTGGATAAGGATGAAAGGACCGGAGAATTCTCTCTGACCTTAAAGAACTTCGAGATCGGCGCCAAGGCCGTGCACAGCGTCAATCACATGAGTCTGATCCGCAGCTATCTGGATAAACTGGCCGCCGAGACCGGAGCCATCGCCCAGTTCTCGGTGGAGGACCACAACGATCTGCTGTGTCTGGAAAGCCTTTCCGAAGAGGGTACGCCGTTTTCCGTCTACTCCCGCATGGGACAGCGTTCTCCCCTGTATGCCACCAGCGCCGGCAAGGCGATCCTGAGCACTCAGTCCAACGACGAGATCCAGCACAAGTGGGAGCAGTTCGACGTCAAGCGCATGACCCCCACCACCCTGATGACCTTCGACGATCTGATGGTGGATATCACGGAAACGAGGAAACGCGGCTACGCCATCGACAACGAAGAAAGCGAACTGGGACTTTTCTGCGTAGGCGCTCCCCTGATGGGCTACAACCGCGAGGCCATCGGCGCCATCAGTCTTTCCGTCCATTCGAAAGACGGACTGGAAGAACTGGGCAATACCGTAAGATCCTACACCCAGCAGCTGTCGGATATGCTGGGATACATGAGCAACTGAGACTTTTCGGATAAAGCAAAAGAAGCAGACCCGTACCGGACGGGATCTGCTTCTTTTTTCGGTGTTCGGGTCCTTTCCGCTCCAAACGGACTTTTTCCGAAATTTATCAGATGTTGGAATAGACTAACTTTATATCTGTAAGATAAAATGTTAACAATATTCAGTTACTGATACTATAAAGAGAAAAAGGAAACTCAAAATAAGAGAGCGGAGGTTATGTATGGAAAAAAGACCCAACATTCTGAAACTTGCCACAAAGATCTGTCTGGAGGGCATGACCTATACGGGCGTGACCTACGACGACCCCGAGTACAACATCCTGGCCCCCATCGTGGATGACGAGATGTGCGAAGTCATGATGCACATGCGCATGGAGAAAAACCGCACGGTGGAGGAGATCGCCCGCAAGGCGGGAAAGGATGTAGCCTACACCCAGAAGCAGCTGGACAAGCTGCAGACCGCCGGCATCATCCGTTCCCGCGAGGACGAGAAGGGCCGCCTGTGCTACTACTACCCCATCTGGGTCCCGGGCATCATGGAAGGCATCCTGTCCAACCGCGAGCAGTGCGACAAATATCCGGTGCTGGGCGAATGCTTCGAAGAGTATACCCGCAGAAGGACCGCCATCATGATGCCGAATGCCGCCCCCGGCATGGCGCTGATGCGCATCATCCCGGTCCCCGTCGCCATTAAGAACGACACCAAGGCCGCCAGCTACGACGAGGTCTCGGGCCTGATCGAGAGAGCCACCGCCATCTCCGTGGGCCCCTGCTCCTGCCGACGGGCCAGAAGGCTCATGGGCGAAGGCTGCGGACACCTGGAAGACGATATGTGCATGTACCTCAACGACAACGCCCGCACCTACGTGAAATCCGGCGCTCACCGGATGATCACCAAGGAGGAGGCCTATGAGATCCTGCAGCGCGCCGAGGACAACGGTCTGATCCACGAGCTCAACCAGTCCGGCGGCTTCGAGGAGACCACCGCCATCTGCAACTGCTGCCACTGCTCCTGCTTTGCCCTTCGTCTGGGCAGCTACTTCAGCGCACCGGACATGCTGAGATCAAACTACGTGGCTGTCATCGACAGCGAACGCTGCACCGCCTGCGGCAGCTGTGTGGAAAACTGCCACATGAACGCCCTGAAGCTGGGCAAGAAGCTGTGCTCGGTCAATCCGATGCCGGCACCCGAAAAGGATCCTCTCCCCGCCGACCACTTCTGGGGGAAGAAATACTACAACGAAGACTTCCGTACCGACCGCACCGACGTCATGGAGGGCGGCACCGCCCCCTGCAAGGCGGCCACTTCGGCTTCTCTTCCCATCCAGGGCTATCTGAAACTGGTCTCCCAGGGACGGACCGCCCAGGCCCTTAAGATGATCAGCCATTACATCCCGTTCCCGGCCGTGGCCGGAAGAGTCGCGGACGATCTGCCCGAGCGGGTCTGCACCAGAAATCAGCTGGACGACCCCGTGGCCATCAACGACGTGCTGCGCTTCGTGGGCGACTTCGGGCTTGAAGACGGCAACCGCTACGTCCCCGAGATGCTCAACGACACCGGCGTACCTTTCGATAATAAGATGGCCGTGGTGGGTGCGGGCCCCGCGGGTCTGAGCTGCGCGTACTATCTGAGAGTCAAGGGCTACCCCGTCACCGTCTTCGAAAAGGAACAGGAAATCGGCGGAAAACTCCGTTACGGCATCCCCTCGTTCAAGCTGGAAAAAGACGTGGTGGAAAAGGAACTGAAAGTGCTGGAAGACCTGGGCGTTGAGTTTAAGACCGGCGTCGAGATCGGAAAGGACATTACCATCGCCGGTCTGCAGGAACAGGGCTATGAAGCCGTCTTCCTGGGCATCGGCACCTCCGGCGAAGCCAAGCTCGGCTGCCCCGGCCAGGACGCATCCGGCGTCATGGGCGTGCTGGAATTTGCAAAGAAAGTCAACGAAGGAAAGAAATTTGCCGTGGGCACCGACGTGCTGGTGTTCGGCGGATCCGTGTCCGCTGTGGACTGCGCCCGCAGCGCGCTTCGTCTGGGCGCTTCCAAGGTCACGGTGGTCTGCGATCAGCTTCGCACCGACATCCGGGACGCCAGGGAAGAAGGCGTGGAGTTCCTGTTCGGATATAAGCCCGTCAAGGTGAACGCCGGCAAGAGCGGCAAGGTCAGCAGCGTCACCGTCGCCAAAGGCAGCGACACCAAGGACCTCAAGGCCACCACCGTCGTTTCCGACGGACAGAAGGTCAATCTGAACGGCATCATTCCGGAAGTGAAGATCCTGGCGGACCTGAACGGAAAGATCCGCGCCGAAGAGATGACCTATCAGACGAGCGTGCCCTTCATCTTCACCGGCGGCGACACCGTCAGCGGAAGCGGCGGCGTGCTGGATGCCATGACCGCGGGCCGCGAGGCCGCCATCTCCATGCACCGCTTCGTGCATGAGGGTCAGAACCTGGTCTTCGGCCGCGACCACTTCGACTACACCGCCTTCGACGTCAAGAACACCCTGCTTCCCGCGGAAGCCAAGAAGGATCCCGCGCGTCAGGTGGGTTCTGCCGATCCGAAGGCCGCCGTCAAGAGCTTCAGGGACACCCGTCCGGTCCTGGACAAGGAGACGGCGAAGAAGGAAGCCTCCCGCTGCCTCGGCTGCGGCGTGGTGGAGATCAACGAAAACATGTGTGTCGGCTGCGGCGTGTGCACCACCAAGTGCAGCTTCGGCGCCATCCGTCTGGAGAAGGTCCGCGACGACGCCGGACAGTCCTACTTCAAGACCGTGGGCCGCATCGGCGCCAACGCCGTGGGGCGCTACGCCAAGATCACCCTGAAGACCGTCACGAAACCGCTTCAGGGCAAAGACAAAGCCTAAACCGGAGGAAATACAAGCATGCATGAGATCGGCATCGTCAGAGAAGTGCTCCGGACCGTGGAGTCCTATGCCAAAGAAAATGACATAAAGAACATCCGGGAGATCGTGCTGGAAGTGGGCGAGCTCTCCCAGATCATCCCGGAATACATGCAGGAAGTCTACCCCTACGTGGTGGAGGACGACCCGATGTTTTCCGAGACGAAACTGGTCATCGAGACGATCCCCGGTCTTGCCGAATGCGACGACTGTGACGAGATCTACAACGTGGTGGAATGCGAGGGCATCTGTCCGGAATGCGGCAGTACCCGGAAGACCGTCTACTCCGGCACCCAGTGCAACATCAAGGAGATCCACGTCGCGGAAGAGTCCGCCGAATAGGCCCCGGCAAAAATTTTAAAGGCTGTATCGCAAGATCTGCGATACAGCCTTTTTCTATTCGAACCTATTTCTTCTTTTCTCCGCCCAGATGCACGGTGTTCTCACCGTACTTTTTATTGATGGAGGACATGGCCGCGCTGATGGATTCCCTCTTCTTTCTTTTCGTCTCCAGTTCCCGCTCCCGTTTTTCCTCCGAGGCTTTTTCCCGCAGGAATTCATCCATACTGATCTGGGGCTCTTCCTTCGGCCGGTCCAGATTGGCTACGCCCACGCCGACGAGCCGGTAGCCCGATCCCCCGTCTTCCAGAAGACCCTCTCCGTCGCCGGACCCGAAGGACAGTTCGCCCAGAAGCCGCAGGGCGATCTGAAAGATCCTCTCGGCGCTGTCGGTGGGTGATGCGCAGGTGGTCTGCCGCAGATGCCGCCGGAAATCATTCGTCTTGACGCTCACGGACACCGTCTTTCCCGCCACCCCGTCTTTCTTCAGCCGCTCCGAGACTTTGGCGGACAGGCCCTTTACGATCTCCGGCAGTTCCCGGTCATAGTTTTCTTTTGTTATATCGAAGGGAGTGGTGGTCTCGTTGGAGTAGCTCTTGGCCTCCCGCTCCGAGGTATCCACTTCCCGGCTTCCGATGCCGTTTGCCGCCCGGTGGATATACAGCCCCGCCTTTTCTCCCAGCAGTTTCTGAAGCTCCGGCAGATCGGCCTTTGCCGCCTGCCCGATGGTGGCAATGCCCCGCATCATAAGCTTCTGTGCGGTCTTTTCCCCGCAGCCGTACAGATCTCTGACCGGAAGAGGCCACATCTTCTCTTCGATCTCTTCGGGCCACAGGGTATGGGTCCGGTCCGGCTTTTCAAAGTCGCTGGCCATCTTGGCCAGAAGCTTGTTTTCCGAGATGCCCACGTTGACAGTAAAGCCCAGCCGCGTAAAGATCTGCCGGCGGATCTCTCCCGCCAGCTCTACGGCCGCCGCCCGGGGGGCGTCTTTGCCGCTTACCAGGTCCGTGGCGTCCATATACGCTTCATCGATGGAGGCCTGCTCCACCAGATCCGTATACTCACGAAGGATGGCCAGAAAGGCCTTCGAGTACTGCCGGTACGTGGCAAAATCCGAGGAGACCATCACCAGGGACGGGCACTTCTGCCGTGCCGTCACCACCGGTTCTCCGGTCTTCACCCCGTAGCTTTTGGCCGGGATGGAGCGCGCGGTGATGACGCCGCGCCGCATCTTGGTGTCCCCGCCCACGGCGGAAGGGATCGTCCGCAGATCCACCGAGGAGGGATCCTCCTTGAGTCTCTTCACGGCCGACCAGGACAGAAAGGCGCTGTTGACGTCGATATGAAAAATGATCGTACTGCTCATGACGTTTCCCCTGCCGGTCTCCTTTTTCTTCTGTTCTAATTAGACCCCAGGAAGTCCTTTCTGTCAACCGCAGATTCGGCGTGCTCTTGCGCTCGCGCCCTCTTCCTCATATAATCGGAATAAAGGATTTATTAAATTAATTAAAAGGACCCCGGCCGCCTTTTACGGGCGGTCTGAAAGGCATGCTATGGATACGAAGAAAATCTCAAAGCCCTTTCCCCTTCTCTACCGGCTCGTTTACGGGACCGTGCGGGCACTGGTGGCGCCGACGCTGAAAAAATATACCTTTACAACGGATCGGGTCCCCGAGCTGGACGAGCCCTACCTGATGGTCTCGAACCACACCACCGAGCGGGACATGTGGATGACGGGAAGAGCCAGCCGGCAGCCCATGTACTTTGTCTGCGGGGAGCATCTGCTGCGAAACAGACTCTACGGAAAAGCGCTGCGTACACTGGCCGATCCCATCCCCATGCCCAAAGGCTCCGCCGGCACCTCGGCCATCAAGGAGATGGTGCGGCGCCTGAAGGCCGGAAAGAACGTGATGCTCTTTCCCGAGGGCAAGAGGTCCTATCACGGACGGACCATCCCCGCGCCGGTAAGTCTGGGAAAGCTTGTGAAGATGGCGGACTGTGCGCTGGTGACCTACCGGATCCGGGGCGGCTTTTTCGTGCAGCCCCGCTGGAGTCGGGTCCGGCAGAAAGGCCACGTGGAAGGAAGCGTCACCGGGGTATGGACCCGGGAGCAGCTCCGGGACCTTACCGCGCAGCAGATCACGGACCTTATAAACGAAGGCATCTACGAAAACGCCTACGACACCCAGCGGGAGAAGATGTGGACCTACCGGGGCGAGCGCCGGGCCGAGGGCATGGAAAAGTACCTGTTCTACTGCCCCCGATGCCGCAGGTTCGATACCATGGCCGCCGCCAGCGACACCATCTACTGCACGAACTGCTCTCTGCAGGCCCGCTTCGACGAGTACGGCTTTCTCCGGTCGGAGAAGCTTCCCTTTGACGACATCCTCCGCTGGGGCGAGCTGACCCGGGAAGAATTCGACGAGTATGTTGACAGCACTCCCGGAGACCGTGTTCTCTTTACCGAGCCGGAGGTCACCCTCTACCGGATGCGGGAAGACTACACCAACGAAGACCTGCTCACCGGAGATCTTCTGCTGTATGAGGACCGGATGGAGCTGGATGACCGGATCTTCCCCTTTAATGAGATCCGGGACCTGTCGGTCCTGTTCGGAGACATTCTTCTGTTTACCTGCGACGGCACCTACTACGGCATGCGGGGAGACCGGTTCCACGCCTGGAAGGGCGGACGGCTCTGGCACCGGATGCGGGGAGATACCGACGACCCCTCAAAGGAGATCTGATCTATGACGGAAAAACTGACGATACGGGAACGGTTCGGCTATGCCGCCGGAGACTTCGGCATGCAGTTTGTCTTCGGTCTGGTATCCAGCGTTCTGCAGAAATACTATACGGACGTGCTGCGGATCCCCACGGCACTGATCATGGTGCTGTTCATCGTAGCCCGGATCTGGGATGCGGTGAACGATCCCATGTGGGGTGCGTACGTGGATTCGAGACCCGTGCACGAGGAAGGACGGTACCGGCGGTGGATCCGGGTCGTGTCCCTGCCGCTGGCCCTGGCCGCGATCCTGATGTTCGTGAAGATCCCGGGGCTTTCCACCACGGGATACTTCATCTACGCCTGCATCACCTACACCGCCTTCGGCATGATCTACACCGGCATGAACGTGCCCTACGGCTCCATGGCCTCGGTCATGACAAACGACGATCACGAGCGGTCCATCCTCTCGGTGTTCCGGGCCGTGGGCTCCACCCTGGGCACGGTGCCCGCCATGGTCCTCATCATGCTGTGCTATGTAAAGGTGGACGGCGTGCGCACCATGTCCTACTCCAGGATCCTGATCGGGGCGACGGGCATCGCCCTGCTGTCGGCGGTCTTCACCCGCTGCTGCTACCGGATGACGAAAGAGCACCTCTACTCCGCGCCCAAGGCAAAACAGGACCGGGGCGAATTAAACAGGACGCTTCGCACCATCTTCAAAAGCCGGCCCTTCCTGATCCTGAGCATCTCCGCCATGCTGTTTCTGTCCGCGTCGGTCTTCAGCCAGAGCTACTATGCGTATCTGGCCGACAAGTACTTCGGCATGCCCTCCATGCAGATGCTGGCCATGGTGTGCCAGTACCTTCCGGTGGCCGCCGTCATGTTCTTTATCGGGAAATGGGTCAAACGCTTCGGCCGGAAGACCCTGTGTGCCGCCGGCATGCTCTCCGCGGGAGTGTGCAGCCTGATCCTGTATTTTCTCCAGACCCACAACATCTGGGTGTTCCTGGGCATGTGCCTTTTAAGCGGCATCGGCATCTCCTTTATCTACCTTCAGATCTGGGCGCTGGCCGCGGAGGTCATCGACTGGAACAAGTATAAGTTCGGCGTCACCAACGAAGCCACCAGCTATTCGCTGTTTTCCTTTATCCGGAAGCTGGGCCACGCCGTGTCCGCCATCTTCATAAACGCTTCGCTCATGAAGATCGGCTACAGCGTGGACAACCTCACCGACGAGGCTCTTCACGGCATGTACAACTCCTCGGTGCTGATCCCCGCGATCCTGTATCTCACGGTCTTCGTGCTGCTGCAGTTCTTCTACCCCATCGGGAAAAAGGAGATGGCGGAGCTTCAGGCCGAAGCCGCCGGAAAGTGAAAACTCCATACGCCTGTCAGAGTCAGAGGGACCGCTCCACGGGCGGTCCCTTCTTTTGTTTTCCGACAGACAGAAAGAAAAGCCGGACCGCATCGATGCGGTCCGGCCTTATATGCTTGAGTATTTACGCTGTCTTCAGGGTTCCGGAGATTATTTCTTCAGAGCCTTGATGGCGGCTTTCAGGAATGCCACGTTTGCTTTTTCGACATCGTTCAGATCGGTGTCGGCGTCAAAGTCCTTGGCGTCCACGGTGGGCTCATACCAGTCGTACTGTTTGAACTGGTCGAGAGTCTCTTCCTTGGTGAAGATGTATCCGTGTCTTGCGTAGATCTCGTTGAGAGCGGTTCTCAGGTCATCGATATCCATATCTTTGATATCGGCATCGGTGAGTTCCTCATCCGCGCTGTCCGGGAAGAGCATTCCCTCGACATCTGCTGCGTCGGCCTTGTCTTCGTCTTCGGCTTTCTCAGCGTCGGCGTCGTCTTCATCTTCCTTTGCATCTGCATCTTCTTTTTCTTCTGCATCTGCATCGTCTTCGTCTTCTTTGTCGTCGGCGTCTTTGTCATCCTCGTCGTCGGCGTCCTCTTCGTCCTCGGCTTCTTCCTCAACGGAAACGACTTCTTCTTCGTCCGTTGCGGCTGCTTCGTCGGCTGCCTTGCTGTTCTTGTTGGCAAGAGCGATGCACATAAGCAGAAGTGCAATGATGGTTCCGATGACGATGATCAATGTTTTCTTTCTGTCGGCTGCAGACTCTTCCTGCGGCTGTTTCACTTTATTCTCCTGATCTGCCATGAGTGTTATCACCTCGTATTAAGATTTTGTTAATTATATCATCGAAACGGCCATCTGGCAATAATTCCGCCGCATTTCCTTTGGCAATTTCGTAACGATGTTTTGGAGAATTTCCCCGCCTGTGATATAATTTTCCCATCTTCGAAAGGAGGCGACGCGTCATGTCCCACCGCCCCGAAACCGTACAGGCCGCCGATCCGGTGCTTCTTCTGACCCCGGAGGACTTTGACCGGGTGCTGCCGCTTTTTATCTCTCAGTTTCACAGCGATCCCTACTACCGGAAGCTCTTTCCCGAAGAGCAGACGAGGGATGAGCAGATGGCGGAGGCCTTCTCCCCCTGGATCCGCTATGCCCTGGGCCAGGGCTACTGCTACGGCATCGAACGGGAAGGAGAGCTTGCCTGCATCCGTCTGGGCGTGGACTATGAGCGGGAGATGAACGACGACATGTTCGATTCCCTGCTGGAAGGCGCCAGCCAGACTCTGGTGGAGCGTCTGGAAGAACTGCTGGAAGACGGCCGGCAGATCATCTACCTGGTGGCCTCCGCCACCGAAGAGCGCTTCAAGCGTCAGGGGCTGGCCTCCCGGCTTCTGGACTTCATCATGGATAAATACCCCGAAGCCGTCTTCGTCACCGACATCTCCAGTCCCATCGCCCTTAAAATGTACGAAAAGCGGGGCTTTTCCGTGGAGGAACTGGAAGAGGGATACTATTTCTGCGTCTCTCCCTCCAGATAACAGGCATCCTTTTCCGCCCTTCGCCGGCTTTCCGGCGGAGGGCTTTTTTGCTCCTTTCCCGCCCGGCATGGTATCTCAGGGCCCACAATGCATCAAGTGCTCCAAATATTTCCACAAATTGAAACAAAATTATCATTAATGTTTCGACGTTTTTCACAAATCAACAAAACAAGGCCTTTTGATGTTACAAATGTTGCCAGATATTGCCATCCAATGTGGTAAAATTGCGGCGTTCATTGTGAAACAAATTAATTTATTTGTTTCTTTTTTATTGCTATAAACGCACGCAGGAAACCTATTGACATTTGGATTTGGAGGTAATTATGGCAGAAACAACATTGACCGGCTATCCCGTAAAGGACCGCCCCTGGCACTCGACCAGATACTACACCGAGGAGGTCCTGAACCTGGAGTGCCCCCGCTGCTCGATGTACGAGCTGATCTATGAGGCCAACAAGGATTATCCCGACGAGATCGCGCTGCAGTATCTGGATATCGAAGTCACCTACCGGGAATTTTTCGAGAACGTGGAAAAGACCGCCGCCGCGCTGACGGCTCTGGGCGTCAAGGAAGACGAGATCGTCACCCTGGCCATGCCCAACACCCCGGAAGTGGTGTATCTGGTGTACGCGCTCAACCACATGGGCGCCGTGGCCAATCTCATCCACCCGCTGCCCAGCGTCAATGAGCTGCATTTCTATTTAAAGGAAGTGCAGAGCCGCTTCTTCTTCATGTACGACGGCACCTACGATCTGATAAGGGATACCCTGAAGGAGACTCCGGTGCAGCAGGCCATCATCGTCTCTCCCGCCGCCTCCCTGTCCGTCATCAAGAGAAAACTCTACCGTCTGGCCAACAAGCTGAACATGGACAAGAGCATGTGCATGGAATGGGACGCTTTCATAAAAATGGGTAAGGGCGTCACTCCGGTCTACGTCAAGGGCGATGCCGAGAAGCTGGCCATCATCTCCCACACCGGCGGAACCACGGGCGAACCCAAGGGCGTCATGCTCTCCAACCACAACATGAACGCGGAGGTCTTCCAGATCGTCCAGTCCATCGAGCACGACCGTCAGGGCGTCATGATCGTCATCCTGCCGCCTTTCGTCAACTACAGCTTTACAAACGGCATCCACGAGCCCCTCTACGGCGGACTCAAGTGCGCGCTGATCCCGAAGTACGAACCGCTGAAGTATCATGAGTATCACGCGAAATACCAGCCGAACTACATAAACTCCATCCCTCAGTACTGCATCGCCCTGCTCAAGGACGAGGGCCTCAAGGACATGGATCTGTCCTCCCTGAAGCTCATCGCCGCCGGCGGCGAGGCCATGGATCCGGAAATGGAGACCAAGGTCAACGACTTCCTGCACGCGCACGGGGCGGACATGAACATCAGCAAGGGCTACGGCTCCACCGAGATGGTCAGCGCCGCCAGCTTCACCCATGCCGACTCCAACATCTTGAACTGCTGCGGCGTGCCGCTGCATCTGACGGACTTTACCGCCGTGGACGTGGAGACCCGCGAGCCGCTGCCGTACAACGAAAAGGGCGAGCTTCTCATGAGCGGCCCGACGCTGTTCATGGGCTACTACAACAATCCGGAAGCCACCGACGCCGTCATAGAATACGACAAGGACGGCCGCCGCTGGATGAAGACCGGCGACATCGGCTACATCGACGAGGCCGGCCGCATGTTCATCACCGGCCGCATCAAGAGGATCCTCATCACCAAGGGTCCCGACGGCAACCCCACCAAGATGTTCCCGGACCGCATCGAAGCCACGATCCAGAAATGCAAGAAAGTGGCCCTCAGCTGCGTCATCGGCTTAAAGGACGAGGACCGCATCCACATTCCGAAGGCCTTCGTGGAGCTGGTCAAGGACGTCAAGGAGGACAGGGAAGCCATCCGCGAGGAGATCCTGGCCATCTGCCGCGAGAAGCTGCCGGCCTATCAGGTCCCCGAGGAGATCGAATTTCTCGACGAGCTTCCGCGTACCGAACGCGGAAAGATCGACTACCGCGCCCTGGGCGAGGAAGGCGACATCGCCTGAGCCTGAGCGCACCAAAAAATACAGTAGCTCCGATTTTTTATCATTCCATCGGGAGATACGGGTCCGAAAGCCCGTATCTCCCTCTCTTTTCGGCGCAGAAACAAAGAAGGCGGGACCGGCCGGTCCTGCCTTCGGATCTTTATCGCTGTTTACGGCTGTCTTTCCTCTGAGGCTTCCGCCTTCTTTTCCCGGAGGATCTGGCGCATGGCCGCCTCCGTCATTTCGGATTCCTTCAGATCCGGGATCACTTCCCTCATCTCCCCGCGGATCCTGGCCCGGATGCGCTCGAGCATGG
>Ga0181612_153403_pt1 | contig 16287 bp, 8 predicted proteins | sample HoacroProtozoa21_FD_119630 | JGI IMG/M metagenome (GOLD analysis project Ga0181612, IMG submission 119630) | Hoatzin crop microbial communities from Cojedes, Venezuel. Combined Assembly of Gp0051906, Gp0051904, Gp0051908
AATTTTCACTGGGAATGTGCAAGTGAAGCAAGAACTGGCTGAACATGGGATCATTTCCCAGATATCCACAGATAAGTAAGTTTGTCATGGATGACACGCTAGTGAGTATAAAAACATCCTCCCAAACCAGGAGTCGCTGTCAGATGATATGCATCAATAACTGGAGAATAAGGACGTTACACTCACATGGGTGAACCTCCTTGTAAAATGCTGAAACCATGTGTGGATGAATCCTGAAGACAGCCAGTTTCTGGTTTTCATCGTTTGAAGGACATCTGATGGCTGAATCTCACAGTAAGCCCCACTCCCAGGTTTCTAAGATGAAGGCCGAGGGCGAGAGCAGACTGAGGAGAATCATGGATGGTTTCTGGACCATATTGCCATGGTTCAGTGAGAATTAGGAACAATATAATTTTCTACAGAGTTTTACACAGAAGTAAACGAGGTACAGGACAGGGAGGAGTCAGGCACTTAGCCCACAGACTGGCAGAAATTGTGGTTTTGTCTTCAAAGATAAAGACGACAAGCAGTAGATTTTGTTCAGTTACATGTTGCAGAAATTAACCCAGACCAAATTAAGCTTACCAGGTGACCCACATTGTACACGGGGACCTTGTAGTTTGGGCTAGGGTGTTAAAGGAGTCCAAATTTGAGCAAGATCAATCCTTTGCATGTCACACTTCACCCATCAGTGAGACTTCTTGGAGGGAGTGGATGGCATTGTGTGGCACTGGAATTTATTGCATGAATTCTCTCTCCCCAAACACTTTGTCACCTACCAAACACTGAGCATCCCCCATCTCCTCCCGCAGCCTCCTCCTCTCCCTGCGGCTGCTGCACCACTGGTTCACATGCCCCACCAGAGCTTGCGGGACCCCTACCAGCCTCCACTGTAAGCTGGCCTGAGGAGATGGTTCACACTCTGATCACAAAAGCCACAGAACTCGGTGGAAACTTCAGCTCTGTGATAATGATCCAAATTTCCATGAGCCCATAAAGGGCCTGAAAAAATTAGCAAAGAGAGTGCAAGATCATGCATACCTGTGCAGAAATACTTGTCACCTAAGCAGGGAAGCAGAGAGCAGGATGTGAGAGGAGCATGAATAATTGCAACAGAAATTCAGAACTACAGAGGTGCAAACAACTGTTCCCAAAGCAAATGGCTACTTTTTTAAAGTGAAGGCTGGAGAAAACAAGACTGATGGTGATCTGTAAAACCCTAGGAAGCTCAAACCAGAGAGTCCTCCTTTTCTCCAAGGATCCATATAAATTGAGGAACAAAGAAAGGATTGCACATGTGTAGAAACCAGTGTACATTTTTTTCTTTTTTTTTTTTTTTAAATCCTACCGCACAGCCTAGTTGCAGAGAAAAGCGAGCCCTGGCCTTTGTGGCAGTAGAACCTGCCACATATTTGCCCTGGGTAATGAGCTCAGAGGAGGAGATTTGAAAGAAGACTTTGCATTGTTCGAGGAGGCTCTGGAGCAGAGGGAGGGTGGAGTTCCATCTGTTCACTTCCGCGCGGTTCAGTGAGCTGCTTCACTTTTAATGGTTCACTAGGCTGTGACACTTAGCAGAAATTACGGTAAATGTTTTTTAAAACCTTTACATTATCATTTAAGAAGCCGCATGACAAGATCACTGAAAAGCTAACCCTTTGATCTCTGTCTCTTGTGAGGTTTTTTGTCTGATAATGGAGACAATGTACCATGTGCCATTGAGGCTGGATAATGTGCTGGTATGCTTAGGTTCACTTTGCCCCGTCTTCATGGCAGTCTCTATGGTGGTTTTTTCATGCCATCCCAAAAAAAAACCAGATTATTGCCTTTAAGAACCTATAGCCACCTCAGAAGTTCCCATATAGTTCTTCACATGTTAGGAGAGCTGACAAACAGCTCGCAAGCCAGCTCAGATAGGAAGTACCCTATGTTACCGATCAGGTGGAATTCCACTTCGCCTGCTTGAGTGACTCTTTGAACAATGTAAATCATTAAGTAAGTCTTTGCAATGGTGCAGAAAGGTGATGGGGGAAGGGAGCTCTGTATCTGGTGCTTGTTCAATGCAATTTCACAGGAAGTCTGTTTATTTTCTTTTCTACAAACCTTTGAGGAAGACCAAGTGGTAGTCAACAAGTTCAGTCTGACTGGATGAGATGGGAAGTCATGGTAAATTTTTGTGCACTTCTGTGTTTAATCAGCATTTAGGGCATTTTTTCTTCCAGCACTTTCTCCTTACAGTCCAAGTTTTCAGCACTTTCTTGTATTAATCTACCTTCTCCACCTGGAGAAAAGACTATGGAGTGTCCGGAAAACTTGGAGCAACCATTTGGATCTCTTCGCTGCTGTATAAATTCGCCCTTTAAGCACTAAGAGAAAATATTTAGCGTTTTGCAAAGAAGGGAAACACATACAAATGAAGTCAGACTCCTCATAGATCTGTGGCTTGGAAAGCTTTCTGTTGCACTTACTCTGGTCAAAGCAAATAGTTTACAGCTTCTTTAGACAGACCACGCTGCCCTATCAACTACACTGCACAGGTAGCTTGTCTTAAAAACAAGCAGCCTGAAAAACAAATGGAGGCTACAGGTTCCAGCCCTTAGAGATCGTTCTTACCTTCTCCAACCTTCAAGAATTAAATACTAAAGCCTGTTTTAGTGTTAGGGGACAACTATAAAGTGCAGATTCAGAATCATTTCTTTTCTTTTATCAGTTATCTAGGCTATGGGCTTGAGTTCATAGCATGAGTACAAGCCCTTCACTATGTGAAGACATCCCATAGGAAACAGATATCTCAAAGATATGGATTCTGAACTGGGACGGTGTCTACAGCACTGGCTTCATCGTGCTCACATTTTACAAAGGAGCATGGTAGCACACTTTACAAATAGGATTTTAGCTATCACAACGGAAAATTCTGAAGTAAAATGTAGCTAAATGACCCCAGCGAATTCTTGCTATAGCTTTGCTACTGTGTAGGCCCTCTTGCTGAAAAATGTCCTTTTTTCTCCTACCAGATGAAAGAGCAGAAGGATGCTCAAGCCATTTAGGAGAAGGCTGATAACCACTAACTGAGAAGAGGCGGAGAGAAAGGTTACCAGAGAGGGCAAGGCAGAAAGAAGCAAGGACTGCAGCTGAATTTCAGATAGAAAAATGTGATCCTTTGGACAAGCTAGTAGTAACGAACACGAAGGAAGAAGATGGGCTGGTTGGGATTCCAGCTGCCCGTAGCTTCATATCATCCCTTCTAGCTAACGATCTGAGTAAGGCACAACTGACCTTGAAAATTTGCCTGACATCTAAACCAGCATAAGAAAATTAAGCAAAAGCAAGCAGTTAAATATTGGCACCACAGACATGCTTTGCATTGTTCCCTGCATCATGTCCAGGCTGTGCTCTGCCCATGATCCCAGATCACCTGCACAGCTCGGGAGCATCCAGGCTGGGGAAGCCCTCACTCTGACTGTCTCTGATTTGTCTCAAACAGCAACAGAGACAGTGAGATCCCCCTCCTCTGCCCCGCCTCAGCTCTGCTGCAAGTCCAAGTGTCTCTCTTCAAGCAGTGCCAGAGTCCCTGTCTTTTTTTTCTTCCCCTCTTGGGGATTTGCAAAAGCTCATTTGAACTCCAGCATCCCTGTACTGGTGCAGTGGCCAGTGAATGCTTTATGTTACAGGGACATGCTACCTTTCAGTCTAAACGTGGAATCCTTCCTGCAGAAATACCCATAGCTCATGAAGCTGGAAAAGCATGGCCAATATAGAGCAAATAAATCTATCTGCATGTGGACTTTGACTGGTATCAAACTGGCTCATTTATTGCCACAACTCTTTTCTGGGAGATTTTTGTTCTGCTGTAAAGCTGCTAAATTCCCCTTGAGTACTATTAGTGTTGCTGCTTTTTATGTCTCTCTCCATGACACTAGTCAATGCAAGTTATAATTAACTCAGAGGAAGTAGAAGGGGATGGACTCTGTCTGTTCAGGGGGAGATTGGTACAGAATGGGAAAAGATAATGCCGAACAACCTTTGGGCTTTCTAGTATCCCTGAACACTTGGGCCTTGGTTATTTTTAGACCTCACCTTGCTACTGAGAGGCAGCCCAAAGCCTGTTGTCAGCCGCAAACTACAGCAATTGGGACTAATTCTGGGGACTGCGGGAGGACTTGAATAACTGGACTTGTAAGACCTTTGTACTGGCCTTTTGCACAAGATTGATTTTTAGCCTTGGAGAACTACAGAAGCCACCCCTGGCTGAGATCCTAGTATCAAAGGTGAAAATGTGTCTGTTTTCCAGCAGCTGGACAATCTGGAGAACAATTTACTGCTTAACTATTAAAGATTTAAATGTAAAATGCAGGACCTATCCTGATTCCCATAGATCCCCACATCTGTGCGTGCACACACAAGCTGGATGGCTGTTACGCAGCTGAAGTGTGCAGAGGCAGGCTGAGAGACACAGCATTTCTGAAGGTGCATGACTTAGGATCCTGGCAAGGTTTCTTGCATTTTTTAAAGTGCTGTGTTGTGGAAGAAGAAAAGGGTAGAAAAAACAGCAAACTGGTGATCACATTGCACATGCTTTGGACACAGAAACTATTCCCCTAGCAGCAAATAGTGAATGCTAATAGGATCTTAGTGATCAGCTCACAGAATTCTTGGAAGTTGACAACAAAAAATAAAGTGTGCTTACTGACTCCGACATCTCTCCTGCGGGCACATACAGCCATAAGTAACTTTATACAGCTGAGCAAACCTACCGAGTTCAGCAGGACCACTCCCATGTGCACATTACTCACCTGGGTCTCAGTAATGTACGCTAACAGTCGAAACAGTTCATACTTTGAACTATTCAAAAAGTGAGTTTCTGAACCAAGAAGCCATTTGAATAATGAGTGTGCTATTTCGATCTGCATTCTAATTTGAAAACTCATCATTATTTACATGATAAACATAAATGGTGCATTTGGAGTTGTTATAGTCCGTCATGTAAATCCATATTTAAGCATTATGAAAAAGAGGATTTGTGACTCAGTAGATCATATTAGCTGTAGAGCAGCTATTCCTGTCGATCCAATCTATTTTCTTACTGCCCAATGTGCATCAAGTCCATGTGATAAAAAATCCTTAGGACATATTTACTGTTGTGTGAAGTGATGTGGTCATTTTTAATTTCTTTGTATTTTTCCTCTAATATTCTAAGCAGCTTGGCATTCTCTGAGGAGAATAGCTGTCTTACTCTAGGTAGCCCTACTTTGATCTCAGCTAGGTGACCATGAGTGATGAGCTGCCACAAGGTTCCCACAAATATTTTCCGCCTTACTCGGTGATGCCTGTGATGTGCTGTGGGGATGTTCTCCTCACCAAAGAACATGGCAACTCCACATACTCCTTTCCCAGCCAGAAAACATCAGTTCCATACTCTCATTTGCCCTGTTTTGAGCCATTATCCCACTGATCCATCACACTTGCTCAGCCCAATAACCTGGCAGCATTTAGAGCTGGTCTCCTTGCCCAGCAACTGCTTTGCAAAGCCAACTCTGTAGAAATGAGGTTGGTGGTCTCTTGCCACCACTGCTCCTGGGGCACTTAGTTCTCCTGCCAAGGCTAACCCTACCGTGGTGACTCAGACAACTGCCAGGTCTGCCCTGCCGCAGCAATAGGTAGTCAGAGGCAGGTTCAGTTGTCCTTCCGTTCCTCAGGTGGACAGTCCTATGCAGACAGTCGAAGGTATCTCCTAAATGCTGGAAATACTGCTGTTGCTGATGGGAGAGGCAACAGCTATTCTGTCTTGTGCCTAGCAGTACATGCTTTTCTTGCTTCCTGTTGGACTAAAAAGACCAATTTCATTCTTCTTGCTGCTGCTGCCAATGCTGCATCAAATACATGTGCGTTCAGACAGGGCTTTAAATGTAAACGGGAGAGATCAGCCTTAGCTTTTGGCCACAAGCTGGAAATTTTCCTTCTTGTTTCCACTCGAAGTGCAAACAGAAGATATATGCAATTACTGCCACTTCATGGCACAAAGTTTTTAAGGGACTGTTAATGAGCTAATGTTTTTGGGATACTCTTAACTGCCACCAGTTTGTGTGTATTCTCCGTGTATGCTTGGCAGGGAAATTGAGGAAGATTTTGGTCCCCTCAGCTTCCTGCAGCAGCAGTACCCTCTAATCTTTCCAGTCTCTCCACTCGGGTCACATTTTAAGGCTTGTTTTGCCAACAAAGGGGAAACCAACTTCAGTCCAGATCATCAAAGTTTTCTAGAAAGCAATATAGGTGAGAAAGCTGATGCTTTGTTATTAAAACTCAGATTATCTTTCCAAAGCCCCAATGGTTGTTGCTGTTAGCCAAAGCTTGTAGAAGACCCTCACAAATCGTGTTTCCATCTTCAGTGAGGACAGCAAATAGTGGGGTCCCACCCCATGTGCTGCTGTGATTTTTTACCTTCTTGAGTGAAGTCTATCACAGTCTGAAACTGGGACAGAGTCGGAGAGAATTAATGGAACAAGGAAAAAGTAAGACAAATAAAATGGCAAAATAAGGGCAATGTTCTGCCTAGCAGATGTTCGGTATTCCTACAGTCTCGTTACCTTTGTTTAAATGCTTGAATCAATGCTCTTAGTTTAATAAACAAAACAGATGCAAAATTTGCAGCTCAGTGTTAGGAGTGAATGTCAAGGCACAGCGAGCGATCTGCATGTCCCCCAGGACTGTGTTTTTTGGTCCAGGATGGGAAACCTGTTGTTAGAATTGTTCCCAGATTATATCCCACTGGCCCTGATTACCTTGATGTCGGGGAAATGTCTCGAGAGATGTAGATTGCCTAGAATCATTTGCAACAGCTGCCAGTGACTGTGATTCTATGTTATTACAAAAGCAATCTCCCTTCCTGGGAATTTGATTTGCAAAAATAGAAGAATTAATAGAAATAGAAAGAAAGGTTTTTAAGATCGGTTTTCAAAAACTAGGTGCCCTTTTTTATACAAGTATCCCTTATACTCTCAAATGGGAATAATTACAGAAGTGACTGTCACAAGACGGTACTTGCTTATGAAAAATAAATCTCTCCCTTGAATTTAGGCAGGCTCGAGTCAATATCTCTTGCAGAAGAAATCTCTCCTTTAAGCTCAGTATATTTTCTGGAACAATGGATATTGAATATCTGTTAATATAATCACTTGACATCTACCGTTTTGTATATTTCGTGTTCCAGTGAAACCTCCTCTGTATTGCTAATGAAATAATTTTTTTATGTTCTCAATAATCATTATTCTCTTTAATGAAAAGTTAGGGCAGATCTTTCAGTCCTTACATGTGGGAATAATTTCTACCCTCACATTACTTTCTTGAGTAACTTAAGCTGACTTGAGTGAATTAAAGTTTTGTAGGGATGGCTTGTTCATAACTTAAGTGCTAATTGACATCTATTTCAGAACATGATGTTCCGGAATAAACCCTACTTTAAGGCATTAATGCAATTATGGTTTTTGTAACAATTAGTATAATTATGTTTTGGGTAATAACTAATAAGTCATTGCAGTCAAATGAAAGGTAATGTTTCCTGCCAGCTGCCTTCAAAAATCCTCTGTCAGAGACAGTGAGAAAGATCTGTCCAGAGTCACATAAAGCGTCTCCCACAAACACAGTGAAATAAGAGGACAGGGGACACAATACTCTGCCTCTGAATTTCGAGGCACGACTGATTCTAGTGCTTCGAAATGTTGGTGTTCTAGTATCACAAATGAAACAAATAGTTTCATTTTAATGCCTTTGCATCAGAAAAAGAGTCAGGTCCAGATACAGTAGTCAGTCTAGTAAGTGATGAATAGCTAAAGTGAGCCGCTGCTACTTTATTTCCTATCCCCTGCTCTGCCTCCTCTTTAACACCCAGGTAACTGTCAGAAAGGGACCCAGCTATTACAGATGACAAGGGGTAAATGCCTTCATGTTGTCCTCCAAAGGTTAAGGTTTACCAACCTCAGTTGGAAGCCACAATCTCCAATAACCATTAATCCACTAAACTCCAGTACGAGTGAACATATTTATGGCTGCAGTCACTAAAGGGTGAAATAAAGATTAGTTTTTAGTTAGGAACGCAAAGCTTTTTAGATCAATACAGACCCACTGCTGAAATCAATCTAAAGTTTGGAATTTTTAAGTAAAGATTTACTGGGCTTCCTTGTACAGTTAATTTTCCAAAGGGAGAACAGTCTCAGCAATGTTACATAGTAATCAAATTGAGTAAACACTAGTCAGTTCGTAAACTGACCTCAGTTATGCGCATAGCAAATGAGTGTACAGCAATAAAAACACCCATAATGTGGATAGTAAATTCGCCAATAAACAGGTAAAGCCAAAATGCACATATAGACTAACATGATAAAATATTAGTAGCTACATTTGCCTATTTGAAAACATAAATAATCAATAGACATTAATAATGAAGTTGTTCGTGCATTTCTTTATTACTCTGCATATTAAGTGTTTCAATTACTTCTACTTAGTTTGATAGATAAATGTATATGCACATTTTATGTCTTGAAAAGAATATAAGATTACTCTTCAAAACAAAAGCTACTGTTTAGATGAAAGAACAAGTGGACTGGAAATACACAGCTTGTTATACCCCTCTGCTGTTCATGTCTGATGCATGTATACAATTTATTATGCGATTTCGTGAGATTTGACAAAGTAATTGTCTGGCAAACCATAGCTTTAATGATGGTTTTTCTGCTTCATACGAAAGGTCTGAAGGTAGTGTAGGAAAATGACTTAATAGATCAGTGTCTATAAATGCTGCAAATGTGTATTATGTATATACATACGATGGTAACCCAAGTTATTTTCTGAGTTACCGCACAATATGTTGTGAGATTCCATGTGGTAAATTCATTTTTTGTCATCAGAGCTACTGCATGAAATCTTGTATGTTGGGCTGTAACTTCCAGAATAACTCGGGTCACTGCCTTAGCTTTAGTCTTGGTGTCTGTCACTGGGAGTCCTTGATGGTGGACCAAGGGCTGCGAAGAAGCCTGGATGTTATAATAGTGTCATGGTAGCTTAAAAAAGCCAGAATTTCCATTGTTAATCCCATTTTAAAGGGCTTGTCGCTTGGCAGTTAAAATCCACTCAGGTCTGAAATCAAAGTCAAGGTGCAATATATAAATTTCCTTTTAATCATATTCATTTTAAATCATTGCAGCTATTCTTGAGATAAGGAGCACAGAAATCCTAAAGTTTTATTATTTTGAACACTTCTGCAGTCTTTTGTAACTAAAATATGTCTAATTTTAAAAAATGAAATTTCTCAGCAGAGGGATGTTCTTCATTTTGCCTGTCTCCCTGTTTTATCATCGGTAAAAAACTACTGGCCAGATTCATAGCTTGTGTGAGTGAGCACTGGGTCCACTAGGACTGTCCCTTTACATTAGCAATGACCCTTTGTCTGCTGATGAGCTGTACTCGAATGAAGTTAAAATGAAAACCTTTTTCTCCGGTGCCATTTCTCAGCCCTAGGATACTTGGGATGTTTATTTTCACCTTGGTGTAAATGAATATGAGGCACTGGGCAGACAGGAGGATGTTACCTCATGAGCAACAGATACCTGAAAATCACCCAGACAACTTGAGCCAAAGAAAAAAAAAAAGATATTAATTTCTTGTGACTGGGCTCCAACATCAAGTGTTGCTTTATTTCACCTCCATTTTTGAGAATTAATGCTATCTACCCTCATACCTGCTTTTTTGCCTCCCATATACAGCTCATGAATGAGCTTGTTTATAAGACAGAAGACTCAAGTCTCCTCTTAATCCTCTGGTACAACAGAAATAGAGCTACTATGGACTTCCTCACATTCCCCGTTTGGCACCATGGAAATACTCAGAAAGGTGAGGGGAGAACAGTTTCCAGCTGTGAGAGGCTGGCACATCCTTCACGCCAAAGCAGACCATAGATGATCTGCTCAAATTCCAAGGCAATGTCACTCAGAGCCAAACACAAGGACGTTTTTATTATGTGAACTAGATGCTGGCCTGAAACAGCTGGCTGGTGCCACAGAGGGCCTTGCCAGCCGTTCAGTGATGACTTCTTTCTGGTTTCTACTGCCTGAGCCAGATTCTAACCGGGAAGCTGGACACAACTGTCCACTTTGCTGAGAAACAGAGAAACACTTCAGCAAAGGAAAGGGATTATTTTCCTGCTCTCATTTTCTCCCCATTCAGAATATCTGCTACTGAAGTTTTATCTTCCCTGACTAACAAGTATATTTTTCCAATGCTACGCCAACCTCAGGTTGCTATTTTGCAGTTGGACCTTGTGGAGACAAGCCAGAAGGCCTTGTTTATCTGGGTAACTAGTTGGGTTAAGTCGGACCCACTACTGCATTCCACCAAAATCACCCTCACCAGCTAGTGAGAGTCAATATCAGCTAGGGGAATAACGCTTCACCTTCACTGGCTACATGAAGTTAAAGATTACCCGGTTATAATCTCACGAAGCCCTGTTTTCCATGTTTTGCATTTGTTTTTTGTTCTCTCAGCAAACTAGCTAACCTGAGTTAGCAGGTTCTGACTTTAATAATACTGTTTGGAATATGCGGGAGAAGCAGGACATTGACTATTTCACAACAGTGAATAGGTCTGGTTACCAGAGAAAGTGATCATACATGATGTCCGTAGAGAGATCATCTTTCTCCCCTCTGCAGCAGAACAAGACTGCACTATTTAAGCACAGCCCCACAGTTCAAGCAGCAAGGTCAGAAGCTGCTCTGTGTTATCTTAGAAAGATGGAGTAAAGCAAGGGGAGACCGTAAACTTTAACTCACATTTCCTTTGCTTTTTTATACTTATGTTTAACTTATGCCCCTAAAACGATGTTAATGAATAAGTATCTTGGTAGTCAAAGTTCACACCATATTTTATTTTAAATCATTATTTCCTCACCAGGGAGTCAACACCCAATGAGCCCTCCCTGCTACATCCAAAGGGAGGAGACAATTTTGGAGCAGCTGAAATGGAGCACTACGGGAAAGATTTCTGTCCCCAGAGCACTTCTATGTGATGGAGAACAAAAGTCTTTGTCAGCAGACTTTGCTTGAAAGGGAATTAAAAAATTTTTCGCAACTCTTCTCTCCCTTAAAAACTGTTAGTGCTCCCGTGGGGCTTGTGAGAGCCACGTTAAACCTATGGATTATGTATCACTTCAGTACAAAAACGTACTCTAAATCTAGCCACTGCAATCCAGGTAGTTCCTGTTGCTCTGAAGCTTGCCCTTTCCCCTGAGCGTCTCAAAACGCTGCCTCAAGAAACCAAGCGACTGGGATGAAGCACTGTCCTGCTTGGGGATGGATGGCTCCTTACAAAGCTTGACCATGACTTTAGAGCAATCGCGGTGCCACTTGCCACCAACAGATCTTCCTCTTAGCTTTCTAACGAGTCCTGTACGCACCAGGCTGGGAAAATTCAGCCAAACTGAATGGCGAATGCAGACACACGTCCCACGTCAGGAAAGCATTCCCTTTCCAGAAAGCACTTAAGAATATGCCTTAAGAAATGCTTAAATGCTTTCCTGAATAGAAATGGACTTAAGCACAAGAGAGTATCCCTTAATTGGGAGTACAGTGCAGACACAATCACTAAAGCTCGTATTATGTGCCTGAAAATCGACTCCCAGAGCGTAAGCTTTTCTGAGTGATGGTTAGAGGCTTCCTAGTAGTAGCATGGTTCTGTACAGAAGGATTTGCTTAATCCACCTTGCTTTTAGATTTCAATTTCCCCAAGCTTAGCTGCTCCTTTTAACAGTTCTGAGTTCTACCCCCTCTCAGTTATTTTAATAGCTGTTTCAGAGGCAATGCCTTATATTTTGATTTTTCAGAAGCTACTGGTTTTCCACAAACTTTATTTTTGTCATCTTGATTGCACAGCATTGCATTAAATGACTTTTTTTATTTTTCATGTAGTTTACCCTACTGCCTTTTTGGGGACTGCAAGAGGAGGAAGAACAGTTTGTCTTTCGGTGCTCTTAGGATCACTAATTTAGGGTCCTGTTTAGCAGCTCCCAGTCCACCCCCACCAGAGCTTAGAGTAAGTAGGGCAAAAGTCTGAATACTTACTGGTATTACAACTCTTTGTTACATAAAAATTTCTGTTCTGTATACACTCAGGCACAGAAACAATACTTGATGTGTGTATAAATAAAACCGGTCAGTATTCCCGGAGGAATCTCAAAGGACTAGGCAATCATGGATTAACCAGGACACGACACAGGCGATTGGGACGCCTTGTGACACTTCTGGGGCCAGTGGTGCCAGTCTCTAGAGCCACACGGTTGCGGCAGCCACTGGCATAGCAGGGGTAATAGTAAACGTTCAAAAATACCCTGCTGGGGGTGGAACTGGGCAGATGCGCTCAGCAGGGCCGATGGAGCACAAGCTGGGACAGCCTTGGACTGCACTAATGAAAATCCTTTTTAGCATTTGTTAACTGAAGCACAGAGATGTTAAAGGATGCACCTGGGTCAAGGTTGCTACATCTATATTATTAGACCCAAGATAACTTCTGATTTCAGCTCTGTCTCCCTCCCAGCTCCTTGCAATGCCTCACATCTCGGTTTCCAGGGAAAAGCCCTTCTCAGGGAAGAATGAGGCACCTGCAAGCTTTGGATGGTTCCCAGGCCCAAGCAAGCCAGGGTAGGTACAATCACTGTGTGCCAGTGGTGGGAATCCAGACATCCAGACCCATGGGCCCTGTCGCTAACAACCACCCCCGTAGCCCCCTGAAATATTCCACTCCTGCCCTACTCCTAGACTGACGCTACCTGGCACTGGATGCAGCGAGTAGTTCATCTGTACTCCAGGAACACTACAGCTGTGATGCCAGGTCTACCCTCAGAAGCTTGAGCTTCCAAACTTCCACATCAGAAGCTTGAGGGTGGATTACACAGCAATGTTCGGCATGAGTAGCAATGTTAATGGTAACAGCCAATGCTGCTGTTGCTCATCTGTTTGTATAGTGCCTGGACCACAGGAGGGACCTGGGTGCTCAGATCTGTCCCAACAACTAATATGGCACACTGCCCAACAAAAATGATCCAGCTTACCTGTAGTCTTTACCTCTCTGGAAGGTGTCACTAAGAGAACTTTCTTCTCCTATGGTGAGATATCCCGTCCGCATACAAGTGGCTCCAGTGAGCCGTTCTCCGTTCTACCATTTGAAATGCAACAGTGGCAGAAATGCAGACTGTTGAGAGCTCAGCAGGCCCGACAACATGCATAAAGGCAATCTCTGTGCCCCAAACAGGGGAGCCAGCTGAAGCTCTATTGCTGACAGCAGTCTCAATGACAAAGGGGCAGGTGTTCACAACTGACACTTGTTTTTGTTCTTAATAATTAAGATACTGTGCATGTAACTTGATTTCTGAGCTGTGCCAGGATATCGGTGTATATTGCAACAACAAAATCTGCAAAAAATCTCCTGAAAAAACATCCGTTGTGCAGAGATATGTTTCATATTACAAGCACAGATAATAAAGCGGTTCAAAATTTCGCTTTTTTGTATAATTACTCTCAGTGAAAAGTATTTACCTTGCTTATTTATCGAGTTTTTTCCCTGGGATCTTGATGACAATGCCTTATACTTTCTTGATGAGGGCCTCCTCTGCATGAGGTCCTCTTCCTTTAATTGCAACATGCGATTCGGTTCCTTTTGCAGTATTGACCTCCCTACTACAAGCGTCTGCAATGAGGCTTTGGCAAGTTGCGGGGTCTGCATGGAAGGAAAGAGATGAGCTATGGGAAGAGAAGTAAAAGCACAACATCTATTAACCTCTGGCTTTGAAATGATGAAAGCACGGGGCACTGCCCGTTGCTCTTTGGAAATCCCACGAAGGGACAGAGCCCTATAGCTACCACAGGGAAGGCTGGGGACTTAGTATGTGTTCCTTGCCTCGGGGCAGATGCTTTCCGCTCCCAGTGGTTTCCCTGAAGCCTGTAATGGTCTTAGGCTTGTAAGCTAGAGACATGAAGTCCCTGCTTAAACCAAGCAGCAAGTGCGTCTAGTTTTGCTCCACAGAAAAAAATGGATAATTTTACATGGTCCATGCCAGGGACTAACCACAGCAGGAAGAAAACACATGGTATTTTCTCCTGACAGCTGTTGCCTGTAAGAGAGGAACTTTAATTTTCTACTTTGCAGATACAATGTGTAAAATTTTGAGAAGGACCCAAGTGAGTTAGGAACTTCAAAGTCTCCCTTCCAAAGTGCTCAAGCCCGTTCAGAGAATACCGTACCCAGGGCTTTTGGAAATATTTGTCCAATGTAATTCATAAGTGACCACAAATCATATACATAAGTAAGACTGAACTTTATTTCAACTTGAGTCTAGTGTAGCAAAGTTAAATAAAAATTAACCAGGTCTTTCCACTGATGAGCAAAACATACCAGTATGTTAGTCCCAGAAACATGCTACACGTTGGCGCAGACCGATTTTGGCAGCTTACAGTGGTATAGGAGTGTGTGACACATCACTCAGTGAAAACTGATATAAAACCCCATGGGGATTATTTACAGTCGTTACAGCAGTAAAGTTCAGCAGCACAAGCATGATATAAAAATTGTTCTTCCTGTCTACTACACTTGGGAGACAACGCGCATCACTGAAGACATCAGCTACTATCAAAACGGAGGCATCTTACAATTCATGGTTTGAATTCTTCACCTGAACAGGGTCAAAATCTGGGTGGCCAACAGGGTGCAACTGGGAGGAAGGGGAGGCACAACAGAGGCAAAACATAGAAAACGTTTTAGAGGCAGCATACGATGGTATGTGTGTTTTGGGAAGAATACTATGCCCTAAAACATCAGCTGCCTAACTTCTCTTGGAAACTTCTTGCAGAGATAACTGACATCCAAGGGAGGAGGAAGGGAGCTATCTGGTGAGGAAAAACAGAAAGGTATGGAAGAACTTCTTTTTTAAAGTCATCAAAAAATGGATGAAAGCAAAAGCTGCTTTGATGCCTTTCAGTTCCAGTCCTTTGCATTTGTGAGCAATCTGACTCCAGCTCTGTAAATGCATTGGGTTCCTTGGCCAAGTCAAAGAGAAAGACCATGAGACCTGGCATTCAAAGTCCCACTCCTGGTGTGTATTTTAATTAGCAGGAGCCTGAGCATTATCTGGGAAAGGGGATGGGGCTTGTGGCTTTCACACCAGGTAAAACTTTCTGTAAGTGCTCACTCCAGTCTTCTTTCATGTGCACTTCATTCAAGGGCATACATTCCACCTTTTTTTTCTTTTTTTTTTTTTTTTTGACCATTGGAGTTTTGACACCAGAAGAACAGAGCTATAAATGTGAGGGTGCAATATATCACGAGACAAAGTGTGGAGAACATGTCCTCTGCCAAAATGCCCCTTGGTAGAAAGAAAACGCACAAAATGCCTACAATGAGAATTCCCTCTGCCTGTTAAAACTATAAATGAGCAAAAAACAAAACAAAGCCCCAACCCATGGGCTGTGCTGTGCACGTTTCTAGGGTATCAGCTCTGGCAGAAAGTTGAAAGGTTACAGTTGTGAAATAGCAGCTGCCTTCCTGCCATTTGATTCAGGCTTCTGCATTGCAAAGTCTCGAAAGCGAAAGACAAATCTGACAATATGCTAATCTTCCAATAAAAATGTGACTTCTGAACCCTTATCTGTTGAAGAGCTGACAGTGAAGTTCAGAGACGGTTGTCTAACCAGACAAAACGATAGAGAAAATATGCCTTCAAACAAGATCATAAATCTTGAACAGTGCAGGGGAACAAATGTAAAGGGAACGTTTTACCACTAACACCATTTAGTAGCCTCAATTTCTTTATGTCCCCCTCCACCTCTCCAGCCTCATCACACTTGCATGGAAGGAGGATGTATCCTGTCAAAGCAATAACATAAATACAAGGGCGGTGGTGGCGGGGTGACAATATATCGGGTACAGAAATCAGACATTATTTCCATCACATCTGGGGTGCAGGGGGAGAGCAGAGACACAAAACAAATACTGTGCAACCTCAGTATAAAAGACTTACACACCCCCCCCCCCCGAGAAAGACACACACACACACTCGCACACAAAAAGTTTGCATATTGCACAGGGCGCTTGAAGATCATAAATCTATGCATGAGAAAGATGTAGTGGAAATTTTTGGGGGGATTAGAGTTTATTTTTGTCATCTCTGTGAGACGGCTACTCATTCATCCAGATCACAGCTAAGAAAAAAGCTGGTCACAGAAATTAGCAGTTTCAGCTCAGCAGCAAAGTCGCCAG
>Ga0181612_173347_pt1 | contig 16287 bp, 9 predicted proteins | sample HoacroProtozoa21_FD_119630 | JGI IMG/M metagenome (GOLD analysis project Ga0181612, IMG submission 119630) | Hoatzin crop microbial communities from Cojedes, Venezuel. Combined Assembly of Gp0051906, Gp0051904, Gp0051908
ACTTTGTTTCCTGGAAGATGTTCTTGGCCCAGTGAAAAATAAAGCACTATTAAATTGAAAATACTGAACCCACGTGGCCATGGGAATAGGGACCTGAGCTCTAGTTGTACGGCTGGAATTCCCTGTGACGAAAAAGAATGAACCCCCCCTCAAGTATCTGTGATTTAAATTTTACGATAATTTGATTCTCCACAGGACACCGATGTCATACTGGTGGTGTTTTGGGGAAATTTGTGCAAAGCCAAGGCAACATTTTTCAGTGTGGTTTCTCTCATAAATGAACGCACTGAGGTCCACAGTGTGGAAGACCAGCGTGCTGAGCCGCATCTTCGGCATACAGCTGTCCAGAGAGCATCTTCTCCATTTCCCCTAGCAACTTCAGATGTAACACTTGAAGGGGGGAGGAAACGGACGGGGGGACACAAGGGACACAACACCATCACAACTTCTATGACAATGACCTTTAAATGTTTAACTAGCGATCTCTTCTTTGCAGTCAAGATAAAGCAGCAGGTGATTAGCTTCACTATGAGTCACTATGCCCCTGTAGTGCAATAACTCAGTTAGACACTTTAACAGCCTTCAATTTTGTTCAGGATCTGCTTACTAGACCCACAGTCCCCTAGCTACAATTTTGTTTTGCCTCGCAAGCTAAGCAGGGTCAGTCCAGGTCAATGCTGGATGGAAGGACAGGTCTCGTAGAAAATCCCAGATGCTCCAAGAAATGGGGCTGATGTTTCCAGAGGAGGCACAGCGAACAAGAGCTCTGGGAGAAGGTCTGGAGCTTGAGCCTGGATACAAGCTGCAAACTTTCAGTGAGCTACAACCGAGACCCTGACCTCTCCTGCTCGCTGATCTCAGGACACATGTATTTCACTTGCTCAGGCTATCCTCCAGCTAAATCGGACACACTATTCTGCATTTGTTCTGGTAGCTGCTGCGAATATACTCCTCAGGGGCTGTCTCACATCTCCAGAAATGGCTTCAATGGGGTGGTGTGTGACCACCTACCCACTTTCACCTCCGCCTGATCCATCCTTCAGCTGGTGTTACGGTATCAGGAAATTGCTGAGGCAGCTGAATAGCTTCCCATGTAATATGTAACAGACAACTTCATGGTCATTCAACCACACCTGGATCTTAGAAGTTACACAGGAAAGTATCTGCAAGCTTGAATCACCTTCTTAACAGCCAAGGCTCCTCCCCCTCCTCCAGAGTAATTTCTTCTTCCCCAACAGCCTGATAAGCAATTCTGAAAAGGAAAAACATACTTCCCTCCTCCCCACAGCTGAGTCAGCAACCGCAACAGCAAACTCCCAGAGCACGCGTGTACCCTGCTGACCTCTGGATCTCTGACACTGTTTCACTTTCCCTCAGCACTTGAGTTCTCCAGGCCCAGGCACAAAGTGCTCGGGTTGCACTCGTGCTCACAGGACCAGCCCCCGATTTCTGCTCCCAGTCCAGAGGGTTACCAAAACACAAAGATAAATTAGCAGGAAGGGTAAATTTTCTTTCCATACACCCATGGCCAAATACACTGACGGAGAATCAAACTACACACAATAGCTCCTGTTCTAAGCCTGCAGCATGGGGCACATGGGTTAAGTTTAAAAATTTACTTTTCTAAGTTTTAGCTTAAAAATTACCTTTGGTCACCCTCTACCGACCATTTCATAAAGCTTAGGAATCTGTTACTGGCTGCAAGCTAACAGATAAGTGCTTTAGCTCAGACAACATCTGCTCATCGGTTTTGATCCAGAGATCCTGGGTTCAAACTCCACTGCCACAGTCCGGCCATTAGAGTTCTACAGACGTAACAGTTAAGAAGAAACAAACGACAAGCTTTCATAGAGAGCAACAAAACATTTTTGTTCTACAGTAGGCAGTTCGATCAAAGCATTTTCTTAAATAGTCTGCCAATTCTTAAACCATGCCTACCCTAGTTGTATTTATAAGGCCACATTTAGTATGATATGTTTTTTTAATCCAGGATTAGACTCACCAAGAGTCTTATCAACACATCAGTCAGGGGTTTGCAATGAAAATATTTGTACCATAAGCTCCGGCATGTACACACATAGCTTCATTAACATAAACACATTCATCCCAGTAAAAATTGCATTTTCATTAGGTGTTGCACTGCTATTCACAGAAGTGTTAATGCAGGGTTACTGCTTAATGGGTCTAATACTACTGTGACTCGGGGAAGCCCTAATGAGAGCTCTGCAACACTGTATTGCAAAAGGGCTCCAGGACCAGTTGCAGCAGGAAGATTTATGTCTGACATCCGTACCTGTATCAATGGGAGATGTTTAGTTTTACAGGGGTGAAAAACTAAAACTGTGGCCTCATAACAGAAAGTGAATCAAGACAAAAGAAATTCATCTTATACAGCAAGAAGATAAGCTGGCAAAAAATAAAAGCAGATAAAGAGTAAACTCACATTCAACTTCGTGACTAGAAAGCAAGAAAGATGCAACCTATTTGGCTTCCACTTAAGTCCAAATCTCTTATTTCTTTCTAAGCAGGCTTTAAACCGAGACTCTTATCTGCCATTATAATCTTGTACTTCGGTTCGCACAACAGTAAAGGCGCAGCATGTAGGCACCACAATCTCTTTCTGTTTCCAACTCTTCTAAAATCACTTTCAATGCTTCAACCTCTCAGCACTCCTACAAGAAAAACCTGGTGAGTCACCACAAGCAACCAAAACGCCCAAATACCTGTGACCTGTGCAAGGCTGAGAAGCTCTTCTACCTACAGGATTTCATCTCCCCAGCAGACACCAGCCGATTTTGAGGTGGCATTAATGCCTTCAAAACTTGAACTGGTGACTTCTGGAGCTTTCTGCCAAAACGAGATAAGCCACAGGCACAATGAGTGGAGGTTGACGGGGGAAAAGTAAAAATAAATCATATATTTAACAGCTGGTCCCGGAGAGGCCGTAAACCATTCCTTTTTAAAAGCAATGCAATCTCCACACCGCATCCCACGTCCCAGGAGCATGGGAGAAAATACATCCCTGGCACAGCAGTCTGGGCTTGGTACGCTGTAACTCGAGCAGCTCCTGCCTCTGGTGGGTCAGGCATAAAAAACTGTCAGCCTGAGAAAAGACACGGGTTGTCCTCTTGTACGCTCAGCACATGGGAGATGGCCCTTTCCTTCAAAGAGCGAGAGCGACTGATGTTTGGTCAATTAGTTCTCTATTAACATGCAGCCGGGGACCTGGTAACGAGAACAATCTTTTTTTTCCTTCCTGATCTGATGGAAGAGACATCGAAACATGTTTTAATCTGCAACACAGACTGATAAAACCAGCTGCCCAAAAGACAGTCTCTTTCACGAAGGCTTAATTCTCCTCTGAGAGCAGCTTTACCGCCTGCCAGATAAGTCATGTTTACAGCAGATCCTCAGAGCTGCTCAGCCTCCTGGATGAATTTAGAAATCAGACCAGAGGGTAGATTTGCAAAGCAGTAATTAGCACAGGAGACGATGGAGAAGCAGTAGAGAAGAATAATTTCGTCTGTGTCAATATAAGGTCGAGGTCCAGGGGGCTTGTCCAAACTTCTGGGCAGCTAATAGGGAGAAAGGCAGGGAAGGAAGAAACGAGGGGGATCTGCACTCTGAAAACCCAGCTACTCCCCACAGACCAGCTGCAGCAGCCTTAATCAGCTTTGCAACTCTTCTTCCTTCCCATTTCAGGGCTTTTTTTATTTTGTGTTAAAAAAAAAAAAAGGCAGGTAGTGGGCACCCCTGACAGGCAGCACTGCCATATTGCCACAGTGACTGTAACAGCACAGGGTCTGTTGGCAGGCGGAGTATTTCCCCACTACTGCCTTTCTGCTAATGAGTGAGCAAGCACCTTAACTTAAATAACATGCCACAAGTTTGATCAGGCTTGTTACTGTGCAACTGCACCCCAGAGCAGAGCAGATGGGAGAGCTCCTCTTGTACCAGCTGGATTCAACCCCGCTACCTTCTAAAGCCACTTCCAGAAAAAGCCAACGTGGGTAACTCCAGGCACCATTTGCGCAGAGCTCAGCATCACTGTTTCCATCTCAGATGGACTGTGTCAGCATTGTAACAAAATAGAGAAATCACTAGACAAAGACAAAAGGATATAAATATGAGATATAGGCAGGCTTGCTTAAAAACAAAGCTCAGGTCAGAGGAAGGCTAGGAACCATCAGGTAGAGCAGCTCTTTCTCGGTTCTCCAGATTCAAAACAGAGCCACGGCACCAAAACTCGTACATTCCCTCTCATGTGCAGAGAGACTACAGAATTTGTCAAATCAGTGTCTGTAGGGCTGGTTTATTTGTGCTTCTCTCCACCCCCAGGAACAAAGCAACTTCTTCTTTTTAAGTCAGTAAGAAACTGTTATTGGTATTCCAGCTACAGATAGAAAGCAGTACCAACAGTGTCAATATCAACACATACTCCTCAAACTACTACTCTTGGAATTAACTTCCAAGACCCAGAGGTCTCTAAACAAGGCCCAGAGCACACACAATAACTGCACGCTCAACCAAATAGAAACTAGCAAAAAGATTCATTCACCTCATGTAAATAGGCTCGTATTCCTTAGACCCTACTGTGTAGAACAACACATCAGATCCCCAGACGAGCTAAATACAGAGTCACGGACAGATCAATTAAGCCGTGGACAAGTCTTGCCATGAGTATCTATTGATTTTCTGAAAATGGCAAATATGAATTAATTCAGGAAGTAAAAAGCGGTTCAAAAAGATAAATAACAACAGAAGAAAAAGAGAGCGGCAGACCCAACACTTTCCAACTTCCAGCCTGCCCTTGCCCTCTCCCATTTTCCAGGGCGTTTCCCACCCCTACCTGCGCCTGGTCGAGACAAGCTACTGCAGATCTGACCCAGGAGACAGTCTGCCTACTGCTGCCATTTAATGGAGGCACAGCAATTCCTGAGGTTCAGCGGGGCGAAGTACAAATCCCAGTGGCCAGAATAAGTACGTGAACTAGGCGCAAGGCACACGTAAGAAGATTTATTAGGTCTCACGCTGTAACAGTACCGTGAATTATAATGATGCCCTATTTGCTATCCACACGCGCCTTTAAGTCAATGACAAAAACTCACTTAGCACAGAAACACACCATGCAGGGTTTCACCTGAAGTGTTTTACTTCTAACCCTTCCCGGTTCACTTTTGTTAACCCAAATCCAAAAACTGGCTACTTTGGTGGAAAAATATGGAGCAGGCCTGCAGTGTCTCCAAGCTGGTGAGCACCTGGGGCTGACAAGCAATTTGCCAGGCTGCGACAGCCCCACTACTTCCAGTAAGTTCAGGCGCTAGACACGCCAGTGATCACAGGACCGCTAACAGCAGATAATCTTATCTCCAAGTACTCCCTTTTACTGGGAACCTGTGATCTGAACCCTCAAAAATCTAGGCAAGCGTTACAGGAATTGATGCTAGTGTTGCTGTTACATTGCCGAACAAGCTGTGTTGGAGGGGTTGTTCATGATGGGCTGTTTGCAGGTGTACCAAAAGGGCCAGCAAAGGACCTCACAGAGATAATGTCTCAAAGGGCAGGAATGTTACTACCAGTGGTAAATGGCCAAAGGAAACTACAAAGAGCAACAGGAGGAAGGGAGAGGGGAAGGAAAAGTGCCTTCAGAGCACACAGCCTCTGATGGTACGTGTGATTTTATCTCCCATCTCCCACACAACACGACTACGCATCTACCATCATGACCACACTCCTCTGCGTGTCAGGTTTGCCACCTCTCTTCATGAGGGTATAGAAGATTTAGCAATAAATTTTCATAACTTGCAGCACAGAGCACCTATGAGCCCTCTGGTGCAAGGCATATTCAGTTCCGGTGACACTGACCTTCTAAGGAAGTCTCATACCACCACCCCATGTTGTTTTGCACAACCTGACTTTCAAGACTACATACAGGCAAGTAGCACAAGCTTGTTTGCTGTGCTCCACAAGCCTCTGTCTTTCTCTTGTTGGCAGCAACACCACCACATCATTTGATCTAAGGGGATAGCCATATCTCCAAATTCACAAGTAGACACTCTCATTCAGTGCTAACTTTGGTGATGGCTTCTCTGCTGGGAGCATGTCACCAGCACGAAAAGGATGATAACAAAACTGTTTGCAGAAGCCTTTGGAGAGCTTTGAAGGTGGAGCAATATTCAGTTACTAACTGTGTGCTCCCAGTTGAACTATGAAGTACAGCTAAAGACCCTGCAGCCACACTTCATCTCCTAAATCACTGATTTCCTGATAAATTGTTACATGTGCATAAAACAAAACACAACACAGCGAAGCCGTAATTGTCCTTACCATCCAAGCACACCTTGTATACATTGGTCCTGCATCCCAATTGTAGGAACTGATCTGGGATCACATGGGAAACAGACAGATTGAAACGTTAGTTGAGGTCTATGTGTTTTTTCCATGATGAAAAGGGTCCCTCCAAGGCTGGTTCAGACACAAACTACAGAAGGTGAGGAACATCCTGGGTAATGTCCAGGGATCTGTTCACATTCCCCACACGGTCCTTAGTACATTTGCCTACAGTATCTCTTCCTTCTCAACAGGCTCTCCTATTCATACAAACCTCCTTCTACCTTCATTTACCAAGGACAAATAAAACTGAACAGAACACCACAGTGCTCCCAACTAACCATGGCATAGCTTTGCCTTTATTTCTCCTGTTGGAGCAGAGACATAAGGCAACCAGCTCACGTGAGCGACTGGGGAAAATAGTCATCTCCTCTGGCGTGCAGTGCAGGCTGCAGGTCTTGGAGGGATCATTTCAGGTGGAAACCTCCAGATGCTGCATGGGGAGACAGGCCTGAGAGCGAGAGGCTGGAAGAAGGCAAGGGGGTTTCGCAACAGCCCAGCATGGCCTGAGAGCACCAGGGCTCACCACCAAGAGTGGCTCTTGCTGTGCATTCAGGATTATTGATTATCCTCTCCTAACCCCATGATTGAATGCCCAGGGCAAAAGAAAAAAAAAATTTCATATTATATATGGATAGATAGCTGTTTAAAATCATTAACAGAGATTTATATCTCTGAGCTAGTCTTCTGTTCTCTGGGGAAACCAGACAGCTGCATAGTAAGAGACTGAAAGCTACAATAAAATGCAGAAATGAGCTTCAATAAATCATTAAGCTAAAGCTCATAATGTTTATCTGCAATGTCATGTCCCCACAATCTACAAAAGCAGATGTGTAACTTTTTGTTTTTCTTTTATCAACTATTAAACTGTCATGTAGCTATTACAGAAGATTGAAACTTATTTTTAAAAGCACTGAGCATCAGGGATTGACAGTTTCTTGTCATGGAAGGGATACTTGCATGCCAATCCACACTCCACACCATGCAAGAGGAACTGGAGACAAAATATATGGAAATGAACCTTTGAAGGACAGGCTGTTCACCTTCTGCTGATGTTCTGGCAGCCAGATGTGCCCAAAACTTCATCAACAAGGCAACTCTGTGGGATCATTTATACTAGTTCTACTCCATCGTCCCTTGTTTATTCTTCTTCTGGTACAGCCCATCCCTATATTTGCAAGTCCATTACATATACAACAAGGCACAGGCAGCACCAGGGCTGGTTCGAGGCGCCCCAGCAATGCATGCAAAGTCCTGTGTGGCCATGGCACTTCTGCCCAGGGGAGGAGGGAAGGGAGGGGAGGTCGGGCAGACAGGCTAGAAGGCGACAGACCCATTTCAAGAGCAAAAGAAAGTTTCAGCATCAGCAGGGGCTCTCCTACACCCTCCCTTGCAAGCGGCACAACTCCTCCACCAGCCAGCCTCGCTCTCCCACCCGAGCCCCGGAATTGCCAGGGAGATGGGAAGCACCAGGGCTGGGGCACTGCTCTGCAGGGGCGAGGTTGGAGGGGGAGAAAGCCAGCCCTGGAGACAGCCCACCAGGGCAGCCACCGCAAGGATAAGCTGGTGGTGGACGCAAACAGCTGTGGCCCCGACACCATCCCTGAGAGGCCGGGGCAGGTGGGGTGGAGAGGGGCAGCTGCAGCCCAAGGGGACACAGTGCCATGTCCCCAAGAGTCAGCGGTGACCAAGAAAGGAGGCAGCCAGCTCTGTATCACGAGCAACGTGTTTGCACGACCTCTCCACTGAAAGCTCGGAGCTCTTCCCGCCCCGAGTAGCTCTGTAAGCACTGCTGACATTTTCCAGCCTTCCACCGTAACACACTACGGACACAGACCCTTCACCTCCTTCCTCTGGAGCTCTACTACAGCCACCAGCACAGAGGGAGGAGAAATCAGCCTTACAGGTATTTCAGGGATCCACATATTTTTTCAAATAAGTTTCCCTTTTTTAGAAGAAGAATAGAGCAGGAAAGCTCTCAGCTCCATCAGGCTTGACATCCAAAAATTAGCATTTGTTTTACAGAATAGGACTTGCTCTATCCAATTTAGACCCAATCTGTTAATCTACAAACAAAAGCAAATAAACACTGAAATTATGACTGAAGGGGATTTCAAGAGGCCTACACCTTACTGTGTTTTTTTGAGGTATTACGAATAGAGTCTTGAATTTATTCTACTGTCTTTCCTGCTGGCACAAATGCAAAATTCAAACCTGCTGTGCTGCTTTAGTCTGCTGCTGCTGCTGATGTCAAGTGTAACTACGTGTTCAAGCTAGCCTGGGAGGGCTGCTCTTTAAAAGCTAATTTGAAGCATGATTTCCAAAATCCTGACCGCACGAATCCACGAGCAAATCTACTGTTCTATGCAAGCCCTCAAATTACTGCTATGCTCGAAGTCCTTAAAGTCCACCAAATTAACAAGCTCTAGCCCACATGACTAAGGTTCACCGAAGTTCAACCCCAGCTTATATAAGAGACAGAACTGGTGTGTTTGCCTTTAAAAAAAACCCACCAAGATAAATAGTAGGGTCAGCAAACATGCTGTGCAATATTTAACAAGAAAAAGCTGGGACCTTAACAGGATTTGCAAGCCTAAAACTGCTCCTGAAGGCAACAAACATGACATGATCATTCTGACAGCTGTGACAAATTAGGTTTCATTTGCCTGAGAGCCAGCCATGTTCATTTAACTGCAATTACTGGCACATCGCGATCCCCACACCAGAGAACACACCCAGCCAGCCAGCAAAGCAAAGCAAAGCAAAGCAAAGCATCTTGTACAGATCAACCTGTTCTTCTTGGTTCTTCTGTAACAACACCAAGTCCTCAAAAACAACCATTTGTTAATATACGCCAATAGCTTCTTCAGGTGTTTACTGTAGTCCCTCAGCTCTTTTTCAACCAAGAGAATGACAAAATCTGGTTGTGATGCTTTAAACTCTGCACCCCTTCCCTGCATGCCTGGTTGCCGAATGCAGTGCTCACAGGAGAACGTGCTGTTTAGAAATCTTTACTCTGGTCTAATCCAGGAGATCTGAAAATTATTTCATCCAGCCTGAAATATTATTTTGCAAGACTAAACATATAAATTAACTCATCTTTTGTAACTTGTCTTTATGCCTGAGAACATATCTGGACTTTATGATCTTTAGAGCAAAATCCTGCACACGTATCTACAATCCTCTCATTACTCTCTTCTACTTCATTCCCACCAGAGAAGAAAGCCCCAGTCAATTACACATGCACTGTTTCAACATATTTCATTGGTGAGCTAATTTAAAGGAAAAAAAAAAAAAAAAACCAACAAAAACCACCTTCCGGGATGTAGCCATCAGCTTCCTTGAAAATTCCTAGATAACACATCCACAGCGTGTCTAATCCATTTAGTCAGAGCACAAAACATCACTCTTTTTTCTTCAAGACAAACTTTATTTATTCCCAAGCAGGACTTTACAAGCCTACGCGTTCTGTAGGCAGGAATGCAGGAGCCCGCGTCCATCCGTCCCTCTGTCCGTTTGCTGTTGACGCACCAGCTGCCGGCAGTAACAGGTGTTTTCTGGTTTTCTTCTCAAGAGAAAGTCCCAGGCACTATCTCCAGTGGAATGCAAAAAAACAGCATGGCACGTACGGCCCGACACGGAGCCGCATTCCTCTCCGAGCAAGCAGGCAAGACATCCTCCACCGCAGCGCCACTAACTCAGATGCTTTCCTGGGGAGTGAGCTGTGTCTGGGTACAGGCACTCAAAAATTCAGCCAAATCATCACTCGAAAAGCAGTCTTCCCCACTTTTCTCTTTTTTGCAAGGAAAGGCTAGTTTATCAACAGCTGCAAAGCACAGTACATTTGCGCAGTACAACATTAACTAACTCTCAGGACACCATCAGCTGAGGCTGAAGACTCTGCCCTGGCAGCAGCTAACTTCTATTCAATGTTTCTATGCAGGGAAAATCTTCAAAAGTTATTTTCAATAACGTTTATTTTTCTTTTCAAACTCTGCAGTGAGCCAAAATAGCTCAAATTTCTGAGAATAAGATATGCAGGAGAACAAAAATGAAAATAGCAGGATTAAGAAAAACAAGTGGTGAAGATGAGGTAAAACATGGAAATGGATTTTTGATAAAAAACTGCAAAATAACCCATGACCGAAGCAAACAACCATGCGATGTGCCACCAACACCGTCTGAGGAATACTTAGCAGCGAAGCATCACATAACTGAACGCAAATTTCAAAATTAATTCTGATCTTCAAAAGCTTATAAATGCATTAACCTTTACTCGCTCTGTGTAGCCCTGCATATTTACAGTGAATGAAGCTAAACATGGGATTAAATAACTGTAGGATTCCAGCTTAAATCATTCCTACATGCAGTCCTTCTCGTCCCGCTGTACACCAGGCATTTTCAGACCGCAGCTTCCTCATGGTGGAGACGGGCGACAGCACCTAACATACTCCAGATGGGAATGCCATACATGCAATAAAGCAGCCGCCCAAAATCTAGTCATGTCGTCCATGTTTACAATGAAAAAGTTACGTTTATCCTGATAAACACAGCTTTTGAAAAGGTTATTTCCCTCCCCCTCTGCAAACAGAAACGGTTAACTTCATCATCTGCTGCGCACACGTCCAACGATCATGCAAAGGAGCTGCAAAGAGCACAGCCCTGCATTCCTCTGCGCCAAAGGACCTGTCAGAGCATCCCAGAAAAATGCCCAGAAAAGCGTCCCAAAGTTATGCTAACCTGCCTCAAACTCCTCTGCCACTGCCTGCTTGTTTAGTAGACTTAATTTTGCAGCAAGCCTCTGAGGCATGGGTTTATGAGCAAATCATGAGACCAGTAAATTCAGAGGCAAAACCCAGCTTACCTTTTCATTTAATGTAGTCATTAAAAGCAAAGTAACAAGAGAGTTCCTCCCTCTGCCTGCTTTCAGATTAACCCCACCGACACAGCTAAATCATAAAAATTTACTTACTCAGTTAGTGACTGCTGCACTGCTGAGACCTGACTCCAGCTAGTCTCTACCCTTATTCCTTTAATTTTTTTTTAATTTTTTTTTAAGATAGCAGAGGATGCCCAGAGGGACATCAGTGCTGTAAAACTAAACGTAGCAGCACTCACAAGCTAGACTGCTGCCTACGAGGTGTACCAGCAAAGTTCAGAACAACCATTTCATACACGGGTAGGCAAGATGCTCAAAATGTAAGAGGTCATTTCAACAAAGCCCAGATGCAGGAGCTGGAGCTCCTTTGACAGTTGCCCAGCAACACTCACGGGAGTGAGTTATCTTATATTCACTTATATTGGTATTACTTTTAATACACGTACACTTATCCCCAGGTCTCACCCAGGGTTCTCCCCAACCTGAGTTCGGCATTTTCTGTCACTGGGGGAGTGTTTGCTTGCTTTCTGGAAACAACCGAGTTCTGCCGACAAGAGCACAGATCTCGAGAGCTTTCTAAGAGCAGTTTTTGGAACAGGCTGGCTGCTCCTTCCAGCCTTGGTTTCATATCACAACCTGCATTTTTGGCAGGCTGTTTCTCAACAAGCAACTCTCACGGCTGCTACATTTCGTCAGCATCCAGCCAGACACACGGCGCATTTCATGAAGAGATGGACTGCATAGACTCCGTTAGCTAAAAGTATCAGTTGATGGGAAGCTACTGTAATATTAAAATAATGTTTATGCTTAAAAAGCATTCAAGTTTATTCCCCTGTCAATAAAAGCACAGCAAACTTAAAATTCAAGAGGACCTTGATTTGCCACTAGGTTTTCCAAATTAAGCAAAAAAAAATGTTCAATTATTTATTTCTGGAGAGAGCTATCTCCCCCATCCTACTTCCCCACTTACAGAAAAAGAAAACATAATCAGTGTCCACACAAAAAACACCCTAAAGCCCTTTGGGCATGTTTTGAAGAAGCTATTTAGAGTAAGGAACACGGGCATTCTCTACCGTTGTATTTATAATGAGGCTCCACCATCCCCAGGAGCTAAAGCAGAATGAAAATGGGTCACATATCTAATTAGCACTATTGAAGCGTGAAGCCCAAACATCTCTGAAATGTAATAGATTTTTTTTTTCTAATAACTCCAGCTTCATTAGAATATCCCACAGTCACCTATGTGATACCAGAAGCTTAAAACACGGGTGCCATAAAGCAGGCATGTATCTGGCATCATGCTGCTCTACTCCTAGGGAAGGGGAGACAGTGCTTTTGACAAAATCTAATCTATTAGCTAAAAAATGAAGCGATTAGTCGATCAGCCTAGCACAGCCTGTTCTTTAATCACTTTGTCTTATTAAAAGAACCAAAACAAAAGAACACAACCCTCTCTACTACAAAAACAACATACAGATCCACAGGGGTGGATGCCACATGTTCGAGAAGGGCAGTTTCTAAAGCAGACAGCCGGACAGGAAAGCGGTGGGTTCCCACTCTTTCTCCTCTAGAGATACCCAGGCACTGCCCCACGCTTTGCCCCCATCCCTGTGTTTATTAGCAAGCCGGTAAGGGCTCTGCAGCAAGGCCCTCCCAGCCAGCTCTGTGCCTCATCCCCACCTCGCTCCCACACGCAGGTCTCGCCACCCAAGTGTCCGACACCACCAGGCACACCGGGCTGTCGGAGAGGAACGTGTTTAGATTACAGGTGCATGTGCTGGCAGAGAGCACTGCTGAGCTGCTCCTGCTGGAGGGAGAGAGGGCACAGGGAGGGCGGAGGGGGAGGGAGGCGGCCGAGGACTTCTCCTTGGGTGAGTTTGCAGTGCACAAGGCTCCGAGGAGGGTGCCTGAGCATCCGCGTGTCAGGTTGCCACGCTTTGCTTTCCCCTCCGCTTGCTCTCACCTCCCAGGGCTCACTTTTACTCCAGGCAGGCTCAGCCCCCTGCACCCAGCACCCCAAATTTCAGTTGCTTTAGGTGAGATGAATGCCAGTGAAGCTATGGGGAAGCACCCAGCAGCTCAGTCCACCCACCCAAAAAGACACCCAGTGAAGACTTCCACGTGCAAACCCACTCTCATTGTGAACAGGGCTCTGCACTTCATTTCGATCGAAGTCAACAAGCCATAAACGCCACTCACCCGTGAGGGCTCGGAAGTCACTACAGCCTTCTGGAAAAAAAAATACCATGCAACAAATCAGAGGGAGAAATTAACTGAGCCGGCAGCTGTCTGCTCTACATATCAAACGTCACAAAGCTCATGTTGCTGCACGGGGTTTTTTTTGAACATGAGATGAGCAGGCGAAAGTAGCGCAAAAAAACAGAACAAAGTGTTTACTCTGCCCATCCACGACCACGCTTTTATCCCGCAGGCGACTGGTCTTTTGCAGGACTTAGCACGCGAGCACTTTGATGCATCTCCTGCACTGATTTTACATTTCCATTTATTACAGGGAGAAGTTTTTTCCTTTTTTCCCTCTTTTTGTTTAAGTTCTTTTGTTGTAGTAGAGAACAATACATACCCCTGCACGCTAGTGAAATACACAGTATTTTATTTGGTTTAACCTAATAACTCCCTTATCTGCAAATGGAAACAAAAATAAGACACGCTTTGATTACAGAGACATATAAAAATTTGTATCTTTACTTAATGGCATAGCATGGCAGTTCACAAGCCACCAAGCTCTCCCAAACTGCTCAGGTCCAAGGGAAGTTAAAGCTAAAGCAGAGCAAACAGTGGTGGATGATCCATGTCGATGTAGATCAGCAAAGGCTGGAGACCACTGGTCCAGCATCTCAAGTCCAGACCTCACATTATCACTGCTGGGCTAACAGCTGTCATTTTTATTCCTTCTATGGGTAGAGTTTCAATTACATTAGTAAAAACACAGTTCATACCAGAAGTTACTCTCCACACACAATTTCTTCTGTAACCAAAACTCACTCTGCAGCATTTCACTGTAATACCAATATTAATGATATGGCTGCAAGGAGACTCAGCCACTAGCAATCTCTTAAGTGGTTCAAATTGTATAATGCTTCATGTACCTGCTTTTTTCTTCCTCAAGCAAACTGCCCAGCAATTGGTTAAATTGGCTCCAGAAGTCCTGAGACTGAGGCTCCTCAGAAGCTCAGCTTCACGGAGGCTCTCTCTCACCAGGTCAGGCAGCTCCTTCCACAAGTAGCTCTCAAAATGTGGCCTCCTGCTTAAATATCTAATTGGAAGATGACCTGTGATGTGCTTCCCACCACGTTTGATATGGGGACCTCCACGTTGTGAAAACTGCCTTTCAGGGGACTGAACCCATATGCCCAAACTGGCCTCCTCGCTGTCCCAAATTGCACGTTCGAGGTTTCCCACCCATGCCGATGGGCACGGCCTGTGAGGAGCCAGGAACAGTGTCCAGAGCCTCCACCACCAGAAAGCCCCATTCACTATGGAACAGAAATAGCAGAGGGGAGGCTTTCAGTGGAAAATGGGATGAGAATGGAAAGCAAGAGAGTAAAAGCTCTGTCAGCACATCTCATTGACAGTCTTTTTAATGAGGAGATAAACAGATAGAGCTTTCAATCCATGTATGTAGGGTTTTTTTAAATTTGAAAAGAAGCTAACCAAGCACACGGGATTCGATAGAAAACAAAGGCTGAACAAAACAAGCCTTCTGACAAGGCCGAAACCTTATGAAAGATGTCAATTCTAGTGCCCCAGAGAAACGAAGGTTTCCCCCGATGTCTACCCACCCTATTTATTTTCTTAATTACCTCTTACCACTTAACAAGTACATACAAAAACCAACCCCCAGCTTTGCTGCAGCAGCACTGGAAGTCAGAGCAAAGACCGGGAGCAAGCTAACCTTCCCTACTGGAGACAGATCCAAGCCACACACAGAGTTTGGATCCAGACCTCCCCAGGTGTCAAAGAGCTCCACCACTGTGGCAAGACTTCGTTCTTATTACACAGTTGCTGGCTACAGTACCTGCCACCCTCTACAGCCATTTGATGTGCAAAGAAGCTGTCCCGCCAATAACATGCTGTTTCTTAAATCTGATGCAACACATTTAAATTGGGTGTGTAAATGGAAAGTCAACATTCAAAAGCCAGCCTGAAGCTATTAAGCAACAAAAGAGATTTCTTCATACGAAGATGATTTTAAACACAGAATCTGAAAAACATGAGACAGGACCCAGACAAGCAACTTTCCAAAGGAAAGCCCCTCTTCGGATGCCATGCAGCAGCAGCAAAGCACTCTCCCACCAAGGTTTCTTCCATCATAATCTGAAATGGTAACTGCAGGCGGGGGGTGGCAGCTTATCTTCACTGGCCCCTTGAACGTCCCCCCCCTTCCTGATCACACTTACCCTTTGGGTGGAGTCTTCAAATGAGCTATCTCCCATGCACAAAGAGATTAAAAGCCAGCAGACTCCAGTGAAAGGCCTTAGATCCTCTATGCTATGCTCTCCTGGGTAGCTTGCAATACCTTCGGATTTCATACATGGCATCTTCAAAGTTAAATGATTCTGGGGATCAACAGTAAAGGGAAAAGCTATGGATGTCATCTATCCGGAATTCTGTAAAGCCCTCGACATGATCTCCCATAACATCCTTCCCTCTAAATTGGAGAGAGGTGGGTTTGATGGGTGAACTCTTTGGTGGATGAGGAATTGGCTGGATGGTTGCATCCAGAGGGCAATGGTCAATGGCTCAATGTCCAGATGGAGATCCTAGAAAAGTGGTGCCCCTCAAGGCTCTGTATGGGGACCAGTACTGTTTAATGTCTTCATCAGTGACACATACAGCGGCATTGCATGCACCCTCAGCAAGTTTGCAGATGACACCAAGCTGAGTGGTGCAGCTGACACACCAGAAGGACGGGATGCCATCCAGAGGGACCTGGACAAGCTTGAGAAGTGGGCCTTTGTGAACCTCAACAAGTTCAACAAGGCCAAGTGCAAGGTCCT
>Ga0181612_164132_pt1 | contig 16285 bp, 9 predicted proteins | sample HoacroProtozoa21_FD_119630 | JGI IMG/M metagenome (GOLD analysis project Ga0181612, IMG submission 119630) | Hoatzin crop microbial communities from Cojedes, Venezuel. Combined Assembly of Gp0051906, Gp0051904, Gp0051908
AAGGAGACTCCACAACCTCCCTGGGCAGCCTGTTCCAGTGCTCCGTCACCCTCAGAGGGAAGAAGTTCTTCCTCATGTCCAGACGGAACTTCCTGTGCCTCAGTTTGTGCCCATTGCCCCTTGTCCTGTCACTGGGCACCACTGAAAAGAGCTTGGCCCCATCCTCCTGACACCCACCCTTCAGATATTTGTAGGCATTTATAAGGTCCATTTATTACCTCCTCAGAAACAGGCAACCCCTTTCTGCCAAAGAGCAAGTGGTGGAGGCTGTAAGCGGGGGCCCTGCACAATCTGGGGCTTTTATTCAAGGCCCCTGCAACTCCATTGGCAAAGTGATCATCGTGGCCTTTATTTTGGTCATTAGTGTGTTCGTAACGAAAACCAAATTTGCCATAGCTCTTTCTGCTTCATGCCTGAGAGCTCTGGGAGTTTGGTATTCTGGCTTACTTGGCTCTCCCATGGTCTTAAATGACAAAATAACATTGCAAGAAAAAATGGAGTGTTTCTTTTTTTTCCAGAATGAATGGTCTTCTATGAAATGTATCTGAAAAATTCCAGGAGGCTCTCTCTTTTTAAATCCATCACACCCTATAGACCCAGTGTTTTTCTACTGAGCAGCTGAGGAGGTTTTCTTTCTGCTTTGCTGCTCCCTTGCCTTCCCCCACATCCCCCATTTTCCCTCTTGTATTATTACCTTAAACAATGCCTTTTTGGAAAGACTACTCTTTCTAAAGGTGTTTTGTTAAAAAGCAAAACAAAACCGCAAAGCCAACAGTGAATAACAAACTTCCCCCAAATCCCCACAGAAACAAATAAGACAGCTTTGAAACTGGAAAGCACTGGCACATGGTGCTACTGAGCCCAGGTGTTACAGCCCAGGTAAACCACAGCTGCCCTCCAGTTACTCTGCTGACTTATTTTTTACCTTCCATTTGATGCTTTTCCACTGAGACCCAAGGTTTCCAGGCTCATGTACCAACATCCACAAAGATCAGCCAATTGGCAATGAGAGACCAGAGTGTGTATAGAAATCACGTTCCCTCTGTTCCTTCCATGGAGGAACATGGAGTCTTGGTATCCAAAAGGGGTTAATTGAGCCAGGGCTCTCAAGGAAGGTGGCTGCAATGAGAAAGACGTATTAGAGACTATGTGCTCATAAGTGTGTAGTCAAAGGGAAGCTGAGGAAGACTCCACTGAGATGGAGAAAGCGGCATGTACTATGATGAGGTTTTTTCTCAAAGACTCTGTTTTTTTCCTGGGAGCTACTGTTCCTCCTCCCTCAGCCCTCAAGAGCTTTCAGGGAAGCAGAAAAGCAGGTGCCCTATCTGCGTAGTGCCACACGTCCTAAGCTAACCCTCCAACCTTTTTGCAGGCTGAGGGCAGCTGAGCTCTCCTGTTCCAGTCAGGACCCTGAAAATCCCTCCTTCCCTGCAGCTTGATTCCCAGCTAATAATTTTTTGGTGGGCACCATCAAAATAACCACTGCGTGAGAAGGCACCCCCTTTGCACCGTTCGGTGTTCATGAAGGACAGGCAGAAGGGGATCAAGGGGAAAAACACGTGTAGTCCTTTCTCATTTATTTTTAAAGCTGTACATGACTTTTAATTTTACAACCTCAACAAGTATTTGAAGACCATGTTTATAGTCTTAGCTTTGGAAGGACCTTAAGCCTAGTGGATTTATTATATCATTGTTTCTAGAGGAATGTCTGTAGTTTAAACTATCCTCTGGGCCCAGGGCTATACAAAATGCTCAAACACTTTCATTGTATTCTGGTGATTGTGAATATGTATTAATTTTTTTAACGTCCTGCCACATCTGTGGTGTTGATATCACAGCACCGATTTCTCCTGACAGATACTCCTGGGTAAAGCAGCTCATGCGAGGGTCATGCAGCGCATACAATTTGTGTGCAGGCAATTGTACGTGGCCTTCTCTGCATTGTCCTACCAATGACCCCTTCTGTAATCAGGCAGAAATCATGCTCCTGAAGAGTGGGAGGTATTACTGCTTCCATGCTGGCCTGTTCCTGGGCCCCCGCTGCACAGACATTGCCAACAGTAACAAATTGCTCTGAGTTATGTGCAGCGGTTTAGTGATGTGGACTAGTTATTTATTAGAGAGGGAGCTGAGACACCAGCAAAGGGTGAAAGAGGGAATAAAACAAAATTCCCAAATGGAATGAAATGAAGCTGCCTCATCTAGCAGGCTTCTCGCAAAACTGATCTCCCATTTCTCACTTCTGGATCACACCTTATTTATCTAATGGGGGACCACATGCAGAGTTTTGAAAATAAACCCTTTACAAATAAAGAAATGTCCCCAAGGTCTATGGATAAAGACAACGAGGTTGGACTAAACTGCATTTCCAGAGGTAGAAAATCAGTGTTCTGTTGTTCCTTTAGTCACAGTTTCCTAGGTGTAAACCTGGTTGCAATATTGATTGCTTTGCTAAGAGGCACCTTTCAATTTGAAGTATGATAAAAATAAGGGACCTCCTCCCATGCACTTGAAAGGAGAAGGCAGCTCCCAAAGAGTGAGGGCTCCTTCTGGTAAAAGCCAGGTCAATGGAGGCAACCGGAGTGTTGTTGGATTGCCATGAGCAGAAAGCCAGGCCCTGTGTTTCTTTTGACTTGAAAAAGAAACTTGTAAGTTTAACACCATGGGTCTATAATGTGGAGGTTTCAAAAATGGGAGAAGAGCTGTTTATGGTGACCCTTCAACGGCTGTACTGACATGCAAAAGTGATGCTGTTAGATTACTGGGCTGCAAAGACAACAAAGTTTCAGCCTCATTGATCCAATTCAATTTGCCCAGAATAGGCTTCTTGCTTGCTTGCTTTCTTCCCTTCAGTCCCTTAGCAGTCACCCATATCAATGCTCAGTACGTTTGCCTGATGCAGAGGCCTGAAGGGCCAGAGACACTCCGGAGAGGAAGCTGCCATCTCCTGAGGAGAAAAGGCTTCACAGGCAGAACAAGATGTAGCAGAAACGTGACCCAGACTTGTAAAGATCTGGAGCAGAAGAGTGGGTGGGAAGAGACATTGATGGAAGCTCCAGAGCAAAAGAAGGCTGTGCTGAATAAGTACTGCTCTCTTTCCCTGGCCCGGGCCTGGGCACCAGAGTAGCTTGATTTGCTTGTGTGATGCACCAGTCGTCAAATGTGGTTTTCAGTTAGATCAGCAGCTGTGGCACATGTCCCTGCGAACAGAGACCCAAGGAGCTGGCACTGAGCTCTTTGCTTAAGTCATCCTGTCAAAATTCCGCAGCACGTTGGGGATGTGGCTTCCCCCAGGCTTTTTGCGTGCAGAGATAGCACTGAAATTTCAAATGGGTGCTTCTGCTGGGGAAAAAAACCCGACCTTAACAGTGGCTACAAGGTGCTGTTTGGACCTACCAAACCACCGTGGGGATCACATCTCCAGGACCAAAGTTTGCAATAAAAAAGGGCATTGGCTTGATTCAGGTCAAATCATCTCCTCTCCAAAAGCACTGTGTGAAAAACCTGGGCATCAGTCAAGCCTTCCATTACCAGTTTTGGTGGATCTGAGTACTATATCCACAGGGACTTGCTGCTGAGGCAGGACAAATCTATACAGTGCTCACCTGTTAGCCACCTGTGTGCAAGCCAGGGGCTGTGCATCACTTCCATGGGGACAACCAATAATTTCACTTGTTTATGAAATTGTTAATTCTGTTTTATTTTTCTTTAAAAAAAGGTTGGGTTTTTTTCTAAACTGTTTTTTTAATGATAATACTTTAAAATACTGGATTATGTTTTTCTTTTCCTCTTTCTCTTCTCCTTTCTTTTCTTCCCATTGTCTCTTTTGTTGTGTAGTGCAATAAGTGATCTCTTTCAATTTGCTTCTTTTTGCCTCTCCCTGATGTTTCAACTTTTCCTCAGTTTTGGAGGGGCACTGACTAGTTAAAGCAAAAGTAAGTGGATTCTGGATATGTTTCACTCACCAGAAAAGTCAGGGGAAGAGGGAAAAAAAACTTTTCCAAGTGTTTCACAAGTACAGCTCCTAAAATCAACTGAAAACAAAATCTGGTGAGACCTGAAAACTGGAAATAACATTGAAAGTCCAGCTCACCCCTGCAATGGCACTTCAGTTATTTGGCCACTATGAGCAGCAATGCATAGGATGCTTTTCACCACCTTGTGAGCATACATTGAGAATTTATGGGAAACAGCAGCCTTTTCACTCCAACGTCACGGACTTTAATGCTTTTTTTATAGGCATCAGTAACGATGTGTCTAGATCCACCCAAAACACCAAAGCCAAATCAGCCTTGGGATGGAACAGAGGAATTTCATTTTTCCTCACTTTCACTGCTGGGACAGACAGCCTTCCTCCCTTATGAGGTAATTTAATTTTCGCATTATGCTTTATGGGATATCCTTTATTTACCTAATGTTTTCCTGTTGAGTCTTTTCAGACCATGAATCTTGTATATTTTATATACACAAAGGTGACTTTTCCTTCCTTTAATGACCATGGCTTATCAGTGCAGGCAACCGATACTGGACTCATAAATATGTCACTCTCGGGTTTGCGGCACCCCCTTCTGCTTCATAGGACTGTTCCTTGCTGCTCGCTCCTCCCTTTCACTCACTACCTCTGCATGGTCCGCTCGTCCCCTCAGCACTGCTGAACTCGCCATTGGCTGGTATAAATAAACCCCTGATTTAAGCTATAGGTGAAAATCGTTGTCAAAGGAGCACGCAGAGGAATGTAATACAAGGTCAGTGGAGCCAGCGCCTTCCGACTCCAATTAAATATTTCCTGTAAGCCAGTGCCAATTGTGCATCTTGTAAGAACATTGGAAAGCGGGAGCTTGAACTCTAAGGGACCCTCTCGCCTCGAAACCTGTTTCCTGTTTAACAAGATTTAACAAGTACAACCAAACATGCGCCATCAGCAACAAAAGTCATTGTAAATGCCTCCAATGTGCAAAGGTGCTGGGTTTCCTCTCGGCCCTAAATGCCTACCGACCCTGCTGGGCTGTCATGGGGTGGCTGCGATGGGGTGACGCGGTGCCCTGATGCCACGGGGCTTTGGCAGACTGGCGTAGGCTCAGCCGTTCTGCTGAGAGAGGGGGAATTAAAGAGGGGAAACACAGCCTTTTCCAAAGGGGTCAAAGCTTCAAAGCTTGTTGGATGAAAGCTTCAAGGCTTGGTCACACTCTGCCAGGAGTTTTCTACAGAGGATGTGATACCATCTACTCTGTGCTGCCTGCCTCTTCAGCTTGAAACAGCCTCGCTGCTTATGAGATGCATTGGAGACATCACTGTGGTGCCTGGGGCAGGCTGTAGCCCAGGCTAAGCTCCATGCTCAGGCAAAAAAAAAGAGGCACAAAGCACAGATCAACCACTACCAGCCTTTGGATGTGCAATCAGATATGGGGGGACTGGTCGTGAGAGCCCCAAAGTTTAGGGAGTCCACAGGACTGCCCATTTCTGGCAGTAAACACAATGGGGACACTGAAAACATGTTCACTGTGGCCAGGCAACGAGAACACAGTGCTGCTTCCTAGAGGGCTGTACAGTGGTAGGAGACAGCCATACATCTATGTATACACACACCCATACATAAAATACATATGCATAAAAATATCTGTGTGCATATATATCCACATACATCTAACTGTTACACATTTCTGTGCACTATGCATATAACTCACACTAGAAGCTCTTGTAGCAGACTCCCTGCACCTCTCTCTCTAGTTCAAAAGACCTGGGACTTGGGGTGAATCCTCCAGGTGCTCCTGAGATAACAACAATAACACTGGCTGAAGCAACAATCCTATCAGTTTACTACAAGCCATAGTGGCATTCATACACCAAAAAATACACATCTGACCAAAGTTACCAACTACATATCCCACATCCTGCCACTCTTCTGCAATCAGCTGCTTCTCCCACCTGCGCCATCCCTGCAGTAGCCAACGACCAGGGCAAGGCCTGCGAGCAAAGGGAGGGCATGGGTAGAAAAGAGCAAAAGAAAGGATGTAAAGGGGAACTTACTGTGATGGAGACAGCTCTGTCCTCAGTACTGGTCACATGCAGCTAAAGGCATTTCAGCCACAGATATTAAACGAGAATAATTTGCTTTAAGGAGGTCATGAACTTGATATAGAAGATATATTAAAACTGATTTTCTTATGGTCAGGAGGAGAAGCTTGGGAATTTGACACAGGCTCCTCAGTTACATGCTAAATGGGCCATCCTTTCTTTGAAATCCATCATGATGTGATATAGGTCAAGTTTAGGGACAAGAGCACTTTTCTGAGAGAGGTCTCCTTGGTCTTCTCTTCAACAGTCCAGGCCATGCTCAGCTGGGAGCTGAATCCACCCTCTCCACCCGCTGCGATTCATGGTGCTAAAAAATGTACTTGTGCCTCAAAGAAAAGTCTCCGCAAGGTCCTTGTCACCCACACTGGAGAGGTACTGGCATCCCTGCCTTGTGGCTGAGGAGCAGTGTCCCCATCAGGCCCTTCAGGATGGTCTTCCTTCTTCTGCAAGCTGCCCGTGACTCTTCCTCACCACGGCTTGGGGCGGTTTGTCTCTTCCCATGTGCCACTTCCCGAGCTCAGCCTCCCTGGTGCTGCCTGGGACCTGGCAGCCTTCTCGAATGTGGATGTGTACAGCAGGGGTGAGCAAGACCAACGCTTAAACAAGAGTGTTCAAACAGCCATCCTGACCTTTGTGGGAGCAGGCACCCGAGGACCTTTCCATATCTCCTGCACACAGCCAGTCATGACAAGATGGCAGCCAGCTGCCAGGCTGGGGTGGCTTATTCACATTGCCTTGCGTCTGTCATTGGCCTGGTGCACAGCCTGCATCTGCGGGCAGTGAGAGACCAGAGAGGTGGCTTCCCCGCGAGGGACATGGGTGGGGTCTGCAGATGTGGTTGCTTAGGAGATTTTACTGTGTCCGCCCTACGTTGCGTCTTGGGCCACCACTGCACAGCGTGGGGAATGCATCTGAAGATGTTCCTGGACCTGCCTGCCAGGGAACACCAGGCTGTGTCACCCTGCCCCAGTCCTGTAGACGAGAAGCCCATGAAGCCATGCCTGCTCCACCAACCCCCATTCCTGTAACGCAGGAAAGTGGGCAAGGCTGGTTGGTGCTGGTGCCGGTGCCGGTGCAATCCAGTGGTTCAGTTTGGGGTTTGGCTGAGGTAAGAAGTGCTCCCAGTTTCTCTCATCTAGAAGTAACACCACTTGTTGACATGAAAAGGGCATGTGAGTCTACTTTGGGGCCTGCATGCTGAAGTATCTAGCTTCATCATCCTAACCTGACTCCAAAGTCATGTGTACAACCAGGACACTGTACAATGCTCCGCTGACTGCAGCAAAGCCACCCATCCATGCTGTCTCATCAGGGTGTGGGGACAGAAGTGCGATGTTCTGGGACCCTGGGGTCTGGCACAGCAAGAGAGAGTTTCAGGGCATTTCTCCAGGGGAGGAGCACGCGGGGAAGGCGAGGTTTCTGCTTGTGAAACCAAGAGTGCAGACATGCAACTTTGAGACCTGTGTAAAGTGCCCATGTGCAATGCAGTGGCACAGGGCAAGACTACACTTCATCTCCATACATAAAAGGGCTTTGGTTTACAGTAAATTTGCACAAATAAGCCATAATAGAAATGCTTCAGGCACTGTTAAAGCGCAACAGCACCCGTAAGCTGAAAATAAGGTGGGTCCCTCACCATTAAAAGCTGGACATAACCTCTGGAAGAAGCAGGTCTCAGCCTAAGGAGCCTGTAGCCTCACTAGATAATACAAGAAGGAAGGAAAGCTGTAATGTATTTCCCCTGTACAGATGGGAAACTGAGGCATGCTGAAACCCCATTTTCTGAGAGTGTGACTCAGATTTATACATGGTCCCTGGAGCACCACTGGGCGTTAAAATCAGAAACTGTGTCTTATGTCTCTGCTCAGGAGGACGGCGGAATGAGGTGACAGGCAAACATTTCCAGACAGACGGTGGAGTGGATTAGTACAAAAGAGGATGTGGATCTTGGCTGTTCAGCTGCCAGCAGAGAGGAGGGGGAGTACGATCAGGCAGCTGGTGGAGAAACAGGTGCAGAGAAGGTTTCCTGATAGCCATGCAGTCATCCTGCTTTGAACCCTCAGCTCCTCAGTAAATCTTCCCTCTTGGAACTCTCTCTTCAAAGTTTCATTTCCTCAGGTTCCTAAAATAGTTCTTGATAAGCAACTTGTCCTGCTGGTAAAGCCCTTTTGGTTACTTTCCTAGAAATCTATTTTCATGTTTTCTCGCTGGGCTTCAGCTGCTTGCATTCCCATTTGGAAAAAAAATATCGATGAAAAAACAGTCCAGCCAAGGTTTAGCACAACAAGAAGGTGAAATGTTTATGTTTAGTAGCACAGCAGGACCTTGTCTGTCAACTGGCTTTCCAAGCAACGTCATAAATTTATGGTGGTAGAACTTGCACATAACCGGAGGGCTAGGGGGAAGGAAATATGAAAACATATTATTTTGCATGTGAAGGATCTGCAGGAAATACAGACTTTTAACTTTCAGTGGGTTCTTGCAGGGCATTTTGTCTTCAGGCTACGGGCAATGAAGGTGGAATAAAGCAGAGGTGGTCAAGCTGCGGTGTTTAAGGGGCAAGGAGCCCTTGTGCAAGGCAGGTGCTCTTTCCATGCTCAGCTGTCTGGAGACACGCTGGGGCTGCGCTGGCACAGAGCTCCTGGGCGATCCCAGGCAGTGGGGAAGAAAACTGGCAGGGTATACTGGGACTAACATGGCTAGATCACCTCGTAACCAAGTCCACACCCAGATCATCCCCACCCCATAGGAAAGCAGTGGGGAATTCTTGCTATCCCCAAATAACAAACTTCTGCCCAAACTCCTCCCTCAGCTTTCCGATGCCAGCGGCGTTGTGTTGTCCCACAGTTCTCGCCTGGAAAATATTTTGACACATAGCTGGGAAGGTTTGCCTGGGGGAAAGCTGGCCATCCTGCTTTGTAGGGCAAGAGTTTTCACAGAGACTCATAACAACGTGGGAGCCCAGGATTACTGCAAGAATGGGGTTGCTGGAGGGAATAAAAGTTTGTGGGTGGAGGGCACTTGGCTGTTTGTGGTCTCTTTAGTTTAGCTAACTACCATTCCTCGCAGCAAGTGCAGAGGCCTCTGTATAAAAAACTACAGTAAGAGAAGCAGAGGTGATCTTACTTGGATGGCACCAAAAAAGGATGAAGAGTTTGCCCTGGGGTGACTTTGATGCATTATGTTAAAAGCAGGTCTTCTGATGGGAGCATCCAGGGAAAGAGGCTCTGCTCTTAATCGGAGTGCAAAGCTCAGACAGCAGCTTAGTAACTTCTGTGGACTGGGAAAGCAGATATCAGAACTGTTGGTTTCTCTTCTGAAAAATTGGTAGCTGATTTTGGGTGCCTAACGACAGATGAAAAAACTAGTGCCAGTTCTGAGACCGCCATTAGTGATATCTGTTTTCACATGATGTGCCAGGAAGCTTTTGTAGGGTGAGAAAGGCAGAATGAAAAATGTGCTAAAAGTGACCTGCTTGCACCAACCCTGCTTTTAATTCCTCAGCAGCATGGGGCAGAATTGGAAGCCTGATGTGGGCAAGGGCTACCTGGAGCCCTTGGGACAATTTGTGTAGCCTGTCTACCAGCCCTGGTAGCTTTTTCTCCTGAGAAGCTCTTGGCAGCCTGGGTGAGCTACTCCGGTACCCACAGTTGCCATTTCTTTCAGGGGGCCTTTTTCCTCACTGTGTGAAGCCACACATCCATCCAGGGCCAAAGAAGAGCCCCTTTCCTTTGGAGAGATAGTGGCTGGGAAGAAGCTGCTGTCCCCATAATGGGCTCAGCCGTCCTGACGCTGGTTTCCTCACCATCCCAGATAGCTGCACCATCTTTCCCAGGCGACAGGCAAGGGACACACTAGTGCACACTTGCAGCAGGTCTGGAGCACCTCGGTGTCACCAGGAAACGCGGGACGGACGGTGCCTGGCTCTGCGGTTCTGGCCATTTGGTGAGGAAGGGGAGGCAGCACTCAGCCCTCTGCTCCTACTGCAGGAAGATCCAGGGCTCTTCTGAATGGAGTCATGGAAAGAAGTTCATAAGCTTTAACAATGTTTCTTAATAGACAGGTCATCACGGTGTAGCTACCCTATTAGCAAATAGCATATTTCTGTTTGATTTTCATGTATTTCTTCCCACTCCAGTCTGACACAAACAAAAAACACTGCCCCCAGCTTAGCCCAAAGGTGACCTCTGGGCCACACAGTCTCATAAGTACCCAAACTGCACACACCCTAAACATAGATACACATTTTTCTAGAGTCAAGAAGTCTTTTGTGTGGGTTTGCACCGTCTTACAGGCATTTGGGAGGGAATCAAACAGGAACCCAGACAACAATTCCTCTGGTGTACATCAGATCTTAACAAAAGGACACCATACTGTGCTTCACCCTCTGCGCTCAGACAACCGCCCTGCGAGCAAAAGCCGGTTTTCTCTGGGATCAGAGAGATTCACCATCCCATGAATCGTCCTAGAAAATCACATTCATTTGCCTGACTACAAACTCTAGATCCAATCACTGTCTCATGTGAGTCAATGGTAGTTTCTCATTGTTTCTTGTAGTTTCTCACTGAGTGTCATGGCAGCACAAGAAATATCCATCCCAGAATGCACCTAAGAGTGATATTTAAATCATCTTAGAATCTAAACATTTCAATATTGAATATTTAAACATCAATGTTGGCATAATTTCCCAACTTACTGAAGATGGGTTTCCTAGTGCTGCAAAGGGCTCCTCACTGGTGCCTGAATGCCGTTAAGAATGTTCGTTACTGCTTGTCTTAACCCTAATAATTGCAGCAAATTGACTTTAAAATAGTGAATCAGGGAAGTCTGCAGAAATGAGTCACTTTTTTGTGTACATTGCACATATTAAACATGCAGAATGAAGAAAATTTAGAGTCATCAAAGCACAATTTCCAAACAGACTTGCATCATTAAAAAGCCATTTAGCTTCATAGTTCAAGGTTAAGTTTGTTCCCAGAAGATGAGGTAATTTATTAAAATAATAATGCTCCCATTAAACAAACCCCGTAATAGAACTGAGCCTTAGTGGCTGCAAAGGAAGGAAACTGTAACTTCTGTCAAAGCACAGGGATGAGATTAGCCTTAATAAAGCATTCCTCACAAAGCAGAATGATAGTATATGGGGGAAGGCACATCCAAATAGCTCTCATTTCCACAACATTTCCTCTCAGATATGGGCTTTTTAATTAGCCATCGGAAAGAAAACTGAAAGTGTACTTTCTCCTTCGCAGTTGCTCCCTGGCTATTAATCTCCTTGCTGAAAACGGTGCCACCAGTTCATCTTATTGTTATTAGCTAGCGGAGACGTAAAAGAACTCCATTCATATTCCTTATCGCAGCCCAGAGGTATTTCCTTTGTGTTACAAGGAGTATTTTGATTAGTTTTGGCTGTGTCTGCGGGGAAGACACAGTTTATATTTTCCATGGCTAAAAGAATTTCTAGAAATAAAGGTCTGTTCCAGTACTCGCTGGTATTTACTGGTGCCACTGGAGCCACAGCTGTTCCTTTTTTAACTCCTCCTGTTTTCATGACTAAGTTTGAGGCAAAACATTCATAGTGAATCGTTCCTGGAGCTGATTGCTGATTTTCAATGAATCATTTATGTGAGGAATGTAACTTTCTCCCCTGCAATCGCACTGACCACCAGCAGACATGGATCATCATCCCTCATTTGCAGAGCCAGAGAGGCATTCTGTTGGGAGGGATCTCAGGGGGCTACCCAGTCCTTCGTTTTACTATGTCTTGCCCTTCCCTAAGGTGTTTAACCCGCTCTTGAAAGCACAGGTGATGGGGGTTCCTCACTCTTCTCTGGCAGACCTTTAACGTTGCCTGTACCTTTCTCAACGGGCAGCCCATCACTTCTGTCTGCCAACAGAGAAAAAAATATTCCTTTTCTCTTTGCAGCAGCCTAATTTATGTATTTGAAGCCCATTACCTGAAGACCCACTTACTTATTGCTTCATCAGACTGGGCAGTCCCCAGATACTCAGTTTCATTCTAGATGAAGCAGCAGTTGGGATCTGAGCTCACGGAGCAGTTTCGAGGTGGCTCGCCACTGCCAATGCCAGATGCCCTCCATCCTGCTTGTGCCCCGTGCTCCCCCCGAGCCAGGGTGGGATGGGGAGGGGGGGTCACACACAGCTTTGTGCTGGTCAGGAGCCATTGTGCCCACCCTGTTTCCTACGCACAGCCCGGGACACGTGCACGGGCAGACGAGCAGCCACAGCGCTTTCAATTTCCAGTAGGAAAAGCTCCCTGGCAAATCTGGTCACAGCAATTCAGGATGACGCAGCTCTGTGGTTCCCTGTGGCTTTTTACCACATGGAGGGGAAAGGAAAGAGTAATGTTCTCCTTCCTCTCTGTGGAAAGAGGATGTGCTGGCTGCGCTGACAGCCCCCAGGTAAGAGACAAGGCAGCACCCAAAGCCGAAAAGAAGGAGGTTTACAACAAACATTACTGCTCGCTTGCTGCTAAAACCTCTGCTCAGAGAGAAAAAAAATTTATGGTACTTCACAGGTGTACAGGTTTTTCTTGAGGGAGCTGATGGGAAATGCAACCAACTTTTGAGTATAACAGGCGTAACACACTCACACTTTCCTTCTTGAGGCTGCCAATTTTACACGACTAAATTAGCTGAGGAAACCAGATTTAAGAAACCAAATGCTGGCAAAGTTCCCACTGGGTTAAGGAAAAGCAGGACTGCCTTCTGCTTTGGTTTATCTTTTGTTTCACTCACAAACCTGAAGTGCGCAGAAGGTTTAGGAGTGCTAACTGGGAATCAGAAGTCCCTGAATAATTTTATGACCTCTTGTATTGTTTTGCATGTGGAAAATGAAAAAAAAACTTCACAATGGCAAAAGGGCCCTGATTCATGGATTCCTGTCACTTCAGACTTCCTACTTTGGCCGCCTATGAATATGGCTCCAGGTAAAGGATCAGGGTATACTTCACTACGGATGTCTTTTCTGGAGCTGTCATTCAGCTCTCCAAGTGCTTTTACTCTCTGCACTTGCTGTTATCCTAAACCTTACAGGTTAGGATTTTACCTACTGGAGTGACATGGGCTTAGGTAAAGCAGCCCCCAGGGCAGCTTTGCTCTCCTAGCCGAGCCATTGCAACACCTCACAAGCAGTGGCAGCCAGCCAGGAGTGTCAGAGATGTAACGTGCCGCACCTCAGGGCTGTGGAGGCAGCTATCAGCACCCAGGGCTGACAGCAGCACCCAGGAACTCAGACAACGGGTGCCCGAGCCACCCACCGATTCTCTTCATCACCCCATATCCCCAGTCTCCACAGGGTATGCAAAAGCAATACTCCTGATGTAAAGGCAGTTGGCTACTGTGAGCTAACTCCCTATTTATGGAAGTTGCAGAGCAGATTCCTTCCACTCTTACAGCAGATGACTCAGAAGAGTCTTTGTCTACTGCAGAAATCTCCCTGGGCCCTACAATCCAGGGAGCAATAAAAAAAAGGTATCTAAAAAATGTGGCAACAGTGCATAGTCAGCAATGCTTGAAATCAAAACAAAGTCCTCAGCGAGAAAAATGAGCTTCCCACTCTGGAAAAATTCCTGATGCCCAGTTTCCCAAAATGCCTTGGCAAAACATTATTATCTCGGCTCTTCTTATCTCTAGCATGTGTCATTGAAATGGCCTGAATGAAGTTGCTATTTGCAGTGTGTAGCTTATGCAGAGCTTGAATCAATGAAGCCATTTAATTGCTCTTCTTTACGATATTACTCAACTGGCTCTTCTGTAGCAGTTCTCCTTGTCAACGCAGAGATCTCATGATTCACCATCATGAGGGAGGCTTCTCCTTCCTGTCAGCAGTAACCAGCTCCCTACCGAATCTCTGTGTGCTGCTGGAGATGGGAGGACACCTCCTGTCTTTGTTGCTGGCTTCAGGAATGCATCAGAAATTATTGTATTCAAATGAAAGTACCAAGGTAAGGCCTTTTTCTCCATTAAAAAACTCTGCAGGATGGAGGTAATGGTAGATAAGCTTCCTTATGTTATTCATTAATATTGAATCATTTCTCGAATAGCGGTTTGGGAAGTGTTGCTAAGGCTTGGTTTGGAAACTCCATAGCCAATGCTAGATTTCTAACAGATGCTATAGTAGTGCCAGATAGTGCTGTTACCCAGAGAAGTGACTGACCATGGCCTATTCCATCATCTGCAAGTTTAAACCTTACTGGAAGCTAGTCCAGGCTCAAGACATTGTGCTGTGAAAGCTGACTGAGGAACTCCATTCACAAGTTCATATTTCCCTCCATCCCTCTCCATGCTCTGTGCTTTAAGCTCCTCAAATGTAAAAAGTGTGTTCCTGAATGAGGGCTGGTATGAACAATCTCCCCTGAAACACTAAAAAAGGATTGTTAAACTCACTCTATTTTGGCATTCTCCTTCCCATAACACACGGCTAAAACTCGGGCACCTACTTCAATTCATACTGAAGGCTTTTGGATTTGAAAGTATTTAACATGCTGGGCATGGGAGGAAAAAACAGGAGAGGGACTGCCTTATACAGCCTTTTTCTGGGAGGTTTCTGTAGATGCCCGCTGCTGGCAGCTGTTGGAATGGGACATGAGTTGAGGGAGGTCTTTGACGTCTCAGTCCAGCAATTCTTTTCTTACCGCAGATTTCTCGAGTTTTTGCAGTTCTCCATCCTCTACTGTCTTTCTCTTTTTACCTTTCTTCCTTCTAGCTCTGCGGGAGTCCCTTGCTGGCTTGCTAGGCACTGGGGCTGTGCAACACCTCCTGCACTTCGTCTGAAGCACGGTGTATTGGGTTATAAGCCATCTAGCAAAGGGTGTTTGCTTTGGGTGGGCTGTCAAGCTGAAACTCGGCTTCTGGTGGAGATCTGCTGCTTTGATTTATACTGGATTTTAGAACAGCTCATGTGGTCTTCTCCATCATGGCTGCTTCCTGATGGCTGGGCAACTTCAGTGAGCCAAAGGGCATGGTAGTTTTACCTGTGATGCTACCAGAGCAGCCTGTATCTCTCGCTCTGTCAAGGTTTGCTGGCTTTGCCAGCTACCAAGCTTATTCTGCTGCACACCTATAAGAAAAAGTCCAGGACCTGTTTTTTTCTGGGGTTGACCCAGTCTGTCACTCCATGCACCACCTTTACAAGATGCGCGTGATGCACACCCACCTCAGCGGCGGTGGAGTAGAGCCCAGCAAAGCTCTGCAGGGTGCAGATGAAACATTCCCTGGCTCACGGTGGGACGAAAGGGTGATAACAGCAGCACCCGGGGAACATTCCCCTTCCCACCTACCGCCACCACCTTCTCTCTCTCTCAAAAACACAAACAAGACAACACAATTTGCATTTTCATAGCTGGGAGTAAGTGACTGTTAGATTAATGAGCACTGCTATTTATATCTAAATAATCACCGTTCTAAACAACAGCTTGGAGGCATCAGCATGGAAGGTAAGATTCTGGGCTATGACAGATTCAGGCAGTGCTTGTTGTCAGAAGGAGGAAAACACGTCTCATCCAAACTGCAAAAATACCATATTTTGGACAAACTAAAGGAAACTGGAAAAAGAGAGATATGCGAGCAGTGTATGCAGACTTGGCTTGCTTACCAGAGTATGCTGGTCTTAACCCTATTCATGGCAATTACTTTTGCTAAGCATCTTCTTTTAACCATCTTACGTGCCACAACCCTGCCTGGGACTTTGTCAGCATGCTGTCCTGCCCAGATCCGCAGGGTAGCCAGCATCGTTCGTCCCAGGGCAGAGCCCTTAGAGCAGTCCTTGCAAGCCAGTTCTCCCCTCGCTGCCTTTGGCTGAGTTTCTGCAAAGTGAATCTCTTGGCTCAGCGCAGAGCTTATGAGGCCACTTAAATCTCTCTGACCCCTTAATGAAGTTTTTAAAAGGGCTTCATAAATCTTCATCACTAGGAATTGCTTAAAGCCCTGCAGGGTTTCTCTAGTGGCATTAACCACTAAAACAAATAGACAGGCTTGGGTATATTTATTGCATTCATCTTCATTATTCCATGGGTTTTCCTTCTTTCTAGTCTTTTACATAAGCTATGGCCAGGAAAGGGAGCGCAGGAGTGGGAGCTCGGAGTCAATACTGCCTGTCTGGCAGTCTGTAACCTTCACTACAACTGCGTCTGATCAGTCCTCTTCTTGGGAATGTTTTCTGTGCAGGCAGCAACTGTATGCTCATCATT
>Ga0181612_173086_pt1 | contig 16284 bp, 13 predicted proteins | sample HoacroProtozoa21_FD_119630 | JGI IMG/M metagenome (GOLD analysis project Ga0181612, IMG submission 119630) | Hoatzin crop microbial communities from Cojedes, Venezuel. Combined Assembly of Gp0051906, Gp0051904, Gp0051908
AATTTTTCCCCAAACTGGTGCCTTCTTGAAGGAAGGTGCTCACTTATTTGTGAAAATCAAGTCATTTCTATACGATCCTGGGCATGGGCTTCTATTTAGTCCAACATAAATCTATTTCTTTCTAAATGTTGGCCCTGGTTGTGAAGTAGGTCAGACAATAAGAAGATGCAACCGGGATGAACAGTTGGGCTGGAGGGTTAGAAGGGAAGAGGGAGTGACTCCTTAGCACAGGCACCCTGGCGGCTCAGTCTTCTCAAATCATCTCAAATCATTAACAAAGTGTGATTCGCAGGCATTAATGAATAACTTGTTTGGATTGATCTGCATTTTCTTCACTAAATCACAGTTATTTTAATGAAGTCAGTGAGGGGAGGTGTGGATGCTGTCCCTAAAGTGCATTTTGCTCAGGACATGGGTCAGTTTTAAGGACACTTCCAGTGGGGGAAGATGCGGTGGCCTCAGGTGGACTCTATTGCCCCTTTAAGAGTTACACAGATGGGGCCAGGGAGCAGGAGACTGATACGCCAACACAATTAGAAATCCAGACTCATTGGAAACAAACATTTTGACATGATTCCACCTTGTGGAAGGTCCTGATAGGTTTTGTTTTGCTCTGTACTTGGAGAAAAGTTAAGCTTCACTGTCTGTGAAGGTTTCAGGAAATGCCATTGCTGTTTTCAGGCCACTTTCAGCCGCAAATTTTCAGTGGGACCGTTCTGTTTGTCCAGGTGTCTCAGTGAGCATTAGGAGTCTGCCGCAAGGGGGAAGAGTACCTGCTTCAGATCTCCATTTTTCATCTGCTGAGTGGGTCTTCTGAGAAACGCGGCTTTCTCATGAGGACACAGCGACCTCTTTATTCGTCACTGCTGGCTCTTGATTTTGTAATGCCTGTCAGGAGGACCACATTTGGAGGCCATTACGAAACTCCCTCAGCCTGCTTCCAATCAAACCCCACATTTCTAGTTAAAGACTATGAACTTTAATGCATTTTTTCGTTCCCAAATTGTTCTGTTCTGTCTTTCCCATCTCTACTTGGGCAGCACCCCCCAGTCCCACTTTTCCAAGATTTTGAGGCTTTAGTTTCAATGGTACTAATGAATCCTTTTGCTCTTTTTCCTCCCTTGACAGAAATTAAAGTTCCACTTGCCCAGACATCGAGAAGTTCGAGACACACACCAGCGATGCAACTGCCCGGCAGGTAGGGATCTGGGACTGCTAGCACTTTGGAAGGGCCTTTTTCCTCTACATCTTGTTGAAAGCTTTGTTTAATCTGTGTGGTATATCAATGCAAAGTTATGTATACTGGTGTAAGAGTGTGCTTGAGGTGTAGGAGATTGATATGGAGATGTGTGTAAAAAGTCGGGTACACATGTAAATACTAACTCTGCGTGTGAAGAAACAGCAGGAAAAGTGATAGACGTCTAGGTAGACATCTAAATAGTCAATAAAGACAGAAAGATACATCTAGAGAGCAAACATTCCCATCAATTTTAGACATCAGTTTTGAAGTGGGCAGAGTGGCTCTTGGAAGGTGTGCCTTGGCTGATTTGAGGAGGTTTGAGACATGTAGGCTAGACCCAACACCAAAGCTGGACAGCTCAGTTTTGGTGAGCCAAATGCCTCTGGGGTGAGAAGATTTGAATTCCATGGTGTCATGCAACTATCTGAGGCATCTTGCAGAATAACAGCCTCCTGTTAGAAGCAGCCATTTATCAGAGGGTTGAATGAAGTGGTCACTCAAGGTCCCACTCATATAACATACAGATATATTGTGGGATTGCTTAATTGCATTATGTTTTTAATCATGCTAATATCAAAAGGCTCTTTGAGACACATCTTCTGAAGTGGTTTCAATACAATAAGTGACAAATTGCTATGGAAAAAACATTTGCGAATGGCATTTCATTCCATTACTATGAATCATGCAGCCTTCTTCATTGTCTTCTGATGTATTTGACTGTGTAGAAAAAAGAGAGAGATGTGCCAGCAATCACTCACATCCAAAGTCGACTAAGTTTTGGGAGAGATTGAATGTGTATATCCAAATCGAGTAGCTGAAGCTCATCTTAAAAACAAAGAGGCGGGAAAAGTTGTGTCTGGATGAGCATGTGAAAGCAGCAGTTCCACTTTCTGTGGTTTCTCCCTTGGTTCTATTTGGTGCCCAACGTGAGCTCTTTCACAGTGTCTGGTGGTAAGCATATCAAAGTGTATTTAAGTGTGGTCAGCAGTGGGATAGTGGTGGATGAAATGATGAAGGATTCTGTCTTTGCTATAGGTAATCTTGTCTCATAATTGGTGTATTTAGAACTATGTACAGACATAGGAGGCACGGTCGCTTGTCAGACTATAATGGATTTATAAGATAGCAGCTTGTAAAAAGCAAGAGGTAAAGATATACCATTTTGCGATGGAAGAGAACTAAAATCCAGGATTCAGACTTGTAGAACATTGGAAAATGCCTGATTTGACTAGTCTAGATCACTGTTGGACTTTATTTTTAGTCCCAGAAAAGAACAACAGGAGCTATTTTGGATTAAATTTAAAAGACAGTACAAATGAAATGTCTTCTAAGAATCTCTTCTCCAATGATCAGATCAAAACTGAGTTCAACTGTTTTTAAATTTAAGCCTTTTCCCTTCAGTGGGAACACAAATCATAGCACTACTCCATTTTCAAGTTCCTGCCTAGACTTGACATATAAATGCTATAAAACCACAGGAATGAATATCCTCCTGGTGTTTCTGAGCCAGCTTGGAGAAGGAAACTTAAAACTTGAATGCAGAGCAGAGAAAAAAGAGATTCACTGAGTTTTGAGGCCATCTGAATGTGACGCCCTACACCATGTGTGTGATAGAAGAATTGCCCAAGTATTTTAGCATCAAGATCTACTTGGTTGCAGATACCCATATCCCTTGTGAAGCTGTGGCAGCTGTTGGTGCTGGATTTCTGATGATGCTTAGGTGCCTGCTCATTAAGTTAAGCTCATAGTTTTTCTGAAAGACAACTTTGGTTCAGAACAGCAGTAATAAACATCTCATAAAGGTTCTTATTTCCTTTTCACCTGTCAAACTTGCTTGTCTTCATTAAATATCCTACAGACACAGAAACTATTTGTAGAATTTTCCCCTACCCTGCCAGCTAATCCGTTGAGGGAAACAAATCTATGGTCCAAAGCTGATGTTGTGGCAGGTGAAGTTTTGATTAGCTTTGAGCAGTGCAGAAATGAAGGCACCTTCAGCCAGCCATTGTCTCATCTCAGACCCTTTGGTCCGGGGTGTTTCCCTTTGGTCTCCAGGCTGATGTAATGCAGGCCACCTGAAAGCACTGTCCTGCTGTTTCAACATGGTCTGTCTTCCAGCCCAAGACCCTGGGAATGGTTTTCCCCAATGCACTTTTTTTCCCTGTTGTTGAAAATGCTCTAAGGACCAGAAAACATGACCCTTGCGGGAGACCAAGGTATTCAGAAGCACTGAGAAGCATCAAGATGTTGCACGACTTGGCACATGCTGCTTACTTCTCACTGACCCACTCCACCGCCTACAAACACATCATGTTCCTCACCAAAAAAAAATGTTTATCAGAAGTGACATTTGAGTTCATCCCTAACTGAGAGCCAGGTCCCTCTAAGGCAAAGAAGGGAAAAAGGAAGACAAGTTCATTTGCTGACCTGTTCAGTATGGATGTGGAGGTCCCGGGCAGGGTTACCCATTGCCATAGAAGAGCTTCAGAACACAGAGCGTTATGAACATGAACAGTTTGGAAAGGCTGGGAATAGGGGAGCAAGAAGACTCTGAAGTGTGTGACTGTGCTGTGGCTATCTGAGCATGTGTGATAAGGACTGTAGGAATAACATGATCAGGAAAACAGTGCAGCTGTATTTACAGCAAACGATAAGGAAATATAAGTTTCCTTCGTCTAGGAAGCTGCTGCTTCAGATCACTTGGGCTGGGGCTGGGTGCGACTACTAGTGAGTGAGATGTCGCTCATTGACATTGTGTTTTTTGAGCTCAGAGGTCGCAATGGGCTTCTCCAGCGGTGTCTCAGTGGGGAGAACACAACCCCCAAGGTTAGCACAACTTTCCTGAGTAGTTAATGACTCAGTTCCCTTCATCTGATGGATAATCTGTGTGATTCCTTCTGTCTGCCATACTGATCTGGGACAAATTCATACTGGTTTGGAAAGGGCCCTGAAGCCTCAATGACAGCAATGACTGTACCCAGCTATTCACCACTCCCAGACCCTGCGCCACGCCAGGGCCAAGTATGGTCAGGGAGCTCAGCACAGGTTTTGATCTGAGGTTGTTGCATGCTAGGATGAGACTTCAGAAGTTTTTCTGGGGTTGAGAAGATGCTGGTGGGACCATGGGTCTGATTTCTAGGAGTAAGCCTCCCCTCGTGACTTTTGCTCAGATGAGGGAAGTGTTTCTTTTCCATAAGGGATCTGGATGTGGCTGAGAGCTCAGGAGGCTTGAGGATCCTCTCACAGCCAACTGACCTCTCTTGATTTCTGCCGTGTAATAACAAAATGCTGGGAGGGAAAAGCATTGTGTTTCAGATTGACAGGGTGAAAACCTAAGCTTTCCTGGTCTAATCTAGACCCACTTGCAGATCCAGACTCTGTCTGCCTGGGCAGTCTCAAACAGTCAGGGATTACCACCCAAACCTCCTCCCACAGCCTTCCTGGCGGAGGTGGGCGCTTGTGTATTTTATATACTGTGACTCTCTTTATTAGACCTTTCCCATCTTCCTCTCTTCAGCTCCTATTTTCACAGTCCCCACGTGGTGGTTTTTCACTCTGCTGGCTCTCTGCTCCACTCTTCAATATCCCGTCAAAAAAAAAAAAAAAAGAAAAGGCTGGCTCCTTTCCCTCTGCCCCCGCAATGCTTGTTTTGGTCCGGTTTCTCCTTGGGCAGGTTGGGAGCCCGCAGAACTGGAGGCGGTCAGCCGTGCAAGCAGGGAAGTGGCTCAGAGGGATGCCGAATGGCTTTTCCATCCGTCCCCATGGCAGTGCTCGGGGGCAGAGAAGGGAGCTGGGCTGCAGGTGGAGGCACCTCCAGCCCCAAGGGCTCCTGGCGACCAGGGCTGGTGGTCAGAGGGATGTTGCACAGCGCCGCCACACACCAATGTCCCTTCTGCTGTTACAGGGGCTTGGAGGCTGGTGTGGGGCAGCTGCAAGGATTCTGGCGTTGGCCAGGAACTGGTGTCCTCCCAGGAATGTCTTTGAGGCTTTGTAAGGGAATGTCCCCTGGGCATTTCTTCTTGTACAAAACCTCACCCGCACCACGTGTCGGCCCTGGCCAAGGGCGTAGGAAAGCTGCTTGGTCACTCTCTTCAGCTCCAACTGACCTGAAAGAAACACCAGCAGGAGCTGCCGCAACTCAAAAATATTGCTGCTGTTTCCCTTCTTGCAGAGTGGCCCGCAAGAGCAAAGGTGCAGCCGTGGTCACAGTTGCACCCTGGGGCTGTGGGCCGCGTGGTGTGTACACCCAGACCAGGCATCCTGCTTGCCCTCTGCTTGTCCCCTTGGGTGCACCCCTCACGTGCCAGCTGGACCCCTCAGAGGAGAGGCCAGCAAGAAACGGCGCAGGGCTGCGGTGGGGCTTTGGCTCCCACCCATCATGTGTCACCCAGAGCTGGCAGGGCCAGCTGGCAGGAGGTGGCAGGATTTCCCACGTCCTGACCCCTGCCTGGCCTGAAGAAACATCAGGAAGGGCAGAACCTGGGGTGGTGGAAGAGGATGTGACGAGGATGGCTGCAGCTGGGGCAGACCCCCGCGCAGCGCATGCTAGGGTGCTCTGCCTCTTGCCAGGTTGTTTCCATGGCGCTTATGTTATCTTGCTGTCATTTTGAATGCGATTCCTTTTTCAGCTTGATGCTCAGACAGATCTGAGGGCTCCTGTGAGATTAAAAGCCTGAACACACTGGTGTGAGCCCCAAGAGGTGGGGGAAGGTGTTTGGGATCCCTGGCGTGGGGCGAGGGTGTGGAAAGGTCAGACCGGCTATTTAAATGCCGGTGGCCACGAGCCGTGTCGGTGGCCCTGGCTTAGAGCCATGAGGAAAGTGAGGTGGGAGAGTACAATGAAACACCCATCCCCTGGCCCTCCTGTCGGGAGGTGCGTTGAACTAGTTGAAATGCTACGGTTTTGCGTTTGGCCCATTTTCAGGACGATAAGTCAGCATGGTTTTCTACACTGACTATGCAAAATGTGTTTTCTGCTTTAAAAGTGTCTAAATGCAGCTTTTTGACAGCCTCTAACCAAAAAATGGGAAAACAGGACCAGACATTTGTCTCAGGCAGCCACTCCTTGCAAAAGCTTTGAGCCTTCTGAATTACCTTTTTCCCTTGAAAGCACTGGCAAAGTCCTCGTGGCCGGGCTGGCCAGAGAGCTGAGCTCCGGAGGGAGCAGTGCCTGTACCGCGGCAGCCGGGTGTCTGGCACCAGCACACCCAGAGCAGCATGCTGCCCTGTCAGAAGATGTGATTTGCTGGCACGACATGCCCACGGCATGGCACATCTGGAAGAAAAACTGCAGCATAATCATTGCTTAAATACTTCTCCTCCTTTTTCCCCGCTTTGTAAGAAATCTCCCTGGGAATTCTATTATTCCCTGAAATTTAAGCATGTTCCCCCATCCACATTTTTTGGGCCCTCCAGAGTATACACACACTTCAGCCTCGAAGGTTGCTCATGCGCCCTGGCCTGCTGGTTGTATTTGGGGTTGGAGTTTGTTTGGTTTAGGCATACTGTTGTTTCATTTGTTTTGAAGATGCAAACCACACAATGAATTCCAAGGATTCTGTGAGCAGTTATGAATAGATGGGGATGAACAATTCAGGCAAAAAACAAACAGTTTGGTCGCTTAACTCTCTTTCTCTGAACACGTAGGCAGCTGTGCTCTTACACTTCTACTCAGGGTGGCTCAACGAGCCACCCCTGCCTCGGCTTTTGTTACCTGGAGGTTGCCACATCCATGGATGAGGGATGGTAAAGAGGGAGCAAGGATGTTCCTTGTACCTCTAAGCATCAACTCATCCGGCTTAGTCTGTGTTTGGGATTTAAGCTGAGTTGATTAAGGAGTATTTAATTGATTTTAGTGAACCTGCTGTTGCCACAGTGCAAACTAGGCGGGCTCGTGTAAGCCATTAATACAGCTGTGAGCACTGCCCAGGCTGCAAAATGGCTGAAGGGCTAACACATCCTTATGGTGCTACCACGCCGAGAGAATCAGGAAGGCAAAACCCTCTGCCTTTCCCTCTTTATACAAAATGTGGTTAGACACGGTCCGTGCATTAAAAAGGGAAGGCGCTGAGGCATGATGGTGGGCACAAGTGCTCTGCAAGAGGGTGGCCTGTTTATTTCCACCCTTCTGTTTGTTTGTATAATTCCCTCTTGCCATGTTCAGGCCTGTCTCCTGGACACCCCGGGGCTCCTCTCTTTGTCCTTTTATGTGCTTTCTTCTTCTAAAAAATTATTTTAAGCTATTTTGTTTTTAAACTGGCTGGAAGATGGAAGGAAATTCCGCCAAACACGCAGAATTGCTGCGGGTCTTTTTCTCTGGAAGCTGAGCTCTCTCTAAAAGTGCAAACAGGTCAACGTTTGTGTCCAGATGTGCACGAGTCCAGGTGGCACAAGCATCAGCTTGAATGTTGCTTGTGTATCACATTCCAAATGTTACCTCCCAGCCCTGGATAAGCCTTGGCTGTTCGGTACGGCCGTCCTCCATCCAAAACCAGGGATAAACTAACTTCTTCCCCAGACAAAAATATGGTGCAGAGAAAGACACCAAGGCTTAAATGCGCAGGGAAGACAGAGATTTTGGAGGGAGGAGTGGATGCACAGCACTGCACAGGAGCAGATACCCACTATGGCAGGGTCCAGCCCGAAGCACAGGTTGACGCAGGAGAAAAGTATTGTGGCTATGCCGATTTCTGTCAGGTAACGGTCCCACCGTGACCTTTGCTGTCCCTGCCAGGCCACATCCAGACAACAGGCCCAGACCGGGGCCCGACAGGTTGCCTGTGGGGTGCCCAGGATGCGTGTCGAGGGCTGCGGCGGGGAGCTTCTGCATATTTGACGGGTTTGTGTACAGATGTTTTGTAGAAGTGTTTACACCATTGCGTGCCTGTGCTTACAATGTATATGGTACACATGGGCATAAATCAGCGCCTTGACAAAGCAAGGCAAAAACATCCCAGCTGGCTGGGGAAACCCGAAGAGCACATTGCGCTGCTACTGTACGGCAACGGCTTTGATTCGGCGCGAGCGCGCTACCGGGGTGGAGGATTTTTCCCAGGCCTGGGCTGTGTGCACATGGCCGGGCTGGTTTGCGTCAGCTGCTGACGCACGTCCGGGCCCAGCGACGTGGGTCTCGCGTGTGCTGCCCATCCTGGCAGCCTTGTGGCGGCCGGGGGGATGGGGGCGGGGCGCACTGGCCGACAGGCTCGATGGCGGGGCACGGCGCCTGGCGGCGTCCAAGCCCCTTGCGCAAAGCGTGGGTGCCCGCCAGCCGGCGAAGAGCACCGAAAATACCCGGGATGGGCCAAGGGAGATGCTGCAGGCGCCAAGCGGCTCGCTCCAAAGCTGTTTGCAAGAGGACTTTGGTCTGGTGCTAACGTTAGCTGCTGCCATGCGCTCGAGGGCAATGGGGACGTAAAAAGCAGGCTGCTGGCCCGGCCGGTGGAAAGGGTGACTCTGTTTGGCATCCCTGCGGTGGGGCAGAGAGTGGGGTCTTGCAGCGGGGCTGCAGAGGCCCAGGAGGAGCCCTTCTTTCTGGGGCATCAGGTTTCTGTGTGGTGATACCCGATTCCCGCTCGGCTCTTCCGGGCATCCGCCCGTGCCTTCGGCCCGTGGGGACCAAGGGCCAGGCTGGTCCAACGGTGCCCAAAGGGTGTCCCGGGGCACGGATTGACAGGAAGAGTGGAGGGGCGGCTTTCCTTCCCCCCAGCTCGCCTTTCAGCCCCGGTGCCAGGTTGGGGCCACAGGTACGGCTGATGGGACAGGGCGAGAGGCAGAGGTTTAAAAGGAGAGGTTGCATCATGCGGGGCTGGGGTGGCTTTGGGAGGCAGAAACCTCATCTGTTAAACACATACCGCCTGCCCCCCCCCGGGGAACATTCAATCCTCTCTTTGATGGACGTCCAAGAAAATACTTCTTCCACATCCTAAACTTGTTAGCACCAGTTAATCATCTTAACCTTCCTCCACCCTGCCTCCCCTCCCCGAACACACACTCCAATGAGTTTCCCATCGCTGGCAGCCGTTAAAGACGCAGCAGCGCTTTTCGTGCTGGCCTTCGCAGGCAAGCGTACAGCCATTAATTATTAAACATCCTGTCTGTCTCAAAGGTGGGAGAGCAGAAACCCACATCTCATGCTGAAGTTGCTTCAGAGTAACTGTCCAGAGAGCTGCTTCGAGGGCAGATGCACTTGATGCAGCTCTCCCCTTCCAGGAGCTGCGCCTCTGTGCACTGCCTTTTTGACATTCATGAGCATTGTGAAACATAAGCCCTGGAAAATATTTGCCTGCATTGGAGTGATGCTCCGACGCATCCCAGACTAACGTTGCAAAATGTCAGCGGCATGACAATCGGAGGGCTGGAGAGACGTGCTCACGTGCGGGGTCTGTGCTGCGCAGCCGGTGAAGGGAGCTGGCTGTGACATGACGCCTGCTAGCTGGGCATCTCCCCTTCATTTCGCCTGGCTATTTCTCCCCTTTCCTATCTGCAAACCCCCTTGTTACGTCTTTGCTGTATTTTCCCCAAAATAAGGTTTTGTTTCAGATAGGGGAAAGGTGACTCCTTCATGCATCCATCCCCTCTGCAGTGCCGGTGGCTCTGGTGGGGCAGTGATGTGCCCTTTGATGCTATCCACCTCTTGCACAGGTGGATCTGGGAGCCAGCCCGCTCGCAGAGCCTCCCTGGACCTCGTTCCCCAAAACGGGGCTGGGGCGATTCCCGCTCTGCTCGCCCATCCCATTCCAACACAGCTGCCGAGGCTCAGTGTCTGTTTCTTCCTCATGCAATGTCTTGGGTGAGCAGCATCGCAGCCGGACTGTGCAAGCAGGAGGTAATTAAATCAGCGTATTCCCCAGGGGGGCGGCTGATTAACAGCACATTTTCCCCATGCCGGGGGGGGGTGAGACACACACGGGCAGTATCAATCCATCGTTTGCCTCACTCCTCTCCCTTAGGATGTCTGGTTTTTTCTTTTTGCTTTTATTTTTTTCCTTTCTTTCAAAGAGAAGATGAAGATTGTATCAGCCGAACTGGAATCTGCACTGACAGGGCTTTGTGCGAGGGACTTGTTTATTATGATTTGGTATTGCTCCGGGCAGTGTGTGTGTTACGCTGGGGACCACCCAGCAATCCCATCCACACCAGGCTTCCCTTGTCATGTGGCTCAGCCAGCAGCAGGTAGAGTACTGCAGGCAGTGTTTTGCCTTTGGGAAGGAGTCTTCCTGAGGCTGAACCTGTCACCGGGATGTGGTGCTGGGTGGATGTGGATGGATCCCAGTGGCTGCTCTTTGCTTGTTCTCCACCTCTAAAATCAGCCACTGCTGTCCAAGGGAGGAGATGTTGCTGGAGGCGACGGCAGCTGCTGGGAGTTCTGTGTTGGCCTCATCCCTAACAGAGCTGAAGCAGACAATGGGCTGGGAATTTTTTTTTCATTTTTTATTTTGTTTTTAAATATTAGCTCCTTATTAGAGGGATTTTGGCAGCAAAAAGGGAGTACATATGTCTCCCAAAACAACAGCCATTGCTTACAGATTAACTCCCCCTTAAACCCTACTGTATACAAGTGCCACACAGATGAAAGAGGAGTTGAAACCCCAAAAGCACCCTACAGAACTTCAGGGTCTGCGGCACAGCCCTGGCCACAGTGAGGGAGCCACATCTCAGCCCTCTGCTCATCAGGGAGCGCCTTACCCAGCCCCAACCTGTCCGAAACCCAGGGAGAAGCTGTGGTATTGTGAGGCTGTTTGGCATCCCATGTGCAGTGTGAGTTAATGTGGGCTTAAAAACAGAAGGAAAGGAGAGGAAGAAAGAAGTGTGGAGTTTTTTCGAAAGATGTAGCCTCTTGTTTCTTAATTTACTCGCAATTCATGTGTGTGGTGATCTCTTGCTTATGGATGACCTGTGTGCTTATAGTAAATGTTTTGGGTTTTTTTCTGGGGAAACAGGAAGATGGGAGTTATCAGATATGGTTGTGAATATTCCTCTCCCTGAATTTCAAAGCCATCCTGGATAGATCCCTATGCTCTGCTATTGCATTAATCTGACTCTTCATGCGCAGGGATGCTGGAGTTTCTTGGGACAGTGATGGGAAGTGGCTCTCGGGCCCTTCAGGAAGGGAAGTTCAAACATGTGACTTTTGGATTGAGGGCTGGTACGGGGCATGCACGGCCCCTGATCTGTGTGGTTTGGCATGCATTCAGCCATTGACACCGCCTCCACATGGGTTTTTCCACATGCCTTTCCCATACAGAAAACTGTTGCAGACCTCAGCCCTCATTCTTCCTCTTGGCTCTTTTTTCCTAGAACAGTAAGGGCTTGCTGTTTTGGTCGGGCTTGGGGTTCTTTAGCAATGGCTGAGCAGTCCCAACAATTTTTTGCCAGACATGCATCTTTGCAGCGCATGTTTGTCATCCACCCCATGTACTTTGGAGAAGTTTCTCTCTAAATATAATGCCTTTTTCCCCTCGTGCCCTCAGGGCCTTTCCTTTTGGCTGGGAGGAAGAGCTTCAGAGTAACTAGTTTCTAAACTCGGTTGATTTTCCTCCAAGTTATTTTTTCTCTTCTCTGGGGACAGGGGAAAATATCTCTTTTCCATCTTCATTGCGCTCTTTTTTCTTCTTGTGATTATCATGGGATCTCTCACTTCCTTAAAAAATAGTGACCTATATGCCTAAGTAAGAAAAATCTTTCAGTCTTAAACAAGATAAAGGTCCTGACAGAGTTTAGCAAACTTGTTCTTTGAGTCAGATTTGCCACAGTGAGAAGATGAGAGAATACAGGTGCTTTTCAGACCACACTCATCAGGGAGGCAGCAGTTGGTTGGGGTTATTTTTTGCCTTTCCAGTCTGATGGCTCTCTCTATAGCGTGTGCTGTGCAAAGCATCTGGTTTGGGCATTGGAGGTGACAGGGAAGGGATCTGCATGCTCAGTTGATTGTAGGTAAGGAAAGCCATGAATGCTTTTATCCCTATTAGCCAATGTGGTTTGTCTCCATATGTGCATGCTGCCCCAGCCTGGCTCCTACTGGGCAGAGCCCTGCGAGAGGGTAGCCAAGCTAAGCAAACCTCTCAGAGTTTGAGACATGCTAAGAAGCATCAGCTAGATTTGGATGAATGAATGAATACTCTCCTCTTCCTGTGCAATAAAACATGCTGAGCAAACCCACTTGGGCTCAGAAACCCCATCACATTTTTCCTTTTGAAAGGACTAGCATCAGCCCCGCTCTCCTCCACATGCTCTGTTTGGAAACAAGGCAGCGCATCAGGAAAGAGCCTGAAGGAAGAATTTATGATGTCTCTAATTAGACAGTTTGTTCCATCCTTGAAGAAGAGGATAACGAGCGACAAGGACGCATTGCTGGCCTCTGGAGGAAGAGCGCTGTGGCTAGGCTTGTGTCCAACTGCTGATAGGGTAATTAGTGGGAACTGGGAACTATCAATCATCTTGGGTGGAAAAGTGTCTCGGTTAAAGGAAAGACCCTCCCAAACATTTTCATAACTCAAAAGGGTGTGAGACAGGGTCTGGAAGACAGTACTGGCAGCCCGTGAGATATTTGAGGAAGGAGTTTATTAAAAGATAAATTGAACACAATGGTCTTTTGTTCCTCCCCGGGTAGGTGACATAATTTGCTGTTATAAAAGTTTCAAAGTATTTTGGAAGGAGGAAGGAAGAAGAAAAGAGTTAGCAGATGGAAAAGAGAGAAGAATAACAAGAATTAGGAAAAAAAAGAAAGTAACAGTGCACTAGATATTAAAATAAGCTGCTAATTGCCAAAACTACGTAGGAAGAAAATGAATCTATGCAATTTGACAAAAGAGTAAAATATATCATTTGCATTTTAAGGGCACAATCAGATAATTTATTTAAATAATTATTAGCTATAGTAAGTTCCAACTTTCTACTTGTCCCAGGCAACGACATTATGAGAGCGACTGTAATTTTCAGCAGGAAGTAAAAGTGTCGTGGATATTGTTTTTTGGTTTACCCAGCCATGATTTACTTTGGCCAGTTATTTCCTGTGGTTCCTTCCTAATTCTGCAGCTCTTTGAGGAACAGGACTTGTGCAGGGCCTGACTGCGTGCTGAAGAAGTGATCAGCTCCTCAAAGGAGCAATATCAGACTTCTCCTGAGTAACCAGCTGCAGTTTTCAAACTGGTTTTGATCTCCAAAGTTTTCAGGCACCACCTTCGATATTCCTGGCATGGAATAGGATGTGTTAGAGGGTGTAGGGTGGGAGCTGCAGAGAGACTATCAGACATCCACTCTGCCAGAAGTAGGATTTTACTGGACTGGTAGCTTGTTGCATTGGCATATGTGTCTTCAGACTAAGAATAACAAGGTGCTTGTGGAAATGTCCAGGTGTTTGAGGTGACCTTCAAAAACATAGAAGGAGCTGGAGAATTAGTGGGGTAGTGTCCCTGGAGAGCAAGAACTGGCGAAGAAGTTGAGGAGACTCAGCAGTCTCGCAGGGAAACTCTGTTAAAGGCATGAGTTAAAATCGCCCCAGTGCAAAGAAGTTATAGGAAGGGATCAACTGAAGAAATTCATGAAGTCCTCAGCGAGCTGAAATTCAAGACAGAAGAAAAGTAAAGCTGGATGAATATAAAATGTATGGGTATGCAAGATGAAAATCTGAAAGTCTAGCGTGAGGTGGGACTATCAAGGACATCAAGAAAATGCTGAAGAAGTTCATTGTGAGTGAGAACGAGACCTTCTTCCCCACTGGAGCATGAGAGCCGTTCACACCAGACAGCGAGGACACCAGCTTCTTAGAGAAATGCTACAAGAAGTCTTGGAGACTTTGAGGGCTCACGGACACTAAGTGACATTTCAGAAGGTAAGGGCAAGACAGAGGTGGTGACAGGGAGCAATCCAGTTTCCCTCTGTGATGGAGACCCTGTGGATAAGGTAAATAGACACCATGTCTTCTGCCTTCACCAAGTTGTATGCCATTGACTCACGCAGCAAAGAAGAGAGCAGATTGCTATTTGAGAACTACACTTGAAGAGGCAAATGGGCCACTGAGCAGGAGTGACAAGAATGAACCGAGATCCAGAAAACATGGCCTCTGTGGAGAAACTGGAAGAATTAGGGTTTGTTTAGTCTAAAGACAAGAGAAGACTGTGGGGAACAGGACAGCAGACTTCAAACACATAAAAGGTAACCGCAAAAACGAGAGAAATAAAAAAAGCTGTTCTTCGAGTCTGCTCTGTGCATCATAGAGGTCATTGACTGACTTAAACAACAGCAGAAATTTTGGATAGCCTGTAAGAAAGATAATAAATACGGCCTTAAGAGTCAAGGCATGGGTATCGCCTGGACTTGATCACTAGGGAAGAGTGTGGCGTCTACATCCCCAGAGGACAGCAACAGGTTAGAGCAATATTTGTCCAAATGGGCTAGTTAAAGACTTTTTTTCCTTTGGTTGCTTTGAAGATGTTCGCTCCTCAATCTCGTGTCCCTCTTGTTCCCCAGGAATCCTTTAATCTCTGTTTGGTTTGCTCAGGGGAGGCAGAAGCAGAAGAGAAAGGGGGTAGTCAAGAGCAGCGGTTTGCAGCTGGCGATTTGCACGAGCCCCAGGGGTATGCTGGCTCTTTGGCAGAAGGTGGCAGAGCGTAGTGAGCCTGCCACTGTCCGGTTTCAATTTACCATCCAGGGGTCTGCAATGCTACTGGAAAAATCCAAGGGCGCCTCCAGATCCAAAGCGTGAAAACCCACCGGGTGAGCTGACCCCGGGGGCCCTTCCCAGCCCTGTTTTCTCTGCTTTCTGTGATATTAAGTGCTTCAGCGTGGCAGGGACAGATGTGATTGTTTGGTTTTTGGAAAGAGCTTGTTGACCCATGGATGCCTGCCTGAAACGAGCATTGTTCTGCCCTGTGTCGGCCATCCCACTGTGTCTCCCCTGGCAGTGCCAGAGGTGCTGTGTTCGTCCTGGGTGCAGCCAGTACCGTATGGGCCATCTGCTCTTGGCCCTTTCCTGCCGTTTATTTTCACAAGAGCTCTCCCAAGTGTTTGTCAGAATATTTCTGTCTGTCTATTGTTGAACCCTCATCTTTGAGCACTTTAATCTGCCTAATGGGCTCACTGTGGTTATGCCAAAGGCCCAGATTTTCCTCATCAGATTCTTCTGGCTCTGGAGGCTGAGTGGTTCCTGTTGTCCTTATAACCATCTCTTGAAACCAGCAGATGCTTGGAGATGCAGTTAGAGTCTGTGGCTTAATTCAGCTATCAGACCGCCTCCTTTATTTTTGAGAACACTGCTTAATCATGTTCATTTTTCTGTGAGGCTCCACCTCATTGTTCACTTTGGGCATGTCTTTCCATGGACTTCTCTCGGTGCTGTGCTTGAGGCCTTCTCCTTGGCACAGGCTGGTGTTGGTGTGCTGGGATGCTCAGAGTGCCTGAGCAGTGACTTTTATGCTCAACAGCTGCTGATATTAACTGCCGAGTCTCGGTGATGTCACGGGTTTGATTTCAGAGGCGAGCTTGAGTGACTGGCATAACCTCGTGCCTCAGCTTAGGGTTAGTCACATTTTTTGGCAGTGAAATCTTGATAACCTCTTCAATGTCCAGCATTTCTGCGACCCTTTGAAGAACCTCTTGCTGCTCTGCAAGGGTGTAACCGAGAGGGGGATGTTTTGGGGAGGGAGAGGCCTGGCCTTTGCAAGAGGCTCATGCTCTCTGGGAGGAGTTATACACTCAGATTGTCTGCTACTGCTGACAAAACCTGAAGCAAAATTTGTGGAGGGTGTGCTTTGAGTAATCACTGTTGTTTAAAATTTTTCTAGTTATTCTGAAGATTTCTGTTGTCTTTAATTTCCCCTACAACTAGTAATACCAAATTATGACAAGGCACATGACATTTTTGCCTTTATGTTTGCAGCTCTCTGAGTTAGTGTTCCTTCCACCTCCCCTCATATCATTTGTCCCTGGGTGGAGGTAGGGAAGATGTCTCTAAATGACTATGAGTACCCTGAATCTGTTGTGTGAAAACTGCAGCAAGGCAAGTCTTTAAAAAAGGCTAAGACCACCAGCTGGGTGCCATACACCCA
>Ga0181612_154125_pt1 | contig 16282 bp, 16 predicted proteins | sample HoacroProtozoa21_FD_119630 | JGI IMG/M metagenome (GOLD analysis project Ga0181612, IMG submission 119630) | Hoatzin crop microbial communities from Cojedes, Venezuel. Combined Assembly of Gp0051906, Gp0051904, Gp0051908
ATCTCCCTGGTAACAAAAACAATTACTCATTGGTTTATAACAGATTTATTGGTTGTTTGTTTCAGTGTCTAGTGAAGTACACAGAGAGCTTCACCACACTGTAGCACCAACACAGCCTGGGGTACGAGAGCGCGGAGGACGGTATTTACAGCCATTGCTATGGAGATGGGCTGCCTTAGCACTGGAGGTCAGAAGGAAAGCTGACTTCGGGCCTAACCCCAGAGACACAAAGCTGCGAAATGGAGGTGTGAGACATGGCCTTTGCTCGCACAGACCGCGGGCGACCCTGCACGGCAGCCCTCTGCCATCCCAGACACCAGAGATCTGTCACAGCCTCCGCCAGCCCATCAGCATAACCAGGGAGTTGCTGTTTGCAGTCCTCTCCAGCCAGAAATCAAAAAATCCCTGAATCAGGTATTGGGAGGGTCTGACACTAGCATATCCCCTAACAACAGCCATCATCAGCTTCATTTCGCATATCAGGACTATGAGGACACAGGACGGTTAAAGGACTCGCTGCCTGTTTATGCTCTTGGGCAGGAATTTCCTCCCATTCATCACCACATGCATCAGCACGAAAGGCACTAAGAAGCCAGGGAAGCAGGACTAACCCCAGGGTATTTGCCTGCTCCAGTCTGCAATGTAGAGTGCTTGAAAGAGCTCAGCGGTGTCTGTTTTACCGTCACGCCTAGACCTGAGCCAAGCTACAGCTCAGAAGTTGCCCAGATCACCTCTTACGTGTAATGAAAGTTTTGGGGGATTTTTGCTGAATATGTTTTTGCGAGAAAGAAAAACTCTACCCTGAGCAGCTCAATCCAGCAAGCTGAAATGTTGGTCAAGATATGTAATCCACGGCTAAGTCCCCAGTCCTGTCTTCTGAAATGAAAGCAGGCAGGCTGTGTCCCCTACCCATTTCAAGAAACCCATCCCACTACAGAGAGGGATCCAGAGTCATAGCTTCCACCTTCAGCTAAAAATCATTGTGGTGATAACGGTACAAGAGAGAAGGGAAGGTTATGGCAAGAGGTGGATGACATGCTCGTGCAGCCAGCAAAGCAAATCCAGACAGAACTGAACAGATCTGCATCCCGACTGAGTCCCTTTGTACTGCTGCAGGGTGAGCGCGGGCTGCCCTCCCCTCCCGCTCCGATGCTGCCGTCCAGCCCGTTTCCAGAGGCAGCACCAGAACACGTTATACATCAAGTGGCATTTACCTGGCAGGCTGTCCCAGCAGGGAAGCGTGACTGGCTTTCAGTCAGCAGAGCAAGGGTAGACAGGAAAAAGTATTTGCATGCATCGAGTGAAATATTTAGCTCTGTGTATTTTTAAAGTGAGATGAGACTAGAGAGAGAGAGAGATTCTTGCACCCTGGACTGCTCATTACTGTCTCTCCTATGGTACTGTCAGAAGCAAGACCACGTCAAGACAACGCTTAGAGATCACCGGGGAATTTTTAAGTGGAAGCGAATCAGTAGGAATGACTCCAATCTCTGAGCGAGGACCACACACCCCTGTGCTTCTGGAGGTGCTGTCTGCCTTTGCATTCCCTCGAACCACCAACTGCCCTGCAGTTAAGGCTGTACTAAAGAGCAGGACACAGTGCCAGGCCCCCAGGATGCTTTCAGGATCTTAGCACCGCCTCCGCAGGCTGTTCATCCGAACCGACATCAGCCAGAACCACTCACCCTGGATTAGGGAAGTCATGCTAGAAAAATCTCCGTAGTACCCAGCAGCAACGTGAGTGCCCACAGCTGTGCCAGGGCAGCGTCTCTGCTGGGATGCAGGCGGTCCTGGGGGTGATGCACCTACGGGGTGTTTTAAAGAGCTCTTCGCTGTGTCAGTTCATTGAGAAGAGGGACAAATGGAACAAAGTGGAAAAGGCTCGAAAGTCAAAAAATGAGATAAGCCAGAAGCTGGAAAGGCAGGCAAGCAGTGCCTCAGAAGTGACTAATTCCAAACCTTTGCTCCAGTGTTTATTATAGAAAAGAGCAGATAAGAAAGGCGGCTGATGGTAACAACTGCCAGGGGCAGCCAGTCCCAAGTTAAACAAATAGCAAATGCCTTGCAAGTAGCCTGCCAAGTCAGAATGGTTCCCACAATTTGGGGCATTTCTTTAAAGGAAAGCATATAATTTTCTCCCACCCAGCATCCTATCAGCAATGGGGGAGCTATATTTAGGGTGGTTCCATGGTTACTGTTAAGGGGATCTTTGGTCAGAGACCACTGGAAGCACATGAAAACTGAATATTCCCAAATGAAGGCAATTGGGGAAGAGCTGGTAGCCAATTCCCTGCAGGAAAGCCAACTAACAACTACTGTGGGCTGGACCAGCCATGGGTTTAGTGCTATGACCCACTTCTATTTTTCTTAGCAAAGTAAGAAAGGCACCTGCAGCACCCTCCAAAACTCTGTCTTGTGAACCAGGATGGAGTGGATTTTTCACTGTCTCTGGCCAAGCAAAACAGTGGAGAACAACTCTTGCCCTGCCAGAAGCTCTGAAGTCCTCTGCTGCTTAGATGCTGGTGTAACACAAGAACCCTCACATACTGGAGCAGCTGCTTCAGCACTGAAGCTAGCTTGAAGCTAAATAGGTGGATCATAGATCCCCGTACCAACCATGCCTCCCAACAGGAGTCCCTCGGCATATCTAGCACACGCAATTGGTTGTTAACAGTGGTCTCGTAAACCCATCATTTCAGGAGACAGACGCCACTGGAACCAGCCATCATCTGATTTGAAGCTCCCCATGTGTCTCAAAGCATCACAAAGCATGAAGGTCTGTGATGTCTTGAAGGCAAGTGGGAGGAGTTTCCAGGTGGGAAAGCTTTTTTTTCTTCTCTGGTTTCCCCTTTCCAGGGGTTGAAAGATATTAGAATCAAGGAAGCCGAAAAGCCACCCAGCAGTGCTTGTTCCCAGCAGGAATAGTTTTTTCCTGTTATTCATTAGAGGTCTGGGTGAGAACTAGGATTCTGCATTCGATCCCAATGGACGACAAACGCAGCTGTGCCACACCATTTTTAATCCCTGACAGTTAACAACTATTGACCGCCTACGCATTGGCTCTGCCAAGCAGGAGGGGGAGAGGTGCATCCCAAATTACACCAGTCACTAGGGTCAGCTCAAGGAACAAAAAAAGATCAGGCACATCTGTGGAATGAGTGGGTCTTCTTAAAACACCAATCTGAGGTCAAGAGGTTTTGAATTTCCTATTTACAAAAAACAATGCAATTCTGTAACAGCATCCAAACCAAAATTGTAATTCTGCTTTAAAGTTTCCAGTCAGGCGCACAGCAAAATAGCAGCCCTTCCACACTGGCTGCAGCTCTGTCACTGTCGGGAGCCCTGTCCTGGGTCTCCAACCTTTTCAACAGCACTCTATAATTTGGCCTTTTTGGAAACAGTGCTTCCTCAGAACCCTGCCTATCCCATTCCAGCGTGGCTATAATGCAATCCTTCCCTGTTTTCAAATAGCTCCAAAGCCCTAAATGTCATTTTAGCCTTGCCCTGACATAGGACACAAACCATACTTGCCATCTCTTCAGAGGGAGATTAAAAAGCTGGAGAAGGACATGAGTATCCATCCATCCCCCAGAAAACATCACTCTCTCTTGCTCCGACAGCAGGAATTGGCTCTCGCAGCGTTCTTGGCACCACATGCGCCTGAATCACTCCGAAAGCATCAAGGGCCAAATCCTGCTTCAGCACATGCTACAGGAACACGCAGTGAGGGTGAACACTGCCCCACCAAGAAGGCTTTTTTGTGGCTTTCCACATACCAGCTTGGGGCAGAGAAAAGCCTTTGTGGGAAATACTTCGAGCAGCAAAATGAATCAACCTCTGGTAGGAGATCTTTGGCTAGGGGTCTAGGGAGAGCGAGCCTGTGGTAGGCACAGCACTGCATCCCCTGGGACTGAGGGTGAGCAGCTGGGACACTATTGTCTTTTCCTGCCACACTGTGCCTGCTTTGCGGAGCTCTGCAGCGCCCAGGCTCAGCAGCATCCACCCACGGGCTCCCTCCCAGCACATAGACCTCATTTTAGCCCAACTTTGTGACTGCCTCGAGACACTGCAGGACTAATTCCTCGCACTGAGCATCTCATAATCCTTCTTTAGGGGACTTCATTCCACCAGTTCAGACATCGTTTCAGAACCCAAGTGTCTGCAGTACTTTTGTTCAACCTGCAGGCTCCCTTTGGACATGGGCGGAGGGTTAGCAGGGAAAAACGCTCATCACAGACCAGCCTCAGCCTCTCGGCTCCGATTCATTCCCACAGAAGCCAGCTGGGGTGATATCCCCAGAGCTGGGTCTGGGCTGCCCACATACAAAAAGCCCCAGCCAAAGCACAGAAGGGAGTTGAAACACGCTGGGCTATATCCAGTCTCTAAACCGCAGGGAAGTCCCAGTGCCTTTGCTCTTACACCTGGCCAAGTGGTTGCAAACAGGGCTTTTACTGGATCCAGCGACAAAAGAACTGAAGCCAGAATATATAGCACAGTCCTTCTAAAACCATGCTGCATGAGTGGAAGCATGCATTTATTTAAATAGCATTTAATCCTTCGGAGTCCTAGTGTCTCAAGAGCCATCTGCTTAAAATTCATCTCCAAATCAGGGTATCTAAATGAAACATGAGGTGCCTTTCTTCCTCCCACACTCCCTCTGCAAAAATCAGGCGTGAAACGACTGATCTCAGACATTTCTGCTTTGTTACTCTCCCTGTCTGCATCCCCTGAAATAGAGAAATGGAGGGAAAAAAAAAAAGAGAGAGATCCCAATGAATCAAGATGAAGTATCTTGACTTACAATGCACTTTTTATTATAAAATCACAGGTCAGGTCTGAGGAGGTTTATTGTATAGACATTATTTCCATTACCTTTTCAAGAAAAAGTGTTTCCACACAGCTAGATTTACAGAAGCGCCTCTGAAACCTCAGCTTTGCTACCCTTGCCCTCCTACACGCAGAGCTCAAGGTGACTATGGCTGGGGACCACGAGGGCGAGTGGGGGACACCGGCTGCACGGCTCAGCCCTCCCCAGGTGACACTGGCATCTCAGCGTGACCCCCGAGGAAGCCTGGCAGCAGCCAGCCAGAACTTGCCCATTGCTCTCCAGGAAGCTGCTCCGATTTAGGGGCATTCCCAAAGCCTGAGCAAACTGCGCGCTGCTGGTGGCGAGGGTTACCTCGCTGCATTTAATGCCACTGGGACTGCAGGTCTGAGCAGCACGAAAAGGGAAAGTGCTAAACATAGGCTGGACTGGATCGGCTCATCAGCAAAGGGGAATTTTCCAAGGTTCTTTAAGGAATTGACACATAAATCCCCCCAGTGCATCCCCTGGAGGGGGAAGAAAACTTAAAAGGACATCATTCACACAGTCTCCTGCTGAGGGGACAATATTATTCCTGGCTCCCATCATTAGTTTTCTCCATTGAAGCACTGGAAGTTTCAGCCATGGCCCAGCCCCCACCCAGTGCTAGGAGCTGTACGTACTGACAGGGAGTACGTGCTTCCAAGATGAAGGTGGGAGTGTGACGACAGCTGTGGTACCCGGAACACACCAAAGGAGCACAAATATCCCCCAACATGCACGAAGTACAGAAAGGGCCATGGGATATCCTATAACACAGAACTACCCTCTTTTCACATAGAGTCATCAAATCATAGACTGCTTTGGGTTGGAAGGCACATTTAGAGGTCATCTAGCCCAACCCCCCTGCAGTGAGCAGGGACATCTTTAACTAGACCAGGTTGCTCAGACCCCTGTCCAACCTGGCCTTGAATGTTTCTTGGGAATTACATAATTCTAGGTATTACACAAGAGGAAGTGAATTGCTTCTTGGGGGCGAGGAAGGCAGTTAGATAAAGCTTTTGTAGTATCCTAGTGCAAGGGGTGTGGACTGTACATCATATCCACAGGATGGGGGCTTAGATCGGAGATAAAGCGCATCTTACAGCATCGTTCCCCTATTCGTGGATGCGAACAGGGACCTGACAGGGCTCCCACCAGCTGCTTCGTACCATACGTCTGGATTTTCCATTCCTGGTACAGTTCGATGGAAAGGCTGCTTCCGAAAAACAGGCCAGCCAAGATGGGCTGGAGAGTGTTTATTCTCAAGTGTTTGAGTACCCTAAACATTGTCTCCTTTTGAACAGCAGCCATTATTTACACCAGGCAGAGAATCACACCAGCATACATGGAGGCAGGCCATCGTTCACAGCAGGGAATGACTTCTCCAGTTAGAAACACTGAGAGCCCAGTCCTACAGACCCCCCGCAGCCAAAACTCCCCAGGAGCAGCACAAGTCAGACACCAGCTGTCAAACCCCAGCCCTGAACCGATTCCTTAGAGCCGCAGTCCAAAATCTGAGCAATGAACTTTCTTTTGCACTGAGCTCTTGGGTTTCTTTGGTGGTTGGTGGGGGTTTTTTTGCATTTGTGGTATTAGCTCCAAAACACCTAACTCACATTTTTCTAGCAGGTATTAGTCAAGAATGATTTTTTTATATGCTTTGCTCTTTAAGGAAAAATTAAGAACTGGGTTGTACTCAAAAAACGCTGTACTGGGGGGAGGGGAAGAGAAGAGGATGTTGTCACTGAAGTGAAGTGTGTGGGTGCTTTTATCATTAAAAAAGAAAGATTACATTTTAAAGCCATATTTGGTTGCTTGATCAGCTATTTGCTTTGTACATCCTGGCTTAAGAATTTAATCAGTTTCCTTTCGGAAGTTTTGTTGTTGTTGTTTCTAAAAAACACCCTTCCTCTCACAACAAGGTAACAGACTAACTGGTGGGAGGATTGTTTTAATCATTTTTCCCCCCCCTTCCATGTGCTATGGTTCAGTGAATTAAAAAGCAGCCACATCCATTTCTAAACGGCAGACTGGCTCCTGCTTACACAATCCAAACTGGACCAGCATCACACACACTCATCTTTTGCCTGGTTGCTAAAGAAAAGACTAATGACAGAAACACCCGTCTTGCAAACACACAGACAAATAGTTTCACTTGTGCAAGTAATTCCACAAATCTGGATAGAGACAGAGGTGCAGTATTTGTATAAAGATAAAGGTGTTTGCATTCACATGGGGACCGCTGCAAGTGTGGCTTGTCAGAAACTCTGCAATTGCCTGATATTCCATAACATAGAAAGAAAGATGTCATAATTAGGAAGTAAAAGCTTGCATTTCCATGTTGCCCAATTCTGCTACTGCCAGGCTGCTCCCATGACTCGGAGGGTATCAGTCCTCACTTTACCAGAGCATCACATCACCTGAGAGCCCAAAGAACAGCCACTGCTTTGGCTGTTTCCTCCCCAGCTGTCATTAAAAGCTTCAGGCAGGCACATCTGACCACCTGCCTAGGAAAACACCCAGCTGACAGCCCTTACACAGCTCCATACCACTGCTAACACTCCCCAAACACCCACGAGGCTGGGAAGCAAAGAGAAAAGCTGTATTTATAACCCAGTGGCTGCCTGTACTTTCAAAGCCACCACCTTCCAGGAGGGAATAGGTGTATCAGAAAAAGAGGATGCAAGAGAAATCAGAAGCAAGAATTTAGATAAATCCCACCCCCAAAACACTGCATAAAACAGGGGCAGTTTCTGAGGTTAACTCAGTGATCCATGGAGAAACTGCTTGCTAGAAAGAGTGTTTTAAAAGTATGTTATACATCCACAGACTTCCCGTTTCCCCCAGCCCTGCTCTCCCAAACCCTTCCCCAGCAGAGCAGGCACAAGGCAGTGAAAAGACCCAGAACAAGCCCCAAAATCCAAAGATCTGTGAAGCGTGGGATGCCGAAAGGCTCCCTGCCCTGCTCAGCGAGATGATGCTCGAGAGGCAGAGAGACATAGGCATGAGCTTACTGGCTGCCGGAGAGCCTGGGAGCCTGCGAAGCGGCCGCTGCCCGGAGGAGGGAAGGGATGGACTGGACGCTGCGTGCGGCTGTGCGGGACAGCAGCTACTTTGCCACTTATAGCAGGGAGGCGCGTTGCAACAACAAAAAAAATATATTAGTCCAGCCAATAGCACCGTGCCTGCCCGGGGAGCAGCTGGAAGCGGGGAACAGCCTGCTCCTCCCAGGGCCCCGGCACAGTCCAGGGGGGGAAACCCAACCAGCGACGGCACTTTGCCAGCATAGCCGTTCCCTGCTTCCCCACAGCAGCACGGGACTGTTACTGGGACCCACAGGACTGTTACTGGGACCCACGGGACTCACCAAGCCGGGCAAAGCCCTGCTACCCCAAAGTGCTAGGAGTCGCGCTCCCAGGCTGTTTCACACAAGGAAAATGCCACACAACAGCTTCATTTACAGGCAGATTTGTCACCAGCCTTCCATCCTGTCCAAGAGACCCTCTCCCAAAGCTACAGCTTTTGCTGGCAGCTCCGTTACAGTATGTGTCACCTTCAGGTTCACAGACAGAGTTTCCAGGACAGAAAATAAACAGCAGGGATGCGTTTCAAGTCAGCAGCCTGCAGGGAGGGAAGGAACCCAGCTGAAGAAAGCACAGCAAAAATGATGCTGAAAGAGGAGTATTTTCTTCAAAGCAGACATGAGAAAAAGTACTATCAGGTAGCAAGTTGTTCCTATTTTTAAATAAATCTGGCTGTTACTGCTGCACCGCACCAGACAAATCCAACAACACTCACTTCTGTTTTCTTTTCCCACTCCTTTCCCCATCCCTTACCCCCTTTTTTTTGCCCTGCTCTTATGTCCTCCAAGTTTGTCTTACTTTCCTGCATGCTTCTGCTGTTGGATACATAGTCCAGCAAGTACGTTAGTTTGTTTTTTAACAGGAGGTGCTTGGATTGGAGCTCTTGCCCTACCAATAAGCTTTTGTGGTGCCTTGGAGAGGCACAGCGCTGCTGGCTAACGGCAGGGGAGGCTGGGCATCTTGGTGGGTATGCCGGACACCCCACCGGTATCCCTGAAAAGCAGATCGTTATACTCGGGCCAAGGAATTCCTGTTTGTTTGGTAAAATGAAACAAGCATTGCATAAGAGCAAACACACGCTCTTTACAAAAGCGTTTGTATTTCTGTGTGTCTCTTCTTTCAACAGGTAAGTCCCACAGATTCTTCCAACACCGCATCATCCATACTAACAATGTTCCTAGCAGGGACGAGGACATTGGGTTGCTCTGAGGTTCAAGGCTCAGACTGTCACCGCTTGCCAAGAGCAACTTCAGGCGTGCATAAAATACAGATGTGAACCTTCAACGTTATTTATCATTACGGACTGAAGTTTACATTTGATTTTCAAAAGAATCCAAATACCCATTTCTAGCTCGTTTTTCCAACGGCTCTCCCAACAAGCATAAAACTTATTTACAATCAGCAACAGCTTTTCTCTAGTGGCTGTCTGTAACCAACCATCAGACCAACAAGCACATTAGCGAAAGCCCCCTGCCCCTGAGGTATGATGTTGCTTACATGATTGCAGCTGCAGAGCTCTGGGACTCATGAGAAATCGCAGAGACTAAGACCCCTCAAGGATGGGACATTCAGACAGAACATTCCCTATTAGGTAGATCAAGCCAAAATCTCCAGGAGAAACCGGAGCTGTAGAACGTGGGGATATAAAGAAAATCCAGATGTTGCACAGCTGTAGGAAAATGTCAGGGAGAAGTTACTCTGCAGCCAACTCCTGCAGGGTTTCTTCTTGCAAAGAAAGGAGCCTTCCTGCTTCTGGCCATAAGCAGAGGTAGGAGGACATAAGAGTAGAAAGGACCCTGCTCCAGGAGCACCTGTACCAGAGAAGCTTAATTAATGCCCCTTCTCCAGAGACTGGCCACTGCCTCCGCAGGGGTAATTGTGACTGACCCTGCATCTCGGCAGATGCATCTTGGAAGACCACAACGACGTTATGAGTCCTGGAGGAGCACAAGTATGCTAGTAAGCAAACAAGTCTGTCAACAGGTACCTGCAGCCCACCAGCAGCGTAACAAGCGTCCCATATCTGCAGGGAACATCATCAGTCTGCTATCAGGATCCTCGACCTCTTATTTAAAACAGTAGATGCCTTCTACACACAGCACAAACATGAGATTTCACTGTCAAATCCCAAACACCAGCTGCCATCAAAAGCAACTCTAAGGCAATATGGCTGTTGGCCTAATAGAGCAGCAGCAAAATAACAAATCGATCTGTTTAATGTCCCTCTCGCTGATTACAGTAGAGCAAGCTGCTATTACAGTAGCTCGCTGCTCTCATTGGATTACAGCTCTAGGCCTGATCCTACGCTTGCTGCATCCTCCAGATCCCTTTTGGCCTCCCCGGCTGGCCCCAAGGGCACAGTGTCTCATCCAGAAAAAAAGCAGCAGAATAAAGGTCTGCAAAGGCAGATGGCACAGAGCAACTGCTCTACCCCACCTTCAATACTGCTGCTCCTGACAGCAAGTGAGGGTTTGCAGCATCAAACTCTAGATCTGCAGACTTAAAATGACCAGTATACCTGACAGAGAAGAATTTAAGCAGTCTTAACCTCGCGCATATCACAACAGCAGCTTTATTCTGTTTGGAAAAGAACAGAAGATGATTTAGAGAGCAAGGACGGCACGCAACTAGAGTCGAGGAAAAGGCACTCGGGCATTGCCATGTTACAGATACAATATACCACTATAAAAATATCTGCCAAAACACTGGATTAAACAAGAACAAACTGCAAGAACAACACAACTCATTTCAAAGGATTGAGACAACTCTGAGTCAACCCTTTGCTATCACCATTGCTTGCTATGGAATATAATCGGTTACCAGGGGCATTGATTTTTGGCAAGCACGAGAAGTTAAAGGACTCCAATGCTCCAATGTATCCTTGACTAGTTATCCAAACAAAATGAACTATGAGCAGAAGCACTTAAAAACTGAGTCCGTTGAATTACTCACTCAAATCCAACTGCTAGGGAACTTTATTTGGACATGGTGGAGCTTGTAGAGCTGTGCAGGGAGGCTGCTCTACAGCCAAGCGCTCTGCAAGAAATCCCGTGGAGTAGGACGCTACCCCAAAGCAATGGGCTCACCTCAGATCCTGGGCTCGTCCACACTGGTGAAAAAGAGATGTGCTTTGCATCATCCTTTGGGTCTCCATGCTGATTTCATTAAACCTCTCTGCAGCCACAAAAGGGAGGAAAGTCTTCCAAGCAGTGGGTCCCATTTTGCAAGTCAATACTCTGTGGAAGGAAGCCACGTGCGTTTTGGGGTGAATCCACGCAGAATGACGTTCACAAACCCCTTGGGCGGGCTTGGCTGTCCTCCTGGTTCCCATGTGCCAGGCTGGGACTGGGGGTGACATACCCCACACATGGTGTCCCCAGGCCAGGACCCAACAGCAGCATTAACCACCCCATGCAAGGGGACATGGCTGTCCCACTCACCTGTCCTCTCTGGGACACCACAGCAGCTCTCCAGACCAACAGGGATGACCTCACCACACAAGCCCTTCAGAACCCTCACACTCTCTTCTCCCAGCATGCAGGGCTGGTGCCTCAGCCCTTCCTTCCCCACTCAGCCCTTACTTCCCCTCAGCTGCCCCCACTCCCTCCTCAGCCCCAGGTGAGGACAATCACCACTCCCCTTCATTAACCCTCTCCAGATAGACCTCCTTTCTCACAAGCAACACTACCCCTTTGTCCAAAACAGCCAGAAGGGCTCTTTTTTCCTTCCAACATTGCAGCCTGAGGGAAGCAGCCATTTTGGGGACAAGGTGCCATCACAAACCCTCTCACCTCCTCATCCACACTGGCTCCCCTGGGTCACTGCCCTGTTATTTGCCTGATTTACAGACTTTGTCTGTATAAACACAACCACCTCCTCACACTAGCCTCCAAGAGTGGGAAACCTCCTGGCAGAGGCAGCCACACAGGCTAGGTGCTCCCATGCTGGTTCTGTGCTGTTTGGCTGTCCATGGCCCCATACTCCAGACCCATGCCCTGTTTTGGGCTGGTTGTTTTCCCGCTGGCATATAAAGCACCTGTAACCCACACAGGGCTCCTGGACAAAAGCTGAAAAGAGAAGACTCATGTTGGAAAGCTGCTCCCTCAAGGCACTAGTGATGGCTCGCTCCTCAAGATGTCCTCCAGCTTCTCCAAAGGCTGTAGCCCCAGATGCACAGAGACACGGCACCCTGCAGTGAGGCATTTCAAGATATCCAAGAGAAAAGGAGGAGTGGGGAAAAAAAGAAAAACAAGGAAAGAGACAGAGCAGTCTCCAAATCACCCCACCGTTCTGTTGCCGTGGGGGATAACTCGTGGCCAAACTGAACCCCCGCCCTGCAGGCAGCTGGGGCTCACCTGTGACCGACTGGCTAATTACCTAGCAGGCCATTAGCAAAAAGTCTCCAGGCAGGTGAAGTAATGGAAAGGTTGAAACATTTGAGAGTCATTCCTCTTGGGGAGTGAGTAAGGGTGGGGCTGTGAGGGTTTTTATAACGGTGTGGTTAAAACATCAGTGATGTAAACTCTTTTTCCACGGAGTTTAAACACATAACGTGCTGCTTTCCAAGTTGCTGCTGCACCTCTGCAAAAAGCAGGCGTCAGTCAGCTCTCCGTCTTCACATCTGCTGTAATTCTTCCTGTTGGGGTGGTTTGGAAATCACACCCGTGCATGGGAGTGAGGGCTTCAATGGCTGCTGAGGGGCATCAGTGGATTTGTCTTCACCAGCGGCTGTGCAAACCAGCAAAGGATGAAGTAGGAAGCTCCGGATTTAGTGAGTAAAACAGAAGAACACAAAGAAAAGGGTTGTGGTTGTACTGGGGACATGCATAAAACTACTCAGCTTGCCACCATTTAGTGTCAAAATACATCTGCATCATAGCCCTACAATACCATCAGCAAACCTGGATCAACGGGATCAAAAGAGGGTTTTAAAAACTGGGCAATCACCTGCTGAAAGACCACTATCAGATGAGCCTGGGAGTAATTACAGCAACTTCGTTATTCAAAGCATCGCCGCTACTCAGATTTTCCTGAGTGACACCAGAATGTGCACATGGAGAGAGGATCTAGCTGGAGATTGTTCCCACCTTTAAAAAGCAACTGCAGGGATGGCTCAGCTATCAGATTAAGAGGAGCAGCCGTGTCAGCCCGCTTGGCGTCCTTTGGCAGAGGCCAAAATGCTTCTCCCGGTACAAGTTGCTCCTCTCGTGCATGGAAAATTACAAAGGTGACTCCCATTTATAAAAGATGATGTACCAGGGCCCTGCAAAAATGGACCCATCTGTTGACTCTCCAGCCCTGGCGTGGCTACGTTTTGAACAGGCAACAGAAACGAAGGTTTCCAACCGTCTTTCCAGCAACAATGTAAGTTTTCAGGGAATGTTGGCAGCTGTCACAGCTATCTATCTGCAGCCTGCAGGGGGTTAGTCAAACACGCCAGGTTTTCTGCCAAGAGTAGGGCTTGAGGTTTTCTGCTCCACGATCATTTGAACCTCAGTATTTCCATCCACATTCATGCGCTGGGTCCCGGTGTCGTTCCTGCTGCCTGCTGGATCACAGGCAGGGATGCGGGAGCAGCCGGCGTCTTGCGGCCACGGGCATCGCTCCGCCTGGGCACGCACCCGTGGGACACACTACCCCACAAGCGTGCACACCTCTGCCCCTCCGTCCTCACCCGCCAGCCTCGCCTGGTCTCACGGTTTGCGTAAACCCTGGCTAATCCTGAGCAGAGCCCACAAACTGAAGCATGGGGAATAGTCTGGGCAAACAACCAACCTTGCTCCTGCAGAACTATCGCTATGACTAAAATTTTTCAGCCACTGTCTGCTGAAGTCAAGTAAGTTTCCATTGACTTCAGCAGCTGCTGGGTCACAGTTTGCTTAAACGTTTCCAGACTTTGGCCCTTCCGGCAAACACCTTGGCCAGCCGTTCAACAAGAACAGAAATCCAACAAATATTTGAGTATTTGCATAAGCAAAACAGATAAAATTCGAGACAAGGTTTGGCTCTGTTGGTCAGCTTGGTCTTTATCAGTTATCAGTTACTGGGTGGATACATATCCAGAGAGACTTAACAAAAAAAAAGGATTCTAATAGCAATGAGGTAAAGTGATAGCACTTTAATACAAGCTTTTACTTTTCACAGAGCAAAGGGATTGGTGATGGTCTGTGTTATGCACACCTAAAACATGTTTATCTTTATCTTACTGTACATAATTACCTTAACAGTGGTGTTTTTCCTTGGTGTCAGGCTCACCAGAGGTTTCATGTTCCAGATTTGAAAAGATGGCTTCCAGGCATCAGAGCGAAATTAGGCTCCTCTATTAATTTCAGCTTTAGATTTTAGTCTTGGATAAAAATTAATTCAAGGTACCCACAGGCTAGCATAAGTAAAATAAGTGTTTTAATAGCAGAGGAGATTTTTCGAAGCCTGACAAATTTCATTTTGCTTGAGTCTGCAGCTAAAATCCAATCAATTAGAAAGCTGAGGACCATGAAGAAACACACACAACTGGATTAGTTGATTGCAATGAACACGAGAAGCGATAGGCACAGCATGACCTGGGACTTAGAGCATTTGCCTACAGCTCAGGGGACCAAAATTAAATTCCTCATCCCGGTACAAACTTCTTGCTTGACTTTGGCGGAGTTGTATAACATCCGTCCCTCAGGCGCTACCTGCCTGGCTCCGCGGCTACCGGCTGTGCTATGGACACGCTCCAGAAAGGAGCGTTTGCATTCAGTGCCTGCAGCCCCTTGCTTAGCTAGTTTGGGGCTGCCTTTGCCCTGTCTACATCACCAGGCTGGAGGGGTTCACCTTGTCTCGCTGTGCCTTGGGTTCCCATGTGCTTAAAAAGACATAATATCACTTTTCCTTTCCCACATGCTTCCTAGGGAGGTGTGTTATCAAAGACTGTGAGCTGCTCGTCTTCTGTTTAAAATGCAGGCTTTGTAAAGACAACAGACAGGTAGAAAGAGGACGAGCTGTCAGACATAAAAGCACCCTGTGGAGAAGATTCAGGTTCAAAAAGAAGAGCTGGAGACATGGCATCACTGCAAGGCATCGCCACAGACCTCCTGTGCTGCCACAGCCTCTTCCAGCCCGCCCTGCTCAGAGGTGGGACGGGATGCGAGTCGCACCCCAGCCCCTCCGCTGCCCGCTGTCAGCGTCTCCACAGCTCTCTGAATCGTAGAATTGTTAAGGTTGGAAAAGACCTCTAAGATCATCGAGTCCAAAAAAAAAGCCTGGATCTAAGGAGTCTTAATTAACGTTCTGCTGGCTCTTTGCATAGTAATTTTGTGTGACTCACAATTAATGCTGGTGAAAGCCTTATTTAGTAAGATACTTACTGGCATCTGGAGCTATGCTGAGGCTTAAATTTGGTGTGCTCCAAGGTACCAAGCTGAACGACCCACATGGTGCCCACAGCTACACCAAGGGCAAAGTGGAGAATGAAGCAGTTTGTCCAAGGACACAGCTGTGATCAGGCCACAGATCCAGCTCATCAGACCCAAGTGCCTCTGGCTAAATCAGAGTCAAGTCCTTTTTTTGCATATAAATGTGCTGGGAATCATACTTACTACTCAGACCTACGCTGATGAGAACGCAGAGAAGCCAGGTCACACCTTTCTGCATTTTCTGCTTGTTCCTGTTGTCCGACAGCATTGGCTGCACGATCATTTTAACTTTCTCTGTCAGATCAATTTTCCCTTAGATAAAAAAGATTATATTAAACTTATAAGGTTATTTATGGAAGGCTTAGTCACAAACAAGGTTGGGGAGTTTTATTCCCTATGCCAAACAATTTTTTTATTCCCTATGTCAAACAAATTGAGTGAATGGTGTCACCTTAAAGTATATGCTTCATGTTAACTTCATAGTTAGGCAAAAAGTAAATCTGTGTATGCTTTTCAAAAACTGTCTCACAAACAACAAAAAAAAAGGAATAGTCATGGGAAAATTACAAACCGTTTGGCACTAAGGAAATTATGAATGCAATTTCCTGAGCTCAGTGTGCTGAAGGAGCCGCAGTAAATAGCTGTCAGGCAGCTCTCTTTACCAAAAGATTTTAGACATGATACCCCTCTCTGAAGGAGATTTATCTGTGCTGGACTTTTGCCGTCCTTCCAGTTCAGAAGGCATTGCCAACTGATTTAGTTCAGCCAGCGCAAAGGGAGCATGGGTGTATTTGCTTTGATTTAAACCCTGTTTTCTGGGATTCATTTCTTATGCGAAAATGAGAGAGCTCACTTCTGTGCTGATTTCTGCTGAAGAAAAGAAATTTAAAGATGGTTTGAAGTCAAAGCTGAAAGAGACCCAAGAGAAAGATCTCAGATATATACATGGATATAGA
>Ga0181612_166527_pt1 | contig 16280 bp, 12 predicted proteins | sample HoacroProtozoa21_FD_119630 | JGI IMG/M metagenome (GOLD analysis project Ga0181612, IMG submission 119630) | Hoatzin crop microbial communities from Cojedes, Venezuel. Combined Assembly of Gp0051906, Gp0051904, Gp0051908
CTAGCCCATAGCTCGAGAGACATGCCAGACAAGCCCCAGCCTTTCTCCATACCACGCCTTCTGCTCCCTTCCTTCTGCCATGTCACACAGCTCCAAGACCCACCACAAGACAAAGGGACAGAAGAGGAAGAGGAGGAGGAACTGAGAAATAGGACAAAGGTATTCAGACTCACCTTGTTCCCAAGGACGTGGAGGCGAGAGCACTGGGTGAGAGGGTGAGGAGAACGGCCCACTTTTATACTGCTCCTGCACTGCCCCAGGCCCACAGTCACTTCACAAGGGCAGCAATTTTCCAGCAGACTCGAACTCCAAAGAAATATAAATATATCCTACCTAATGGCACAGGCTGTGTTTTGGTTGCCATCAACAAAGTCATTTCATTTCCTAATTTCGGACACACCCACTGCGACACGGAGGCTCCTTTGAAGTGCCACAATGAAAGACCTTATCATTTCCTGGGCAGGAACACATCAGCAAAGGCAGAAGATGTGCCCCCAAGCGCTGGAGGAGTCCTGTGCAGGCAGCGAACGTGGGCGTGGGGAAATCTGGTGAGGTTGTTTTCAGCGCCCTGCACGGGACAGTGCGCGTATCTTCCTGCCAATGCAGTCCTCTCCTGAGTGCCCAAAGGCTTCTACGAATGAGGACACGCCACTTTCATCTCCCTGCCTGCCTCCCTGCTCACTCCAGCAGCCACTGGTCACTGCCTCTATAGGCACAGCTGGTTTTTAACACCTTCACCCAAGGAAGTTTCTGCTTCTGGGGAGACATTAGCCAATTTCTTTGGCAAAGTCGTCGCCTCCTGTGGCAGTCTCTGGGGGCCCACAACCAGTGCCGTCAGCAGGCTTGCAGAAGGAGAATGTTGCCCTCCCAAAGCCTGTGATTCCTCAACAAGCCCTGTGCAGTCATGTCCCTCCCCTCTCACTACCAGAGGGGTGTGCTGGGGCTTGGGACAGTGCCTTGTTCCTCCTGCTCTCCTCACATCACCATGCACTTTAGTCACACACTTTGGATCTGACCAGCACCGCACCCAAGCGCCTGGCCACTTTTCCAAAACACGCTGACCGTCCCGTGACCACACCCAAGCTGTGGGAGTGCTGTCAAGGTCAGGCTGAGGGCGATGGCCGGTGGGGCCTGGCCTGGAGCTGTGTACTTGGGTACAGCCCAGTGCTCAGAGACGGATTTTCCAGGGCAGGGGTGGAACTGCCCTGGCCCGAGGGGAATTCAGACCTGTGTGGGACACAGCACGCAATCCTGTCTTGGCCTTGCACCAAAAGGCTGACGCACAGCCAATCCAAAATGAGAGCGTGAGTTGAAAATGTCTATCCCAGGAAGCTTGCCAACTGAAGGCATTCCCTTGCCCTCCTGGGATGCGTCCCTGCTGCCTCCATGACTGCAGGGCAGGGAAGTGCTTCACCTCTTTGATGTAGTCTGAGAGCTGCTTTTGTACCCAGGGCCCTTCTGAGCACATCCCCTCCCTGAGCATCCATCCTCAGGCACGTAGCACTGCGGGGTCCTGAGAGCCCTCACGTGTTGGGGAGTTTGGGGATGTTTCCTCGCTTTCCTAATGATGCTGGTTTGTCCTCCAGTCTGACGAGTCCTTTGTGGCATGGGAAAGGGGCACGCTGAAGCCCTAATGCCAGGAGAAGAAGCATCGCCAGAGGGGAGATGTTTTCTGCAACCCTTTCTTTCCCTCCGCGGAGCATTCAGGAGAGCTCCTCACCACAGCCTGGTGTCTTTGGCCAGGAAGATGAGGCCTGTGCACCCATTCCCTTCCACCCTCCAAGTGTCTCCCCAGTGCTGACTCTGCCCCCACATGCAGTTCAACCCACAGGAGATTCAAGGGCACTGAGACCATGGCATATTTCAGTCTCCAGTCTGTACAGATGGAAGACGTTCTTCCTTTCCAGGTGCAGGACTTGCCTTTTGTCTTTCTTGAATGCCGTGACACTGCCATGGGCCCATTCCTTGAGCCAGTCTAGGTCTCCCTTTACAGCAGCCCTGCCCTGAAGTACATCAGCTGGCTTGTACGGGGCAACTTTTTTCAGGTAGACCTTTATACAATGCCCACTCGCCGCTGGGAGGGCTCCCCCTTCTTATTTCAACTCTTTCAGATGCTACAGTGTTCTGAGACACCTTGTAGGTGAAGACGGAGCGAGAGAAGGCATTGACTCCCCTCAGCCTGCTCTCTGTCCACCCTTCAGGAAATCAACCACCCCCGTCAGCAGTGGGCCCACATTTTGCTCCGTCAGTCTTTGGCTACTCTTGTAGGGGTCGTTCTTGCTCTTGATGACTGTTGACTGTTCTTTATTCGCCTCGAAATCCTCTTCTTAATGCTGCCCTACGTGCTGTCCAGCACCTTGCTGCAAGGGCGCAGGCTGCCTCATGGTGTCCGCCAGGACACATGTCCTCTGCTGCAAAGCTACTTTACAGCCTGTCAGCCCCAGTCTTCAGTGGTGCGTGACATTCTTCCTCACCCAGTGCATTTCTGTTGGCTAAGCTCATAATATTCCTGTCTGCCCATGTCTCCACCCTGGTGACATCCCTCTGAACAGCAGCGCACCTATCTGCTCTATAAACCCCCTCCTGACCCCACAATTGTGTGTTATCTGAAGACTTCCTGAGGGTGCAGTCCCTCCCACCCTGCATGTCGTATGTACAGCGATTAAACACTATTGACCCCAGCTTAACCACCTGTTGTACCCTAGGAGAGACGGGCTGCCAGCTGGATTTCATGCCACTCATCACAACCCTTGGAGACCAGCAGCCATGCCAGATTTTAATCCCCTGCACTGCCCTCTTCCCCAGCCTGTATTTCATCAATTGGTCTGGAAGGATTGTTACAGCAGACAGCATCAAAAGCCTTGGTTAGAGGAGATTAACAACATTCGCTGCACTTCCCTCACTCACCGGCGCCAGGCACGCTATCAAAGAAGGTCATGAGGTTGGTCAGGTCTGCTTTCCCCTCCATAAATCCATGCTGACCACCCACAATCGCTTTCTTGTCCTTTCACCTTGTGAAATGCCTTCCAGGATGATTTGCTCTACCACTTTGCAGTGACCAAGGTGAGGCTGACTGGCCTGTGGTTCCCTGGCTCCTCCATGCCCTTCTTGAAGACAGGAGGCTGGTTTGCCTTCTTCCAGTCCTCAGATGCATTCCTGACTTTCAAAGGCAGTTGAGGGTGGCCTTGTACTGATACCAACCAACTCCCTTGGGTGCATGTCACAGAATCACAGAATCACAGAATGGTAGGTGTTGGAAGGGACCTCTGGGGGTCACCCAGTCCAACCCTCCTGCCAAAGCAGGGTCACCCAGAGCAGGCTGCACGGGATCTTGTCCAGGCGGGTCTTGAATATCTCCAGAGAAGGAGACTCCACAACCTCCCTGGGCAGCCTGTTCCAGGGCTCCGTCACCCTCAGAGGGAAGAAGTTCTTCCTCATGTTCAGATGGAACTTCCTGTGCCTCAGTTTGTGCCCATTGCCCCTTTGTGCCCATTGTCAATATACATTAACATATGTGATGTTAATGTATATTGACAGTAATGCAGCATTACCTTGCTGTTCAAAGCAGAACACTGATGTGTTTTTTGCTGGATTATGGGCTAAAGCACTGTTGAGCGCTGTCTAGTGTGTTGCATGCTTTTGCAAAGTCCAGACACTAAGAAAAAAAAAACAACCCTGCATTTGATGCTTCAACAGGAGTCTTGTTGTAGAAGCACTGGATGGTGTAAATCTATAAAATAAAATCTATGTAATCTTTTTAGGATGGTGAAGCCACTCGACTCAACAGAGAAATAGAAAAATTGAAAGAAGAAATCAATTCTTATGTTATCAAAGTAAAATGGGCTCAGAACAAATTGAAAACAGAAATGGATTCGCACAAGGTTAGTGAAGTGGTACAGGTACCATGACATGAAAATACAGTCAGAGGAATGTAGTTGCTAGACTGTTTACTTTTTTACACAGTACTAAAATCCGTTTCTGAAGTGTTTTTTGTTTAATTTGAATACCTGAAGCGAAAGTCAGAATAGTGCTTTTAAAGATGTTGATACGGAAATGGAAATGTTGAAAGGATGTGAGGGCAGGATGTATGAGGCAGGTTCTGGTGAGCAACTTTTGATTTATTTTCTTGTATGAATTAACTGTCAGTTTAGTTTTTTTATGTGATAGTTAACTCTGTCATCTGAAAATGTGCATGGCGCATTACCAGGAGGTCCTTTTGTTGTGCTTTCAGTGTTGGAACAAAACAGAATTGCATAAAGTAATAGTGGAATGGATGCAAGAGGAAAAATAATGCCGGATAGTTTTGTTGTTGTTGTTAATTCTTTCCAGGCTGAAATAGGAAACTTATTATGAGAAATGCTTGTTCCAGATGAAGTTAGATTAATTGGTTTAACCCACTATTTATTCCTGGTTTTGTAGGAAACCAAAGAACGTCTCAAAGATGCAACAACAAAATTAACTGAAGCAAAGGAAGAAGCAGACCAGATAAGGAAAAACTGTCAAGAAATGATAAAAACCTATCAAGTAAGCACATATTCTTGGGAGGTGAAGTTAGTGTTTAGCATCTGGGTCTTCTTTTTCCTCCCTTTCTGTCTTAAACTGTAGCAGGGAAGAATTAGCCTGTGCGAGCTACAAAGCTCAGATAATTAGTCACTGATTTTGTTACTTGAAAAGTTGTTAAATAAAAGGGAAGATGTTTCTCTTGATTGGCGTGAAGCTCAGGGGTGTTTCTAGGCATGATCAGAATTATTAGATGTGTACTTACAGGAAAGAGACTCAGTGATGTGAAAAGCTGTCTGTGTGCTCGTAAAACCAGAAAGGGGAACATAAAACTCTAAAACTGTACTTGCATATCTTCAATTCTTTTAGGAGTCAGAAGAAATTAAATCAAATGAATTGGATGCAAAACTCCGAGTAACTAAAGGAGAACTAGAGAAACAAATTCAGGAGAAGTCTGACCACCTGGAGGTAAATATGTGGTGTGTGGAGTCAACACAGTTGGCAACGTAGTAGTTAAGAATGCCATGAGTTTTTAATTTTGAGAATCCCATTTTAAGCTGCTTACGATTTTTGTCAAACATTTTTCTTTTTGGCTTAATACTACATCCCAGGTATCTGCCTCTGGTCCAGCTTTTTGGAGGATGTTTTCAGCTATTACCTTGAATTCACTTTTTAAAAACAAAGCTATGGGAGAAGTATGATATGATGAGGACAAAATAACTGCTCTTTCATATATAAACATGGGGGTTCCTATAATTTAGGGCGCAAATTCTGATGAAGGGCAGGCTTTTCTCTGAGCAGTATTTTGCCAAGCTGTATGCTAAGGACAGACAGGGAACAGCCTCTGTTCTGTGTAGAGGTTTGCTAGCCCAGAAGCTACATTCTCTAATCTAGTACCTGCTTACAGGTCATATGCCATCTTCAGAGTTAACCGAGTGTCAGTTTGCCTAGAACTTGCCTGAGGCTGTTGTGGCTTAGATTTGTACACCTAAAACCATAGTGTATAATCTCACTTTTGTTCTCGGTTCTTCTGAGAATAAAGAAGCTTTTAGGCTTGGCTTTGCTTTTTGAATAAATGAAACAAACTTCTAGGGTCCCTGTTCTGCCTCAAGGCCTCTCAGCTGTTGTGGTGGCCTGCGTTGGTCTAGATTTTTTTGACATCCCAGGAGATGCTGCTGTCCATTTAGATTTCTCAAGGAGCTTCTCACTCTTTAAAAAGGTGCATCATGCAAAAATAAAAGAACTGGAAGACTTGAAGAGAACGTTTAAAGAAGGCATGGATGAGCTTCGAACACTGAGAACAAAGGTAACGTGCTGTGTTGAATTGCAGTGGGGTTAAAGGTATAGTGCTGGGTTTTGGAACAAGACTATATTCAGTCTGTTAATTGTATTTTTACTTCTTTTGGAATAAAGAGTGTGAGTAGAGACCGGCTGGCATGAGACTAGAAGGGGTATGTAACTGTGACTGTGGGTGGCCTTTCTTAGGGAGTATTACTTGATCCGTAGTACAACAATCTTTTGTTTCATGGTATGTACCTCATTTGCCTGAAAAGTTGTGAGAAACATTTTAGTAAACATCTTGCAAGTTTAGTAACTTTGGAAAATGAAAAATACATGTAACCTTTTCCTACTTCTGAAGCTCATTTTGTAGAGGTCATACATGTGACCTCTGGTAAGGAGTATATGCTATCAATAACTACTGAAAGTCTGTAGATTGGTGTGCAAGTACCTCCATCCAGAGCAGAGATTTAGCTCAATAGGATCTTAGAAAAAGGGGAGAAGCCATAATAAGGGGTTGACTTAGTAACTGGGGAAAGATTATGTCTTTGGATCCTGGTCCATTAGATTCATAAGTTTGAGTCTTTGGGCAAAACTAGTGTTAGTCATACTTGTTTAATTTGATGGTTTGCAATTTGCAATTTTTTTGTCTGTTGATTTTTCTAGCTGTATTTGATCTGAAATATTGGAGATACTGTTTTAAGCTACTTGGAATCACCAAAAATATCAGAGAGGCTTTGTACAACAATCTGGACATTTGATCAGAATAATTAACTCTGAAGTTTGGGAGAATAAAGAGTTTCTGATTTTTTTTCTTTTTTTTAGGTAAAGTGTCTAGAGGATGAGCGTTTAAGAACAGAAGATGAGTTATCCAAGTATAAAGAAATTATTAATAGACAGAAAACTGAAATTCAGAATTTGCTGGACAGAGTCAAAACTGTAGATCGTCTGCAGGATCAACATCAAAGGTACAGCTATGCACTTTGAGGAACGATTGAAAAGATTATCTGGGATGTGGAAAGTTTATTGAAATGATTGATGTTTTAAAATGTATTGTAATTTGAAGAATGCCTGTCCTAATTTAAGTGGTTTACAAATCTAAATTAACATCGCTAGTACTGGAGATAACCTTGGTGGCCTCTTGTAAGACAAGGGAATTGAGACTGATAAGTGTAATTCTTACATCTTCCATTATTAGAATAAGAAGTGCTTGCTTTCTGGCATACTCTGCAGGAAATTATGTCTTCTAGGTGTCTGCCCAGTGCTGCTTTTATTGAAAGACTGGGGGAAAGCAACTGAACTGGATAGTTTGCTTCAAAATTGTGATGGATGAACAAAAGAATTTAACAAAACCAGGTTTATGTGTTTGACAGATGCTATATTCAGATCATAGGGAGCACTTATATTTCTAATGGACTGGAATTCATTCTGCTGTGTCAAAGTTTGCTCATTTAAGAATGTGAGGGAAATAATCTCAGAGAAGAGTTGGGTTTGCAGAGTCTTCAGGACTGTTTGAGCATAGTCATGTTTCTAGATGGTACATACGGACTAGAATACACAAATGCTATCCACTGATTCTAATGGTATTGCATAAATGGAGACAGGCAAATATCAGATAAGCAGAACCACCTATGCGTCCCTCCTGTCCTTTTAAACAGTGCTTACTTATCATTGAAAAATGTTCCGGTGATCGTGCGCATTCCTCGGGGTTGAGAAAATGAAGCATTTTCCATTTACTCTGGGCTGGTCAGCTGTATCAGCACTGTTTCATCTGCCTTGCTAGGGAAACCAAGACTAGGAATCTGTTAAAGACAACTGAATCTTACACTTTGATCAATAACAGTTGTTTTTCACTTGGGATCTTGCCAAATGAAGTAAAACGATTGTGATCACAGTGCGAAACTACAAATGTGTTTTTCCAGTTATCTTTTCATCTCAGTAATTGAGACGTGCTTAAAAATGTCTCTCGTTCCTATTCAGTTTGGATCAAATTTTTTTAAGTATCCTTCCCATATAACACTTGTTAGCCGTACATCAAGCTTCGTATTGTTTCTTACTTCTCTGACTTGAATGTGTTTCCAGTACTCCTTAGAATGTTTGTAGTTGTGGAGTCTCAGCCAGAGATTTAAAATTTTGACCAGTAAATTCCCAGTGTCGTCTATAAAAGAGAAATCCTGGAATCTTGACCTCTGTTTTTCCTATTGTTAAATAGGATTTAATAAACTTACAGCCTTTCATTTTCTTGGAAGCGAATGGAAGGAATTTTATTCTAATTTACACAAGATCTTACGTGTTTTCTTGATGAGAAAAGAATAGAAAAGGTAGTTTTCTTTAGCGTAGAGAAGACAGAAGGGAGATGGCCTTAAATGTATAAAAGGCTGTTACAAAGGGAATGTTCAGCTAGCCTTGTTCATTGGAGGAAGGATAAAAATAAAAGTTTTGCAGGAAAAATGGTTTTAGGTTGAATGCTGGGAAGAACTTTGTGGCTGGGCTGGCTACTGATTACCTCCAGTGTTGCCTGGTCTTCACTGGAGAACTTTAAGGATAAGCTAGAGGTCTGTTCTTCTGGAGAACTAGGGAGTTCTGCTGTCATGATGAAAGAACAGATTTGGAAATGTAAAATATAAGCATAGCTTTCTGGCATGGGTTTTTAAATGAGAGCTGTAGGTGAGGTATTTTGCAACATAAAGGGCTAAAAAAAATCATTGCTGTAGTTGCTCAGTCTTCAGTCTTCTGAAAGGTGTTATTAGCCTAAAAAAGTCTGTAAAGGCAGGGTGCAATATGTTTGATGTTATCCTTTGGTAGTGCAGCGCTAGCTAATTTCTGTTGTCATTAACCACATGAAGTCCTCATTTTGGTAGTTCTGGTAGACTTCAGTTATGTAGTCTTACAAAATTACAGTTTATTTTCAGAGTTATTAATGGTTTGGATTGCCTGAGCCTCACCTCTGTTTGGAGAACAATGTCGATAGGGGGTTGTTGGTTCAAAGTGAATTTAGGCTCCTGGTAATCACACTGTCTGACAGGGAATTAAATAAGATGTATACCCTGGCTTTGTATAACTTTCATCTTATTTTGAAATTTGAATTTATACATTCCCTGTGAGAGAGAGGGGTGAGGGTTTTTCTGCTGATGTTGGAATGTAAGGTTTCAGAAGGGTGTAGAAAATCCTGTGATTGAAGAACTAATGCAGTAATACTGCAACAGCAAATGAGAGGAGGATGTTTTTGGTCTAACTTTTTTAACAGCTACTTTATTTCAGAATTAATTTCAATCACTTTCTCTAAAATGTCAGTCAGAACTGAAGGTACGGCCTGTCTCACTCACACAGTTTGCAAGTGATAGAACAGAAGTCTCCTGATGGGAGTGCTTTAGTAGAAATAAGAACTTGTTTTGTAGAGGGTTGAGGGAGACATGGTGGAGTAAGGCAGGTCCTTTAAATCGGAACTGCACTGCTTGGGTAAGCGTGTTCCAGAAGTCACCGTACCACTGTCCCAGAGCAGCTCAAAACTGGAGTATTTCCCCATCTCTTAAAGACAAGTCCTCTTAGAGAATGCCCACCTTTTTTGGATTTGCAGGCCTTCCTCTTATCTACAGGATCTGGTTTTGAGGGTTTTGTTTATACCCTGTACTGAAGCTCATGGTGTTGAGCACGGGAGATGCTCTTCCTTGAGGAAGCTAATGACTGCGTGTCCTTCTGTGGAATACAGATATCTGTCACTTCAACACTGCAACGTCATGAAATAGAACCTGCAAGCTCCCTTGGCATTTAAAACCATCCAGTGACTAACAGATGCCCCAGGGTCATTAATTGTTCCTCTGCCGCCTTTGTTCTTGACCTGAATGCTTTTATTTCAGTAAGGTTTCATATCTTTAAGCTCAGGTTATCGTTAATAAGATACAATTGTCTTGACAGAGATGAACAAGAAATCAGTGCTTTAAAGGAAGAAGTAGATGGTTTCAATTCTCTGATTGCTGATCTCCAGAAGGACATTGAAGGTAGTCGGAAAAGAGAATCTGAGCTATTGATATTCACTGAAAAATTAACCAGTAAGAATGCACAGCTTCAGTCTGAAAACAATTCCTTACAGAGCCAGTTGGATAAGCTTTCTTACAGTGAAAGAGAGCTGCAGAATCAGCTGGAATGTGTTCAACAGACTAAAGATGATCTGGTGAGTACAGTGCACAGCTTGTTTTTTGCACTAGTAGGATGTCTGATACTGACAAAGGTGTGGCATGTAAATTCCACCTTCTGTCTTTGCTTACCTGACTGCAATTTCTCGTGGAGTTCGCCAATTTGATAGAATCATAGCAGCGGGACATGAGCACCTCATGTTTTTAAGGGGGAAGAAATCCTGATGCCCACTGCACTGGAATGAGGGGGTGTTACGGTGTTGCTCTTTCTGGAAGTATAGAATTGTTCTGTGTGCAGCTGTCATTGAAACAATCAAAAGGTTGCAATTTGTGAAATTTTTTACCGTAAACTGTTTCTTAGCTCCTGTTTGTACTGTGAGATAAATGTAGTTATTGATAAACTTAGTGTGTCAAGGAAAGTAATGTGACTGCACTGTACTACAGCTCTGCATGGCTCTGTGCTGTATCATGTAGATGTTTTGGAGATAGTTAGGAGTCTTCGTGCATTGTTGCGCTGTGCTGTGTATTCATTTGCAGTGATAGTGTTTAGCCTAAATAATAAATGCAAATTGTGAATGATTAACAGGTGAAAAGTAAAGTGCAGATTCAGGGCTGTTGAGCATACAGTATGGTTAGGCTGGAATTTTTTTGAATATGACTGAAAATAAAACTACAATTTCAGGCCACCAAGTTGCAGCAGGAGAAGGATCAGCGAAAACTGGAGGCTGAGACACTACAGACTCAGGTAGCTTCTGCGCAGAAAGAGCTAACAGCGCTGAAGACCCGCGTGGATGAACTGAAAGATGAACTGGCTACCCAGAAGCGCAAGCATGCAGCAAACCTGAAAGACCTCACAAAACAACTTCAGCTAGGTTAAAATTATTTGCAGATACCATGAGTCAGCCCCATCTGCAAGCCCCTTCGCAGTGTCTGTTAGCGACTAGGCTCCTGTCTGTGTATGCACGCTGTTTGAGGGGAGCTCTTCAAGCTCCCCCTGTCCCTAAAGACAGTGAGAGTGAGTGAGTAAGTTAGATCTTGGGGAATCTGCAGATACAGGAAGCACGCATTAGCGTCGATTCTCAGTCTTAAATATAACTTTTGAAATGGGCTTAGACATAAAATGATAGATTTTAATATAATAAAATCTGTTTGAAATGTATTTGAAAGAAGAGATCCTGTTGGCATTGTGCAAGACAAGTTCCAGGTCTCTTTTTGTACGTGTATGAACAGCTGTGCACTTTCCCTCTCCATCCCTGCTGAAGAAGCGTTGCTTCTGACACAAGTACCACGCTCAGCTCCCAGTAGTGACATGGTTACGAGATCCTGGAACAGAGTTGCCATTCTGTCATTCAGTAGTTATTTACATGGCAGTCCTAATTGAAATCAAATTTAAGTCTTACTGTTCCCGGTTAGTCCTATGTATGACATTGCCCCCTTCAACAGGCAACTGCAGCGGGGTGTAGGGATCTTGGTGGATGTTGCATCTGGGTGCTTCATGGTTGGGGGCAGGGAGAGGAGGGGGACTGTTTGGGTTTGGAATATTTTTCCCCCTAAGATTTTTGGTTGCTACCATTATCTTTCAGTTGTCAAGCTGTGTTAAATTAGTGCAGCTCAGAGAGGCTTAAAGTCATTGTATGTTGTGTAACACTATAATTTTTGGGTTTTAATCTCCAGTTGGTAACCATCACTTTATTATACTTTCAGCACGGAGGAAATTGGATCAGATGGAAAATGGTAATTATGACAAAGAAGTCAGCAGCATGGGGAGCCGTTCCAGTTCATCAGGTAACATAGCACATAGCAGGGCTGCCAAAACAACCCTTCGATCTTAATAAGGTTGCCATGGCGTGCTGCCGTGAGCCTTGCTCTTTCTGTGGTTTGTGCAGATGCAGTGTGTGGGCAGCCTCCTGTTAAAGCTAACAAAAAATGCCTTTAAGCACCAAAATGCACTTGGCTGAATGCAGTTGTAGGTGCTTATTCTTATTCTGAGATGAAACTTTAATGTTTATAATGTTTATATACTTTGGTTCTTTTGAAATGCCTACCTCTTATTTCATTGCTTTTATGTTTGGAGGAAGCGCAGAGGACTCCAGTTTATAAAGGACCCTTTTAAATGCTGCCAGAGGCGAAACAGAAATGAGCAGTGGCTTCCAGCATTGTTTAATTGCACTACTGACAGTTGCAGCTCTGTAAATGATAAATCAATTAGCATGTTTAGAGGCGTCAAAGTATTTGCTTAAAATGCATTATTTCTATCTGGTTAGAAGTAAAGTGGTTGTCTTTAGCACTGAAAAAAAACATCTGTTGTCTTCCTCAGTATCTCTGGATTTTAAGTCGGGTTAGTTCTGTCAGTGTTCTGCAATCTTGCTGTGTAAGTGAGAAGAACAGAAAGAGACGAAAGTATTTCAAGCTCTAAGTGATCAGTGCTGCAAAGCGTTTATACATGGGGCTTTTGTCAGTCTGCATGCTGTTCTCATAGTGTTGTAATTTTAGTGTACTCCAAAACAAGTATGTTTAAAATCAGCGCAGTCTTGTATGAAGTAATATTAATGAATATGAAAGAGTATGAATACGCAGGAGTAAGCATTACTGAAGCAAACACACTAATGCTAAAGGAACAGTGCCCATGCTAGGGAACTGCACTGCTGTTTCAGCATGTATCATGTAAATCGTGTAAGGTTTGTTTATGTAAAAACCCATTAACATATAAGGGAAACTGACATTCTGAAGAAAATACAGTAAGCTTACTGAAATGTAATGAATGCATGTACTGCGCTAGTAGAGACATTTTACCTGGTATAGAAGGAAAAAGAGCTTTTACAAATACGGATGTATTGGCAGGGTCACTGAACGCGCGCAGCAGCAACGAGGATCGATCACCTGAGAACACCGGATCATCAGTAGCTGTGGATAGCTTCCCGGAGGTGGACAAGTCTGTCTTGGTTGAAAGAATACTAAGGTTACAGAAGGCACATGCTCGAAAAAATGAAAAGATGGAGTTTATGGAGGATCACATTAAACAACTGGTGGAGGAAATCAGGAAAAAAACCAAGTATGTTCTGAGTTCTGTTCATAGAGTTTTTCAGTGTTGAGCTGGTGCACTAGACAAGTATTCTGGATTTTATGTCAGAAAAGTAAATGTCTAAATGGAAATATTTAAAACAATAAAAATATTGCAGTGACAGTAGATCTCAAAGGTTGGATTAATCTTGGGTTTTTTTTTTCTCCTTATCTTTTCTCAGCAGTTACAGTAATTGCGGAGTTGTTTACAACTCAAATTTTTCAGGAGAAATGGAATAGTGCAAATGGTTTTTAGGAAGCAAAATGGTCACTAGGTGGCTGATTCGAGGTGGACTGCTGCCACTGGCTAACGGAGCAGTCTGTTCTCTTCATGTGCTTGAAAGGGTGCTGCCTGCAAGTGTTTGTTTTGGAAGGAGAATCTGCATAATTCCAGAGGGTAGTCTGGCATGCATATCAAACAACATATCTGAGCCAAAGGTAGTTGGTGTTTAACAAGCGAGACAAGATTCCACTTACATGGAAATATCATCTTAGAGGGTGATTATCTGGAAATTCAGTTAGGAGAGGAAGAAACTGTGGCCTGTACTTTCCTCTGGAAAGTACAGATGTCTATTGAGTATAGCCCTTTCTTAACGAGCCTATACATTTATGCCCATCAGGTACCATTAGATAGAACATGAACACAGCTCTTGAGCAGAGACTGTAATTTTGGTCTCATCTGTAGAAAGCTTAAGATTTTCTGTCTGGAGTCTCTCAGCAAAGAAAAGTAGAGGCATATTTTTGAAGTACCTTTCCTGCTCCAGTAGCAATATTACTTTCTCAAAATACTTCTAAATGTGCCAGCTTTGCACATCGTAGTGACTCTGTTTACCAGCATCTCTGATAGCACTTGTGGTATCCCAGGTTTTCCTCTGACCTAAGAATTGCAGGAGTTGATTTTTACTGCCTTTTCAGCAATGCAGTACTGCTTGAAAATAAAATTACTTTTATGTCAGGAATCTGAAGTTACTTCAATGTCTGACTTTGCACTGCCTTGTAAAGCTGTGACGTTTTCTCAATCTTTCCCCCCCCAGAATTATTCAGAGCTACATTTTGCGAGAAGAAGCTGGGACACTGTCATCAGAGGCCTCTGACTTCAACAAAGTACACTTGAGTAGGCGGGGTGGGATTATGGCATCTCTGTATACATCTCATCCCGCAGATAGTGGCCTCACATTGGAACTCTCCTTAGAGATAAACAGGAAGCTGCAGGCTGTATTAGAAGATACGTTACTGAAAAATATTACATTGAAGGTAAGCAGCTATGTCAGTTCTTCCGCACGTTCTTGTGGTTCTGAGATGCTACCTTCAGAGAGATGCATGCCAGTGAAAGGAGAAGGCTGTTCAGAAGTCAGCTCATTGTGAATTGGTGCTGCTGATTGCGTTGGGTTAATCAGAGAGTTCTGAAACATGATCCGTGCTGATTTGGGACCCTTGTAGTATGCTGCACTAATGAGCTGCTGCTTGAAAGAAGTTCTGGGCTGCCTGTCCATTCAGCAGGGAAGGGCCTCTCCGTGCTCTCTGGGGGCATGGGCTCTGCATGCCTGGTCCTGTGCCAGTAGCTGGGGACCCTGCTGAGCTGTCTGTCGGGGCAGCACGTCTGCTGCGAGGGAAAGGTGGCCGGCTGGAAAATGCTGTGCAGGCTGCAAGGTGGACTGCAGTGTTCTGCAGAAGTTGGAGATCTCTTCCTGTAATTATCATTCCCCTTGAAAGCTATGTTTTCTAGGTAGCCTGTAGAATATTTGGAACTGCAAAAAAAGACTTGCTGAGAGCTTTGCATTATTTGTTGAAATGAACTTGTTTTTTTCCAACTCTGTCTAATCGTTTGTGCTCGTTCTGGGTACTTGAAAGTCCATCAGCCTGCTGACATATACAGTAATTTAAAGTTATTAATGCATTTTGTGCTGAATGAATCATTTTCCCTGTATACCTTACCCTATCCTTTTTTTTCCTCCCCAAAGGAAAACCTTCAAACTCTCGGAACAGAAATAGAACGGCTTATTAAACACAAGCATGAACTGGAACAGCGAATAAAGCAGACATAACTAAAACTTTTATGGAATAACCAACATGAAGATACACAAAAGGCAGGTGCTACAGACCACTAGTTTTTTACATTTCTCCTGAAATTTGATTGCCTGCCAGCACAAGCATCGGTACAGCCTTTGACCATACTGGCTGTCCCTGCTCGTGCGAGAGATCTGCGAGGTTTGGCATCAGCGTGGTTCTGTCTACCCAATACCCGCCTGAGGTGTTGCTGAATTTTATTACACACTACGTTTTATCTAAAAATTTTATTCAAATTGACATACAGATGCTTTGCAGTGTATACTATGTTTTGAGTGAGTTGCAGTGAGATTTTAATTTCTGCACTGTGTAATTAATCAGTCTCTTAATGATGGAGCTTGAAAAAATGAAACCAATTATGTCTTAGTTGCTGTTGAACATATCCTGTGTTCCTGAGCTTTAAGGGCTTTCAGACATTACTTGCTTTCCTGCATATTATTTCTGATGTTTAGGTTGATTAAGCATTTTTGACATACACATGGAAAAATGCTTTGTCACGAAATTTTGATTTTTTTAAGTGGTGACCATGATACTGCACATTTTCTGCTTTAGATTAACATTCAGCTGGTCGGTTTCTATATTCAAAAGTGAAACAACAGTAAATCTAAGGGATTAAGAAGCTTTCTGATTCAGTTGTTGAGTATGTGCAATTGAAACATGTCAGTTCAACAAATCCTGTAAACCCTGGATCTTTAGACACAGATCTTTCTAAAGAAGTCTGATATCAGATAGTTGGTTAATAATGTTCTCCAGCCTTCTGCATAACTAACAGCATTTAAAAACGAGGAGTTTTAACTGCCTGTTGTTACGTATGTACAGGTAGGCATGGTGATTGCATCTGTTTTCAGATGATCAGAAAATCTGTTTTCAAAGGTGAATGGAAGCTAATAAAGTTTTCTCGTTAACTGTGGCTGGACCAGCCACTGAAAGTAAGAAATGGGAAATATATCTAAATGGGATTTTAATCTATTGGTTGGACTGTGAAAGGAGCACAGAAATCTGTGCGACTCCTTAATTTTGCTGTTGTGAGGAATTAGTGGGTCAAAATGGCACGAACTGAGAACAGGTACTTAGTCCTTCAGTGGCTGAGGGGGTGATGGAGTATTAAGGTGTCAAGATTGTGGTTAGTCACAGCCTCATGTTCACATTTTAATTCCAGGATAAGTGATTTACAGGATCTCAAATATCTCTATTCCAGCAGTAAATGCATAGATTTCTGTATTTATTGCCTTTTGACCAAAA